>Ga0184632_10001284_pt1 | contig 10236 bp, 9 predicted proteins | sample PLM31_50_b1_FD_133153 | JGI IMG/M metagenome (GOLD analysis project Ga0184632, IMG submission 133153) | Groundwater sediment microbial communities from an aquifer in East River, Colorado, USA - PLM3-1_50_b1 | ecosystem: Environmental > Terrestrial > Soil > Riparian zone | place: USA: East River... | reverse complement strand
GTGTGGTCGGCGCACGCTCCTGTTGCGGGTCGGCCTCGCGCTCGGCTGGGTTCTTCCTTCGGCGGTAGGCTGGGCGCAGACGAGCGTTTCAGAACCACAGGCGCCCGACCTCGCCACGCTGTCACTCGACCAGTTGATGGACCTGAAGGTCACGACCGCCTCCCGAAAGCCGGAACGGTGGTGGTCCGCGCCGAACGGCATCGACGTCGTAACGGGCGACGACATTCGCCGGGCGGGCGCCCAGAATCTGCCCGACGCGATACGACTCGCAACCGGCGTGCACGTCGGCCAGCCCAGCGCGAGAAGCTGGGCGATCAGCATCCGCGGCATGGACGTGCTCGCGGCCAACAAGATTTCCGTGGTAATGGACGGACGGAGCTTGTTTACACCGTTCTTCTCCGGCGTGCTGTGGGACGCCCAAGACACGCTGCTGGAGGACATCGACCGCATTGAAGTCGTTCGGGGTCCGGTCGGCGCGCTGTGGGGTGCCTTCGCGGTCAACGGCTTCATCCAAATCCTCACCAAAACCGCGTGGGACACGCAGGGATTGTTGGTGAGCGCCGGCACCGGCACCGAGGACCCCGGCTCATTCGCTTTGCGCTACGGAGGCAAGCTGGGCGAGGACACTGCGTACCGCGTGTACGGCAAGTACTTTCAGACGGACTGGACCTACTTGGCCAACGGCGAGCACGCCCAACCGGCGACGGATTTTCTCCAGTCCGGCTTTCGCGTCGACGGCAGGCGCTCCCACGACACCGCGGTGACCCTGCAAGGCGACTACTACACGAACAAGAACCTCCCGCTCGATCGCGTCCAGACGGAGATCTCCGGGGCCAACCTGCGCGGGCGCTGGCACCGCGCCTTCTCCCCCGACGCGGACCTTCAGGTCGAGGGATACTTCGACCGCACACATCGGCTGATCCCGCAGAACTTCGAAGAGCGGCGAAGCACGGGTTCGGCTTCGGTCAAGTACCGGCTGACCGCCGGGCGGCACGGCCTGTTGTTCGGCACCGACACCCTGATCTCGGCGGACGAGATCGGCAACATCGGCTTTGCGCTGCTGGTGCCGCCGCAGCGCACCATCCACACTCTCGGCCTCTACGTCCAGGACACGCTGCAGGTCACGCCGCGCGCCGCGCTCGTGCTGGGGCTGAAGGGGGAGCAGGGCTCGTTCTCGGGTTACGAAATCGCGCCGACCATCCGCTTCGCCTGGGCCCCCCATCCCCGCACCACCGCATGGGCCGCCGTGTCCCGCGCCGTGCGCACGCCGGTTCGCATCGACGAAGACCTCGTCATCCGCTTCAACGACCGCACCTTGTTCGAAGCCAACGACGATTTCAAGACCGAGACCGCCCTCGCCTACGAGCTCGGCGTGCGCCATCGGCCGGCCTCCGCGCTGACTCTCGACCTGTCGACGTTTGCCTACCGATACGACCACTTGCGCAGCACCGAGCCGGTCGGCACCGCGCCGACGCCCTTGACCTTCAAGAACGGCCTCGACGCCCGGTCCTACGGCGCCGAAGTCACCCTCATGTATCAACCGCGGCCGCGCTTGTCCTTCAAGGGCAGCTATCGTTTTCTGGACCTGGACTTTTCGAAGAATCCCGGCAGTCGGGACACGAGCGACGGCAGCTCCGAGGGCAACGACGCGAAGCATGTGGCGATTCTCGGGGCCCACGTGAATCTGCCCGGGAATTTAGAGCTCGACGCCTTCCTGCGGCATGCGAGCGCGCTGCCGAAGCCTGCGCTGGAGGGATACACGACGCTGGACGCGCGGGTCGGCTGGCGGGTCTCGAAACGGCTCGAGATCTCGCTCTGGGGTCGAAACCTCCTCGATCGGCAGCACCCGGAATTCGTGACCACGAACAGCCTCAACGAGCAGGTGCATCGCAGAGGAACGCTCAAGCTCACCTGGCGACCCTAGCCAACAGGGCGGCGCCGCCTGCGCTTTTCGCGGCGGCGGCCGCCATCCCGAATCGCTCGCGCGCCGACGCCCTACTGGGGGATCTTCAGGACCTGGCCGGGGAAGATCTTGTCGGGGTCCTTCAGTTGATCCCGGTTGGCCTCGAAGATGCGGTTGTACTTGTTGGGATCGCCGTAGTACTGCTTGCTGATCTTCGACAGCGTGTCGCCCTTCTGCACCGTGTAGGTTCCCCCCGCCGCACCCGCGGCGGCGCCGGCGCCCGCCGCGCCCGCGCCCACCGTGATCTCGGCGTTGAGGTCGCTGTAGGTCGGATCGACGGCTTTGATCTGGTCCCAGATCTTGTTCTTCACCTCGTTGGAGGGGGCCTGCGCCCGCAGGCGCAGCTTTCCACCGTCGAGATCGACGGTCTGGACCTGGACGCCCGTCGAGTGCATCAGACGGATCACCGGATCGTACTTGTGCCGGAGCTTGGCCAGCTGGTCGCCGCTCGGGGCACCGCCGGCGTCCTTGCTCTTGTCCTTGTCGAAGATTCCCATCGCAACCTCCCGGCTGGCCCAGCGTGGCCAGCCTCAGCGAAGCGTTGCAATAGCGGTGCCGCCTCTACTCGCACCTCAGGGCCGTCAGGGGATCGATCCGCGTCGCCCGCCGCGCGGGGAGGTAGCTGGCGGCGAGGGCCACGGCGCCCAGGAGTAGCGAAACGGCGAGGAACGTGGCCGGATCAGAGGCTCCGACGCCGTAGAGCAGGCTCGACATGAGGCGCGTGAGGCCGAGGGCGCCGGCGAGCCCGACGACCGCGCCCCCCAGGGCCACGACCATACCCTGGCCGACGATGAGCCGGAGCACGTCGGCCGGCTTCGCGCCCAGGGCCATGCGGATGCCGATCTCGTTCGTGCGGCGCGACACGGAGTAGCTCATCACTCCGTAGATGCCCACCGCGGCCAGCACGACGGCCACTGCGGCGAAGGCGCCCAGCAGGAGAAGGTAGAAGCGGGGCGCGGCGGTGGACTGGGCCACGACCGCATCCAGCGTCTGCACCTGGGAAACCGGCGCACCGCGATCCAGCGACGCAACGGCGCGGCGTATCGGGGGCACGAGGGCGGCGGGATCGCCGCTGGCGCGCACCACCAGCGTCACGTAGGCGAACCCCGTCGACGTGCGCTCGAGATAGGCGCGCGTCTGCAGGAACGGCACGAAGAGCTCCTCTTCGGGAGACGCCGCCCACTCGCCGCGTACGGCATTGCGCGCCACGCCCACCACCGTCAGCCAGGTGGGGTTCTGGCTCGGGTCGTCGAGGGTCAAGCGCTGGCCCACCGGGTTCTCGCCGGGCCAGTGGCGCTCGGCCAGCCACTCGTTGATCACCACCACGCCCGGCGCGTCGAACCGATCGGTCTCCGCGAACTCGCGGCCGCGCACGACGGGGATGCGCATCGTTTCGAAGTACCCCGGAAACACCACTCGGTACGCCGCCCTCGTCCTCTCGCCGGGGCGTGGCAGCGGACGCCCCTCCACGTGAAACCTCACGCCCCAGAGGTCGCCCGCCAGGGGAAGGTGGTTGACGGCGCTCGCGGAGCGAACGCCGGGAAGGGCGCGCACCCGGCGAAGGAGCTCCCCGTAGAAGGCGGCTCGGCGCTCCGGCGCGCCCGCCTCCGCCCCGGCCACGGATACGACCATCGTGAGCACGCCGCGCGGATCGAACCCCGGATCGATGGCCTGCAGGGCGACGAAGCTCCGGATCATCAGCCCCGCCCCGGCCGAAAGCACGAGCGCGAACGCGAACTCGGAAGCGACCAGGAGGCTGCGGAGCCGATGACGGCGCCGGCCCTCCGTGGAGCCGCGCGCTCCCTCCTTGAGGGCTTCGCTCGCTTCCCATGCCGAGGCCTGGAGGGCGGGCGCCAGGCCGAAGAGCAGGCCGGTGAGCAGGGATACCCCGGCCGCGAACGCGAGAACGGCGCCGTCGACGCCGACGCTGTCGATTCGGGGGATACTCGCGGGAGCCAGGGCGACGAGCAGGCGGATGCTGCCGATCGCCAGTAAGACCCCGCCCCCGCCGCCCGCGACGGCAAGCACGACGCTCTCGATCAGGAACTGGCGGATCAGCCGTCCGCGCGAGGCGCCCAGGGCCGCGCGCAGCGCCACTTCGCGGTGGCGCCCCGCGGCGCGGGCGAGCAGCATGTGCGCGACGTTGGCGCATGCGATGACCAGCACGAAGCCCACCGCCCCCAGCAGCACGCGCAGCGACGGCCGGACGTTGCCGACCACGGCGTCATCGAGCGGCCGGACCACGACGTCGCGGTTCGTCCCGGGGTTGTCGCGCTCGAGGCGCGCGGTGATCGCCGCCACCTCGGCCCGCGCCTGGTGCAGGGTGGCGCCGGGTGCTATCCGCGCGAACACCCGCAGGCTCTGCGCCCGCCGGTTCGCCGCACCGTCACCGAACGCCAGGGGGGCCCACAGCTCGGCCCCGGTGGCCCAGAAAGGCGGAAACGCAAAGCCGCGCGGCATGACCCCGACCACCGCGTACGCTTCGCCGTCAAGGATGACGGACCGGCCGAGCACCGCGGGATCGGCGCCGAAGCGCCGCTGCCACAGCGAGTGGCCGAGGACAACGACGCGCTCCTGTCCCGTCGACTCGGCGGCGTCCGTCAACGTCCTCCCCAGCCGGGGGCGCACGCCGAGCATGGGCAGCAGGTCGGGGGTGACCCGCAGCCCCTTCACCGTCTCGGGCTCGTCGATGCCGGAGAGGTTGGGCGACCAGCTCTCGGCGGCGGCCATGCGCGTGAGCGCGGAAGCCTGCCGCCTCCAGTCGAGAAAGTTGGCCGGAGTCACGGGGTCGGTGCCACGATGAAGCACCACGACCAGCCGCTGCGGGTCGCCGTACGCGAGCGGCCGGATGAGGACGGCGTTCACCACGCTGAAGACGGCGGTGGTGGCTCCGATCCCCAGCGCGAGGGCGATCACGGCGGCGGCCGCAAAGAGGGGATCGCGCGCCAGGCCGCGCCCGGCGTGGCGCACGTCGTGAGCGATGCCTTCGAGGAGCGCTCCCCGCCGCACGTCCCGGACTTGCTCCTTGACCTGCTCGACGCCCCCGGTCTCTACGAGAGCGGCGCGGCGCGCCTGCGGTTCGCTCAGGCCTTGCGCCTCTTTCTCCGCGGCCAGGAGGTCCACGTACGCGCGAACCTCGTCGTCGAGATCACGCTCCACGCGCCGGCGATGGACCAGGTTGCGCCAGAGGCTCGAGAGACGGGCGAGCAGCGACACGGTCCTCTCCTACAGACAGCCGACAGGAGAGCATGATCCGGGACCTATAGGATGTCAATAGGAGCCACCCGGCCGTGCGCCCCCTTTCTCGGGACGAACCTTGACGGGCTCTCGACTTAGACTTAGTCTAAGCTCACCGGAACCCAATCCCTGCCGGGAAGGAGGTCACGATGCCGAGACTGACGCGACAACGCGGGCGGTGGACGATCCTTCTCTTGGGAGCACCCCTGCTGTGGATGGGCGTGCTGCGGGCCCAGGAACCCCCGAAGAGGAAGTCGAGCTTCGCGCCCGTGGTCCCGCAGGAGGACTTCGCCTCGGTGATGAGGCGCATGTCCGGGGCGAAGGCCGAGGTGAACGCGAAGCAGAAGTCCCTGCTCGCCGAGCGCTACGACCTGGGCAACCGCCCCGCGGGAGACGCGACGATGTTCCGGGGCAAGGCCGTGCAGGGCGGCGTGAGGGCCAAGCTGCCCGCGGGCGTCACCTGGGAAGCGCTGGGCACCATGACCCCGGAGCAGATCCGGGACGGGGGCGCGTGGCCGCTGGGCTTCCTGCCCCTGCCCCACCCCAACCATCCCGAGGGCGGGATGCTCTTCCCGCAGTTCCACATCGACGAGGTCAAGAAGCAGGAGCAGCGGGACCTCACCCGCTTCGATCTGGACTTCGACCTCGCCGACCACTTCCTGCCCGAGTTCCCGGCGCCGATCTTCCTCATCACGCGCACGGACCTGGGCGACGTGTCGCAGGGGAAGCTCGTCACCATCGACAACTTCTTCGAGCTGTTCGACGGGATCCTCAACCCCAAGCAGCTCGAAGGCCTCCGGCTGCTCCTGACCCCGTTCCCGCAGCAGCAGTTCAACCAGACCGAGGACCGGCGGACGGTGCGGCCCAGCCGGGGCGTCGCCTGCCTGGACTGCCACTCCAACGGCCACACCAACGCGTCCACCCACCTCATCGGCGACATCCGACCCCAGGAGTTCCGGCGGCGGATCGACACGCCCAGCCTGAGGGGCGTGAACATCCAGCGCCTCTTCGGCTCCCAGCGCGCGTTGAAGACGGTGGAGGACTTCACGGAGTTCGAGCAGCGGGCGGCCTACTTCGACGGCGATCCCGTCATCGCCACCAAGAAGGGGTTCAACCCGCTGGAGCGCGGCAGCCAGGTCCACGCCATGGCCGAGCTCCAGGAGCTGCTGGACTTCCCGCCCGCGCCCAAGCTGGGCATCGACGGCAAGCTCGATCCCCGGAAGGCGAGCCAGGAGGAGATGCGCGGCCAGGAGCTCTTCTTCGGCAAGGCCAAGTGCGCCACCTGCCACACCCCGCCGTATTACACCGACAACTTGATGCACAACCTGAAGCTGGAGCGGTTCTTCAAGGCGCAGCTCGTCAACGGCCGGATGACGTCCGGAGACGGCCCCATCAAGACCTTCCCGCTGCGGGGGATCAAGGAGTCGCCACCGTACCTCAATGACGGCCGGCTCCTCACGCTCGACGACACGGTCGAGTTCTTCAACCTGGTCCTGGAGACGCGCCTGACGGCGCAGGAGAAGAAGGATTTGCTCGCCTTCCTGAAGGCTCTCTAGAATGTCGGGGTGTCCTCCCCCGCCTTCGAGGAGCTGGCCGGGCGCATCGCCGAGCTAGGGCGCCAGGCCCATCTTCGCGGCTGGGTCCTGGGCACGAGCGGGAACTTCAGTGCGGTCGTCAGCCGCGAGCCGCTGCGGCTGGCGATCACCGCCAGCGGAGCGGACAAAGGTCGGCTGGGACCCTCCCAGGTCCTGGAGATCGACGGCGAGGGTCGTGCCGTCGGCGGTGGCGGCCGGCCCTCGGCCGAGACGAGCCTCCACCTGGCGGTGGTGCGCGCCCGGGGGGCGGGAGCGGTGTTGCACACGCACTCGCCGTGGAGCACCCTGCTCTCGGACGCACACGCGGGCGCGGGCGGGCTCGCCATCGAAGGCTACGAGATGCTCAAGGGGCTGGACGGCGTCGCCACCCATCGGCATCGCGAGTGGCTGCCCATAGTGGAGAATACCCAGGACTGGGCCGCGGCCGCGCCGGGTGTGGAGACGCTGCTGAAGGAACGACCGGAGGCCCACGGGCTCCTCATCCGGCGGCACGGGATGTACACCTGGGGCCGTGACTTCGCCGAGGCGGTGCGGCACCTGGAGGTGTTGGAGTTCCTGCTCGAGGTCGTGGGGCGGTCGGGCGAGAAGGAGGGCACATGGCCACGGTGAAGATCCCCGGCGAGGGGCGGACGGTGAGCGGGTTCGAGCCGGTGCGCGGCTACCTGGCCGAGGTGGGCATCGCGTATGCGCGCTGGGAGCCGTCCCACCCGCTGCCGGCGGACGCGCCGGCAGAGGCCGTCCTGGAGGCCTATGGCCGGGAGATCGACCGGCTCAAGGCGGAGGGCGGCTACGTTACCGCCGACGTCATCGACGTGAAGTCGACGACGCCCAATCTGGAAGCCATGCTCGCGAAGTTCCGCAGCGAGCACTGGCACGACGAGGACGAGGTGCGGTTCATCATCGAGGGCCGGGGCATCTTCCACATCCACCCCAAGGACCGCCCGGTGATCGCGATCGAGGTGGAGGCCGGCGACCTCATCCGCGTGCCGCGCGGGACGTGGCACTGGTTCGACCTGTGCGCGGACCGCCGCATCCGGGCGATCCGGTTGTTCCAGGATCCCTCCGGCTGGACGCCCCGCTACACCGACAGCGGCGTCGACCGGGGCTACGAGCCGGTCTGCTTCGGACCCGGCTACCTGCCGCATCCGCCGGCCGTGAGCTGACGTGCCGGATCCGCCGGAGGCCGGGCGGGTCCGCGCCATTCTCCTCGACATCGAGGGCACGACCACCCCGGTGGACTTCGTCACCCGTGTCCTCTTTCCCTACGCGCGCGAGCGGGCGCGGGAGTTCCTGAACCGGCGCGCCCGCGCCGTCCGAGACGATCTCGCCTTGCTGTTCTCAGAGCATGAGGCGAACGAGCGCGGAGGCCAGTCTCCGCCGCCGTGGCGCGCCGAATCGCCTCCGGACACCCTCAACTCCGCCGTCCTCTACATGCACTGGCTGATGGACCGGGATCGGAAGTCGACGGCCCTGAAGGCGCTGCAGGGGCGCATCTGGGAAGAGGGTTACCAGGCCGGCCATCTCCGCGGCCAGGTCTATCCCGACGTCCCGGGCGCCTTCGCGCGCTGGCGGGCCCAGGGCCGCGACCTGGCCATCTTCTCTTCGGGCAGCGTCCTCGCCCAGAAGCTGCTCTTCTCCCGCAGCGAGGACGGAGACCTCACGCCATTCCTCCGCGCCTACTTCGACACGACGACCGGCGCGAAGGGCGATCCCGCGAGCTACCGGAAGATTGCCGCGACGCTGGGCCACCCGCCGGAGGCGGTGCTGTTCCTCTCCGATGTCACCGCCGAGCTCGACGCCGCCCGTGACACCGGGATGGACACCGCCCTCTGCGTACGCGGCGGGAATGCGCCGGCTTCCGAAGGCCATCGGGTCGTGCGCAGCTTCGACCAGGTGTCCTGAGAGCCCGTAGCAGCGGAGCGCCGAATTCATTTCGGCGCGAAGCGACATGGGGGGGAGCGCGAATGCGCGCGGGGGGGTGCTTTCGTTAGCTTTGTATCCCCCCGATCATTCCAACGGATGTTCGACCCTCTCCTCCGGCGCGGGCACAAGGGAAGGGTGGTCCATGAGGATCCGGGCGCAGGCGTTCCAGCGCAGGATCGCGTCATCGTTGCCCGGGGGACGGAGGGCCTCGGCCTTCTCATAGAAGGTCATCGCCTCCCGGAAGCCGTCGTAGGCCACGTAACCGGAGCCGGGGCCCCCTTTCTTCAGGTGGGCTTTGGCCCCCCGCTCGCTGATGATGCCCGCGTAGTACGCCCGCTGGTACTCGTCCCGCAGGCGGCGTAGCACACCCTGGGCCCGGCTCGCGTCCACGGCGAACCCATCGAACTGGTCGGTAACGGCCAGCAGCATCACGACCAATGCCTTCTGGTTCTCCGGGTCGATGCGCAGAACGTCGAGGCAGATGCTCTCGGCGTCGATCGGCTCGTTCAGCAGACGGTAGCGCTCCGCCTTCTCCAACGCTCGAGGGATTGCATCGGAAGTGATGGGCTTCGGCTCGAACATGGCGGCCTCCAGCAAGAGCGTTCCGCTACGAGAAGCTCCACAGCGTGTAGGCGGCGAGCGCGCTGCCGATGAGGGCGGCGCCATAGCAGAGCACGGCAATGAGCGCGGTCAGGTGTTTCAGTTGCAGGCCATCGTAGAGCGTGTAGCGGAAGCGATGCGCCCAGTGGAAGAGCGGCAGCGAGATCAGGACGAAGAGATACAGTCGCGTCAGGGGGTGCTCGACCAGGGGGTGGAGGCGCTCGTAGCTGGGCGCGGGCAGCCACCCCAGCGGAAAGGCCAGCCCGCTGAGAAATAGATGGACCGGAAAGAAAAGGGCGGCGACGGTTCCGCCCGCGCTGAACAGGAGCCACAGGAACGGGGTGATCGGTCTCGCCATCTAGCCTCGGAGCAGGATCGCGGCCACCGCCGCGGAGAGAACGAGCCACGCGAGATAGTTCGCCCCGGCGATGACGAGGTCAGGCACCCGCTTGCCTCGCAGCCGAACGACCATGGCGGTGGGGGCCAGGTTGAACCAGGTGACCGAGTGGAAGAGCACGAAGAGCAGGGCGACGCCGTTCAGGGCCAGGAAGAGGGGCGTCTGCAAGCGAGCCAGGAAGCGGGAGTACGCATCCGGCCCCTGCCCCAGGGCGCGGACCTGCCACAACAGGACCAGGGCGAAGAAGGCCACGAACACGCTCGTCAGCTCGCGCACCACGAAGCCGGCATAGGACCGGCTCTCCAGCCACCACCAGACCGAGACGCGGCGGCGGTACCACCGCGGGTGATAAGGGGTGTAGCGGGCGGGAGCGCTCACCGGCCCCCCCACGGGAGCAGCGTCTTGAACCAATGGGCCGCGCTCGTGAGCTTGTACTGCTGGATGGCCCCCGCCGGATCCACGTGCTTGGGGCAGGCCTTCGTGCACTCGCCCACGAACGTGCACTGCCACATGCCGTCGTG
>Ga0184632_10001283_pt1 | contig 10239 bp, 17 predicted proteins | sample PLM31_50_b1_FD_133153 | JGI IMG/M metagenome (GOLD analysis project Ga0184632, IMG submission 133153) | Groundwater sediment microbial communities from an aquifer in East River, Colorado, USA - PLM3-1_50_b1 | ecosystem: Environmental > Terrestrial > Soil > Riparian zone | place: USA: East... | reverse complement strand
TGGGCTCGAGGATCACCACCGAGACGTCCGTCGGGTCGATGGCAATCTCTCCGAGCCTTTGGACGAGGGTCCGGTAGAGGTTCCGCTTGGCGTACGCGGAGCGGCCAGGGAACGCGGTGATCTCGCTCAGCGTGTAGCGATCGGAGCTCCCGGGCGGGATCTCGAAGTTCTCGGGCTCGTGCTCGACGATCCTCTGGGTGCGGTCGTCGTCGGGGATCCGGAACGCCTCCATCAGTGCGTCGTGGACAGCCTGAAACAGCTGCTGCCGCTCCTCGAGCGACCGCCCTTTCACGATCTCGATTCGGATGTGAGGCACTGAGTTCCCCCTAGGCACCATGACCCTACCGCCCACACCGTGATGGCACTGAAGCCGCATTCATATGCCATAACGTGTCGCGCGCCCCCGCGCACGGTGACCGCATTGATGTCCGGATCGTGGGTGTCGGTTCTCCGTGGAGAGCAACGTGCCATGATCGACTCGTGACCGACAAAGGCGCAGACAACTTCATCTGGACCGGGCATCGCGACGAGGACGGGAACCTCATTATCGACTGGCGGATGTCCGTCAAGGAAGCACGACGACGAGCCAGAATTGAGCGCGCCAGGACTGAGACTCGCTTTGCTAACGCCCCGTTCCCGCTCTACGGCCTTCCGCCCGACTGGGAGGGGACGAGGTTCTTGGGTGGCGGTTGGTGGGGTGGGTCGCCCGGACGAGAACAGACGAAGGCGCTCTCGTTGGTCCACGGCACGAACATCCAGGGCGATGGACCGATGCTCGCGGTCGAGACGTCGTCGGAACCGTCGACCGGTGGAGATGTTCTCGAGACGGTCGCTGGGATGATCCGGAGCGGACACGCTCCCGATGTGCGAGGCGCGATCGAAGACCTCGACGGAACGGGGATGGCGCGGGGCCACGATCCCGCGGGCGTCAGGCGTGATCGGCGCGAGTTCGTGGTGGACAGCGACGCCACTACCTTCGATCTCCTGGCGTACGGCGAGGAGTGGGTCGCGTGGGCCGAAGTCGGTCGGGTCCTGGTCATGGTTACAGGCAACCCGTTCGATCCGAACGACGTGGAATTGGTTCGAGTTACCGACCTTGAGCCTTACGTCCATGGCTCACGTCAGCACGACGCACCTTGACGCATCGTCGCGTCCGTCGAGAAGTGGAGCGAGAAGCGACACCGACTCGCAACGCGCAAGAACTTGCCACGCGCTCCGGCGCAGGCAGCCGGCAGCCGCCCGACCCTTCACGTGTCAAACCGCCCACGCGCCCCGGCGCTCTCGGCCTATGCCAGCGGTGTACGTGGAGTTACCGGCGGATCGAGACGGTCTGGGTCGGAGAAGGTCACGCTCGCGTGCACGAGTGTTCGGGAATGTACCCGGAGCCGATAGATGCGGAAACCACTCGGGGGCCTCGTCCCTCGAGATGGTGAGAGAGGTCTGATGGTGGCTGCTCACGCCCGGCGCGTGGCCGCTAGCTCTGCTTCATGAACTCCGCCGTCATGTACAGAGCCACTTGGAAGACCTCGTCCGGGATGGCCCCGGTCGGACCGAGGGTCGTCTTGATGGAGTCGAGGGTCAGCGTGTCGCCATCTACGGCCCACCGAAGGGTTCTGGTGCCGTCTCCGTGGATAACGGTGATCAGGTCGCCGTCCACCGAGTACTCCGCGTCATAGTCGATCTCGGAGCGAGGTCCACCTTCCGGCTGGCCATAGAGGTCCCATTTTCCGTTGTCGATCACGAGGGTCAACACCATGTCGCCGGCGAGCGGCGAGAGCAGCCGAAACTCCTCGATCCACTTCCCGAGCCCGTGCTGGCGCAACGTCGCCTCGGCGTCTCGTTGGGACACGGGATCGGTCTGCCAGCTGCCCTCGAGCTCGGATAGCGCCTCGGGGGGGGAAGGGGTAGCGAATGCTGACGGTTGCGGCTCCTGTGGCGACGCGGTCGACAGCGTCCCCTCATCCGAGCCGCAGCCTGCGAGAAGCACCCACACGCCCAAGGCCACGATAGCCGTGCGTGGCGTGCCCACTCTCCCGTCATCGCCATGAGCGCGCACGGCTTTCCTTATTTCACACCCCCAATGGTGCGGGCAAACCGGGCTTCGGGAGTCCCCGGCGAGGGGTCGCACGCGTGCGCGAGCGTTCGGCTATGTACCTGGACGGCCGCGAAATCTGGACGTCTACGTTCCCTGCTGTTTGGCGGCTCTTGCGGCAAGGAAGAGCAGCGCCCACTCCATCGTCTGGAGGCCCAAGACGACGGCGGACTGCCACACCCACCCGTCGATCGACGTCACGATCGAGGAGATCACGCGAAGTCCGAGGATGACGAGCAGACCGAGGAACACGCCCGATGCCATGGTTGCCCTGCCTCGGCGCAGGAACATCAGGCCGATGAGGATGGCGACCGCTTGGGAGAACAGCGTGAGGAGATACGCCACCTGAGCGCGGAACGGGAACCCCTCCCCCAGCACAGAGGAGAGCACGCTGGACCCGTCGTACAGAGGCAGCACGAGGACGGCGAGTTCCATGACAAGCGCGCCCACCGCGAACGCCCTCGCAGGGTCGGAGATCCTGCTTGCCCGACGCCGAACGTCCACGAACGGAGCATAGACGTGGGGGGAGGAGACGCCGAGAACGATCGTCTGCCTGCAACGGTGTTCGGGAATGTCACTGGACGCCCGGCAGCCCCGGTCAACGTGAGCGACGGAAGTCCGCGACCCACATGCGCCTCGACGGCGACGAGATGGCCACGGACGCCGACGACGGTGACGCCGGTCACGCTATGGGAACATACATCCGCGCTCAGGAGGAGTCGCTCACCCCGCTGGCTGCTGTTCCCCAGGGAGGCAGGGCTCGGGGATGCCGAATAACCGACTGCCGTGGCTGCCGATTGCGATGTTGATCGTCGCGCCCTTGGGGACGATGGTTCCGGCAGGCGGGTTCTGGAAGACGACAAGACCGTTCTCGTCAGAGGTGCAGACTATCCACCCAACCTTGCCCACTCGAAGGCCGTGTCCCGCTAGTTCGTGACGCGCCGCCGCCTGGCCACCGTTCTCAGTTCCCAACCCGAGCAGGTTCGGCACACGCCTGTCGTCAGCATGGGTCCCGACGTAATACCCCCCGCCGAAGCCTCCAGCGATCAAGGCAACGACGACGAGCGTGAGCATCACCCGACGCACGAGATGACGATGCCCATACCGGTACGAGCCCGTCAAGCACTCGGATGCAGCCAGGGCGCGTGAGGCCGGTCACTCTTCGGGCGGCGTACATGGCGGCATCCCGATCCGCCGGAAGGTCATGCTCAGAGTCGGCAAGACAGCTGACAAGCGGGAAGCGCGCTAGCGCGTGACCGTCCCGGTATACGTGCCGCGCGCCGGCTCGTTGGGGTCGGGGTCGTACACGATCTCCATCTCGCCGCTCCCGCGCAGACCCTCGAAGGCACCGGTGCCGCTGACGATCGTCCACGAGCCCGTCTGAGTCAGGTCCTGCGGCATTCCCTGCGACACTTCGGGCGTTATGTCCATCCGCACTCTGCCCTCCGGGCAAGGTGATCGTCCGGGCGATCAACGCCACCTCGGGATCGGGGCTTCCGTGGGTGTCCAGAATGGTCCCGCCAATGCAGAACGGCGAGCCCCCAAGGGTGGACCCCTCCAGGACTTCGCCAGTGGCGATTGGCTCCGCCCCAGGCGTCGCAGCGCCGACCACGCTCGTCCGGATAGCGATGGGCTCGCCCGCGCTGTCCGTGGTCGAGGCCGCGTTGGTATCCGCCGCGCCGCTCTCGCCATCGCCACACGCCCCGAGGAGGAGTACGCCCCCAGGACCAGCACCACCGCTCTGCGCATGACCCGCCCTTCGAGTTCAGCCGTAGGTGAGCCTAGTCGCCAGGCCGGCCTTCTTCGCCATCTGGCATGGTCGCGTGACGCCGGTCACGCTTCCGGAACGTATATGAGGCTCAGCCGGTCGCCGGTTCCACCTGGACTGAGTAGCGGGCAGCCATGTCAGGTTCGATGTCGTGCCTTTCCCACTCGACTTGGCGCTCGTCAGCCAGGAAACCCGCGTCAACGAGCACTTCCTCGATCGCGGTCGCGATGGTGTATCCCTCGGGTTCATCGAACGGCGCCGCCGACGCTAAGACGACACCCACTGGATCGCTGATAGGGAACGCCCCTGGATGGGTTGTGATGTGTGCCGTGACTGCTTGGAACAGCGGCAAGGCGTTCGGGGACGTGCGGTCTGCACACCCACCCGGATGGTGGCGAGTAGGTGGCGGACCATCGATGATGAAGTACCCCAGCACGTCACAAGCCTAGCCGCAGGCCGTTGAACGAGGTTGGCATCGGAGAGGGGCGGGTGACGCCGTCACGTTACGGCGGCGTACATCAACTCCCTACGGACCCGACTCACCATCGAAGGGCTCGTCGCTCTATCTCCACCACGCCTCTGAGCCGTCAATGTGGAGCAAGAACTCCGGCACCAGATGCCCGTCGGGATGAGCGAGTTTCACCTCGGAGCGCACTCGGGAGTAAGCCTGCTCCCTTGCCTCGATGTTCTCGTCGTCGTAGACATCGAGGAGACGAAGTTCGTCCTCAAAGATCGAGCGAATCTCCTCAAAGCCTTCCTTCGGGTCCAGCCTCGCGTTGACCCACGGGCAGTCGCTTCCGTACACGATCAGGTCAGCAACAACCTGATCGCCGCGCAGGAGCTGCCAGGTCGGTCCGTCCATGAACACCTGAAGATAGCCAATGGTGCGGACACAGCCGGGATTCCACGCATAGGCTCCCACGATGAGGCCTGATCAGCTCGAGCGCCGACTACGGGCGCGCCTGGACGCCCTCGGTCCCGCTCCCCCGCGCCGAGCTCCTCCACGTCCTGATGCTTCCCGACTTCGACCGCGCCGACGCGATTGGCTCCTACTGGGGGAACCCCAAGACCCGCGCCTTCGCCGAGCTCCTGATCGACTGCGAGGAGGACCGGACGCTTCGGGCGGTGCTGGTCGGGATGCTGCGGGAGATTAGCCGACCGCACTAGGGCGCACCGGGAGCCTGCGCCGCACGGCGAGCCGGCAGTCTCGTCAGTGCGGACCCAAACTCGCCACGCTACTGGCTGCCACCCACCCAGCCGGCACGCGACCTGAGCCGCTGACGTCGGGCTAGTTCCACTTCGATGTATCGCCGGTCGACAACGGGACGCCGAGCCCGTCGTCCCGCATCGACTCGACGAAACTCCTCGCCGTTGTGCGCGGCGCACGCCAGTGCGGTCGTGAGTAACCCGAGGAACCCACCCACGAAGAACGCGAGGATCACGAATGCGACTGGCATCAGGCACCTCCTCGTGGAAGTAGTGCCAGCGGAACGGAGGGAACCCCAGGGCCCTGGGGGTCTCCCCCCTTCCTTGCACGCCCGTACCCACCCCAAGTCGGTCTTAAGCGAAGCCGACGGAAGTTCTTTCAGCGGTTCCGGCGCACCGGGAGCCCGCGCCGCACGGCGAGCCCGCCGTCTAGCCGAAAAGGGCTCACGGCTGGGGGGTTGCGTGCGCGAACGTACCTCGATGGTTCGTCAGTCTCGGCCAGACGCGTGACGGAAGGACTCCCAGTCAACGTCAGCCACCCAACAGTCCAGGTCGGCGTCCCACCTCGCCGTCCCTTCGAAGAGGAGCGGGTCGGATCGACCCTCCTCGTCACCGTCGTCGCGCCACATGCGAAGCGGAAGCCCATCCGACAGCTCAATCCCGAGCCGAGACAAGTCTTGCAGCGTCCCGGCGGTCGTTAGGAGGATGGACCGTCCGCCTCTCTTCTGAGGGTCCGCGTACACGCGGTCCAGGGGTCCATCCGCCACTTCTCGTGCTCATTCATCACGACTATTCAACCGCAAGGCTCACTCCCCCGAAGAGAACCGAGCGTGATGCGGGATGAGTGAAACGAGCGTGACGTCGCCTGAGGTGTACGGATAAGGGCCGTTGTAGGCGGGTCGGGATAGCGGCCGGGTCTGGCATCAGTCGCAGCCGAGCGGGTGGGGACCGTCTGCTGACTACCCGGGCCCGTGGCCGGGTTCCTGCGCCCGGCCGCTCTGTGGAGTTCGTTGCGGTTAGGAGGCCGTCGGTCGGTGGTAGGAGATCCGCGCCAGCACAAGAAGGCCGACCCCAAGAACAATCACAATCCAGGGCGCCGTGCTCCACCAGTGCGATGGAGTCTCGGTGATTCCTCTGGCGAGGTCCCGGAGCGTGTATCCGGCGCCGAACACGCCTACTAGTACGAGGGAAAGGCCGCCGATCAACAGCACCCGCGTGCGCATTCGAGCTCCCTTCCGATCGACATCCACGATATGACCTTGTGTAGGGAAGGGCCAGGGGTGTCGCGTCGCGATTCCGTCGCAATCTCGCTGGTCGTGCGAAGAAACCTTGGAGCAACTGTCCGGTTTCCGTACAGCTGGGCGCGACGTCGTCCCGGGGGTTCAGGGATCGACGGCATTCGGCCGATAGGGAGGGTGGGCTCGCTTGCGGACGAACGCATGCGAGATGAGCGCGGGGGTGTCGATGGCGTCGGAGCAGGCGAGGTTCCTCTTCCAAGACCCGAACAGCCTCGTCTTGGTCTTGGCGATCGTCTGGGTGATCCTCATGACCACTCTGATGGTTGCCGTCTGGGCGGGATTGACGCGGATGCCCGGAGCTCGTAGCCGACTTCTGATGCTTCTGGTCTTGGGGGCGGTGTGCGCGTTCCTGCCGATAGGAGCGCTCCAGGTCGTTACCGGCATCACCATTGCCGCCATCGTGTTCTTCGCGCTCGCGGGCCTCGTGGGCCTCACGCCGTGGGGGAAACGGAAGCTCAACGTGTTCGGCTTTCGCGCCCAGATGCGCCGAGGAATCGAAAGGGGCTATCGGCTGACGCCCGGCAGACTGCCCCGCCGGGTCGAACGTGCAACGGAACGGTTGGAACGCAGAGGATTCGTTCGTCTGACGAGCGGAACACAAGCGAGTGGCGCGATGACCTCCGTCCTGTTTCGACCCGAGGACGGCGTGATCGCGCAGGTCCTGCGTGCAAGAACCCTCCGCTTCTGGCCATCCATCGTGTTGACCGTGTGGTCGTACGTCTTCGATCACGCGGGAGCCTTTGCGACGACGAGCTTCGGTAGCGATCTCGACGACCGGCTGTCGACCCTCCTACAGGTCGTGCCCTCGGCCTCGCTGGACGTCCTGCTGGCAAGACACCTTGAGGGCATGAGACTCCTCGAGGTCCGGGGTGTTCGCTTCCACCGACTCGACGAGAAGACCGCGCTCGAGCTCTGGATGTTGGGGCACCAGCGCACGTCGTCCTCGCTGCTCGAGGCCTCCGACGATGAGGTGGCTGGGCTCTTCGACATACGTCTGAGAGCTCAGGCTCAACGACCTCGGATCTTGCAGTCCATGCTGGAAGATCCCGCCGTGAGCCGACAGATCGACGCGTTCATCGACTGATTTCCCTCGGAGCCTCACTATGGGGACCGTCGTCTCGTCCGCAAGGAGCGGCTGCAGGACGCCCATCTACGCGACGGCGTAGTGCGGAACCTGCCAGCCGCATTCGCAGGTGCCGCACTCCACCCACCAGTAGCCCCCGCCCGCGCCGTCCCGAACCTTCAAGATAGCCCGGAGGAGAGCAGGATCGCTCGTGGAACGGTGCTCGCACTGGCTCGCGTAGCGGAAGGTGGACGGGTCATAGGGGTCGAGCCGATCACGACGGTCGGTGGGCTCCTCGTAGACGTCCTCGGACCCGCACTGGCAGACCGCCCGCCAATGCCCAGTCTCGACCTCCGACCACTGGATCTGGACGGTGGGATCGGCCTTCAAGATCATGCAGTTGTCGGCATGTGCGAACGGCCGGGTCGGGCCCCTCTTCTTAAGACCAAACATGCTCGCTCTCCTTTCGTTTCGCGACTGTTCGACGGCTCAGAGACGCGGCATCACCGCTGCGCTCCCGGCGGCTCCTGCGCGGCCCGCGTTCGCTTCGCCTTGGCGACCTGACCGCCCCTCGACTCGCCCCTGAGTCTGTTGCAGTCGGCGCAGGCCGGGACGAGGTTCGACAGGTCGTGGCTGCCGTGAGGGGCACCGACGAGGTGGTCACGTCGTCACGGGCCGCACCTTGCACCAGTGGCACATCGGCTTGCCGGCGAGCAGGATGTTCCGGTTCCTAAGGCAGACCGGATCGTTGTAGTCCAGGGGCTTCGAGGATCGGCGGTGCCAGTTGCTGCGGCGTTCCGATCGTGTTCGAGCGCGGGAACGACCTGCACCTGCGCCGGTGCGGGCTCCCGCGGTGTGGGGACCTCGCTCGCCGCTTTCTCCTTGCGGCTGCGTTCGATCTCCCGCTCGAGCTGGCGGTTGTGCTTCGCGCAGTAGACGTTGGCCGTGCGGTTGGTGCATGCGCCGGGTTCGCCGCTCTCAAGCGCCCATTGGCACAGGCCGTACCGGCTTTTCGTCTCCTCGAGCGTCTGGATGGACAGCCTCTGCCACTTCGCCTCCGCTGCGACGGCCACCTGTTCCCGTCGCTCGACGTGGAACTCGCCGAACGCCTCGACGATGTACGTGGTGAGGCTCTTGCGGCACGTCTGCGGCACGCGGCCGAGGCTAACGTCGTCCAGATCGAGGCCGCGAAACGCTGACCAGCGGGTTTAGGGGGTGGGCGCTGGAGGACTCGAACCTCCGACCGCTCGCTTGTAAGGCGAGTGCTCTACCTCTGAGCTAAGCGCCCGTCGTCATCCATGCGGGCTCGACCGGCTCCCCGCGCACGTGCCCGCACGCTCGGCACACCACCTGTCCGAGCATCGCCGTGAGCCGCGTCGCGCCACATGCCTCGCACCGGTCGAGCTGGACGGCCCAGTCCGGCCGCTCCTCCTGGCAGGAGGGGCAGACTAGGACCTGGTGCCCCCCGGAGGTCGCCCGCACCCACGGCCGCTCCCGCTTGTCGGGGTCGTAGGTGGGCCGGCCGCAGAGGTAGCAGGTCGGCTGGTGCTCCGGCGCGATCGGTTCTTCGGTCGAGACCACGGTGGAGAAGGATATCCGCCCAGCGGGTCCGCTAATCCTTCGTCTCGAAGGTCGCACCTGCCTCGTGGGTCTCGGTCCCACCTGCGTGGCGGACCGTCACCTCTCCGACCCCATACACGCGCCAGCGGCGTCCGTCGCCCAGGATCGCCGTCCGCTCGTCCAGCCCCACGAACCACGAGCCCGGCGGGATCCTCGACATCACGACCGACCGGAGCCCCGGGATGACCTTCACCTTGTCCCAGTGCACCCCGAAGGAGACATGCGGCACGAGCCCGAGGCCGTAGACCCATCCCGTGCGAACGCCGCGTTCACGACGCTGCTCGCGCGATTGGCTCGCGATCAGTGCCCCCGCGCTGCACCCGGCGTAGACCGTGCCGGCGTCGAGCGCGGCGAGCAGCGCATCCCAGAGCCTCGTGCCGTGGATCGTCTCGGCCAGGTGCTGCGGCTTGCCGCCGGAGAAGAAGACCATCGCGGTGCCCTCGAGCTCGCGAGCGTGCTCCTCGAGATCGGCGTCCTCTCGCGTCTTCACGGGCACGAACCGGGCGTCGATCCCCGCCGCCGCGTAGTGCTCGAGCCCCATGCTCCCCCACCGGCCGAACACGTCGTCTCCCTCCGCCGAGCTCGCCGTCGGGAGCACGGCGACGGGGCCGGGCCGGCCGTCGAGCGCAGCGGCCTCGATCTCGTTCGACCACGGCTCGAACTCGCCGGAGCCCATCAACAGGAACGTTCGCCGGGGAGCGTTCAGCGCCATCCGGCGAGGGTACCTACGATGGGCCGAAGGAGGTGGCGCGGATGGATCAGCCGAACGAGGAACACACGGAACAGGGGATCTTGAAGACGGTGGAGGCCGCGGGGGACGTGACGGTCGAACGCGCGCTCGTGGGCGTCGTGAACGGGCGCGATGTGACGATCACGCAGGCAGGCGCCGGCCCCGTCGCGGCACAGGGCGACGTGAACATCCAGCAGGGTGGGTGCGGCCCCGTGCTCGTCGGGCGCGACCTCACGATCCGGCAGGGTGGGTGCGGGCCGGCGATGGTCCGCGGCAGCCTGTCGATCGAGCAGGGCGGCACGCAGAGCGTGCTGGTGGCCGGTCCCGCGACGATCGGTCGTGGGGCGTTCGTCGGTCTCGTCGCGTCGCCGAAGGTCAGCATCGACGAGGGCGCGCGCGTGATGATCGGGACGGCCGGCGCGTTCGCGGCGGGGGCGGCGGTCGGCGCGCTGGTCGCCTTGT
>Ga0184632_10001281_pt1 | contig 10248 bp, 13 predicted proteins | sample PLM31_50_b1_FD_133153 | JGI IMG/M metagenome (GOLD analysis project Ga0184632, IMG submission 133153) | Groundwater sediment microbial communities from an aquifer in East River, Colorado, USA - PLM3-1_50_b1 | ecosystem: Environmental > Terrestrial > Soil > Riparian zone | place: USA: East... | reverse complement strand
CGATCAATGGAGGACTGGAGCCGAGTCTGCCGTGGCGACATTCTTGTGGTCTCGGTCATCGACCCCGGCATGGCACAATTGTTTGGCCTGGCAGCGGGGCTGGTCGCCGAGATGGGCGGGACACTGTCACACGGGGCGATCATTGCTCGTGAGTACGGATTGCCGGCCGTTGCGAATGTGCCTGGCATTACCACCAGGCTCAAGGACGGCGATCGAATCAGCTTGGATGCGGCGCGAGGAGAGGTGATCGTCCAAAAGCAGGCTGGAGATTAGCCTGTGAAGTTTCCAATAATGATGCATTCTTGTAGATACGAACGACTCTAATCGTCTTTTTCTGGTCTTGACCTTTTACGGTAGTTTACGTATTCTTCAAAATCATTCTTTCCTCATTGCAACACCCAACAACCTGGTCGAATATGGGTCGGCAGCATGACGCGGACGGTCACCCATGATTGACGGCACGGTCTTTGGTGCGGGGGTTCTCGTCGGAGGTCTCCTCGGCGCGCTGATTGTCGGGTTCTGGATTGCTGCCCGCGTACGCGCGAACGTGCAGGCACAATTGCTGACTACCGGTGAACGGGCGCAGCGGGCTGAATCGCTGGCAGACGAATTGCGCCGCCAGGTACTACAAAATTGCCTCGATCTCGATCGGATCAGGCAGGATCTTTCGGAGGCCTCCCAAGCCCGTGCGGTGGCGGAGACCAGGGGTGCGGAGGTCGCGCTCCATCTCAACGAACAAAAGACACTCCTGGGCCAGGCCCGACTGGAATTGGCCGAGACTTTCCAAGCTCTCTCCGGCGAAGCCCTCAAACAGAACAACGAAGCCTTTCTGAACCTCGCACGCAGCTCATTCGAAACGCTCCAAGCTGAGGCCAAGGGCGATCTCGTCCAGCGGCAACAGGCGATCGATAGTCTGGTCAAGCCCCTCCAAGACTCGCTGCATCGATACGACGACCAACTCCGGCAGCTGGAGCAATCGCGGCAAGCGGCCTATGGAGGCCTCGATCAGCATCTCAAGCTCCTGGCCGAGTCGCAGCAGCGGCTGCAGTCGGAGACCGGCAACCTTGTGAAGGCGTTGCGCGCGCCGGCCATCCGCGGCCAATGGGGTGAGATTACGCTCAAGCGCGTGGCTGAGTTGGCCGGCATGATGGCACATTGCGATTTTTTCGAGCAGGAGTCCATCACGGTTGACGGCGGTCGGCTTCGCCCCGACATGGTGGTCCAGTTGCCTGGTGGGCGGCAGATCATCGTGGATGCCAAGACCGTTCTGGCAGGGTACCTGGATGCGCATGAAGCCTCGACCGAGGAGCAGCGTCTCGAAGGGATGCGCCGTCATGCTGCCCAAGTGCGGTCGCGCATGGACGAGTTGAGCCTGAAAGCCTACTGGAATCAATTCGCGCAGGCACCGGAATTTGTCGTACTGTTCTTGCCGGGTGAACAGTTTCTTGGCGCCGCGCTGGAGCTTGATCCGAGGCTCATTGAGGATGGGTTTCTTCGAAGTGTGGTCCTGGCCACCCCCACGACGCTCATGGCGCTCTTACGGGCGGTCGCATACGGGTGGCGGCAGGAGCGATTGACTGAGCATGCCGAGGAGGCCGGGCGGTTGGGGAAGGATCTCTACGAACGGATGGCCGTGCTGACAGAGCATTTGAACGACGTCGGGCAGGCGCTCGGGAAGAGCGTCCTGGCATACAACAAAGCGATCGGGTCGCTCGAAACCAGAATCTTGCCGGCGGCCCGTCGGTTCAAGGAGCTTGGCGTCTCTTCGGAGAAAGATATCCCCATGTTGGATCCCGTGGAACTCGTTTCTCGCAAAGCGTTGCCGTTTGACAGCGAATAATAAGGAGCTCCTGATGGCCGACGAGCAGGCGATGGTAGAAGCCTTCCACAGGACCTTCGATATCGTCGTCAATTCAGCCCCGACGGTCGTCGACGCGCGGACGCGCGAACTACGCGTAAAACTCATTCAGGAAGAATTCGATGAGTTGAATGAGGCCCTCGCGGCAGAAGATCTTTCGTCCATTGCCAAGGAAATGGCCGACCTTCTCTACGTCGTCTACGGCACGGCGGTGTCCTATGGCATCGACATGAGTCCGGTCTTTCGAGAAGTACATCGGTCCAACATGAGCAAGGTCGGTGGCTATAAGCGTGGAGATGGAAAATGGGTGAAGCCGGCCACGTACTCGCCGGCGCGCATCGAACCGATTGTGGCGGAGCAAGGGCCGGCGTAGCGCAAGGTCCGTTCGGGTTCATGAGAGAACTGCACTGTCCAAATTGCGGGGCTCCGTTCGTCCGCGTGACCTACCAGGAGAGCAGGGTTGAGCGCCTGTTGAGCCGCGTCAACGTGTTTCCGTTTCGATGCCAGCTGTGCACGAATCGTTTTCGTGCGTTCTATTCCGGTGCACGCCACAATACGCAGGCGTCCGATCGGCGTCAGTACACACGCCTTATGGCCTCCATCGAGGCCCAGGTCCTCGACTACAAGCAGCTGCCAGTGACCAACCGAATCACCGACATCTCAATGGATGGCTGCACCCTGCAGACGACGGGGTTCCCGAAAGGGGCCTTTATCGAATTGGTCTTGAAGCCAACGGTGGAGGAAGAAACGATCCGTATTGAAGCGGCGATAGTCTGTTCCGTTCGCCCGTTATCGATGGGGATCCGCTTCCTGGAGATCTCACCAGAACAGTACCGCCGTCTGGCTCAGGTCGTCCTCGGGCTCTTAGTCGGTCAAGGCCTTGATCCCACGCTCAACGCATAGCGCGACTCTTTCCACCCGGCATTTTCACCAGCAGATTATCGATCAAGCGGATCGACCCGATCCGGACTGCGCCCAAGAGTACCGCACGAGCCGCGACGGCGGACAGCTGCTCCAGACTGTCCGGGTCACAGACGGCCAGGTACTCGACATGAATGGTGGGCGCCTGCTCGATGGTCTGCCGCATGACCCGCTCGATCGCCGCCACGTCGTTCATTCCACCCAGGATCATCCGTCTACCGACTTGGAGTGCCTGAGAGAGCAAGGGGGCAATCCGACGTTCGTCGGGGCTGAGATAGACGTTGCGCGAACTCATGGCCAGCCCATCCCGCTCTCTGACTGTCATGCGCACCTGAACCGCCACGCTGAGATTGAGATCGTTCACAAGTTGTCGAACCAGCGCTGCCTGTTGGTAATCTTTTTGGCCGAACAAGGCGAGATGGGGTTGCACGATACCGAAGAGTTTCGTCACTACCGTGGCGACGCCGGCGAAGTGATGAGGCCGGGCCTCGCCATCCCATCGGCGCGCGAGCGCCGGCACTGTCACGGTCGTTTGGAAGCCCTCGGGATACATGCCCAGGGCCGTGGGTTCAAAACAGACATCCACCCCTTCCTCGCGGCACAGTGCACGATCGCAGGCAATCGGGCGGGGATACGCGGATAAGTCTTCGGTCGGGCTGAACTGTGCCGGGTTTACGAAGATACTCACGACGAGCGCATCACATTGTAATCGTGCGGCTCGAATGAGGGAACGATGGCCGTCATGCAGCGCACCCATGGTGGGAACGAACCCGATGGTCACACCTTCCCGGCGTAATCGTTCGCTCCATGCAGCCATGGATCGTACGGTGCGGATAATTTTCATGAGCCTGGGGGCGGGCTGCAAGCCGGGCGTGAGCCATAGCGGGTCGAGGGCTGGGGAAATAGGAGGCGGACCTCAGGCTGCTTCTCGACCTCGGCGAGCAACTGGCTGCTTGTGCGCTGGAGTGATGGGTGCAGGAACAGCGGATCGAGTTCGCTCAACGGCATGAGGACGAACCGGCGTTGGTGCATGCGAGGATGCGGCACCACGAGGTCTGGTTCGTTGATGATCCGTTGGCCGTAGAACAAGAGGTCCAGATCGATGGTCCTGGGGCCTGATCGGTTCTCCTCATCCCGGCCGAGCGAGCGCTCGATCTCCCGGAGGATGACCAAGAGGCTCTTCGGCGTGACATCCGTCTCAAGCTGCACAACGCCGTTCAAGAACCAGCCATCGCCAGGTTGGGCATGATCGTTCACAGGCTCGGTTTCATAGAGCAGCGACACCCCCACAACTTGCGAGTGGGGCAGCAGGCTAAGTAACGTCACCGCACGGTCGCAGAAATCGACTCGATCACCGACGTTCGAGCCAAACCCGATGAAGACCGTTTCCATAGAAGCCACGTTAGGCGTGAAACGTGAGACGTGAAACGAGTTCGGAGCTGCCTCCGCTTTCCTCACCTTTCACGTCTCACCTTTTACGTTTCACGGTATTAGAACCCCGCCTTTTTAATCCGCTCCACCGCCTCAGCCAATCGCTCTTTCGACGTACACACGGTCATCCTGATATACCCTTCGCCCGGCGTGCCGAAGCCGTTGCCCGGTGTCGTCACGATTCCAGTTTTCTCCAGCAGGTGAGCCGTGAAGGACGTGGAGGTATACCCCTTCGGCACCGTGACCCAGATGTAGAACGCGGCCGGAGGCGGATCCACCTCCAGCCCGAGCTGTTTGAGGCCTGGGACGAGGGTGTCGCGCCGCTCCTGGTAGATCTTGCGCAAGCCATCCGTCACAGAATCATCCAGGCTGAGCGCGGTAATGCCAGCTTCCTGAATCGCCTGGAAACAGCCGGAGTCGAGATTGCTCTTCACCTTGCCGAGTCCAGCCAAGACCTGCCTATGCCCGACGGCAAACCCGATGCGCCAGCCGGTCATGTTGTATGTCTTCGACAGCGAGTGGAACTCGATCCCCACGTCCTTCGCGCCATCGACCTCCATAAAGCTCGCAGGGGGCTTGCCGTCGTAGAAAATCTCCGAATAGGCCGCGTCGTGGCAGACGATGACCTGGTTCTCTTGGGCGAAGTCCACCACTCGCTTAAAGTAGTCTTTGCTCATGATGACCGACGTCGGGTTGTTCGGCGAATTCAGGAACATCACTTTCGCTTTTTTCGCCACGTCATTGGGAATCGCCTTCAGGTCGGGTAAGAAGCCGTTCTGCTTCGTGAGCGGCATGAGGTGCGAAACGCCGCCTGCGAAGCTGGTACCGACGGGATAGACCGGATAGCCTGGGCTCGGGATGAGCACGATATCGCCCGGATCGACGAATGCGAGCGGAATGTGTCCGATGCCTTCCTTCGAGCCGATCAGCGTGAGGACTTCGTGTTCCGGGTCGAGCGTGACATGAAAGCGGCGTGTATACCAGTCGGCCACCGCTTTGCGGAACGACAGCATGCCCTCATACGATGGATACTGGTGGTGCTTCGGGTCTTTGGCGGCCTTGCCGAGGCTTTCGACGATCGGCGTCGGCGTCGGCAGGTCGGGGTCGCCGATGCCAAGATTGATGATATCAACGCCCTTGGCAATCGCGGCCTGCTTCATCTTATCGATGGCGGCGAACAGATAGGGAGGCAGTGTCTTGATTCGTGTGGCAACCTCGATGGGGAAACCAGACATGCGAACAGGCTCCTTTCCAGCAGGACGTTGAAAACAACTCTGTTCTCACCCGCCCGGTCCTGGCGACTACTTCACCCACCCCCCCCGAGGCTGCCAAGACAGCCTCTTTGCCCGGGGATGCGCCTTTCACCGGGCTTTGTTCTCACGTCGCTCAGATCCTCAACGTACCGAAAAACGTACGCTTCGGGTCTTTACTCGCTGCGGCCTCGCTGGACGGCTGTTTTGACCATCCTGCGATGAAGATCGGTAGAGTACAGCAGGAATGAGGCGGCAATCAACGCTGAGGAGAAAGAAGATGGCCGATGAGCCGATCGGCGATCTGATGGAGCTGCGGTAGATGGGGGAGGGTTGCCGCTTTCACGTGGTGCGCGGTCAAGCGTGCTTTCGTGAGATCTGACGCACATTCTCGGGACAACGATTCAACTCCGTTCTCTTCCATCTCCAAATGAAACAGAAGCCCGTAGGCACGAGCGGCATAGCGGAAGGCTTGCAGGGGGGCGATGTCGGAGCCAGCCAAGGGCACACAGTCTTTGGGAAGGTCGAATACTTCGCCATGCCATTCAAAGACTTCGAATGACTCCGGGAGCGTACTGAAAACAGGGTCGTGTTTCGCCTCAGCCGTCAGCCTGACAGGTGTCAGGCCGATTTCCAGCGCCTTACCAGGACGTACGGTGGCACCCAACGCCTTCGCCATGAACTGACTTCCAAGACACACACCAATGATGGGCTTGCCAGCCAGGATCACGGATCGAATGAATTCCGTCTCCTCCGCAATCCACGGATCGGGATCATTTACCGACATCGGTCCGCCCATCACGATCAACATATCGCCCGCATCCTTCGGCAGCCCGTCTTGTGGGACGAGATATCGTTCCAGGCTCACGCCGCGCTCAGTCAGCGCCGTCGCGAAGGCTCCGGGCCCTTCAAAGGGAACGTGTTTCAGACAGACCGCGCGCATTGACACCTCGGGTGAATCGAACTAGGCTTTGGCAGATTTGAAACATAGCGTGATTATGCTGGTTGTTTCAAGTGAGTACTAGGAAAACTGAGAATGGAATCACTTCCGCCAAGATTTGAGGAGCTCAACGAGACGGATGTGCGGGAAGAGATTATCGCTCCGCTCTTCAACCAGGATGAGAATAGGGTTCCTGGCTCCGATTCTTTCTGTCTTCTCAAAACATTTTGTCGAAGGTCGTGATGGACGCCTGCCTGTTCTGCATTTATACTAGATGCAGGATTCCTTCCTTGCGGGGTAGGTTGAAGACACATGTCATTCCCGACTGACGAACGGCAACAAATCCAGCTTGAGCTGAAGGGGTTGAAACGAACGCTGGAGTGGACGGAGATTCAGCGAGAGCAGCTCTTGGATCGCTTGGACCTGCTTCGGCTCGATAACACCCGTCTGCAGGATCGCGTGGAGGAGTTGGTGCGTCAGGTCGAAGGGCTCAGGCAGCAACAGCCGTTGTTCTAGTAGGATGCTGAAAAAGTCCGCCAGCATCGTTCTCGCATCGCTCCCAGGAACCGTGAAGCGTGAAACGAGTGTCAGCCGAGGAGTTGCGGCCTTGCTTGGGACAAGGCGCGTCTCGGCGCGCCGGGGTTGGGCGGGTAAGAAGTCTGGCCTTTTTGAGCATCCTGCGGGGGAGCCCTTCTCTTGCTCAAGACGTGCAGGCCATCGAAGTTCTGCTGAGTTGAAATGGTTTTTCCGCGGGCTGCTAGGATCGTTCGGAGTTCGTGAGTATTCATGCGATGAAATATCATGTTGTGAATATCGAAGATCTGCGTTGGCTGCTGGGCCATACTGGCGGCTTTTGCGGCGGCTATGTGACGGATGTGCAGGTGTCGAAGCGACGGCTGTTGGACGAAGCGTCGGGCCGCGAGGTGCTGGCGGGGACCACGGTCACGGTCGTCATCCGCTATCGTATTCGCCAGATGGCTCGCGTCGCGAAGCTCACGCTGATCGGCGTGACGGACTTCTCGATGTTTGAACAGGAAGGGGCCGATTGCTCGACGCTAGCGGTTATCCAAGCGGAGTTGACCGACGGGAAACTCCGCTTCTGGTTCGATCCGCAGGGCGAACTCTATGTGGTGTGTGAGGAAGCGCAGCTGGAGGAAGTGGCGGCACCGAGCCTCGAACCCTTGTCACTGAAGCAGGTGGCTCAATGGACGTTTCAAAGTGGGATGCCGGACTGGCCGACGGTAACCTGGCTGTTGGCGGAACTGGATGTGGCTGGTGTCCCCTGTACCTGGCGGGCCACTACTTCGTCGTCCGGGCGTCATCCTTCCATTCAGTGGGAAGGGGATCTGCTTCCGGCGTCGATGCAGGGAGCAGTGGATGCCACAGGGGTTCACTGTATGTTGTACGGACCGCTCGATGGACCTGGGTTCGGCGTGGTGCTGCGGGTCCGTGGGGTGCAGGATCGCCGCACCTGTCAGGTGCTCTCGCTCCTGGCGGATCTGATCGCTCAACGGTTCTCCGGCCAGTGCTTGGTGGGTAATACGATCATTCCAGGTGGGGAATGGCAGAATTGGAAGTCATTCGAACAGCAATGCGGGGCTGATGTGTAGTATACGGAGGCGAGGCGGAAGCAGGCGGGCTAGCAGGATGCTGAAGAAGTCAGCCAGAGACCGTGGCGTGTGAAGTGCGAGAAAGGCGCGACGTGAACAGATTGAATTCCCACCTCGTTTGACCCGACTCCCTCGTCCCGCCTGTCTTGCTCAGCTATCCTGCGGGGGGTTAGTCCAAGACGTGCAGGCCATCGAAGTTCAGCTGGGCCGAAATGGTTTTTCCGCAGCTTGCTAGACCAGCGCTTGTCCGCTGGCGTGTTCCGACAGATGTGTGCCATTGATATGTGCGTAGGCCGCGGCGCCGTTCCCGTTTTTCACGCCGTTGATGTGTGTCTTGCCGTTCACGTACTTCTCGTTCACACATTCCACCAAGGCCCAGAGCCGAAACGGATTCACATTCTGCTTCCGGGCGACGTGCAGCGACGTCCCTTCCAACACGGTTTGGAGTGCCAGGTCTGTCCGCCACCCTAAGTGCTTCGTGAAAGGGGAAATCACTTTTTCCATGGCGGCGATGATCTTATTGTCGTTGCTGAAGTGATTCAGCATGATGATTCGTCCGCCGGGTCGGCAGACGCGGATCATTTCGCTGACGACCTTGCGGTAGTCGGGGACAGCGGTGACGACGTAGGCCGCGACGACTGTGTCGAAACTATCGTCCTTGAATTCCATCGCACCAGCATCCATCCGGTGCAGTTGCACGTGGCCCATCCGGTGTTCTGCCGCTCGCTGCTTTGCTTTGTCTAACATGCCTTCTGAAAAATCGATACCGACGATCTGGCAATGGCGGGGGTACATCGGCAGGGCCAACCCGGTTCCGATTCCCACTTCTAGGATTTTTTCATCAGGCTGGACGTTCAAATTCCGGATCACTGACTGACGCCCTTCGTGAAACACTTTCCCGAAAATCCGATCGTAGATCCTGGCATAGGACGTATAGACACGCTCGATCTTCGCTAAATCCATGTCACCTCCGACTCCACATTAAATGCAACGTGCACTCCTCTGCAAGGAAGGGATGAGCCGACTGTCGCCACTACAGAGGGGGATAATTTGTGCGGCGGAGCACCTGAATGGAGCGAGGGGACCCGCCCGAGTAACACACGGAGCTACTCTAGCCAACTCGCTGCAACGAGTCAACAGATTATCTCGGTTCCGTCACTTGATTCACCCGCGGCCCTATGGGATAGGTACAAGCATGATCTTCGCTGGCTTCTTCGCCGGTATGTTGTTTCTCGGCCTCATTCTCGGAGACTGGCTCTATTTCGTGCGCCTCACGCCGGATGCGAGTCGGTACGGATGCGGAGTTGCGCGCACGCACGATCGATTCACGCATACGACCATGAAGCAACTGTCCGACCGGTTTGATGCCGGCGGTTTCTTGACGTTGCCGCATGGAACTGCGCGGTTTTACCAGGATCTGAACCAGATTGTGATTCGCCAGAAATACCGGCTGTTTGCCATAGGTTTCCGAACATTGTGGCCGTTGAAAGGGTTGATTTCCCTGTCTCCGGATGGCGACGCACTCGCGGTGCTCTGCAGAAAGCTCACTCCTTGGTCCTCGGCTCTTCTCACCGGTATCTGGTTTGCCCTGGTGGCCGTTGGTACGGTGGGGGCCCTGATCTCTTTGTTCATCGAGGGAGAAATGGTGGCACTTGGTGGAGTGGTGTTGGCGTTCGGGATTGTAGGGTTGGGACTCGTTTTTTTAGTGTCCGGAGCCATTACGGTTGTGTTCGCGTATCGGCTAGAAAACGCCCGCCTTACGACGGTGTATCAAGAACTCCGGGAGGTGCTCGAAGGAGCTAGCCCGGATTATTCATGAATGCCGTCGCGAGGCGTTCGAGACCGAAGCCCGCCGGGGTTTCTCGCAAGTAAGGCCGACGCAGGCGTACTTGCAGTCCGTCGAGGAGGCCGAACGAGAAAAACCCCGCCGGGCGAGAGGATCGGACGACGTAGCAGGTATTCATGAATAGTCCGGGCTAGATTGTCGTCATAAATTAGCAGGTTGCGGAAAACCTCTGCGGGCACGCCTGAATTTCATTAGTCTGCACGCCTGGGACAACAGGAGTACACCGCGCAGGAGGCTGAAAAAGTCGGCCAGCGGCGTTCTCGCCGCGTTCAGAGGCTCAACGTACCGAAGCGTACGCCTCGCCTCTTCGCTCGCTGCGACCGTGCTGGACGGCCTTTTTGAGCATCCTGTTAAGAGAGATACAAACTCAGGAATCGATCGTATTCGGCGGG
>Ga0184632_10001280_pt1 | contig 10248 bp, 10 predicted proteins | sample PLM31_50_b1_FD_133153 | JGI IMG/M metagenome (GOLD analysis project Ga0184632, IMG submission 133153) | Groundwater sediment microbial communities from an aquifer in East River, Colorado, USA - PLM3-1_50_b1 | ecosystem: Environmental > Terrestrial > Soil > Riparian zone | place: USA: East... | reverse complement strand
GCAACGGCTCCGAGCGTCCCACACGCCGCGGACGTGAACGACCAGATCGAGTTTTCATACCCACCCGCTTCGCCACCCACCAACGGGTCCCTGCTCAATCTGAGATCAACTCCTGACCCCAGCTGTAAGCGACGCGTCCCGAACGGCACGGGTCTGACCCGAGCCGGATCCGAACGCGTGGTGACCCGCGGCTGCACTCTCGGGCTACCGCGTGTCCGTGCGGAGCACCTGCGTGCAGCGGGCGCTCGCGAGGTGCGTTCCTTCAGCGTCCATCAGGTCCGCCGAGCAGAAGACCGTTCGCTTCGTGCGCTGCACGACGCGGCCCTCGGCTCGCAGCGTTCCGGGGCGGGTCGGGCGAAAGAACTCAGCACGCAGATCCGCCGTGAGGAACGTCTCGCCGCTCTCGAGCACCGAATGACACGCACCGCCCATCGCCGTGTCCAGCAGGGTCGTCACCAGACCCCCGTGGACGATGGGACCGGAGCCTCCGTGAAAGCAGTAGTCCACGGTCGCGTCCCACTCGATCACGGACACGCCGTTGCTCTGCTCGATGCCGCGGTAACCCAGCGTCACCCAGGCGTGCGGTGCGTCGGGCGGCGCCTCCACCCAACTCCGGCGGGGATCCGCCACCTACGTCGTCGTCACGGCAGGCTGTTGCGCGAACTGCTCGCGGAGCGCGGTCTTGCGGAACTTCCCGACCGCCGTCTTCGGAATCTCCGTCACGAACTCGATGCGGTCCGGCAGCCACCACTTGGCGAACTGCGGCGCGAGGAACTCCCGTAGCTCCTCCGCGCTCGCCGACGCTCCGTCCTTCAGCACGACCGCGGCGAGCGGACGCTCCTGCCACTTCTCGTCCGGAATCGCGATCACTGCAGCCTCCGCGACGGCGGGGTGCGCCATCAACGCGTTCTCGAGGTCGACGGACGAGATCCACTCTCCGCCCGACTTGATCACGTCCTTCGACCGGTCCTTGATCTGGATGAAGCCAAGCGGATCGAAGGAGACGATGTCACCCGTCTTGAACCAACCGTCGTCCGTCCAGCGGTCGGACTGGTCCGGCGACTCGTAGTACGCGGATGCAACCCAGGGCCCGCGTACCTCGAGCTCACCCATCGCCTCACCGTCGCGTGGGATCTCGTTCCCGGCGTCGTCGCGTGCCCGGAGCTCGACCAGCGGGAGCGGAAGGCCCTGCATTGCGATGTAGTCGACCTTCGTCTCGTCGTTCGCGTTCGCGAGCTCCCCGGGCAGCGCTGCCACCGAAGCGACGGGAGATGTCTCCGTCATTCCCCAGCCGTGACAGACCACGAGGTTGTGCCGCTCCCTGAACCCGGCGATCATCGCGCGCGGGGCCGCCGAACCGCCGACGAGCATCCCCTTCATGCGTGACAGATCCCACTTTCCGGGTTGCGCATCGAGGAGCTGCAGAATTCCGAGCCAGATCGTCGGTACGCCGGCAGTCCACGTCACGCCTTCCTGGACGAAGTCGTCCAGCAGACTTTCTGGATCGAGATGCGGGCCCGGGAAGACCTGCTTCGAACCGTGCATCGCGGCGATGTACGGATAGCCCCACGCGTTCGCGTGGAACATAGGGACGACCGGCAGGATCGCGTCCTGCTCGGAGATGCCTAGCCCGAGTGGGTTGGCGGCGGCGACGCCGAGTGTGTGCAGGATCGTCGAACGGTGCGAGTACACGACGCCCTTCGGCATGCCGGTGGTACCGCTCGTGTAACACATGGCCGCGGCTTCGTGCTCGTCCAGGTCGGGCTCGCGCCATTCGTTCGGGTCCGCTCCGGCAAGTAGCTCCTCGTACGAATCCTCGACGACGAACACGTGCTCGAGCTGCGTCCTGTCCCGGAACTGCTCGACCAACGGCGCGAGGCTCGCGTCGACGATGAGCGCGCGGTCGCCTGCATGCGAGGCGATGTAGCCGATGTCGTCGGGATGGAGGCGGAGGTTGAGCGTGTGCAGCACGAAGCCGCCGCACGGAATGCCGAAGTACGCCTCCAGATGCTGGTAGTGGTTCCAGCACAGCGTCGCGACGCGGTCACCGCGCTCGAGGCCCAGCTCGCGCAACCCCACGGCGAGCTGCTTCGCGCGGCGCGCCATGTCGGCGTACGTGTAGCGGTGGAACGACTTGTCAGGCAGGCGGGTGGCGACCTCCTTGTCGCCGAAATACGTTTCCGCGCGCCGCAGCAGGGTCGGAAGCGTCAGCTGAAAGTCCATCATCAACCCGTCCATCGCTCCTCCTTTTAGCGCAACAGCGCGCGTTCGTACACCCGATCGTGGAGCATCAGTCGAGGAGCCAGGCTGCAACCTTCGCGCGTAGCTCACGCGGATAGCCGCCGTGGCCTTGGATCCAGAGCGCCCGCTTGTAGTAGCGATGAAGCACGTGTTCCCACGTGAAGCCGGTGCCGCCCAGCACCTGAATCGCGCGCTCGCAGGCGGCAACCGCGATCTCTCCGGCATAGCTCTTCGCCGCCGCTGCCGCGATCGGCGCCTGCTCGTCGTCCTCTGCAACGCACCACGCCGCCCAGTAGGCGATCGAGCGTGCGAGCTCCGTGTCGACGTACGCGTCGGCGAGTGGATGTGACACGGCCTGGTAGACGCCGATCGGCCGGCCGAACTGTTCGCGCGTCTTTGCGTGCTCGACGCCGAGCTCGAGTGCGCGCCGGGCGATTCCGGCTGCCTCGAGGGCCAGCGCGGCGAGCTGCTCGTTCTCGGGAGCCGCCGAATCGAAGAACTCCTCGCCGCGATTCGCGCGTCCTGCCTCTTCGAACAGCACCGCACGATCGAGAAACGCGAGCTCGTCGAGCTCCTCCCTTCCCCAACCACCGTTCGCGAGCACTTCACGGGCTTCGCGCCGCAGCAGGTCTTGTTCTTCGGTGAAGGCGAACTGCATCAGCGTGACCTCGGGAGGCCGAGCACGCGCTCGGCAATGATGTTGCGCAGGATCTCGCTCGTGCCCGCCTCGATCGTGTTCCCGCGGCTGCGGAGCTGCTGGTAGCCCCAGTAACCGTCGTCCTCGCCGCCGAGGATCTCCATTGCGAGCTTCGTCAGACGCTGGTTTTGCTCGGACCAGTGCAGCTTCGAGCCGGACCCCTCCGGTCCAGGGATGCCTGTCTGGATCAACGCCGTCAGTGAGCGGTAATTCGTCAGCTTCAATGCCTGCAGCTCGATCCACTCCTGCGCAACACGGTCTCGGATGATCGGATCGTCGGCAGCCCGCTCCTTCGTCAGCGCGATCAGCTTGTTCACCTGCGCCTCGAGCGTTCCCGTGAGGGCAAAGCCGAGGGTGCCGCGCTCGTGCAGCAACGTCGTCATCGCGACCTGCCAGCCGCCGCCGATTTCGCCGAGCAGGTTCTCGCGCGGGACCTCGACGTCGGTGAAGAAGATCTCGTTGAACTCGGCCTCACCCGTGATCTGGCGGAGCGGCCGGACCTCGACCCCGGACGTACGCATGTCGACAATCACGTACGTCAGACCGGCGTGGCGCTGCGATTCCGGGTCGCTGCGGCCGACGAGGATGCAGAAGTCCGCGTGGTGTGCGAGCGACGACCACACCTTCTGTCCGTTGAGCAGGAAGTGGTCGTCCGTCGGCTCGATGCGCGTGCGCACTGCCGACAGATCCGAGCCGGCGCCCGGCTCGGAGAACCCCTGGCACCAGATCTCCTCTGCGGACAGCATCTTCGGGAGGTAGCGGCGCTTCTGCTCCTCGGTGCCGTGCGCCATGATCGTCGGCCCGGCCATCCCGAGTGCGATCACGTTCATGTGGTTCGGGGCTTCCGCGCGCGCGAACTCTTCGAGCGCGATCGCCTGGTGGCTGTAGGGCGCGCCTTGGCCGCCGTACTCTTCGGGCCAGGTCAAACCGGCGTAGCCCGCATCGAACATCTTTCGGCTCCACTCGCGGCCCCCCTCTTCCGGGAGGTTCTCCGAGAGCCATGCCCGGACCTGTGCCCGGAAGGCCTCTTCGTCAGGGGTGTCGCGGAGATTCACATGCGGAATCTAGAACAGAATCACCGAACGGATCATTTCGCCGTGCGGAGGGTCTTATGATCCCGCGTCCTATGGCGCTTCTCGCGATCGAGGACGTCACGCGGCGCTTCGGAGGCATCGTCGCGCTCGACGCTGTCTCCCTCGAGCTCGGCGAACACCAGATCGGCGGCCTGATCGGTCCGAACGGGGCCGGCAAGACGACTTTGTTCAACGTCGTCACACGCCTCTATCGCGCGCAAGGGGGGCGAGTCCTCTTCGACGGACGCGATCTGCTGCGGGCGCGACCCCACCGCATCGCCAGGCTCGGGATCACTCGGACGTTCCAGAATGTCGTCCTCTTCGACCGGATGACCGTGCTGGAGAACGTCCTCGTTGGAGCTCACTCGCGAACTCGGCCCTTCTCCGAGCGCCAAGCGCACCGAAGCGCGTCGGAGACTCTGGAGTACCTCGATCTGTCGCCGTCTGCCGACACCGTCGCCGCCGGGCTGCCATTCAGCACGCTGAAGCGCGTCGCAATCGCCCGGGCGCTCGTCTCGAAGCCGCGGCTGCTGCTTCTCGACGAGCCGGCAGGGGGACTGAGTCACGAGGAGGTCGGCGAGCTGTCCTCGTTGATCCAGCGCATCCGCGAGAACTTCGAGCTCACGATCCTGCTCGTCGAACACCACATGCATCTCGTCATGTCCGTCTGCGAACACGTGACCGTGCTCGACTTCGGCCGCAAGATCGCGGAGGGAACACCCGGCGAGGTGCAGGCGAATCCCGCGGTCATCGAGGCGTATCTGGGAACGACCGATGCCACTGCTTGAGCTGCGCGACGTTCAGGCGCGGTACGGGCAGATCCGGGCGTTGCACGGCGTCACGCTCTTGGTCGAGGAAGGCGAGATCGTCGCGCTGCTCGGCGCGAACGGCGCAGGCAAGACGACGACGTTGCGCGCGGTGTCCGGCATGGTCCGGAGAAACGGAGAGATTCTCTTCGACGGTCGCCCGATCGGACGCCGAGCGCCGGACGCGATCGTCCGGCACGGAATCGCGCATGTTCCCGAAGGCCGGGGCCTCTTCGCCGAGCTCTCCGTCTGGGAGAACCTGCGCATGGGTGCGTACGTACGCGGCGAGCGGCGAACGCTCAGTGCCGAGGCGCCGCGCATCTTCAGCTACTTCCCGTGGATCGAGCGGCGGCGCAACCAGCAGGCCGGGACGCTCAGCGGCGGCGAGCAGCAGATGCTCGCACTCGCGAGGGCGCTGGTCGGGCGGCCGCGGCTACTCATGCTCGACGAGCCCTCGCTGGGGCTCGCTCCGACGGTCGTCCGGGAGCTCTTCCGGATCGTGAGCGAGCTGAACGCCAAGGACGGACTGACCGTCCTCGTCGTCGAGCAGAACGCGAGCATCGCCCTGGAAGCAGCGATGCGGGCATACGTGCTCGAGGTCGGCAAGGTTGCGATCTCGGGAGAAAGCGACGAGCTGCGGCGTCACGAAGGCGTCCGCAAGTCGTACCTCGGCTACTGATGCTGGCCTTCGCCTGGGCCGAGTTCTTTCAGCAGATCACGAGCGGCCTTGCCACAGGCTCGATCTACGCCAGCCTCGCACTGGCCCTGGTTCTCATCTACCGCACGACCCACGTCGTCAACTTCGCGCAGGGCGAGATGGCGACGTTCACGACCTACATCGCGTGGACGCTCATGAACCACGGCCTGACCTACTGGCTGGCGTTCGTCCTCACCCTCTTGATCGCGTTCGCGGGTGGCGTCGGCGTGGAGCGCGGGCTCATTCGCCCGGTGGAACACCGGCCAGAGATCGTGATCGTGATCTTGACGATCGGTTTGCTGATCGTGATCAACGGCCTTACCGGCTGGATCTGGGGGGCAGACGTCAAGGCGGTCGACAGTCCGTTCCCTAACCGCTCCGTCGACGTCGCCGGCGTCTTCATCTCGATCCAGGACATCGGGACTTTCTGCGTCTGTCTCGTGTCCGTGTTGGTGTTGTGGGCCTTCTTCCGCTTCACGACGCTCGGCCTGGCCATGCGCTCCGTCGCGGTCAACGCCGACGCGAGCAGGCTCATGGGCGTGCGCGTCGGCTGGATGCTTGCGCTCGGGTGGGGTCTTGCGGCTGCGCTCGGCGCGATCGCCGGGTTGATGGCGGCGCCGACCGCCTTCCTCGATCCGAACATGATGCTGGTCATCCTCGTCTACGCCTTTGCAGCCGCAGTGCTCGGCGGCATCGACAGCCCGGTGGGCGCCATCGTCGGCGGGCTGATCCTCGGCGTCGCGGTGAACCTGCTCGGGCGCTACGTCGGAGGGGTTGGCGAGGAACTGAAGCTCCCGACCGCCCTCGCCATTCTGCTCATTGTGCTCCTCGTGCGCCCGGCCGGATTGTTCGGCCACGTGATCGTGAGGCGGGTCTAATGCGCTGGGTGCCGGTCGGCCTGAAGGCTGCCGTCCTCGCCGCGGCCGTCGCGCTCATCGTCCTCATCCCCCAATGGGCCGGGGAGTTCCGACTCGGACAGTTCACCTACGTCGGGATCTATTTCGTCGCGCTCCTCGGGCTGAACATCCTGACCGGGTACAACGGGCAGATCTCGCTCGGCCACGGCGCCTTCATGGGAATCGGGGCGTATGCCGCTGCAATCCTGATCCTTGGTCGCGATGGGCTCAGTCTGGCCGGCACCGACCCGCCGGGGTGGCTGCCCGAGCACGGCATGCGCCCGATCTTCGTGATCCCGCTCGCCGGCCTCATCACCGGACTGATCGGCTACCTCTTCGGCCTGCCGGCGCTTCGACTCGCGGGAGTGTCGCTGGCTCTGGCGACGTTTGCCGTCGCCGTCTCTCTGCCCTTGATCGCCAAGCACTATGAGACCGTCACCGGTGGAGGCGGAGGGGTCTCCCTGCCGTTGCCGACGACACCGTTCGGGTGGGACATCTCGACGCCGCACTGGCTCTACTACGAGGCCTGGACGACAGCCGGGATCCTGTTCGTCGTAGCATGGCTGCTCGTGCGGGGCCGGGTCGGACGAGCCTGGCGGGCGATCCGCGACGGGGAGGTCGCGGCGGTCTCCTCCGGCGTCAGCCCCGCCGCGTACAAGACGCTGGCCTTCGCGGTTTCGTCGGCTTTCGCCGGCGTCGCGGGGGCGCTCTTCGTGATCCAGGTCTCGTACATCAACCCGGATACGTTCCCGATCGGCCTCTCGATCCTCCTGCTCGCCAGCGCGGTCGTCGGCGGCCTCGGGTCGCTGTCGGGGGTCATCTTTGGCGCCCTACTGCTCGAGTTCCTGCCCATCTACGCGCAAAACCCGCCCGTACTCGACTTCAGCTTTTCAAAACAGGCGCCGTCCGTCGTCTTCGGGGTGGTGCTCATCCTGATCGTGCTCGCCGCTCCTGGAGGAGTGGCCAGTCTCTTGCGGCGAGGTGGGCGACCGGTCAGACTTGCACTTGCGAGAAGGGGCAGCGGGCCGTCTCGCCTGGCTAAGGAGGAGTAGATGTTGAAAAGGTTCTGGATGCTTGCGGTGCTGGCGTCGATTGCCGCCGTAGCGAGCCTGAGTGCGTCCGCAATGACGCACGTCGAATCGGCAACGCCTGGCGTGACGAAGGGGCAGATCGTCATCGGCGGCACGTTCCCGCTCAGCGGAGTGGCGTCGCTCTACGCACCGATCCCGAGGGGGATGGAGGCGTACTTCAAGTACATCAACGCGCGGAAGGGCAAGGACGGGAAGCGTGGCGTGGGCGGCCGGCAGATCGTCTGGAAGTACTACGACGACACCTACAACCCCGCGACCGCCGTGCAGCTCCACAACAAGCTCGTGTTGGAGGACAAGGTGTTCGCGGTCGTCGGGACGCTCGGCACCGAGGACAACCAGGCAGTCCGGCCGTTCCTCAACCAGCGGAAGGTGCCTCACATCCTGGTCTCGACGGGCGCGAGCTTCTGGGGGCTGCAGTACAAGCAATTCCCCTGGACGATCGGGTGGCAGCCCGACTACATCGCGGAGGGTCGCACGTACGGAGACTGGATCGCGAGGAACGCTCCGAATGCCAAGATCGCCGTGTTCCTCCAGAACGACGACTACGGCAAGGACTATCTACGGGGCGTGAAGATCGGGCTCGGAGCCAAGAAGAACCTGATCGTCTCAGAGCAGACATACGAGCTCTCGGACGCGAGCTACGCATCGCAGCTCGCACGCCAGAAGGCATCGGGCGCGGACACCTGGGTGCTCCTGACCACGCCGACCCCGACAGTGCGCGCTATCGCGACCGCGAAAGCGCTCAACTGGAAGCCCAGCACGATCGTGATCAACTCCGTTTCGGCAATCGACAACGTGATGGCCGCTGCGGTTCAGCGCGCCGGCGCCGACTTCGTCAACGGAGCGATCAGCACCAGCTACCTCAAGAGCGTCACCGATCCGAAGTACGCGAACGACGCTGTCGTCAAGCAGTACCGGACACTGCTCGCGAGGTACGGGCCACAGGGCGCCGACGCGAACAACCAGTTCTACTACTACGGCTTCGCGAAGGCGTACGACACCGTACGGCTTCTGACCGCGGCGGGAAAGAACCCGACTCGCGCGTCGCTCATGCGCGCGACCCAGAACATGAACTGGGTCAACCCGTACACGCTCAAGGGCATCAAGGTGAAGACCAGCAAGAGCGACCGCTTCCCGATCTCTCAGATCAGGCTGATTCGCTTCACGAACCCGAACTGGACCGAGTTCGGGAACCTGTTCAAGGGACGCTGAACGATCGCGCGTGGGGCCGGCGAACTGAACGCCGGCCCCACGCTCTGAATGGACTTCTCTCTCACCTCTGAGCAGGAGCTGATCCGGGCCTCCGCCCGTGAGTTCTGCGAACGGGAGATCGTCCCCCATGCCCGCGACTGGGACCGCGACGAGGAGCTAGACCGCGGACTCGTCCCAAAGCTCGCCGCGACGGGTTACCTCGGCGCGACGATTGCGGAGGAGTACGGCGGAATGGGCCTCGACACGGTCTCGTACACCCTCCTGATGGAAGAGCTCGGGCGCGCCGATTCCTCGGTGCGCGGGATCGTCTCGGTCAACCTCGGCCTCGTCGGGAAGACGATCGCAAAGTGGGGAACCGAGGAGCAGAAGCGCGAGTGGCTGCCGCAGCTCGCGTCCGGGGAAGCTCTCGGCTGCTATGCGCTCACCGAGCCCGGTTCGGGGTCCGACCCTGCAAACCTCGTGACGCGCGCGGAGCGAGACGGCGACGACTGGTTGCTCTCCGGTACGAAGATCTTCATCACGCTCGGCAGCTGGGCCGGTCTCGCACTCGTGTTCGCCCGCAGCGGCGGGGAAGGCGCCCGCGGCCTCACGTGCTTTCTGGTGCCGACGAGCACACCCGGATTCTCCGCCTCCCCGATCAAGGGCAAGCTCGGGCTTCGCGCGCAAGACACCGCCGAGCTGATTATCGACGGTGTCCGGGTCTCGGACTCGAGCCGCCTCGGCGCGGAAGGCGACGGCTTCAAAGTGGCGATGTCCGCGCTCGACAACGGCCGCATCTCACTTGCCGCCGGCTGTGTGGGAATCGCGCAGGGCTGTCTCGACGCGTGCGTCAAGTACGCAGGCGAGCGGCGTCAGTTCGGCAAGACGATCTCGTCGTTCCAGCTGGTGCAAGAACTGCTGGCGGACATGGCGGTCGAGCTCGAGGCGGCGCGGCTCCTCACCTGGCGCGCGGCGCTCCTCGCCGACTCGGGGGAGCGCCACACGCTCGAGTCCTCCGTCGCCAAGTACTACGCTAGCGAGGTCTCGGTGCGTGCTGCGAACGCGGCTGTTCAGGTGCACGGGGGTTACGGCTACGTGGACGAATATCCGGTCGGCAAGTATCTCCGTGACGCGCGCGTGACGACGTTGTACGAAGGAACGAGCCAGATCCAGAAGCTCATCATCGGACGGGCGCTCACGGGCGAGAGCGCTTTCAGCTAGGAGGCGGAATGCCCAAGCTTGACGGAAAGGTGGCGGTCGTAACCGGCGCGGGTCGCGGTATCGGTCGCGAGCACGCCCTCGCGCTCGCACAAGCAGGCGCAAAGATCGTCGTCAACGACCTCGGCGCATCGCTGGCGGGCGAGGGCGCCGACACCGGCCCGGCGCACGATGTCGTGCGCGAGATCGAAGCGCTCGGCGGCGAGGCGGTTGCGGACGGCGAGAACGTCGCCGACTTCGCCGGCGCGAAGCGTCTGATCGACGGCGCCGTCGCCGCATTCGGACGCCTGGACATCCTCGTGAACAACGCCGGGATCCTGCGTGACCGCATGCTCGTC
>Ga0184632_10001279_pt1 | contig 10251 bp, 10 predicted proteins | sample PLM31_50_b1_FD_133153 | JGI IMG/M metagenome (GOLD analysis project Ga0184632, IMG submission 133153) | Groundwater sediment microbial communities from an aquifer in East River, Colorado, USA - PLM3-1_50_b1 | ecosystem: Environmental > Terrestrial > Soil > Riparian zone | place: USA: East... | reverse complement strand
CGACCCGCAGGCGGCGCTCACCTGGTCGCTCGGGCTCGACCCGGAGGGGCTGGACCCGACCGTGCACGACGTGCTGCTCGGGCGCGCCGGCGTGAACGAGGCGATCCGCAAGGTCGAGCCGCACCTGGGGTTGCTGTCGTCCAACCTGGACCTGGCCGGGGCGGAGCCGGCCCTGCTGGCCCGCACCGGGCGCGAGTACGCGCTGCGGTCGGCCCTGGACGACGCCCGGACGCCCGAGGGGCGGCGCTGGGAGCGGGTCCTGCTGGACTGCCCGCCGAGCCTCGGCGTGCTCACCCTCAACGCCCTGACCGCCGCGGACGAGGTCGTCATCCCGCTGCAGCCGGAGGCGCTGAGCCACCGGGGCGTGGCCCAGCTGCTCGACGTGGTCGCCGACGTGCGCCGCCTCACCAACAAGAAGCTCAAGGTCATGGGCGTCCTGCCCACCCTGTACGACCCGCGCGTCATCCTGGGCCGCGAGGTGCTGGCCGACGTCACCCGGCGCTACAACGTCAAGCTGCTCGAGCCGCCGGTGCGCCGCAGCATCCGCTTTGCCGAGGCGCCGAGCCGGGGCGTGTCGATCTTCGACGCTTCGCCCGCCAGCCCAGGGGCCTCTGCCTACCTCGTCCACGCCCGGAGGCTGGCCACATGAGCAAGGCCAAGAAGGCCAGGAAGGCCGGCAAGGACGAGAAGGCCAGGAAGCGGGACGAGGCGGCCGCCTCGCGCCCGGCCGCCGTGGCCACGGCGTCACCCGGCAAGAAGGCCAAGAAGGCCAAGCTGTCGAAGAAGGCGGCCGTGGCCGCCACCGCGGGTCCAGAGGACGGGTCCGGCCAGGCGGCCGGGACCGGCACGCGGAGGGTGTCCGCACCAGCCGGGACGGGAGCGGCCCGGGCCAGCCGGACGGCGCGCATCGGGTTCGACCGGGTCCGGCCACCCCGTTCGGCCGGCGAGCTGGCCGACGGCACCGACGAGCGCGACCCCCGGGGCGTGGTGGCCTTGTTCTCGGCCGGAGGCACGAGCGACCGGCCCCTCGGGGCGCTGACCCTGGAGTGCTCGGCGTGCCGGGAGGAGACTCCGGTCACGGCGCTCGAGCTGGCCCGGCTGGCCTTTCCGTTCGCCCTGGCCCTGCCGATGCTGAAGGGGGACAGCTGGGCGTACCTGCGCTGCCCTGCATGCGGTCACAGAACGTGGATGCAGCCGCATCTTCGGCTCTAGCGGCTCTAGCGGGCTGGCCAAGGCTGCCGGCCCGGATGGCTACCGGCAGGCCTTGTTGCTTGCGCCCGGGTCGGCCCGGGAGCCTCGCGGCCGCCGCCCTCACGGTCCGGCGGCGACCGCCTGCGAGGCTTCTGTGTGGCTTGGGCTCCGGCCGGGCGCTTACTGCGACTCGGCCTGCGGCTCCTGCATGGACGGCCACATGCGCAGCTCGTCGGCGAGCGCCCTGATCTCGCTGTCCGGGTAGCGCCGGTGGCCGCCGAGGGTCCGCAGGAAGGGGAGCTTGCCCTCCTGCGCCCAGCGCGACACGGTCTTCGGCGACACGTGCAGGAGACCGGCAACCTCTGAGGTGCGGAGGTACGTGGGTCTGCTCGTCCGGCTCATGCTCAACACCCCTCTACAGTTGAGGTCCCAACCGGGATGGTCCCAAACGGGACTTTACTGTTGTCCCCGACGGGACACTACTGTCTGGCTGCGAAATTGCTGAATAGGCTGTTCTACCTAGAAACCAGCGAACCAGTCGTACGACCCAGTACGTACGGGTGCGCGCTTGCTCTGGTAGATGCCAGCGTTCCGGGCCAATCCGGTACATACCGCTTGAGACGTCCACGCTCTGCGTGATAGTCGCTCCCTTAGCGTGGTTCGTCGGCTTGGGAGAAATCCTCCGACCGCCCGTATCCATCCGCAGCCGTCGCGCGCCTGTAGAAGCAGGAGCGACGCCGCGACCTCCGGGGGACCTCTCAAAGGTTCGCTACTGGGGGAGGCGAGCAGTTGAGAGTAGGCCGCGGCGTCGCCTGCGCCTTGCCCGGACCGACCCCGGTCCTCTTCGTCCCCACCGGGTCCGGTCAGGCAAGGCGCTTCTCGTTCACGTCACCCGTTCACGTCACCGGGACGACCCGCGCCTCGACCAGCTCGCCGGCATCGTCGCCGCCGTGCATCATGGCGCGCCTCGGCCCTGCCGGGAACCCGCCGCGCCGTGGGGCCGCGCTGCGGTAGCCTCGCGCGCGGCGGAGCAGGCGTTCGAGGACGAGGCGAGGGTTGTCGCATGGGCACGCTCGAGGGCAGGGTGGTCATCGTCACCGGGGCCGGCCAGGGAATCGGCCGGGAGGAGGCGTTCGCCTGCGCCCGTGAAGGGGCGAGGGTGGTGGCCGACGACCTGGCCGGGGCCGAGGAAACAGCCGCCGCCATCCGGGCCGAAGGCGGCCAGGCGGTCGCCGCCGACCTCGACGTGGGCGACTTCGACGCCGGCGCGCGCCTGGTCGGCCTGGCCGTGGAGCGGTTCGGCGGCCTCGACGGGGTCGTCAACAACGCCGGCGTGATCCGCGACCGGATGGTGTTCAACCTCTCCCCGGACGAGTTCGACCTCGTCATCCGGGTCAACCTGCGCGGCACGTTCTGCATGACCAGGCATGCCAGCGCCTGGTGGAAGCGGGAAGGCCGGCCAGGAAGCGTCGTCAACACCACCTCCACCTCGGGCATCCTCGGCAACCTGGGCCAGTCCAACTACGGGGCGGCCAAGGCCGGTGTGGCCGCCTTCACGGTCATCACCGCGCTCGAGCTCGCCAGGTACGGCGTCCGGGTGAACGCGGTCGCGCCAGGAGCACGGACCCAGATGACCGAGGGCGCCTTCGGCGACCTCACCTTCGCGGGAGACTTCGACCCGCTCGACCCGGCCAACGTCGCCCCGGTGGTCGCCTGGCTGCTCTCCGACGCCGCCGCCGACGTGTCCGGCCAGGTCTTCGGCATCACCGGTGGCCTGCTCGAGCTGTACGAGGGCTGGCACGTGGTCGCCGACCAGGAGCGCCACGGGCGCTGGTCGGTGGAGGAGCTGGCCGAGGCCGCCCCCCGCCTGTTCGCCGGCCGGCCCACCCGCGCCCCCTGGCGCCAGTCCAGCATGCGCCGCGTGATCGAGGCCGCCCGCAGCGCGCCGGAGCAGCCCCCCTGAGGTCTGACGCCTCGGTCCCGGCCGCCCGCTCCCCCTGGGGGTGCGGCGTGGCCGGCTAGACGTAATCGCGCAATCATCGCTGTGGCGGCAGCGGCCGGCAGGGGCGGACGGAGCAACGGGGAGCGTCGATGGCGACGGTGGTCGAGGAGAGGGACCGGGGGCGGTCCGCGACCGTCCCGACCGTGCGGCGGGTCATGGGCCTGTTCCGGCCCTACCGGCGGCAGGTGGCCCTGGTCGGGCTCGCGATCCTGGTTACGTCCGGCCTTGGCGTGGCGAACCCGCTGCTGATCCGGGCCGTGTTCGACCAGGCCCTGTTCGTGCCCGACGGCCCCCGCCTCGGCCTGCTGTACGTGCTCGTGGCGGGGATGGTCGCCATCCCGCTGGTGTCGGGCGTCATCGGGGTCGGCCAGACCTACCTGGCCAACCGCATGGGCCAGCGGGTCATGGAGGACCTGCGGGCCACCCTCTACACCCACCTGCAGCGGATGTCGCTGCGCTTCTTCACCGCCACCCGCACCGGCGAGATCCAGTCGAGGCTGGCCAACGACGTCGGCGGGGTGCAGTCGGTGGTGACCGACACGGCCGCGACCATCCTGGCCAACGTGGTGATCGTGCTCTCCACCCTGGTCGCCATGCTGGTGCTGTCGTGGCAGCTCACCGTGCTGTCGCTGTTCATGCTGCCGGTGTTCGCCTGGTTCACCTACAGGGTCGGCCGCCGCCGGCGCGAGCTGGCCGCGTCCACCCAGCGGTCGATGGCGGAGATGAGCGCGATCACCCAGGAGACCCTGTCGGTCTCCGGCGTCCTGCTCGCCAAGGTCTTCGACCGCCAGACCGACGAGATCGCGCGGTTCCGGCGCGAGAACCGCCGCCTGGCCGACCTCCAGATCCGCCAGGAGATGACCGGCCGGGTCTTCTTCAGCCTGGTCCAGGCGTTCTTCTCGATCACGCCGGCACTGGTGTACCTGGTCGCGGGGCTGGTGCTGGCTGGCGGCGGGTCGTCGCGCCTCACCGCCGGCACGCTGGTGGCCTTCACCACCCTGCAGACCCGCATGTTCTTCCCGATCGGCCAGCTTCTCCAGGTCTCGGTCGAGGTGCAGTCGTCGTTGGCCCTGTTCCAGCGGATCTTCGAGTACCTCGACCTGCCACGGGAGATCGAGGACCGGCCCGGCGCCCGCCCGCTCCCCATCACACGGGTGCGCGGCCGGATCCGCCTGCGCGACGTCTGGTTCCGCTACGACAGCGGGGCGGGGCCGGCGTCCCCGGGCGGCGCCGACGGCGAGCGGCCGGGACGGCGCTGGGCGCTCGAGGACCTCAGCCTCGATATCGAGCCGGGGCAGCTCGCCGCCATCGTCGGGCCGAGCGGCGCGGGCAAGACGACCATCAGCTACCTCGTGCCCAGGCTCTACGACGTCACCGACGGGTCGGTGGAGATCGACGGCATCGACGTGCGCGACGTCCAGCTCGCCTCGCTGTCGGAGATCTTCGGCATGGTCACCCAGGAGAGCTACCTGTTCCACGCCAGCGTGCGCGACAACCTGCTCTACGCCCGGCCGGACGCCAGCCAGGAGGAGGCCGAGGCGGCGGCGCGGGCCGCCCTCATCCACGACCGTGTGCTCGACCTGGCCGACGGCTACGACACCGTGGTCGGCGAGCGCGGCTACCGGCTGTCCGGGGGCGAGAAGCAGCGCCTGGCGATCGCCAGGGTGATCCTCAAGGACCCGCGCGTCCTGATCCTCGACGAGGCCACCTCGGCCCTGGACACCACCAGCGAGCGGCTGGTGCAGGCGGCCCTGCGGCCGCTCATGGCCGGGCGGACCACGATCGCGATCGCCCACCGGCTGTCCACCATCCTGGCCGCCGACGTGATCTTCGTGCTCGACCGGGGCCGCCTGGTCGAGCAGGGCACCCACGCGGAGCTGGTCGAGCGGGGCGGCCTGTACGCCCAGCTGTACGCCGAGCAGTTCCAGAGCGGCCTGGTCGAGGCGCGCTGCCAGGACGGCCTGGTGCTGTCGACCGGCCAGGTGCTCACCACCGCACCCCGACGATAGGGGGTGCGGCCTCGGGCAGCCCCCCGCCGAGCTGAGGGAGGAAGCGATGGAGGACCGGAACGTGCTGGACCGCATCAACGAGCTGGTCGAGGAGGAGCACCGGCTGGAGCGCGAGGCGGTCGGCGAGGGCCTCGACGACGCCAAGCGGGAGCGGCTGCGCGCCATCGAGGTCCAGCTCGACCAGTGCTGGGACCTGATGCGCCAGCGCCGGGCCCGCCGCGAGTTCGGCCAGGACCCCGACCAGGCCCAGGTCCGCGGCGAGCCCACCGTGGAGGGCTACCTGCAGTAGCGGCCTACGCCGCCTTGCCGGCGACCCCCTCCGGCTCGGCCGGGCCGAGCGCGTGCTCGAGCACCTCGCCGATCTCGCCGGCGAGGTGGAAGGTCATCTCGGCCCGGACCGACTCGGGCACGTCTTCCAGGTCGCCGCCGTTGCGCTGGGGGAGGATGACCTCCTTCAGGCCGGCCCGGTGGGCGGCCAGCACCTTCTGCTTGACCCCGCCGATGGGCAGGACCCTGCCCTGCAGGGTGACCTCGCCGGTCATGCCCACCTGGGAACGCACGGGGCGGCCGGTGAGCAGGCTCACCAGGGCGGTCGTCATGGTGACGCCAGCGCTGGGGCCGTCCTTGGGCACCGCGCCGGCCGGGATGTGCAGGTGGTAGCGGCGCGACTCGACGCCCTCGCCGACGCCCAGCTGGTCGGCGTGGGCCCGCACGTAGGACAGGGCGATCGTGGCCGACTCCTTCATGACGTCGCCGAGCTGTCCGGTCAGGGTCAGCCCGGGCTCGCCGTCCATGGCGCTCGCCTCGATGAACAGCACGTCGCCGCCGGCGCCGGTGACCGCCAGGCCGGTTGCCACGCCGGGCACCGCGGTCCGCTCGGCCGCCTCGAAGAAGAACCTCTCCCGGCCGAGGTACTCGCGCACGTCCTGGGCGTCGATCACGACCGGGGCGGCCGCCTGCCCGGCGGCCAGCTTGGTGGCGGCCTTGCGGTAGAGCTTGCCGATCTCGCGCTCGAGGTTGCGCACGCCGGCCTCGCGCGTGTAGTCGCCCACGACCCCGCGCAGGGCGGCGTCGGTGACGATCACCTCGCCCGGCCGCAGCCCGGCCCGGTCGGCCTGCCGCGCCATCAGGTGGTCGCGGGCGATGGTGAGCTTCTCGTCCTCGGTGTAGCCGTCCAGGCGGATGGTCTCGAGCCGGTCGAGCAGCGGGCCCGGGATCGTCTCCACCACGTTGGCGGTGGCGATGAACAGCACGTCGGACAGGTCGAGCTCGACCTCGAGGTAGTGGTCCCGGAACGAGTGGTTCTGCGCCGGGTCGAGCACCTCGAGCAGCGCCGAGGAGGGGTCGCCGCGCCAGTCGGCGCCGACCTTGTCCACCTCGTCGAGCAGGAAGACCGGGTTCATGGTGCCCGCCTCTTTCATGGCGCGGGCGATGCGGCCGGGCTGGGCGCCCACGTAGGTGCGCCGGTGCCCGCGGATCTCGGCCTCGTCGCGGATGCCGCCGAGGGCGACCCGGACGAACGAGCGCCCGAGGGCGCGGGCCACGGACTCGCCCAGCGAGGTCTTGCCGACCCCGGGCGGTCCGACCAGGGCGATGATGGCGCCGGCGCCCCGGCCGCCGGACTCGGCCAGGCCGCGCTCCCTGCGGAGCTTGCGCACGGCCAGGTACTCGACGATGCGGTCCTTCACGTCCTCGAGGCCGGTGTGGTCGGCGTCGAGGATGCCCCGCGCCTCGACGATGTCGAGGTCGTCCTCGGACTTCCTGCCCCAGGGCAGCTCGGTCATGGTGTCGAGCCAGGTGCGGATCCAGCCGTGCTCGGGGCTCTGCTCGCTGGTCCGCTCGAGCCGGTCGATCTCCCGCTCGACGAAGACGCGCACCTGCTCGGGCATGCCGGACTCGGCCACGACGCGGCGGTAGCCCTCGACCACGTCCTCGCCGTCCTCGCCCTCGCCCAGCTCCTTCTTGATGGCGGCGAGCTGCTGGCGCAGCAGGTACTCGCGCTGGGTCTTCTCCATGCCCTCGGCCACGTCCTTGCGGATGCGGTCCTTGAGGCTCACGTCGGCGAGGGTCTCACGGCTCCAGGCGAGCACCTTCTCGAGGCGCTCCTCGACGTCAACCGCCTCGAGCACCTCGACCTTCTGCTCGAAGGTCAGGTCGGGGGAGTAGACCGCGGTGTCGGCGATCTGGCCGGGGTCGGTGATGCCGCGCAGCATCTCGGCGATCTGCCTGGCACCGCGGGCCTCGAGGATGTTCTCGATCACTGCCCGGTACTCGCGGGCCAGCTCGCGGGCGCGGGCGGTCGCGGGTGGGTCGGGCAGCCGCTCGACCTCGACCCAGGTGGCGGCGGTCCCGGTGCCGGCCACGCCGGTACCGATGCGGGCCCGGTAGAGGCCGCGCACGACCACCGCGAGCTGGCCCGAGGGAAGCTCGCCGGCATTCTCCATCTTGGCAACGGTGCCGACGCGCGCGTAGCTGCCGTCGACCTTGGGGACGAGCAGGAGCTGCTGGTCGGCTTCGCTGGCGGCGGTGGCGGCGGCCTGCGACTCGGGGGTCTCGAGGGTGGCGGTCACGACCATCCCCGGCAGCACCACGCCGCTGGTCAGGGGGAGAAGCGGAAGGGTCTCGACAGAGAGGTCGGGCACGAGAGTCTCCAGGTCCGGTGGGACGGGGCATCGGTTTCAACACCCCGTCCCACCGGGTCATTCCTGGTCTCTGGCAACCGTTGAGGATAAAAACTACTTCAACGGGGTCAGCTCACCGTGACCGTGCCGGTCATCGCGGCCGGGTGGTACTTGCAGAAGAACTTGTAGGACCCGGCCGCCGGCGCGTCGAAGGTGGCCTCCACGGTCGCGCCGCCCGCGGCGTCCTTGTCAGCGTTGGCCTGCTGGAAGGTGAAGTTGTGCTCGACGGAGTCCTTGTTGGCCAGCGTGAGGGTGTACTTCTGGCCCGCCTTGAGGTCCAGGCTGGTGGTGGTGAACTTGGTGCCCTGCGCCTCGAGCGACAGTTTCTCCCCGCCGCCACCGGCGCTGCCGCCGTTGGAGCCGCACCCGCCGGCCACCAGGGCGGCGGCGAGGACCAGGATGCTGGCGAACTTCACGCGACCACGCTGCATGGTCGGCCTCCGGAGCTCGGGCCGCGATGCGGCCGTTCAGCCGGAGAACTTGCCCTGCTTGCTCATGATTCCGCGCCCAGGTGCGTGGCCACACCGTCGAGCGTCTGGTGCTCGACGGTGCCGATCAGGCACCAGACGACCTCGCCCGAGCGGAACCACACGCTGGTGGTCCTGCCCCATTGGGCGGTCTGCAGCTTCCTGGCATAGCTCTCGGTCGGGGCGCCAGGGGTGGCCTCGGGCAGCTTGCCTCGCCAGCGGAGCAGTGTCACCCGCCTGCCCCGGCCGTCGCGGTACTCGGCCACGGCGGCCAGGTGGCCGGCCAGCTCGCGGGCGCCCCAGCCCTGCGTGGTCAGGCCGAAGCGGGTGAGGTCGGGCGTGCGGGCGGCCGCTCCGAGCACGGCGAGCAGGCGCTCGGTGGTGCGCGGGCTTGGCCGGTCCCAGGCCATGGACGCCTCGGTGCGGTAGGCGGACCAGCCTGCCGCCAGCGGGCTCTCGGTGTCTGGCGCCGGTACGGCCAGCACCACCACGGCGAGCAGGGCGGCGGCCAGCCCGGCCGCCGAGCTGAGGGCCAGCCAGTGGCGCCGGCGCCCGCCGGCCCGTTGCCCGGCCGCCCGCACGCCCTCCAGGCCGTGCAGCAGCTGTCGGTCCCGGCCGGGCTGGCGCTGCCCGCCGGCGCGCAGGGCTTCGGCCCTGACCGCGGCCAGGACCGCCTGCCGGCCGGCGCTGGGCATCTCCACCACCGAGGCACGCAGCACAGCGGTAAGCTGGCGGTCGCGCAGGGCGCTCGAGGCACAGGCGTTGCAGTGGGCGACGTGCTCGCGCGCCTGCCCGGCCTCGTCCGGGCCGAGCTCCCCGAGGCTGAACGCGGTGAGCCGCGCCTCGAAGTCGTCACAGGTCATCGGCACGCACCCTTCCGAGCTCGGGCATGAGCATCGCCTCGAGGCGACGCCTGGCCCGGTGCACACGCGACAGCACCGTCCCCCGCGGCGTCCCCATCACCGCGGCCGCCTCCGAGCAGGTCAGGCCGTGGAGATCGACCAGGGTGAGCGCGACCCGGAAGTCCTCGGGGAGCCGGGCGACGGCCCGGCGGACGCTCTCCTGGTCGGCCTTGCGCACCGCCTGCTCCTCGGGGCCGGGCTCGGCGCTGGGCACCTCGACGGTCCGCTCGTCGTCCCCCCCCTCCAACGAGACCAGCGGCATTCGTTGCCCCCTGCGGTACTGGGTGCAGAACAGGTTGTACTGGATGCGCAGCAGCCAGGCCCGGCAGTTGGTCCCCGGCTCGAAGGAGGAGAACGACCGCCATGCCCGCAGGAACGTGTCCTGCACGAGGTCCTGGGCGGCCGCCGGATCGGCGGTCAGCCGCAGTGCCGCGTCATAGCAGGCGTTCATGTGCGGGACAGCGGTCTCTTCGAAGCTGGCCACCTGCACCAAGCGTCGATCCCTTCTCGACCCGGTCGAGCCGGACACGCCCCTCCTCATCGAACAACAACTTCATCGGGAGGCCGGCGATTCCCGAGGTGGAGGCGTTGACCCTCCGCCAGGTTAGACGATCGACTCGGTGCCCTCGTCCCAGCGCCACCGGGCGTCGTCGCCGGCGAGGCGGTCGCCGTCCACTGGATCCTTGCCGGTCAGGAGCTGGGCGCGAGCCGCGGCATGGGACTCGCCGGTCTTGGCCATGCGGGCACGCTCGCTAGCTCGTCAGCTCGCCGCCGCGGGCGACGGGTGGGCCTCCGCCGGGGCGCTCACGCGGCGCCGCCGGCGCCGCCGGCTGGCCGGCTTGGGTGCGGCCGCCTTGGCCGCGGGTCGGTCGCCGGTGCCCTCGATCGTCCCAGACCTGCCCTCGACCGCGGCGGTGGGCTTCCGCCGGGCGGCCGCCTCCTCCATCGTCGGCAGGTCGAACAGCCTGGTGAGCAGCGGGCTGGTCGAGTAGACCTCGT
>Ga0184632_10001278_pt1 | contig 10258 bp, 10 predicted proteins | sample PLM31_50_b1_FD_133153 | JGI IMG/M metagenome (GOLD analysis project Ga0184632, IMG submission 133153) | Groundwater sediment microbial communities from an aquifer in East River, Colorado, USA - PLM3-1_50_b1 | ecosystem: Environmental > Terrestrial > Soil > Riparian zone | place: USA: East... | reverse complement strand
GGCGCCGCCCCGTGGGCAAAATCCCGAGCGAAAGGGCGCGACGCTAGCGGGACAGCCAGAAGTCCAGGCCGACGCGCGCAATTCCGCCGTCTTGAGCAATATCCCGTAGAGCAGTGACTTGGGTCCTCATGTTTCGATGAATATGCCCCTGCCAGGATTCTGCAAGAGCGACTATGACAATGGCATTATAGCACCTGGCCTTCCGCCGCACGCAAGGCCTTCAAGACAGGGCCGGCCGAACTCGCCCGGGTGGCCGTTCGAGGGCCCTGTGATGCCGGGTCGCGACGCCATTTCTCACACCGGTGATCGGTGCTGTCCACAAGCGGTTTCAAGCACGCGCAACATCAGAACCGCCTGCTGGTCCCGGCTGTATTGGGATGCGGCGGCAAGCCCGGCCGCACGGAATCGTGCACCTTCGTTCGGATCATTCTCGAGGCGAACGATCGCGTCCGCCATCGCTTGCGCATCCTCGGGCGGAACCAGAGCACCGCAACCCGTCTCCCGCACGAGGGCTGTGACCTCGCCTTCCGGCGCGCTCATCAGTACCGGAATGCCCATCGCCATGGCCTCGAAAGTCTTCGAAGGGATGACCGTGGTGAACACCTCCTGATTCCGCAGTGGGATGAGCGCGAGATCATGAAGACTCCACAGTCGTGGCATCAGCGCTTTGGGCTGCGACGGGATCAGACGCACATTCGTTAGCTTGCGAACCCTGACCGTCTCCTCCAGCTCGGCCCGCTTCGCTCCTGCGCCGGTGAAGAGGAACACGACGCCCGCGTGATCGCGCAGGATGGTCGCCGCGTCTGCCACCTTGTCGAGCGCATGCGCCATGCCATGTGTCCCGAGATACCCGACAACGAACTTCCCTCGCAAGTCGAATTGATCAAGCAGCGCCTCGTCCTTGGGCATGGGCCGATACCGCGATAGGTCGACGCCGTTCAGTACTACATGAATCTTTGCAGGATCGATGCCGCGCCGTACGAGATCGGTCTTGAAGGCGTGGGTCACCGACACGACGGCGTCCGCGTCCCGGTACATTTGCAACTCGATCCGTTCGAGCCACCGGGTCACGCGACTCTTCCTCATGGCGCCGACCGCCACAATCGACGCCGGCCAAAGGTCGCGCAACTCGAAGACCCATGGCAGCTTCCGAAGCCCGGTGACCACCCAACCCGCCATCGCGCAAAAAAACTGTGGGGAGGTCGTTACGACCACATCGGGACGCGGATGAAAGAACGCGGCGACACCCCCCGTGATCATGAACGAAATGTAGTCCAGCGAGCGCCTTAGAAAGCCTTCGTTGGCAGCGATGTAGGTCTTTACCCGCACGACCTGGATGCCGCCGATGATTTCCACCTTGCGCCAGCGATTACGGTAGCCGGCGAAAAGCCTGCCCTCGGGAAAGTTAGGGGCCGTGGTAATCACGGTGACCTGGTGACCCGCCCGCACCCATTCCATTGCATGCTCGTAGGTACGCGTCGCGGGCGCATTGATTTCTGGCGGGAAGTTGTCGCTCAGAAAAAGAATCTTCATCGCTTGGAAAGGAAGCCTTCCTAGAAAGTCGAGTGGATGCTCCTGGAGCAATCCTGGGACTGACACATTTAGGTCAATCCCCGGCCGTGCGCGCCTCGTCGCGCGCTTCCAGCGATGCTTGGCGCCGCTATTTCCTGCACGAATTCACGAACGTGCGAACGTAAAGGTGACAATTGATTCTGCGTGCTCGAGCTCAACCACGAGGCATCGGTTGCGAATCGAGAGGCCGAACTCGGGGTGGTAGGTCGAATCCTCCAACCAAGGCCGCCCCCTGGAGATCAGGAACCTTACGGCAAAGCCATCGGCTCCGGTCAAACGGCCCTCGCATGCTCCACACAACGCAACTTCAATGCGGGGATGAAAGTGGAAGCGTGCCCGCGCGACTGCGTACTCGCCTTCCACTTGGTCTGCGATAAGCAGCGAATTGACGCCGAACTCCCAACGCCGCCGATGGAGGCTCCGGCCGGGCAGGCGCCGATATCCATCATGCGCCGCGCTCACCGTCCACGGCTCCCCCAGGGCATCTACATGGACATCCCGGGGATAGGCTCGCCGCGCCACCCTGAATCCTCGCCACATCTCCGACGAATCCTGGTCATCGACGACGACCGTATTGTGAGCGGCCGTCCCTCGTTGCCGCAACCGCTCGGGACTCTCCCCATAGAGCGATGTTCCGCTGTTCACCACCACGCGCTGTTCGCCGAGCGACCATTCAAAGGTCAAGGTGTCGGCGTGGCCGTGACCTGGGACATGATCGGGACCGATTTTGCCGACATCGAGAATCGCCGATGACGGTCCGCGATCGACGCGAACGAATCCCGAGGCGCTCATCGCTCGGACGCCATCGACGCGTGAGGGAAACGGAACCGTCAGACCCAATCGTTCGGCATACCGCTTGAGCATCGCCAAGTTGGCGGCGATCCGCATTGCCGCATCGTTGAACAGTGCGATCTGGCCGTCTGGGTGAGTCATGTCGTTGAGCCAACCGAGCATCAATCCGGCAATCTGCTCCAGCCGCGGACGCCCCAGGCCATGCTCTGCCAGCGGCCGATCCGGATATGCCTGCTGCAGTGACAACAAATCGAGGATACCTTCGAGCATGATCGAGTGGTACATCGGACTCAGCTCGAAGCATCCGCCATCGGGCAGAATCTGGCCCCCGAGCTCCTCGTCAAGCACTTGCGAACCGCGCGCGAACCATGTGTCCGCGGGCGCGCCGTCGAAAAAGCAGCCGGCGAAGATCAAGGCTTTGGCATTCTCGAATAGATGATTGCCGAGAAGATCGTTCTCGAGGCGTTGTGACAGCACGTGCGCCTGCAGTTCAAGCGACCGCAGTATTGCCGTTGCTCCCGCGGCATCGATGGCGGGCTCGCGTACCAACCATTTGATCCAGTTGACGATGCGCAAAGACAATGGGTACGGCTCCCAGCCGTTGCCTCGCGGCGCCGGATTCTCGGCGATCCACCGCGTGATCCACCTGGCCGCGTCGCCGGCGATGTCCGCGCCATCGGCGTGAGCGCGCTGCGCGTTGATCCAATCGAAGTAATGCAGGTTGTACAGCCAGAGCTTGGGAGCATCGGGCATGTTCCAGTCGGCAGCGTTCCGAAGCGCGCGAGCCTCGTTCAGGAACGTGAACCTGCCGTCAGCATCGAGCGCGCACTCGCGCCAGGGCCGGATGCCAATCGGAGCAAGGCATGCGCGTCGACGCTGACCCGTTTGTAGTCCCAGGTCCGGCCGTTTCCACTTCCGGGTCGCGCGCGCCGCGAGCTGCGCCAACTTCAGGTGACGCAGAGTGTGCCAATAGAGCAGGATCGGCACTAGCCGAGAGACCGGGCCGCCTCGATGCAGACCCTGGACACTTCGACTGACTCCTCGAACGGAATGGGGCTCGACCGCCCATGGCGAACGGCACGGACGAACGCGTCGGTGCACGCACGCTGGTCCTTATCCTGCCCCCACAGGTTCATTTTGCCAATGCTTGCCAGTAATTGCCGGGCTTTGACGATATGCGGCGCAAAGCGTCGGTTGAAGCCAACCATCAGCACGAGTGTCGGATATTGCGTCACTGCAGCAGATTTGCCCTTCCGAATTCGACCAACATACGCTCGGTGCCGGCGGACACCAATGTGTGCGTGGTTCGGACCAACAGCTGCCCCGCCCCTGCGCATGGAGCAGGAACCTCGGCCACTTCCGTGGCGCCAGTCTTGAGGTTCTGAAGGATTTGTTTCATGTCCTGTTATTCACATCTTATCGCGTAGCCACAGCGAGGCGGCAGGATCAGTCTTTACTATGTAAATACATCCATTAACGAGGTGATTCCGATCATTGCACCATTAATCTCGCTAGCCCGCAAAAGCAGGAAAACCGGAAAGTAGGATACGACGCCGATATTCATCTTCTGAAACTATGAGCCCGTGCATACGAACCACGATCGGTAAGACGCAAGCGGCATCGTCCAGAAAAAACGTCGCCCAGTACGCTACAATATTTTTTGAGCCGAAAGGTGAGTCGCTGCGACAACGCGGTACGAGCGCTGCTTCTTCAACAGCCCGGAGTGTTTTATCTGGAGTCGTCGCCAACCCACGCTCGGCTATGGGATCAGCACCCAGCATGATCAGAAAACAACGGCTGAACACACCCGGTTGGAATGGAAAGGGAAGCTCAAGGAGAGTCCATGACATGGCAGGAAGCATATCTCTCCCGCTACTATAATCCGCGGTCAGGGTTCATAGACGGGACAACTCAGTTTCACTCACTTTGCGAAAAGCACATTCCTCGTGGCTCCACAATTCTGGAAGTTGGCGCGGGGCCTAGTAATCGCACGTCGGATTTTTTGAGCCAAATCGGAGAACTGCATGGCGTTGATATTGATCCAGCCGTCAACGCCAACTCTGCCCTCCGTACCGCTAACAAGATTGAAAATGACCAGTATCCCTTTTCGGATCATTCGTTCGACGCCTGCGTCTCCGATTACGTGCTGGAGCACGTGGAATATCCGGGTGCTCATCTGGCAGAGGTGAAGCGAGTCTTGAAACCAGGCGGCACATACTTATTTCGGACGCCCAATCGTTATCATTACGTTGCCATAATTTCGAACTGTACCCCCCTGTGGTTCCACCGTTTAATCGCCAACCGTATCCGGAATTTGCCCAGGAACGCGCACGATCCATATCCCACGTTTTACCGCTTCAATGACCAACGGACAGTGACCGCCGCCGCGCAAAAAATAGGAATGGAGATTGTTGAATTTCATCTCGTCGAGAAAGAACCTTCGTATGGAATGAGTTCTCGGTTGATGTTTCTTCTTCTTATGGGCTACGAACGGACCGTGAATTCCTCAGAAAAGCTGCGTAGCTTCCGAAGCAACATATTCGCCGCCCTCAAGACGCCGCCTTCCCAAGAGCAGAAGGTAGACAGATCCACAATGCCGACCTCTACGGCGGGCAGATAATGGCAATGAAGCCGCTCATCCATTTTCGGACCTCAGAGCGATGCACAGAGCAGACCTGACGCAAGAAGGCCTGTTTGTGACGCGCAAGACCGCCGACTACGTGCCGGCGTGGTGGCGATCCGGGAGATCCTCAACCGGGCGCAGCGCGACATGGACCTGCTGTTCGAGTCGATCTACGACGAGCGGGGGCGCTACCCGGTGCCGCCGGAATGGCTACTGCGCGGGCTGGTGCTTGCAAACGCTGTACGCGATTCGCAGCGAGAGGCCGTTGTGCGAGCAACGGGGCTACAACACACTGTACTGAACAGCCCCGGGTTTTCCGGAGGCTCGTGGTTATGAGTCAAGCCGCCATGGCCGACTCGGGTGTTGACTGATAGGAGGTTGCCTCAGGTTCGGCCTGTGGAACATGCCCGATGGGTTCGAGAAGTCGACGATGATTGGACCAGTGAACCCATTCCAGCGTGGCGAACTCGACCGCTTCGAGACGTCGCCATGGTCCGCGGCGACGAATCACTTCAGTCTTGTACAAGCCGATGATGGATTCGGCAAGGGCGTTGTCGTAGGAGTCGCCGACGCTGCCCGACCAGGACTACTGCCCGACCAAGTCGGTGCCAAAGATGATCAACAATCCGCTTTACTTTTTGGCCTCGATTAGCATGAACAAACCATGACCCGGTAGTGCCCAGCGCAGGAAGCGTCGCGGCCAGAGGCGCTTCGCCGTGGACAGCAACCAACCGCGATGACGCTGTCCGGCATCAGATTCCAACAAATCGCCGTGGGTAAGCACCGTCGAAATCCTGACCTCGGCAAATCTGCGGAAAAGCCCACGCGCTTCATCCATAGTGTAGGCCTTCGTGCCGGGGCTTTCGAGGTGACTGGCGTAGATAGCGCTCAGGCTGCGCCAAGGTTTTCCCGCCAGCATCGCATAGCGCAGCCACAGCATGTAGCCGACCAGCGAATGCTTGTGGTAGATCATGATCCTCGCCTTCCCGCCGCGCCGCAGTACCCGCCACACCTCGTCGATCGCGCGTGGCGTATCCGGGCTATGGTGCAACACACCCCACGAATAGACAACATCATAGGATTCGTCCAGGAAGGGCAAAGCCTCGGCATCGGCCACACGAAGATCCGATCTCAGCCCAAACAGCTCGAAACGCCGGCGGGTATGCTCTACGGCGCGATCGGTCAAATCGATTCCCGTCAGTCTTGCGAACGATTGCGCAAAGCGCTGATGATCCGCGCCCAGGCCGACACCAATTTCCAGCACGTCCAGATCGCGTGAATCCTCGAAGCGAGCGAAGCTTTCGATGAACGGCTCCAGCGAATACCGTCTAGCCATCTGTTCCTGATAGCCGAGCTTGTCCGAAGCATCGAGGAGCAAGCGTTCCCCACACGACGCTTCGTTCCAGAAGTTGCGAACTTCTGTCTTCGGATCACCCACTCGCCGCGGCCTTTGTCAGAGCCTTGTCGATGAATTGTTGGCACCAGATCTCGATGCACACCAGCCCCAATATCGTGTAGGCCGCGTCCACCCGTCCGGCCTGGTCGTCCGCGATCAACGCCGCCACCGCCTTCGCGTCGAACAGCCCACGTCGGCGCAGCGTGTCGGGCGACAGCATATCGCCTACCCACTCCTTCAATTCGTGGCGCAACCAGCGGCGCAACGGAGCACCGAACCCCGCCTTCGGGCGATAGATGACGTTGCCGGGAAGGTAAGGCTCCATCGCCTTCTTGAGCACCCATTTGCCTTCCGCGCCACGTTGCTTGAGTCGTGGCGGAAGCGCATTGGCCAGCCGGACGAGATCGTTGTCCAGGAACGGTACCCGCACTTCCACCCCCGCCGCCATCGACATCTTGTCCGTATAAAGCAAATTGTGATCGGCCAGAAAGAACCGCTGTTCCAGAGCGAGCATGCGTTGCAGGGGCGGTAGTCCCGGCGGCAGCGCCGCGAGATATTCTGCGAGCGGCGCGAACATGTCGGCACGCACCAACCCATTGCGATGGTCCGGGGCGAAAAGGCCCAAGACCGGCGCCGGATCCGCCCACAGGAAGTAGCCGATCAACCGCTGGTCGAGTGGCGAATCAGCATGGCTAAATGCCTTGGCGAGGCGCCGGCCCAACGCGCCGTGACGGCCAAGCAGCGAAGTCATGTGGCGCAGACCTCGACGTCCAACCTGCGGCATCCACGTCCAATAGGGTTCCATCACCAATGCACGGTGCCGGCGGTAACCGGTGAAGAGGTCATCTCCCCCGGTGCCTGAGAGCAAGACCTTCGCTCCATGCTGCCTCGCGAGTTGGCTGATATAGAGAACATGCAACGCCGCCGGGTCCGCCTGCGGCTCGTCCAATTGAAATATCATCCGTTCGAGGTTGCCCGTCATCGATGATGAATCGACCCGGATTTCGCGAAGCTTCACCCCCAGATGCGTGGCGACCTGGCGCGCATACGGCAAATCGTCGGTGGCTCCGGCATCGCGTATCCCTCCGGTGTCGATGGTGAAACATTCGATCTCCGGCGATACCTCGCGTGCCATCGCCACGACGGCACTGGAATCGAGTCCACCCGAAAGAAAAGCCCCGACGGGAACATCGGCGACCATCTGGCGATGGACCGCGGTGCGCAACGCTTCTCCCACCTTTTTGACTGCATCGGTGGCGCTCGATGGCGCGTCGGTCCAAACCGAGCTCGCCCATCGCCAGCGTTTGACCACGCGTCCATCCTTGACCCGCAGTGCCTCGCCGGGCCCAAGCCGACCCACGTCCATGAGCGGTGTGGCGCCGCCCGGACTCCAAAGAAACCCGAGGTAGCGAAAAAGCGCCCTGACATCGAGCGATGCTTTCACTTGACCGCACGCGACCAGGGCCTTCAGCTCGCTGGCGAACACAAAACCGTCGCCTCCTTCATTGAAATACAGCGGCTTGACGCCCATTGCGTCACACGCCAGGAAGAGAACCCTCTCCGTCAGGTCGTAGATCGCGAAAGCGAAAATGCCGTTGACAAGCGGCAGCATCGCCTCGCCGCGCGCCTTGTAGAGGACGAGAAGCACCTCGGTGTCGGAATGGCCGCGAAAGCGGTGGCCCTCCGATTCCAATCGGCCGCGCAGCTCGCGGAAGTTGTAGATCTCCCCGTTGAAGACAATGACCGCGGAGCCCGATGCATCGACCATGGGCTGATGCCCGAGGGGCGACAAGTCGATGATCGACAAACGACGGTGCGTAAGGCCAACGCCCAGGTTGGGCGAGAACCAATCGCCGGCATCGTCGGGACCGCGATGCGCAATGGCATCCGACATCCGCGCCAGCATCGCGGAATTGCCCCTGCCAGAAAAGCCCGCAATTCCGCACATCGTAATCAGTATCGCAACCGATAAAAAACGTACGCCACGGGTTCGCGAAACCAGAATACGGCGACCTTCGCGAGGTACGCCGGATCCAACCTTCCGCCCAGTCGGCTTTGGCGGAAATAGACCCGGCCACCGAGCGCCAATCGTTCCCGGACATACCTCAATCGGGGCATATGCAGCGAGTCGCTCACCACAATTGCTTGCGCGCCCGGATTGGCTGACAGCATGGTTGCCACCGCCGACAGTTCCTCAAAACTGTTTGTCGGGCTTGGCAACTGTTGTAGCAGTGCGCTGGGAACACCACAGCGGTTCACCAACACGTCCCGCTCCGACGCAATGCGTCTAGTGTAGCCGCCGGTCAGCACCACACCTTGACGGCCATGACCCTGCGAGAACAACTGGCACGCCAAATCAAGCCGCTCCTCAGCCACACCCCCTCCCAGCACTACCAGCCAGGGGACGACATCCTTCAATTCGTCCTCGCCTCCCATGAAGAAACCGGCGAGCGCCCAAGTAGTCAATAGCAGCACGGCAATCCTCGCAGGCCAACGCCATGCGGGGCGCGAATCCGCGATGTCCGGTCGATCGAAGATACGATCATTCATGCTGTTCCGGCGCGCTCAATGCGCGAGACCTCTTCAATTCAAGATATTTGATATCGACCAGCATGGGAAACCAGAGTCCCTGCAGAAAATGATAGGCAAGCGCCTCCCGCCCATCCAGAAACCCGCCGGCAAGGATGTATCGATAAAAAAAATAGAGGAACGGTCGAATCAACGGCGGCAGGCGGTTCCAGACCTTGTAGCGCAACCAGCGCTTGCGCTGCACCTGTGTGCCGAACGGCCGCGCATCGATTTCCGCATAATCCGGTGCCGATCGCGTGTTGAACAGTTCCTGGGATTCGGCGGTGGCATAGCGGTTGTGTTTGTCGATCCAGTCGGCAATGCCCTTCTTGTCCTCGTGAATGAAGTCGTTGCGCAGCGACCCCGTCGGGCCGTCGACAATCAGATGTTCATTGACCACCCGATCCTCGCAACGGGCCTTGCCATACCTGAACAACCGCAGGATCCACGTCGGGTAATAGCCGCGCCGAATCCACCGGCCCATCCAGATGAGACGCCGCTTGATATAGAACCCGTTCTCCGCGGGGCTGGAAGCGATCAGCACGCTGATTTCCCGCTTGAGCGTATCGGGCAGCCATTCATCGGCATCCAGAAAAAACACCCATTCACTGCTGACCGGCAGCTGTTCCAGCGCGTAATTGCGCTGCTTTGCGAAGTCGACAAACTTGTTCTGTGAAACATGAGCGCCATATCGACGCGCAATTTCAACCGTCCGGTCCGTGCTCAGCGAATCGACTACGTGGATCTCATCGGCCCAGCCCGCCAGCGACGCCAGCGCCTGCGCGATATTTGCCTCCTCGTTGTAGGTGAGGATGACGACGGCTACTGTCTCAGGGAACGTTTCTCTACTAGCCATGTTCTCCTTTCCTCGCCAACAAAATTACCTCGTCTCCCCTCCCCAAATGCCCCTGTAGTTGTCGCAATGGCAGCGTGATGCCCCCCCAAAACACTGTCGTGAGTCGATAGCCGTGCTCTACTAAAGAACGCAATGGCTTCGCGCCCCTATTCGCACGTTGTTGCACTCGCGCCGAATAGTTTTGCTTCAGGAGGCTGCGGAGAATCGCGAGAAACCACCCGGAAAAAGACTCGTGCGTGTTGAGTTCGATAATCTCGAGCCCGGCAGCCTCAGCAGTTGCCCGAAGAGTGCGGGGCGTGAAGTAGAGCAGATGATAAGGTTCGTAACTGTTCCATCCCGGCAGCCTGGCCTCCCACGCGGCGACATTTGGCACCGCGAGATGTAGCAGTCCTCCCCGCTTCAAGCGGACGCGGATCGTCCGAAGCAGCGCCAAAGGATCTGATACATGCTC
>Ga0184632_10001277_pt1 | contig 10262 bp, 9 predicted proteins | sample PLM31_50_b1_FD_133153 | JGI IMG/M metagenome (GOLD analysis project Ga0184632, IMG submission 133153) | Groundwater sediment microbial communities from an aquifer in East River, Colorado, USA - PLM3-1_50_b1 | ecosystem: Environmental > Terrestrial > Soil > Riparian zone | place: USA: East River... | reverse complement strand
TGAAGAACATGTCCGGCTCAATAAAGAGACGGGCAAGATTATCGATGAGCTGGCGCGCGTGCAGAAAAAGCTTGGCAACAGCGATTTTCTCAGCAAGGCCAAGGAAGAGATCGTGCAAAAAGAACGGGAGAAGGCGCTTCAGTATGAGGATAAGCTGCGCGCGCTCAATCTGAGCATCGCGCGCATTGAAGAACTCAAGGCAGGGAGGCACTGAGGATCATGGATATTCTCGTTACCCCGCAGATCGAGCGATTGATTCGCGACTCGCTGGATGAAGATATCGGCCCCGGCGATCTCGCCACCATGGCGACGATTGCCGCGGACGCCCAAGGCAAGGGGCTGTTTCGCGCAAAAAAAGACGGCGTGGTGGCGGGACTGGTGCTGCTCGACCGCATCTTTTATTTTATCGACCCCAGAGTCGAAATTCGTCTTTTGACCAAGGACGGCGATGCGGTGAAGTCGGGGACGGTGGTGGCGGAAGCCGTGGGCCCGGTGCGCGCGCTGTTGTTGGCGGAACGCACCGCCCTCAATTTTTTGCAGCGGCTCTCCGGCACGGCCACGCTCACGCGCAAGTACGTCGAGGCGGTCAAAGGATTTCCCTGCAAGGTGCTCGATACGAGGAAGACGACGCCTGGGCTGCGCACCTTGGAAAAATACGCCGTGCGCATGGGCGGCGGCATGAATCACCGCATCGGCCTCTATGATGCGGCGCTGGTGAAGGACAATCATATCGAGGCCACCGGGTCCATCGCCGAAGCCGTCAAGGCGGTAAGACGCCATGCGCCGTTCATGGCCAAGGTCGAAGTGGAAGCCGGCAACCATAAGCAAGTCCAGGAGGCCGTCGATGCCGGCGCGGATGTCATCATGCTCGACAATATGTCCATCGCCCAGATGGCCGAGGCGGTCCGCCTGGTCAACAAACGGGCCTGGTTGGAGGCATCGGGCGGCATCACGCTGGAAACGATCCGGCAGGTCGCCGAGACCGGCGTCGATTTCATTTCTTCGGGAGCGCTGACCCATTCCGCGCCGGTGGTGGATTTCAACATGAAAATTACCTTGAATGTTGCCGCGTGATCACAGCCATAATTGCGCTGTGACGGCGGAGGCGCGCCCGCTTCGCATCGGCGATGTCGAAGCCGGCCTCGCCGCCAAGCGCCTGGGCACCCGGTTCCATTATTTCCGCGAAATCGATTCGACGAATAGCTATGCGCGAGGGCTGGCCGAACGCGGCGAACCGCAAGGCGCGATCGTCATTGCCGAGCGGCAGACTCTGGGCCGGGGGCGCCTGGGACGGCGTTGGGTGTCGCCGCCCTATGTCAATCTGTATTGCTCGATCATTCTCCGTCCCACTTTGCCGCCGGCCCAGACGCCGCGGATCACCTTGACCGCCGCGGTGGCTTTGGCCGACGCCATCGAAAGTTTTGTTCCGGTGGTGCCGGTAATAAAATGGCCCAACGATATTTTGGCCGGGGACAAAAAACTGGCCGGGGTTCTGACCGAAGCGGTGTCCAATTCTCAACGGGTCGAGTTCGTCATTCTCGGCATCGGAGTCAACCTCAATTTTCCGCTCGACTCGATGCCCCCGGAGATTCGCGAGCGCGCCACTTCGTTGTCCGTTCTGGCGGGAAAGAGCGTCAGCCGGGAGGGCTTCTTGCGGCGATTGCTTCAAGACCTAGACAGGTGTTATGGAATTCTCGAAGAAACGGGATTCGCGGCTCTCGCACCCCGGTGGGACGCCCGCTTCGGCTTGCGCGGGCGGCGCGTGCGCGTCGAGATGACGGACCGGACCATCATCGGGCGCGCCATCGGCATCGACGCGGACGGGGCTCTAATTATCGAGTTACCCGACGGCGGGCGCCAGCGCATCGTCGCCGGCGATGTGATTCCCGTTGAAGAGTGACAATAACTAAAATGCTTTTGGCCATCGACATCGGCAACACCAACATCGTTCTGGGCCTTTACCAGGGTAAAAAGCTGATTACCCATTGGCGCCTAGCCACGCAACCTGAACGCACCGCCGACGAATACGGCGTGTTGATCGCGCAACTCATCGCCACCGAGGAGTTCCGCTGCGAGCAAATTGGCGCCATCGTAGCTTCCTGCGTGGTGCCGCCCATGCTCACGACGACCCAGGAGCTGGCGCGAAAGTTTTTCAAACTCGATCCGCTGATCGTCGGGCCGGGGATCAAGACCGGAATGCCGATCCTGTACGAAAGCCCGAAGGATGTCGGCGCCGACCGCATCGTCAACGGCGTCGCCGCGTATGAAAAATACCATGACACCTGCATCATCGTAGATTTCGGCACCGCCACGACTATCGATCTTATTTCCAAGAAAGGCGAGTATATCGGCGGCGCCATCGCGCCTGGTCTTTCGATCGCACTCGAAGCGCTGGTGCAGCGGGCCTCCAAATTGCCCCGAATCGAAGTCATAAAGCCTAAAGAGGTGATCGGTAAAAACACTGTAAGCTCGATTCAAGCGGGCATCTTTTTCGGTTACGCCGGCCTGGTGGACGGGATCGTACGTCGCATGCAGATTGAACATGGCGTGCCGTCCAAGGTGGTGGCCACGGGCGGTCTGGCCTCGTTGATCGCCTCGGCGTGTTCGACGATCAGCGAGGTGGACGATTTTTTGACTCTCGACGGGCTGAGAATCATTTATGAACGCAACGTGTTGCGAGAAGTGCAAGCAAGGGTGCAAAAATAATTTCATCGGAAGGACGCCAAAGTCATGGCAATAGCGGAACTGGAGAAACTTCGTAATGTGGGCATTTTGGGCCAGGGCGGTTCGGGAAAAACCTCGCTCGGCGAAGCGATGCTGTTCACGGCGGGGGCGACCCAGCGGCTCGGGCGGGTTCTGGACGGCACGTCGGTGTTTGATCATGAACCGGAGGAGGTCAAGCATCGTGTTTCGATTTCCACCGCATTTCATTCCTTGAACTGGACAAAGCATCCCATGACCCTGGTGGATACGCCCGGCTACGCGGCGTTTCTGGCGGATTCGATCAACTGCCTGCGCGCATTCGGCGGCGCCGTCTTCGTGCTCAATCCCATGGTCGGTCTCCGGGTCGAGTCGGAGCGCTTATGGATCGAGGCCAACGAGCAGCGGATTAGCCGGGTTTTTTTCGTCAACAAAATGGACCACGAGCCGGCCGACGCCCACGAGCGCGTCAATAGATTGCTCGAGACCTTAGAGGCCAAGGGACTATGTCTCCAGCTACCCATCGGCGCCGAGGCTGAGTTTAAAGGCGTCGTCGATCTGCTCTCGATGAAGGCCTATCTCTATGAAGGTGATAGCGGCAAATCCTCGGAAGCGGAAATCCCGGCCGATCTCAAAGAGACGGCGGAAAAAATGCGCCTCGAGCTCATAGAAACGGTGTCGGAGACCGATGACGCGCTTTTGGAAAAATATTTGGACGGCCAGGAGCTTTCGCTGGATGAGCTGAAGCAGGCGCTGCGCAAGGCCACCTTGGAGCGCCAGGTTTTTCCGATCCTCTTTGGCTCGTCAACCCGCCAAATCGGAATTGATCGATTGCTGGACGCGGTTGCCGATTATTTGCCTTCCCCCATCGACGAAGGCGAACCTGAAGGCAAAAATCCCGCCACCGGCGAAGTGGAAAAACGCAAGCCGGACCCGAGCGCGCCTTTTTCCGCCTACGTGTTCAAAACCATTAGCGATCCCTTCGCCGGTAAGTTATCGGTGATGCGCGTCATGTCGGGAACGCTTAACCACGACGGGGCTTGTTACAATTCGAACAAACAAAGCAAAGAAAAGATCGCGCATATGTTCCGTCTCGAGGGGAAGAAGCAGGAACCGGCCAAAGATGTCTCAGTGGGCGATATCGTTGCGGCGGCCAAGCTCAAGGACATAACCACGGGTGATACTTTGTGCGACGAAAAGGCGCCCATCCAGTACGCGGGCCCGCCGCACTTTTCGCCGGTGATTTCGTTCGCCCTCGAGCCCAAGAGCAAAGCCGATGAAGAGAAGGTGCCGCAGGGGCTCCATCGCATGATGGAGGAGGACCTGACCATCGAAGTGCACCGGGACGAGGAAACCCGGGACTTTATCCTGTCGGGTATGGGGCAGCAGCATATCGAGATCATCGTTGAAAAGTTAAAGCGCAAATATGGCGCCGACGTCGTGCTCAAGGCGCCCAAGGTGCCGTACAAGGAAACCATCCGGGGAAAAGCCAGCGCCCAGGGACGACTCAAGAAACAGACCGGTGGGCGCGGCCAGTTCGGCGACACCTGGCTCAGGGTCGAGCCGCTGCCCCACGGTGGAGGTTTCGAGTTTGTCGACGAGATCGTCGGCGGCGCGATTCCGCGCAATTATATTCCGGCGGTGGAAAAGGGAATCAGAGAGGCAATGACGGGCGGTTATCTCGCCGGTTATCCGATGGTGGATGTGCGCGTGACGCTCTATGACGGTTCCTATCACGACGTGGACTCCTCGGACATGGCTTTCAAGATCGCCGCATCCCTTGGATTCAAGAATGCCGTGGAGAAGGCGAAGCCAGTGCTCCTCGAGCCGATCATGAACATGGACGTAACCGTGCCGGATGAGTGCATGGGCGACGTCATCGGCGATCTGAACAGCCGGCGCGGCAAAGTCCTGGGTATGGACACCAAAGGGCATAGTCAGATAATCAAGTCCAAGGTGCCCATGTCCGAAGTGTTAAAATACGCCCCGGATCTGCGCGCGCTCACCAGCGGCCGCGGTGAGTTTCATCTGGAGTTTTCGCACTATGAAGAGTTACCCAGTCATTTGTCGGAGAAAGTAATTAAGGACGCCCAGGCGCGTAAGAGCGCTGAGCAACAGGAGCACTGAGGGTCTAGAGTCTAGAGTTATTTGCTGTGCGTCTGGAGAGTGAACCCGGGACCCAAAACTCTGGACTCTAGACTTTTGAGGTAACCGTGGAACCAAGCTTCGGCCAGTTCAACGCGACGCTGCTTTACTGTAACAACTGCCGCAAGGCGATGCCGGTGCGCGAACGGCTTTTGCTCGTGCTCCCCGATGGCGACCTTTATGACTATACTTGCCAGGGCTGCAACGCTTCGCTGGGATCCAAAACGGATAAAATCCAGCCAGCGCCCGCCTTGGCGAAAAGAAATTTAGGAGGGCTTTAAAGATGGCGGTCATCGACTCTGACGCACATGTGTTGGAAACTGAGCGGACCTGGGATTACATGCTGCAGTCGGAGCGACAGCATCGGCCGCGCGTCGTGCCAACGCCGAACGATCCGACTTCCGGCGGCGAGTCATGGCTAGTCGACGGCACGCATATTGGTAAGGCGCGCAACGTCGGCCACGATACCGCGAAGGAATCGCGGGAGATGCAGGATATCGCGGCGCGCCTCAGGCATATGGACGAGCTCGATATCGACGTCCAGGTACTCTATCCGACGATCTTCTTGCGGCCTTTTACGCGCCGGCCGGAAGTTGAGCTGGCCGTGACCCGGAGCTACAACCGGTGGCTCATCGATATTTGGAAAGCTCAGCCGGATCGGCTGCGTTGGGTGGCGGTGCTACCGCTGCTTTCCATGGACGAAGCGATCGAGGAAGCTCGCTTCGCCAAACGGAACGGCGCCTGCGGCATCTTCATGCGCGGCCTGGAGGGCGATAAGCATGTTAGCGACGCGCATTTCTTTCCGATTTACGAGGAGGCCGGCAGGCTGGATCTGCCGATCTGCGTACACTCCGCCACCGGGAGCTTCGTTGTGCATGATTATTTTCTCAACGAGTGCGGCTTTAACAAATTCAAGCTTGCCGTGGTCGGTTCCTTTCACTCGCTGATTTTCAACCGGATTCCGGAAAAATTTCCCAAGACCAAATGGGCCTTTATCGAAGTCAGCTCGCAATGGGTCCCGTATGCGATCCACGACTTCGCGCGGCGTTTCGAGCGCAGCGGAGTCAGAGTCGACAAGAGCGAGGTGTTGCGCAAGAACAAGATCTGGGTCACCTGCCAGACCGATGACGATCTTCCCTACGTGCTCAAGTACTCCGGCGACGACATGCTGGTGATCGGCACCGACTATGGCCACAATGATACCTCTTCGGAAATTCTGGCGCTGCGCAAGCTCAAAGAGGATGGCGCCGTGCCTACTCTTGTCGTTAACAAGATTCTCGACGACAACGCCCGGGCGCTCTATGGGTTATGAAACCGTTCAAAGTTCAAGGTTCAATGTTCAACGTCCCAACCCCGCGTTCTCTAACTTTGAACCTTGAACGTAGAACCTTGAACTGCCGAAGGCTGCCATGATCATCGATTTTCAAGCGCATATTTATCCGCCCGACTACCTCGCCGAGATGAAACGTCTCGATGGAGCGGTGATTCTCGAAGAGCCCGATCCGCACAGCGGCATGAGCTATTTTTACGACAAGAAGCTCAAGTGCCGTATCAATACGGCAACGTTTCAGGGGCAAAATATCGAGCGCCGGCTCGAGCACATGGACGAGTTGGGAATCGACATCCATGTACTTACGATTCCCGCGCCTGGCGCGGACCGCTACGAGGGAGAAGACGCGATCAAAATGGCGCGTATTGCCAATGACGCGATCTCCGCCATCTGTAAGAAATATCCCAAGCGGTTCGTCGGCTTTTTCACGTTGCCGAGTTGTAGCGTGCAGGCATCGCTGGACGAGCTCGAACGATCGGTTAAGGAATTGGGATTGAGAGGCTTTGGCTGCTTTGCCAACCTCAACGGCCAGGCGTTGGACCGCGAAGAACTGTTTCCGATTTATGAACGGCTGGCGAAGTATGAGCTACCGGTGTACATCCATCCCACTGCGCCGCTCGCCAGCGAAGCCACCGGTATCGATATCATGCCGACCTTGATTTTCGGCTGGGCCTTCGACAGCACTGTGGCGATGACCCGGCTGGTTTACGGAAGAGTGCTAGAAAGGTTTCCTAAGATCAACTGGGTCGTGGCCGATGTCGGTGGCGTGCTGGCGTTCTTTGCCCAGCGCGCGATTAACATCTATACCGGCCGGACCGAGGAGATTCGTCACAAGTACGGCCTGAGCGAAAATCCCTTGGATTCCTTCCGGCGCTTTTACGTGGATACGGCGGATCATCCGGCAACGACGCTCCGTTGTGTGAAAGATTTCTTCGGTCCTGACCGGATGGTGCTGGGGACGAACTACCCCTACGGCCCGGAAGAGGGCCGCGTCTTGGTGAAAAACAGCCTCAAGGCCATCGAGGGTCTCGATCTAGATGCAGCCGATAAAGAAAAGATTCTCGGCGGCAATGCCGCCGGGATTCTTGGAATAGGAGCGCCATGAAGTATTCAAAAGCGGCGCGCCCGGTGATGATGGGGCAGAACGGCATGGTCTCTTCGGGCCATGCGCTGGCGTCACTGGCGGGCGTGAAAGTTTTGCAAGAAGGCGGCAACGCCGTCGATGCGGCTCTGGCCGCCGCTTTCGTCATGGCGGTGGTTAAGCCGGAAGCCAGCGGTCCCGGCGGCGATCTGTTTGCGCTGGTGTTCATAAAAAAAACCGGCAAGGTTGAGGCTCTCAATTCCAGCGGTCCGGCGCCGGCAAAAGCGACGATTGATTATTTCCGCGATCGTGGGTTAAAAAGCATCCCGCAGTATGGCCCGCTTAGCATCGCCGTGCCCGGCGCAGTGGATGGTTGGCTGGAACTGCATAAAAAATACGCAACGAAAGATTTGAGCCGTCTGATGGTGGACGCCATCGGCATTGCCAGGGACGGGTTGCCGATTTCACAGGATTTCGCCGAAAGCATCGAAGAGTTCAGCGCGGCATTTCCCTGGGTGGACGGTTGCTACCGCCAGCCGCTAGGCACGCCAAAGCCAGGCAAGATACTCGCGCAAAGGGGCCTGGGCAGCGTGCTGGAAAAAATCGCGCAAGAAGGCCGCGATGGGTTTTATGCCGGAGCGGTGGCGGAGAAAATTTGCGCAACCATCAAAGCTGAAGGCGGAATTCTCAGCGAAGAGGATTTGCGGCCGCAGGTTGCGCAATGGCTCGAACCTTTGAAGTCGAGTTACCGCGACACGCTGGTGTACGAGCAGCCGCCCGTGTCACAGGGGTTCATGGTGCTCGAGATGCTCAACATCGCCGAGGCCTGGCCCTTTCACGAGGGCAAGATGAGCCGGGCCGAAATGATTCACTATCAGGTGGCGGCGAAGAAACTCGCCTTCGAAGACCGCATCCGTTACCTCGACGATCCAAAGTTCGGCGATCCGAAAATTCCGATGCTGATTTCCAAGGAGTATGCCGCCAAGCGCCGCGAGCTCGCGGACGAAGCTCTCGCCCGGCGCCAAGCGGCGGCGGCCAACCAGAGCAGCGACACGACCTATTTATGCGCCGCCGACCGCGACGGCAACGCGATCTCGTTTATCCAAAGTGTCTTTGCGCCCTTTGGCTCGCGTGTGATCGGCGGCGACACCGGCGTGATTATGAACAACCGCCTGTGCAGCTTCGGCCTGGATCCGTCCAAAGCGAACTCTCTCAAACCCGGCAAACGTCCGGCGCACACGCTCAACACCTACATGGTTTTCAAGGGCGATGAAGTCTTCGCCGCGGGCGGCAGTCCCGGCGCCGATGAACAGCCGCAAACTAATTTTCAAATTATTCACGATCTGGTGGACCTGGAGATGGACCCGCAGAGCGCGGTGGAAGCGCCGCGCTGGAGCCACCAGCCTGGCACGCCGCCGCGCGACCAGCTTCCCGAGGCTCTACGCATGGAGGAAGGCTATGACGCGGCGACGCTGGATGGTTTGCGCAAGAAAGGCCATCAAATTTCAGTGGTCGACCGGTGGTCTTTCGGCAGCGCCAAAGTCATTGTGCGCGACCGCGAAAACGGTTGCTGGCTCGGCGGTGCCGATCCGCGCCGAGTAGCCTACGCGCTAGGCTATTAACGAGTTGAAGGTAAAGTCCCTTTCGGGCATGGTTGAAGTCCTCGCTCTGCAAATTGCTCGGCTATGCTTTAGGTCACAGTGCGTCATGCCCGCGCAAGCGGGCATCCAGGTTAATCTGGTTGAGGTGAAACACTAGATACTGGATTCCCTGCTTTCGCGGGAACGACGCACGGGAGGGTGAGTCGACTTTCAATCCACACGGTTGAAACCTCTCCGCCTTGAGCCGCGTGAGTGGTGTCGTTAATCCCAAATTCGTATCGGAGGACAATTGGAAAAAATCGGCATGATCGGCACCGGCGCCATGGGCCTGGCGTTGTTGGAGCGCCTTAAATTAAACGGCGTGCGCGCGGTTTGTTATGACGCTCACGGGCCCTCGTTAGAACAAGCGCGCGCGCTGGGTATGGCTACCGCCGGCAGCTCGGCTGAGGCAGCGAAACAATCGACGCTCATCGACGTCGTCGTGCGCACCGATCAGGACGTGCTCGACTGTGCGCTCGGAGCGAATGGAATTTTAGAGTCGGCGCAGCCGGGGACATTGCTGTTGCTCCACAGTTCGATCTTGCCGCAGACGGTGCATAGGGTTGAGGACGCGGCGCGCGCCAAGGGCGTCGTTGTTATTGACGCCTGCATGACCGGCGTGCCCGATACCGTGCGCGCCGGCGAACTCAGCTTCGTCGTTGGCGGCCCCGACGAACTGGTAGAGCGGGCGAAGCCCCATCTGCTCAAGATGGGCAAGGAAGTGTTTCATATGGGACCGCTCGGCACCGGCGCGGTAGGCAAGTTGATCAAGAACATGCTCGGCGGCGCTGAAACATTGATCGTTCACGAAGCGCTCCAGATCGGGCTGGCCGGAGGGATTCCATACCCGAAAGCATTAGAGATGATGCGCCGCATTGGCCATGACAGCGTGCTCAACCGATGGCAGCGCACTTTCGATGCCTCGGGAAACGATCCGTTGCCGCGCTCGGGCCGGAACGTTATGAACAAAGACATCCCGCTCGTTGCTGAGTTGGCGCGGCTTTGTCAGCTCGATGTTCCGATCACCCAACAGCTGGCTGCCGCCGCCGAACGAGTTGTCGCAGCCAACGAGAAAAGAAAGAAGTAAGTCGGGCTGTTGGAAAAATGGAATGCCGGAATATTGGGTTGTTGGGTCTTCAATTCATCATTCCGTCGTTCCACTCTTCCAATTACAGTTAGAGAGGAAACACCGCAGTCGTGAAATGTAGTCTCTTTACCGAAATTCAATGCCCGGAGGATTCGTCGCCGGCGGCGCGCCTCGGCGAGTTCATGGAGCAAGCCGAGCTCGCTGACCGGTTAGGGTTCGCCACTTACTGGATCGCCGAGATTCACTGCCAGCCGAAATTTTCTCTGCTCACGGCGCCCT
>Ga0184632_10001275_pt1 | contig 10265 bp, 7 predicted proteins | sample PLM31_50_b1_FD_133153 | JGI IMG/M metagenome (GOLD analysis project Ga0184632, IMG submission 133153) | Groundwater sediment microbial communities from an aquifer in East River, Colorado, USA - PLM3-1_50_b1 | ecosystem: Environmental > Terrestrial > Soil > Riparian zone | place: USA: East River... | reverse complement strand
TTGCCCTGGAAGTCCTCCGGGTAATAACTCGTCTTGAAACGATCGGGATCGCCCCAGATCGTGCGGATCATCGCCGGCCACGGCCGCTTGATCACGAGAATGCCGCCTTTGCCGAACTCGACCGAATGCCCCGTCTCGTCGACGATGTCGGCGATGATGCCGGGTAGCGGAAATGTGCAGGATCCCGGTTTCAACGGCGTCGCGCCGGGCAGCGGCGTGATCATATGGCTGCCGGTCTCCGTCTGCCACCACGTGTCGACGATCGGGCAGCGCGAGCCGCCGACTGTCTGGTAGTACCACATCCACGCTTCCGGATTGATCGGCTCGCCGACGGTGCCGAGGATGCGCAAGTTCGACAGATCGTACCGGGTCGGCAAGTCGCCGCCGGCCTTGATCAGCGAACGAATGGCCGTCGGCGCCGTGTAGAACACCGTCACCTTGTGGTCCTGGATCATTTTCCAGAACCGGCCGGCGTCGGGATACGTCGGCACGCCTTCGAACATGACTTCGGTCGCGCCGCATGCGAGCGGCCCATACGCAATGTACGTGTGGCCCGTGACCCAGCCTACGTCGGCCGTGCACCAGAACACGTCGGTGGGCTTGTAGTCGAACGTCCACTTCATCGTCAGGATCGCCTGCAACAGATAGCCGCCGGTCGAGTGCTGCACCCCCTTCGGCTTGCCGGTCGATCCCGACGTATAAAGAATGAACAGCGGATGCTCCGCGTTGACCCACGCCGGTTCGCACGTGTCGGGCTCGTTCGCGACGACGTCGTGCCACCAGACGTCGCGCCCGGACTTCATCGGGATTGCGGAGCCGGTGCGCTTCCATACGAATACGGTCTTGATGCCGTCGCAGCCGCCCATCGCGAGCGCCTCGTCGACGACGGGCTTCAGCGCGATCTCACGCCCGCCGCGATACTGTCCGTCCGCGGTGATGACGGCGACCGCGCCCGCGTCGATGATCCGCTCCTGAATGCTCTTGGCGGAGAAACCGCCGAACACGACCGAGTGCGTGGCGCCGATGCGGGCGCAGGCCTGCATCGCGATCACCACCTGGATCGACATCGGCATGTACACGAGAACGCGATCGCCGGACGTGATGCCCTTCGCCTTCAGCGCGTTCGCGAAACGGCATACCTCGTGATAGAGCTCCTTGTACGTAATCCTTACGACCTTGCCGTCGTCGGCCTCGAAGATGATCGCGATCTTGTCAGGCTGCGTCGTCAGGTGCCGATCGAGACAGTTGTACGACGCATTGAGCTCGCCGTCGTGAAACCACTTGTAGAACGGCGCGCGCGATTCGTCGAGCGTCTTGGTGAAGGGCTTCTTCCACAGAATTTCCGTGCGCGCATGCCTGGCCCAGAAACCCTCGAAGTCACGCTCGGCCTCCGCGCACATCGCGCGGTAAGCCTCCATGCCGGAGACGTTGGCCTGGCGGACGAACTCCGGCGTGGGCGGAAACACTCGGCTTTCGGTCAGTACCGATTCGATCGTCGATGACATGCTCGTGTTCTCCTTCGAAAGTTGCAGCGCATGGTCAGTCAGGCTAGCGAGTCTACCCAAAGCGTTCCGGCGGGCGCAATGACGAAACGCCAAACCGGCCCCCAGAAACAGCATAGTGCCAATGGTAGACTTACGGGTTCCTTACGCCGCCACCGCTGCCTCCGCCCGATGGCCGAGACCAAGTCCGCCCGTTCTCCGCGCATGAGCACCCTGCCCCGGCTCATCTTCATGACCCGGTGGCTGCAGGTGCCGCTCTACGTCGGCCTCATTGTCGCGCAGTGCGTGTACGTGTGGCAGTTCGTGTTCGAGCTCTATTATCTGGTCGAGGCCGCGATGGGCATGCCCGCCGCGATCGAGCATATCCGGCAGAGCGTCGCGGTGCCGGGCGCCGAAGGCATCGAGATCAAGTCGCGCGAGACGCTGACCATGCTGGTCGTGCTCGGCCTGATCGACATCGTGATGATCTCGAACCTGCTCATCATGGTCATCGTCGGTGGCTACGAAACGTTCGTGTCGCGGATGCGGTTGGAAGAGCACCCCGACCAGCCGGAGTGGCTGTCGCACGTGAACGCCTCTGTGCTCAAGGTCAAGCTCGCCACGGCGATCATCGGCATTTCGTCGATTCATCTGCTGAAGACGTTCATCAATGCTCAGGCGTTCACGGAAAAGGCGCTGTTCTACCAGACTACGATCCACATCACGTTCCTGCTTTCCGCGCTGGCGATCGCCGCCGTCGACCGCATCATGCCGCAACCAAGACCGCGGACGGTGAGCCACGATGGCAGGCATGGCGGCGGGCTGCCCGAGGAATTGCGATGAGCGCCGCCGGGCATCACACGGCACCCAGACAATGGCAGGCGAAGATCGGCAAGATTCCCGTCACCGCCGAGTAACACGTGGCTATTCGCATGCTGGTTCGGGCCGCGCTGGAACAGGAATGGGGGTGTTGCGCGACCCTCGATGGCACGGACCGTGCTTTATCGACTCGTGGCCTATCTGCGAGTCCATAACGTAGGCATACTGTTCGACCCGGCGCGCAACGAACGGCGGGCCGCGGAAGATGCGGCGGTGCTCAAGCGCGCCCGCTTTTCGCCGGTCGTGGCGCCAGCGACCGGTCCGACCGCGCTCCCGAACGCACTGACCCGACTTGCGAACTCTGTCGACGTGCTGCAGTGCCATTCCGGACACGACCGTGTTCGCGCGAGAGCATTCGCGCGCCTTGCTGCTCGTTTCGATCCGCGACCACGTTCCGCGCACCGGAGCGTCGGAAGCCCGGATGCGCGCCGTGATGTGGGATCACGTGTTGCGCGTAGTCGACTGCGGGTGCGAATGAGCGCGGCGGGCGGAGCCAAGGTGCTGCGCGCGCGTCGGCGCGCGATTGAGCGCGGCCGACACGCGGGCCTTCGCAAGGTGGTCCGGTGCAAGGAGGCCGCGTGAAGGCCGTACGCCGGGCGTTGCGTAAACATCTGTCGCCGCTTGGCGGCGACACGGTGACCATGCTCGACCTGCCGCCGGTGCGGATGGGACTGCTCACCAAGCTCAATCTGCTCACCATCGGTCTCATCTTTCTCACGGCGGTCGCGGTCACGGCCTTCCACTTCACGCAACAGTGGCGTGACGAAGCACAGCAGCTCAAGACGCAGGCCGCATCGATGCTGGGCATCATGACGGAGCTCGCCGAATACGGGATCTATACGTCGGACCGGGCTTACCTCTCGCACATTCTCGACAGTCTTGGCGCGGACCCGGACGTCGCGTACGTCGCGGTGCTCGACACGAATCACCAGGTGATGGCGGAACGCCGCTTCGCGCCGGGTCTTTCGAAAGGCGTTCTTCCCCCGCTGCCGGCCCCGCGCGTCGCCATCGAGACAGGGCAGATTGCGGAGCGGGAGGTCGTGGTCGACGGCCAGCGCTACATCGAGCTCGTCGCGCCGATTGCCAGTCCGCTGGCCGACCGGACCGTGGCCGGCGATGCGGCGATCGCCAACGACGGCAAAAAAGCGTCGAGACCGATCGGATTCTTGCGCCTTGGCATGTCGCTCGACGTGCAGCGCAAGCAGTTTCGCGAACAAATGGTTGGCGCGATCGGCGTGGTCGGCTTGCTCGTGGTGTTTGCGATCCTCGCCACGTTGCTGTTGACACGCCGGCTGGTGGCACCCATGCGCCGATTGATGCGCGCAGCGCGCGCCGTGGGCTCCGGCCGGCTCGATGTCTACGTTCCAGCGCATTCGTCAGACGAGCTCGGCCTCCTGACGCATACGTTCAACCACATGACGCAGAAACTGTCGGAATCGCAATCCGAAGTCGCCAACTATCAGCGCACGCTGGAAGACAAGGTCGCGCAGCGCACGCGCGAGCTCGAAGTCGCAACCGCGCAGGCGTACAAGCTTGCGCAACATGACATCCTGACCGGCTTGCCGAACCGGTCGCTGCTCAATCAGCGATTGAAGCAGATCCTGGCCCAGGCGCTGCGCGACGGTACGTATGTCGGTTGCCTGTTCCTGGATTTCGACCATTTCAAGCGGATCAACGACACGCTCGGCCATGACTCGGGCGATCAGCTGCTGCAGGCGATTGCCCAGCGGTTGAGCAGCGCGGTACGGGAATCCGACACGGTGGCGCGCCTGGGGGGCGACGAGTTTGTCGTGATCCTGCCGGGACTGGATCCGGAACCGGCGATGTTCGAAGTCATGACGGTTCTCCAGCGGGTGCGCGACGTATTCCAGGCGCCGTTCCGGCTGGCCGACCAGACACCGACGTTGACCTGCTCGATCGGCGTCGCTGTCTATCCAGCCGACGCAGAGGACGGCATTGGCTTGATCAAACAGGCGGACACGGCGATGTACGCGGCGAAGGACGCCGGCCGCAACGCCTATCGCTTTTTCACCGCCGACATGAATGCGCGCGTCCAGTTGCGGCTGCAGCTCGAGACCGACATGCGCCGCGGTCTCATGGACGACGAGTTCTTCCTCGTCTATCAACCGCAGATCGAGATGCAGACGGGCCGCGCGTGTGGCGTCGAGGCGCTATTGCGCTGGCGCGATCCCGAGCGTGGCATCATCGGCCCGAATGAATTCATTCCGGTGGCCGAAGAGTCCGGGATGATCCAGGCGCTGGGTGCGCGCGTGCTGCGCGATGCGTGCCGGCAGGTCGTCCAGTGGCACCGGAACAACATGCCGTTGCGCCTCTCGGTCAATCTTTCCGTTCAACAGTTGCAGCACGAGAGTTGGCTATCGGTCGTCGAGGAAGCACTGTCGAGCAGCGGTCTTGCCCCCCGGCATCTCGATCTCGAGATCACCGAAAGCGTCATCATCACGCATCCCGAAAAGGCGGTGGCGACACTCTTCAAATTGAAGCAGATGGGCGTGTCGATCACCATCGACGATTTCGGCACCGGCTACTCGAGCCTTTCCTATCTCGCACGCCTGCCGATCCAGGGCGTGAAGATCGACCAGCGCTTCGTCCACGGTCTCGAACAAAACCGCAACGACGAAGCGATCACGCAAGCGATCATTGCGTTGTCGCATTCGCTCGGATTGCGCTGCATCGCCGAGGGCGTCGAGACGCCGGCGCAATTCAATTTCCTCCGGTCGCACGGTTGCGAGGAGGCCCAGGGCTTCCTCATTTCCCATCCGCTGTCGGACAGCGAGCTCAAGTCCTGGTGGCGTATTCAGGAAGAGCTCCACCAGGGAAGCGACCGGCAGGCCGATCTTTGGCAGCGTACGGCGGACGCTTAAGGTTCAGCGGCGCAGATCGTAGGGGTGGTCGATATCGCGCATTACGCCGGGATCGTCGACGTCCACCAGTTGCAGCGCCCACTTGCGCGCGGCGACCAGCGAGCGGGCGCCCTCATCGCCCGTCAGCGCGGACAGCAGACTTCCATACCTCCGCGCAAAGCCCACCGGGTGTCCGCGCTCGCCGCGAAACACCGGCGCGGCCATTTCCGCGCCGCCGCGCAACGCATCGGCGACGGTCACGATCGAGACGGGTGCAATCCATGGCATGTCGGCCAGCGCGACCAGCCAACCATCGGCATCCGCCGATGCGGCAACGGCGCAGGCAAGGCTCGCGCCCATCCCCTCATCGGCGCGTTCGCACTCGAGAACCTGCGCGCCCGTCCCCGCCAGCGCATGACGCAACAACGAATCGCCGGGTCGGACCACCGCGATCACGTCGTTGAGTGCCGCCATTAAATGCGTGCACGCGGCGACGCCGACAGCGGTACCGCCGCCGACACCGTGCGAAGCCGCCGGTATAGGCGCGAGCAGCTTGGCGCCGCCGAAGCGCGCGCCACGTCCAGCAGCGAGAAGAAGGCCGACTAAACGCATATCGGGACTATTGCAAATTCCGATACACTTCGCAAAACTCCCGTCGTCCCCGCGAAGGCGCGATTGTTCACGTAATCCTCATTCCGGCAACAGGCGAAACTTGCCGTCGCGAACGGTGACCAGCACCCGTGCGCGCTCGTCCATGCCGTTGTGATTGGTCGCCGACATGTTGAACACGCCCTGCGTACCGACGACGTCACGTTCCTGTTCGAGCGCGTCGCGCAGCGCAACCCGGAAGGCTTCGGTGCCGGGCTTGCCGGCTTTGAGCGCAATGGGAACGGCGCGCGCGAGCAGCAAGCCGCCATCCCAGGTGTTGGCGCCGAAGGTCGCCGGCTTGTTGCCGAACTGCTTTTCGTAGGCGGCGATATACGCCTGCGCGACTTTCTTCGTCGGATTCGAATCCGGAACCTCGTCGATGACAAGCATCGGCCCCGCCGCCAGCACGGTGCCCTCGACCTTTTCCTTGCCGAGCTTGATGAAATCCTCGGTCGCTACGGCGTGCGTCTGGTAGATGCGGCCTTTGTAGCCTTGGTCGAAGAGGGTGGCCTGGGGCAGGACGGCCGGGCCGCCTACCGCGGCGATCAGCACCGCATCGGGTTTGGCCGCCATGAGCTTCAGCGTTTGTCCGGTCACGCTCTGGTCGGTGCGCGCGTAGCGCTCGTTGGCGACGATGCGGATGCCCGCCTTCTCGGCCAGTCCCGAGAACACCTTGTACCAGTTTTCGCCATAGGGGTCGTTGAATCCGATGAAGCCGATGGTCTTCACGTCATTCTTGGCCATATGCTTGATGAGGGCGCCCGCGATCAGGTCGTCGTTCTGCGTCGTCTTGAACACCCAGCGCTTCCTGGCGTCGAGCGGCTCGACCACCGAAGACGTTCCCACGGTCGCCAGCACCGGGACCTTGGCGTCGGCGATGACATCGAGAATCGCGAACGCATTCGGCGTCGTCGACGGGCCGATCATGGCGTCAATGTTGTTCTCCTGGATGAGCTTCTTGATGTTCTGCACGGCACGCGTCGTGTCGCCTCCGTCGTCGAGCTGAATGTACTCGACCGTCGCATCGCCGATTTTTCGAGGAAGCAGCTCCCCCGTGTTCTTCTGTGGAATGCCGATGGCGGTCGTGGGCCCGGTCGCGGAGACCATGAGACCAATCCTGACTTGCCCGTTTGCGAGCGAGGCCAGGGTAAGCAGCAACAGGAACGCAAGACGCTGCAGCATATAAGGCTCCTTTTGAATTTCCGCAAAGCGAAGATTGAGGTACTTCACCGCCCGGATCAAGCAGCGGTGCCGGCCGCGTGTCCCGACGCCCAGGCCCATTGGAAGTTGTAACCACCCAGCCAGCCGGTGACGTCGACCGCTTCGCCGATGAAGAAGAGGCCCGGTACGCTGGCAGCTTCCATCGTCCTCGACGAAAGACCGCGCGTATCGACGCCGCCGAGCGTCACTTCGGCCTTGTTGTAGCCGAGGGTCCCCGACGGCAGGACCTGCCATCGATGCAGACTCGCAGCCGCGCTGCGCAGCGCGCGGTCGCCGAGCGCCTTGACCGGCCGCGCAACCTCGTGCGCCGCGCTCCACTGCTGCGCAAATCGCTTCGGAAGGATCGAAGCCAGCAGATTGGGCAGCAGCGCCTCGGTGTCCGCGCGTGAACGCAGCCAGGCTTCCGCATCCATGCCGGGCAACAGATCGATCTGCAACGACTCGCGCCCGTCCCAGTACGACGAGATCTGCAGGATCGCGGGACCGGACAGGCCGCGATGCGTAAAGAGCAGGTTCTCGCGAAATCGTCCGCCGTTGCACGCGACCTCGGCGTCCACCGATATTCCGGACAGGTCGCCGTATCGCGCAAGCGCGTCGGGCGCGAAAGCCAGCGGGACCAGCGCCGGTCGCGGCGCAACGACATCAAGTCCGAATTGCTCGGCGATCCGGTATCCGAATGGCGTCGCCCCGATTTTCGGAACGGTGAGCCCGCCCGTCGCGACTACCAGAGACCTGCAACGCGCGTGACCTTGCCTGGTGGCGACGACGAAACGGTCGCCTTCTCTCAGCACGCCTTCGACCGCGCATGGCATCCACCAGGCCACACCTCCACGGTCGCATTCCGATTTCAACATTCGGATGAGATCGACGGCCGTTTCGTCGCAAAACAGCTGGCCCAGCTTTTTCTCGTGATAGGCGATGCCGTAACTTTCCACCAGGCGCACGAAATGCGCGGGCGTGTACCGCGCGAGCGCGGAGCGGCAAAAATCCGGATTCTGCGACAGAAAGTTCGCAGCGCCGGCGTGAATATTAGTGAAGTTGCAGCGGCCGCCGCCGGAGATGCGGATCTTCTCGCCGAGCACGTGATAGTGCTCGATCAACAGCACGCTGCGGCCGCGTTGCCCCGCCTGCGCCGCGCACATCATGCCGGCGGCGCCGGCACCGATGACGATGACATCGTAATCAGGCATCAGGGATTCAGGAATCAGAATTCAGGAATCAGGTATCAGACACGCCGGCGAAGTGTACTCGGCGGTGGCGCGCCATTAAGGCGCGGCCGCTGCTTGAAATAGCTAATGGGATGGGATTGCCACCATCGATGATGGGACGAGCGGCTCAAGCACAGCGCTGAAAGTTATCGCGCCTTCAATGGCGCGCCACCAACGCTTGCATCACGCCAACGGGTCTGATCCCTGACCTCTGAATTCTGATTCCTGATCAGCTATCGCGCCTCAATGGCGCGCCATCGACGCCGGCATCGCGTCGGCGCCTCTGATCCCTGACCTCTGAATTCTGATCCCTAAAGTCCGGTAATTTTTTGGCCTATTGGCCAAAAAATTCCCGGACTTTATCGAGCCATCCCTTGGCGCGCGGGTTGTGCTTGCCGGGGTCTTCCTGGTTGATCGCTTCGAATTCCCTCAGAAGTTCCTTCTGGCGCGGCGTGAGCTTGACCGCGGTCTCGATGGCGACATGGCAATAGAGGTCGCCCTGCACCGACCCGCGCACCGGGCGAATTCCCTTGTTGCGCAGTCGAAACGTCTGGCCGGTTTGCGTCTCGGGTGGAATCTTGATCGTGGCATGACCATCGAGCGTGGGGATCTCGAGCTCGCCGCCCAGCGCCGCCGTCGCGAAACTGATCGGCATTTCGCAGTGCAGGTCCGCGCCTTCGCGCTGGAACACCGCATGCGGCCGCAGATTGATGACGACATACAGGTCCCCCGACGGGCCCCCGTTCAAGCCGGCCTCACCTTCGCCGGTCAATCGGATGCGGTCGTCCTGGTCGACGCCAGCGGGAATCTTGACCGACAGCGTCTTCTGCTTCTTGACGCGTCCGGCACCGTGGCAGGTCGCGCAGGGATCGGGGATCACCTTGCCCGCGCCGTGGCACGGCGGACAGGTCTGCTGGATCGAGAAGAAGGCCTGCGACACGCGCACTTCGCCGCGGCCGTGGCACGCGGGGCACTGCTTTGGCTCGGTCCCGGGCTTGGCGCCCGAGCCGTGACACGTCTCGCATGTCTCCGTCGTCGGAATGCGGATCTTGACCTCGGCGCCGCGCGCGGCGTCCTCCAGCGACAACTCGAGGTTGTAACGCAAGTCGGAGCCGCGATAGACGCCGTTGCCGCGACCGCCCCGGCCCTGCTGTCCGAAGATTTCACCGAAGATATCGCCGAACGCATCGGCGAAGCCGCCGAATCCTTCCGGACCCATCCCGCCACGGCCGGGGCCCGCACCGATCGACGGATCGACGCCCGCATGACCGAACTGATCGTAGGCCGCGCGCTTGCGCGGATCCGAAAGAACTTCGTACGCCTCTTTCGCTTCCTTGAATTTCGCTTCCGAGCTCTTGTCGTCCGGATTCCTATCCGGATGGTGTTTCATCGCGAGCTTGCGAAAAGTCTTCTTGAGGTCGTCGTCGGTCGCGTCGCGGCCGAGGCCGAGCACCGTGTAGTAGTCGCGTTTCGCCATGTCTGGATTCTTAGCTGCCCGTGAACATTATTGCGTACTTCGATTCTTCCGCCATCGCGACCTGTTCAACGCGAGCCACCGGAGACACGGAAAGGCCGAGTTAAGGGGCGCCTGTCAGGCACCCTCTTCAACTCGGCCAGATAGTACGTCGCGCGCTGCCGGTCGCCATTAGCAACCGGCGTACCGCGACGGACTATCACTTCTTGTCTTTGACTTCCGTGAACTCCGCGTCGACCACCTTCTCGTCTGCCTTGCCGCCGTCGCCGCCGCCCTGACCGCCGCCGCCACCGCCAGCGCCGCCCGCGGCCGCCTGTGCCTGCGCGTACATCAATTCGCCCAGCCTCTGCGCGGCCTTCGCGAGCTCCTCGGTCCTGCTGGTGAGTTGCTCCTTCGAGGCGTCCTTCTGCTTCAGCAATTCCTCGGCGTCCTTCACCGCAGCTTCGATCTTCGCCTTTTCGTCGGCGCCCACCTTGTCGCCGTATTCGGATAG
>Ga0184632_10001274_pt1 | contig 10275 bp, 12 predicted proteins | sample PLM31_50_b1_FD_133153 | JGI IMG/M metagenome (GOLD analysis project Ga0184632, IMG submission 133153) | Groundwater sediment microbial communities from an aquifer in East River, Colorado, USA - PLM3-1_50_b1 | ecosystem: Environmental > Terrestrial > Soil > Riparian zone | place: USA: East... | reverse complement strand
CCGGCGTAGGAGAGCGATCTCGCCGATGCCTTCTCCCGGCCCGCACGTTCGCAGGTGGCGGCCGTCGACGCTCACTTCGACCTCTCCCTCCGCGATCAGCACGTACCGATCCCCAGCATCGCCTTGACGCATCAGGACGTCGCCCGGTCCGAAGGCGACCGGCGCGAGACCCTCCGACAGCCGGTCGAGCGCGGTCAGCGGAAGCGGCGCGAAGAGAGGGTTTCGGCGCAGCAGCGCGAGGTGCGCCTCGGTATCGCTCGTCGCCTGCGATCCGCGCGCGATCGGACGCCACGTGACGATCGCGAGCAGCGGCAGAAACGCGCCTGCAGCGAGGAATGCTCCACGTGGTCCGAAGATCGCGATGAGGGCAGGGGCGAGCAAGCTGCCGACGAGCAGACCGGTCCCCCACAAGCTCTCACTCGCGGCGAACACGGTCACGCGATCTTCGTTGCTCACGCCGCGCTGCATCAGCGTGAACCCGGAGACGTCCAAGACAGCATTGCTGACGCCGGTTGCGAAGAGCGCAGCGAGCGCGACAGCCGGAACGGGTACGGCGCCGATCAAGGCGAGGGGAAGACCCCAGGCTGCGAGCGAGACCACGAACACCCGTCCGAGTCCGCGTCCGCCAGAGAGGCCGAGCGCACCGGCCGCGCCCGCGAGCCCGCCAAGGCCAATCGCCGCGGTGAGCAAGCCGACCCCCGTGTCGCCCATGTCGAGGAGCTCGTTCGAGCCGACGACGACGAGCGTGAAGAGCAGTCCGCGGATCGTGACCTGGGCCGTGAAGTCGCCGATCACGAGCAACGCCGCCGGGTAACGTCGCATGACGCGTGGGGCTTCCGAAAGCCGAGGTCGCCGCGTCTCGGCGTCCGCTCCCCCGCGTGCGTCTGCGACACGCTCGAAGCGGATCCCTGTTACCGCCGCTGCTGCGGCGGCGAAGATCGCCGCAACGAGCACACTCGCCGCAACGGAGCCCGTCGTTGCGATCAGGATGCCCGCGAGTAGCGGGCCTCCGAACGTTCCGAGGCCCTCACCCATGCTCGATGCGACGTTGGCCGCGACGAGCTCCCGGGGTGAGCGCGCGAGAGCCGGAAGCAGCGCGGTCTGGATCGGCCGGACGAGCGATCCCGCGCCGGCGACGACTGCTGCAAGCACGTAGGTCAGCTCGATGGGGAGTTCTGCCGCGACGACGGCGGCAGTGGCAATCGCGCCGAGGGAGCGGACGGCGTTGATCGCCGAGAGGACGCGATCGCCTCGATAGCGGACAACGAGACGCGGTGCGAACGGCGCGGAGACGATCCACGGCACGACACGGATTGCGCCGAGAATTCCCGCCGCGAGCGCGCCGCCCGCGTCGTACGCCACGACGAGGAGGACGACCAGGAATGCTCCGTCCGCGGCCGTTCCAGCCGTCCAGGCGATCTCGATCCGCCGGATCGCCGCGTTCCGGAGCACCTCGCGCACTGCGACGAGTGCCGTCGTGGAGACGCGGCCGGACACCGGCTCAATGATCCCAGGTAGCCCCTGGGGCTGAGCGTTGAGAGAATCTTGAGTCCGCTCGACCAGGATCGGAGGCGATGCCAACAGTCAACGACATCCACTCGGCGCTCAACGAGACGACCGTCGCCGAGATCGCGGCCGTCTCGTCGGTCGAGGACGTCCGGCATGCGATCCGGGGCGCGGCCGAAGCCGGCCTTCCCGTCGCCATCGCGGCCGGACGTCACGCGATGGGCGGCCAGCAGTTCTGCTCGGGCGGCCTGCTCCTCGACGTGCACGGCCTCGACGACGTCGTCTCGCTCGACCGGGGCTCCGGCACGGTCGTGGTCCAGGCCGGTATCGAGTGGCCCGCCCTCATCGACTACCTCGGCGAGCGCCCGGGTTCGGGTGGCGTTCCCTGGGCAATCCGGCAGAAGCAGACCGGTGCCGACCGGCTCTCGATCGGCGGCGCGCTCGCCGCGAACGCACACGGGCGGGGGCTCACCTTTCCGCCGTTCGTCTCGGACGTCGAATCGTTCACGCTGGTCGATCCGCACGGCGAGCTCGTCGTGTGCAGCCGCGAGGAGAACGCGGAGCTCTTCTCGCTCGTAGCCGGCGGCTACGGGCTCTTCGGGTGCGTCGTTGAATTGACGATGCGACTCGTCCCTCGCCGAACGCTCGAGCGGGTCGTCGAGGTCCGGCAGATCGACGACCTGTTCGCGATGTTCGACAGCCGCATTGCCGACGGGTTCCTCTACGGCGACTTCCAGTTCGCGACCGACCCTGCGAGCGACGACTTCCTCCGCCGGGGCGTGTTCTCGTGCTATCGCCCCGTCGAGCACGATGGGCCGCTTCCGGAGGGGCAGCGCGTGCTCACTCGGGACGACTGGAAGCGGCTGATCGTGCTCGCTCACACGGAGAAGGGCCGTGCGTTCGACCTCTATGCCGAGCACTACCTGGCGACGTCCGGCCAGCTCTACCACTCCGATGCGCACCAGCTCGCCGACTACGAGGACGGCTACCACGTCGCGCTGGACGCATTCCTCGGCTCGCCGCATCGCGCGACGGAGATGATCTCCGAGCTCTACGTCCCGCGCGATCGGCTCGCCGACTTCATGGCGGACGTCGCGGACGACTTCCGCCGGAACGAGGTCGACGCGATCTACGGGACGATCCGCCTGATCGAGCGCGACGAAGAGTCTTACCTGCCGTGGGCCCGCGAGTCCTGGGCCTGTGTGATCTTCAATCTGCACACGGTTCACACCGACGAGGGAATCGCACACTCGGCGGACGCGTTCCGCCGGCTCATCGACCTCGCGGCCGATCGCGGCGGCTCGTACTTCCTGACGTACCACCGCTGGGCGACGCGCGAGCAGGTCGAGCGCTGCTATCCGCGCTTCCGAGCCTTCGTCGAGGAGAAGCTCAGCCACGATCCCGAGGAACGCTTCCAAAGCGACTGGTACCGGCACCACAAGCAGCTCTTCGCATGAGCGTCTCCGTGCAGCGGGCGGCCCAGCCCGCGCGCTTCCTCGTCGTCGGCGCGGCGGGCTACGGCGTGAACCTGCTCACGTTCGCGCTGCTCGTCGCGGCCGGCGTCAAGTACGTGCTCGCGTCCCTGGCCTCGTACCTCGTCTCGAACGTCCTCATGTACCTCGGGAACCGCTACTTCACGTTCCGGCTCGGGAACGACGGGTTCTGGTCCGCGTACGCGCGCTACCTGCTCGTCGGGCTCGTGGTCGTCGTTCTGAACGCAGCCGCGCTCGCACTCTTCGTCGAAGGTCTCGGACTCGACGAGACGCTCGCGCAGGCGCTCGCGCTACTCGCGGTCACCCCGGCCGCCTACGTGATGTTCAAGCGCTGGACGTTCCGGCTGGTGCCCTAGAACTTCAAACGTGATGATCGCCCGATATGGCTGTTCATCGCGTTAGGAGTTCTCAAGCGACCGCGCAATTCGGCGGGCGAGGCGCTTCGACTCCCGGCGAGCCTCGAACAGGTGGCCGCGGATGGTCTCGTCGAAGCCGATGAAGTAGAGGCCGGAGGCGGCTGTCGGCTGCCCGGAGCGCGCGAGCGGCTGCCCGTCCTCCGACACGACGCCGGGCACTCCGCGGAGGATCGTCTCGAGGCCGGTCCCGTATCCGGTGGCGACGACGACGACGTCGAACTCGCTGCTCGAGCCATCCGCGAACTCGACGCCACGCTGGTCGAGGCGTGCCAGCGCGGGGCGAACGGTGACCTGGCCGGCTTTGAGCACCTCGAGGAAGCCGACGTCGATGACCGCGGGTCGGCGTGCGGTGAACGGCCCCCAGGCGGCGTCTCCGATTCCGTAGGGACGCAGATCGCCGACGGCACGTTTCCGAAGCGTCGCTCCGATGCGATCGACGGTGCGAGGGATCCCGAGTGGCATGAGCGCGATGCCGAAGAGCTGCACCGGGACGATCCCGAACATCTCGCGCGTGACGATGGGCGGCGGCGTACGCACGGCGACGGAGACCGAAGCGGCGCCCTGCTCGACGAGATCGGTCGCGATCTCGGCGCCGCTGTTCCCGAGGCCGACCACGAGGGCGCGCGAGCCCGCGAACTCGCGACCCGAGCGATACGCGGCCGAGTGGATCAGGCGGCCCTCGTACTCGTGGATGCCCTCCCACGAGGGGGTCTGCGGCTCCGCGTAGTGTCCGGTCGCGACGATCACGACCTGCGCTCCCACCGTCCTCCGCACGGTTTCGATTTCCCAGGTGTGGCCTTCGCCCGATGCGGTGCGGATCGCGGTAACCTCCTCGCCGAGCGCGACGCGTAGGCCGAACCGCTCCGCGTACTCGGCGAGATAGGCGGCGTACTCGTCCTTCGAGAGGTAGCGCGGATAGCGGCTCGGAATCCCGTGATGTGCGAGACCCGAGAATCGACGGATCGTGTGCAGATGGAGCCGCTCGTACCGGGAAGCCCACCTACCGCCGACCCGGTCCGAGCGATCGAGGACGAGCGCGTCGACTCCTCGCCGCGTCAGGGCTGCCGCAGTCGAAAGCCCGGCGGCGCCGGCACCGACGATCACGACTCGCTCAACTGCCGACATGGAAGCTCCCGAGGGCGTAGAGGTACGTCGCGAGAACGAGGTGGAACACGATCGGGATGGTGCCGCCGAACCAGCGCGCGGCGCGGCGTCGTCGCATCCGAACGACGTAGCGGACGGCCATGGATCCCGCGTAGACGGCGCTGAAGGCGATGAGCGCCCAGCCGAGTGCTTCCGAGCGGTCGACGGGCGGTCCCCTGGATGCCGAGAACGACGCGTCGATCCAGGTCATGACCGCCAGAATGGCGACCTGGACGGGCAGGAGCACGCGGTAGGCGACGAGGTTCCAGTCGTGCATCGGCGGCAGCCACGACGGGCTGCGCAGCGCTACCAGCACTTGGCCCGCAACGCGCGCTGCGAAGAGGGCGGTGAGGAGCCAGAGAACGGGTGACAGGTCCGCTGCGTCGAGCGTCCTGTCGCGCTGCGCGGCGACGAGGGAGCCGAAGGCGCCTGCGCTCAGAGCGAGTGTCGCGACAAGCGCGACCTTCGTCGGGCGTGGCGTCATGCGGAGGCGGCCCTCAGACAGCGCCTGACCCAGGCGAGGAAGCGCCCGAAGTCTCCGACGTGGGAGAGAGCGAGGGATGGTCGCGTGTGGTCGAGCACACGCGTCACGGTGAGACGTGCCTCGGGGACGAGCGCGACCACGGCCTCGGCCTCCGGGAGCGGGAAGTACGGGTCGTCGGGCGGCGCGATCGCCTCCACGGGGGCACGCACCGCAGCAGCATGCTCCCCGGGGGACAGCTCGCGCAGCCGCTGCGCGATGCCGGCCGGCAGATCTCCGTACAGACTCGGGAACCGCTCGTTGTCGTCGTTGAGCAGGAGCGAGACGACGCTCTGGGCCTCCGGGCCGAGCTCCCGTCCCGGATCGGTGAGACAGCGGACGGCGTCGAGGTCGTCAGGGTCCTGCGCACGCAGGAGATCGAGGAGGGCTGTGCGGTCGTCTCCGGCGGGAAGCGCCGCGACGAACGAGCGAGCGACCACCCGTCGCATCAGCGCGGTCACCTCGTAGCGCCGGATCGTGCCGCCTCGCTCGTAGCAAGACGTCGTCGCGAGGCAGGCCAAGCGCTCGATGTCGGCGAACGGGACGACGGCCGCGACGACCGAGATGCGTTCTGCGAGATCCGGATGGGCCGCTGTCACGAGCGCAATCCCCGCTCCTGCCGATGCGCCGGCGAGCGCGACATTGCCGTCTCGCACCTCGGGTCGTTCGGCGAGCATCAGCGTCACGGCGCGAGCTCCGTCGAACGTACGTGGGGTGAGCTCACCCTCGCCCAGGCCGGGCAGGTCCGGGAGCGCGACGACGAAGCCCGCACGAGCGAGCCCGTGGGTGACTCGCCGGACGATGGGCTCCTGGCGACGCTCCGGGTGAGCGCCGTTCACGAAGTGGAACCCGGGCCAGCGGCCGTCGCCGGCCGGCCGGACGAGCTCGGTCGGGATGCCGTCGACGTCCAGTATCTCGACGCGCGGCTCGGGCGTGAGCCGGCGGACCAGGCGCGCGATAAGCGGCACGTCGAGGACGATCGCCAGCAAGACGAACGTTCGCGCCCACGCCGAGCGGGGGGTCATGCGGGGCAGCGTACGACGGGTCGCTCAAGAACGCGTCAAGCCGGGCGCCAGGAAGTCGCCGCGCCGCACCGAAAGGTCGGTCATGGCGACCCCCGAGGTGCGCGTCGTGGCCGTGCGTCCGCGGACGATCCTCCTTGTCCTCGGGATAGCGGTGCTCGTCGGTCTTGCGCTAGCGCTCGTCTATCTCGCCTGGCGGCCGCTCACCTGGATCATCATCGCGATGCTGCTCGCTGCCGCGCTCAACCCGGCGGTCGAGGCGATCGAGCGTCGCGGGCTCGCCCGCCCATGGGCGGCCAGCCTCGTCTTCGTGACCGCTCTCTCCGTCGTCACGGGGATCGGATTCCTGATCATTCCGCCGCTCGTCGCGCAGGTGACCGACTTCGGCAACGCGGTCCCCGACTTCATCGACGATCTCACGGCCGGGGAAGGCCCCCTCGGATGGCTCCAGGACAAGTACCAGATCGTCGACCGCATCCGTGCTGCGATCGAGGAGCAGGGCGTCGGCGGCATCCTCGGCCTCGGCGGCCCCGTGCTCGACGTCGTGCGGAGTGTCGTGACCGCCATCGTAGGCGTGATCACGATCGTGTTCCTCACGTACTTCATGCTCCTCGAGGGGCCACGGACCATCGCGGGCATCCTCGGTCTGCTCCCCGAGTCGACGCGGCCGCGGTACGAGCGCGTCGGGCGGGACATCTATCGAGCGATCTCGGGCTACGTGACCGGCAACCTGCTGATCAGCCTGGTCGCGGGAACCCTCGCGACCATCGTGCTCTTTGCCGTCGGGAGCGAGTTCGCGGTGGCGCTCGGGCTCCTCGTCGCCGTGCTCGACCTCATTCCTCTCGCCGGCGCGACCCTCGCTGCCATCCTCGTCTCGACGGTCATCTTCATCGAGACCGACTGGCTGCGGTGCGTGATCGTCATCGTCTTCTTCGTCGCCTACCAGCAGTTCGAGAACCATGTCCTGCAGCCCCTCGTCTACGGGAGAACGGTGCAACTCTCGCCGCTCGCGGTGCTCTGCGCCGTGCTGATCGGCGCGCAGCTCGCCGGCATCCTGGGAGCGCTCCTCGCGATCCCGATCGCGGGGTCGCTCATCGCGATCGTTCGCGAGATCCTGCTCTACCGTCGCGACACGGCCGCCGAGGCCTAAGACCCCAGCGAGAGCGTCGGCGGGTTTGCCCTCCGCTCGCTGCGGGAACACATCGTCGCACGGAAGCCCATCGAAGCAGGAGGAGGAATGCCGACCTGGCTGCTCGTTCTGATCGTCGTGTTGCTGGTGCTCGCCGTCTTCGGCGGGTTCGGGTACTCGCGGCGATGACGGGGGACCTGCCGCCGGACCGCCTGGGTCCGGCGGCAGGCACGTCTTGCTTCGTAGGCCCTCGAGAAGGCACCCCTTGCGACTGGCGATCGTAGAAGGAGCTGTCAGACGCTGATTCGGACGATCGGGACGCCTTCGATCTCGGTCGGGAGCCCGTCGAGCTCACCCTCTTCGAGCCACGTGGCGTCCTCGCCCTCGCGGAGCGCTACTACCACCTTCGCGGGATCGTGCTCGGCGATCGCGTCGAGGATCAGCTGACGCGGCAGGTCGGGCTTCACTTCGACGTTCGTCGCGTCGACGGGAGCGACCGCCTGGATTGCTTCGCCAACCGCGGATGCCTCGGCGCGCGCGGCGTCCTCGTCGTTCGTGAGCCATTGCAGCCGAGACTGCTCGACGGCGGGAACGACGATGTGCAGCTCGTCGTCGGATGAAACGACATCCGCCAGCGCAGCGCGCGGGAGGTCGGAGCTCGCAACGACGACGACGCGGGCCATCGCTTTTCGTTACCCGGCGTGCGCCGGGCCGAAACCGTGGCCCCGATGTCGGCTTGGCCGCCGGAGTCTCATTGCTGGAGGCGAGCGGGGAGGGGCCGGGCGTACCGGCCCCTCCCTCTGCCCCGTCGAACCACTAGCGCGAGCGGGACGTCTCGACGCGGTCGTCTTTCTCGTCTCTGGCGTCCCAGTGGTCCTCGGCTTCGTCGACCGCATCTTCTCCGCGGTCTTTCACGTCTTCCCAGGTGTCTCTGGCCTTGTCCTTCGCTTCTCCCCACTTCTGCTGGGCTTCGCCCTCGATCTCCTTCGTCTTCCCTTCGATGCGATCGGTGTCCACAGCGAGCTCCTTTCATCGCTTCACGTCGTCCGGGCATGTGCCCGCGGAAGCGGTACGCCAAACCCTCGTTGGGTTTCTTCGTGCCCGCTACGGGGAACACATGTTGCGACTGCGACGAGGAGGAGGTTGAGATGGAGACCTGGGAATGGATCGTTATCGGCGCCGCAGCCGTGCTGGTTCTGCTGCTCGTCCTCGCGTTCGTGCGGATTCGCAGGCGACGGTCACACCTGCGAGACCGCTTCGGGCCCGAGTACCACCGGGCGGTGTCGTCGTCCGGCACGGGGGCGGCCGAGAAACGTCTCGGCGAGGTCGAGCGGGAGCGCGCGAACCTCGACATACGGCCCCTTCCGCCGGCCGCACGGGAACGCTATCTCGATGAATGGCACCAGGCCGAGGCGCGCTTCGTCAGCGATCCACGCGAGTCCGCTCGCGCAGCCGAGCGGATCGTCGAGCGCGTACTCGAGGAGCGCGGCTATCCGGTCGACGACGATGCCGAGCGGCGCGCAGCCGTCGTCGCGGTCGACCATTCGGACATTGCGGACCGCTATCGACACGGCCGGGCCATGCTCAGCAGTGTCGACGGAGCGGAGGCAACGGAGAACTTGCGTAAGGCGATTCTGGATTTCCGCTCGGTCCTCGAGGAGCTGCTCGCGAGCGACACGAAAGCAGCCTGACCCGAGCTAGACGATCGGGGAAAGACAAACAAATGAGGCGGCTCACCGAGCCGCCTCATCCCTTACGCAGTCGAGAACAACCTCGGCCACGGGCCGCCTGACCGCCGACGAGCCGCCGTGCGCCTCACGGAGATGGCGGGGCGTTAGGACGTCGCTGCCGTGACGCGGATCATCGCCGCGACGCCTCGCACGCCCGGCACCTTCTCGACGCGGGTGACGAGATCGTCGGCAAGTGAACGAGTGTCGACCGATCCGCGCAGCGTGGCGACACCGCTCTCGACCTCCACCTGGACCTCGGTCGGCGAGAGGCCCACGTCACGAAGGGCGGCGCTGCGAATCCGCTGTTCGACGGTCCGATCGTCGACCGCGACACCTGGATGCCAGACGAGCGAACGAGCGCGGGCCGCCAGTCCTCGCAGACGCCCTCCGGTGAAGCGAGCCTTCTTCTGACCTAGTCGCGCCGTCCGCCGAATGAATTTCAGGACACGTTCTCGGGCCACTGCCCGGCGTCGCCTTCCCTGATCCGGATCGAACAGATAGGCGGCACCGAAGCCGATCAGGAATGCCTTCGTGGAACGCATGGTCTCCTCCCGTTTTCCGGTTGGGTCTCGCAGTTGAGTTCCCCGCGGCCCGCCCGGGCAAACGAGCTGTGCTCGACCGGCCGATCCTCAGTCCCGATCGCTGGTCGAGTGGATGTCTCCGCGTGGTGTGGCCAGGATCGTCTCGGCCTCGAGCGGAGTCCGCGCAGGGGCGAATCGCACGAGGAGATCGTCTTCGAACTCGAGCGCCCACGTCACGGGGTCGTCTCGCATCACCTGCTCGTCATCGATCCACCTGAGCCTGCCCTCCACGACGACGCATCGCTCGTCGAGTGGCCGATAGACCTCCGCCGCTGCGTGGTAGAGGCTTCTGGTCAGCGTCTCTTCGACAAACCGCGCAAAGTCTTCACGTCCTTCCACGACGAGCCCGGTGCGCACCTTCGAGACGAGGACGACGTCGGGATGCACGAGTTCGACGAGCTGGTCGAGCGCGCCCTGTTCGACCAGCTCGAACCAACGACGGGCGAGCCGCTCGCTGGCTGGGACCTCGGCGACCACGTCCTCGGCGATGCCTCGAGTATGAGCGACCCGCGGTGAGCCGTCCAGAGTCTCACCGCGGGTCGCGTTGGTTCGTCAGGCCGTCGAACGCCCGAATGCACCGAACAAGGCGAGCACGAGCGCGACCACCAGCAAGAGGAACAGGAACTTCGAGACCGCAACGCCCCCGCCGATGGCGAGCAGCAGGAGCAGCAGAACGAGCAGCCAGATCATCGACTCACCTCCATTCGTTGTCACGACGCGTGTACCCCGTCTCAT
>Ga0184632_10001273_pt1 | contig 10286 bp, 10 predicted proteins | sample PLM31_50_b1_FD_133153 | JGI IMG/M metagenome (GOLD analysis project Ga0184632, IMG submission 133153) | Groundwater sediment microbial communities from an aquifer in East River, Colorado, USA - PLM3-1_50_b1 | ecosystem: Environmental > Terrestrial > Soil > Riparian zone | place: USA: East... | reverse complement strand
CCGGTTTCATCGTGGGACGGCTGCCAATGGGGTCACGAACAGTTACCCCCGAATCTCTCATGCCCCCCAAGCGTTGCGGAGGACGGCCCGGATGTCGTCGAACTGGGTGATCAGTCGGCTGCCCTCGAACATGACCAGAAGATCGGGGTCAAGGTCACCGCTCGCCTGCCGCGCCTGCAAGTCGGCCATCAACCGCAGGTGATAGTTGGCGAAGAACCGTCACCACTGCAGGGTTCCTTCATGCGTGCGCGTCCCAGGTTGGTGCCGTGAGCTGACGGGTTGAGGTTGCCTCGGTGGTGGCTCAGGCGACGCCGGCCAGCCATGCTCGGCGGCGGTCAGCTTGCGGGCGGCGCCGGCCCGATGCCCGGCGTGGCCGGGGCGACGCCTCGGCACGACAGCCAGGCGACACCGACGAGACTGAGCGCGTAGGCGGGCGCGGTCACGGTTGGCTCGGATGACGGGAGGGCGAGCCCGACCGTCACCACCAGGCTCACGGCGAGCAGCCCGACGGCGATGGTCGCGATGGCGTGCCGCTCCTTGCCGGGCCGGTCGGCGGTCAGCCGTTGGATCCGGTAGGCGAGGTCGTGCTCGCCGCCAAAGCCGGTGACCGGGCCGTTGGCTGGGCCTGCGAGCGCCATCTTGGCCAGCGCCCGGGCGACGACCCGGCGATCGCCGACCGTCCTTGCCGCTGCCTCGTCGGCGATTGCCTCAAGCTCCCGTTGGAGGGAGGCGTGTGCCCGCCTGGCCGCGGGCGTGGCCTTGCCGAGGGCGGCGGCGACAACCTGCGCGAAGCACAGCAGCCGGTGGTGGCCCAGCCGGACGTGGGCCTGCTCGTGGGCGATCACGGCGTCGCGTTCGCGGTCGTCGAGCAGGGCCAGCAGGCCCTGCGAGACCACCACTCGGCCTGCGCGGCGGCCGAGGGCGAAGGCGACTGGCCGCTCGGCCGCCAGGACGTAGCCGACGGCGCCGCCGGGCAGCGGCAGCGGACTGGTGGTGGCAAGGGTCGTCTGGGCGTGAAGCCGGGCCGTTGCCCGGTCCATGCGGAGCGCGGCCCACGCGATCCGCAGGGGATAGGTCGTCCCGAGGGCGAGAAGCGACCATTGGGCCGTCCTGATGGCGCCGGGGCTGGCCAGTGGCGCGAGCTCACCGGGCTGGATCAGGGCCAGGCACGCCAGGAGCAGCAGCGGCAGCGCTGCCATGCCGAGCAGCGCCAGCAGGTGGAAGGTGGCCACGGTCCTGGCCGGGGCGCGGTGGTCGAACAGTCGAGCGGCGAGCCAGGGGCTCAGCAGCAGCAACGTGATCGGCGCGCCGAATTGTGCGACCGCGACCGGGCTCATCGCGGGCCGCCCGCACCGGCATCGGTTCCGGTGGTGTCGGCGGCCAGCGCCTGCAGGCGGGCGAGCAGCTCGGGGGCGGCCCGCAGGTCCTTGACGAAGTGGGCCAGCACCGCGTGCGGGTCGTCGGTGCTGGCCAGCACGTCGTGGAGGGTCTGGGCGGCGAGCTGCTCCTTGGTGAGAGCGGGCCGGTAGACGAAGCCGCGTCCTTGCCGTCGGCGTTCCAGCAGCCCCTTGTCGCACAGGCGGGTCAGGATGGTCATGACGGTGGTGTAGGCGCGCGTGCGGCCGCCGAGCGCCGGGCGGAGGTCGTTGACCGCCACCCAGTCGCCGCGATCCCAGATGAGCCCCATGACCTCGGCCTCGAGCGCGCCGAGCTGTCGGCCTGCCACCTGTCGCCTGGCCACCATGCCAGCACCTTCGGCGCTGCCGGAGGAGCCTGTCAACCCGGGCGTGGCTGCCGTGCCGCGTGGACGGCCTGGTCGCTGGCTACGGGCTCGGCAGGTGCGCCGCTGGGGGCGACCCGCAGTGGCCTGGCGGCCCAGGTGGGCAGCCACCAGTTCCAGCGGCCCAGCAGCGACACCAGCGCGGGCACCAGCAGCGAGCGGACCACGGTGGCGTCCAGCAGGATCCCGGCGCCGAGCCCGGTCGCGAAGATCTTGGTCACCGTGTCGGACGCGCCGGCCAGCGACGCGAAGGCCAGGAACAGGATCAGCGCGGCGCTGGTCACCAGCCGGCCGGTGCGGCCAACGCCCTCGACCACGGCCTGGGCGGTGGAGCCGGTGCGGTCGTAGGTCTCGCGCATACGGGCCAGCAGGAACACCTCGTAGTCCATGGACAGCCCGTAGAGGAAGGCGAACACGAACAGCGGCACGAAGACGTCCAGCGCCCCGGTCCCTGGGATTCCCGCGATGGTCTGCGAGCCGTGACCCTGCTGCCACACGACCACGATCGCGCCCAAGACCGCGCCGATCGACAGCAGGTCGACCGCGACGGCCTTGGCGGCCAGCAGCAGCGACCGGAACGCCCGCGCCAGCAGCACGAAGGTGATCGCCGCGATGACGGCGACCATCAGCGGGAAGCGGCCGTACACGGCCTGGGCGAAGTCGAGGTCCTCCGCGCCGACGCCGCCGACCTGCGCGCCTGGTGTCTCCCGAGCCGCGGCTGCGCGGACCCGCTGGACCGTCTGCCTGCCCGTCGGGGTGCCGGGCTCGGCGAGCGGCTGCACCTGCACCAGCGCGGTCCCGGCCCGCCGCCAGGCGCGGTCGTCGGGCGCGACCGCGGTCCACACACCGGGCACGGCTGCCAGGCTGGCTGCCACCGTCGCGGGATCGGCTCCTGCCGGCACCAGCACCTCGATCGGCATCAGCACCCCGGTGGGCACGCCGGCTTGGCGCAGGCGCGCCAGGCCCTCGGCGGCGGGGCCGGTCGTGGCCAGCGAGCCCGCCCGCGCCTGGCCGACCTGGAGGTCCAGCGCGAAGCCACCGAGGGTCGCCAGCGCCGCGACGGAGATGATGGTGGCGGCCCAGCGGGCCCGTACCACGGCTCGGGCCCAGGCGGTCCAGGCGCGGCTGGATGCCGCCTCCCTGCGCGGCCGCTGCCGGGGCCAGTCCAGGCGCGGTCCGCCGCTGGCCAGCAGCACGGGCAGCAGGGTGATGGTGACCAGCGCGCTGACCAGTGGGATGAGCATGCCGGCATAGCCGACGCTGCGCAGGAACGGCACCGGCAGGACCACGAGGGCCAGGAGGCCGATGGCGACGGTGGAGCCGCTGAGCAGCACCGAGCGGCCAGCGGTCGCCATCGACCGGTGGACCGCCTCGTCACCCGGGTGGCCGTGGGCGCGCTCCTCGCGCCAGCGGGTCACCAGCAGCAGCGAGTAGTCGATCGCCACGCCGAGGCCGATGAGCGCGACCAGGTACTCCACGATCAGGTTCACGTCGGTGACTACGGTGAGCAGCCCGACCAGCAGGAGGGTTGCGAGGATGGCCACGGCCGCGACCAGCAGCGGGGCCAGGGCCAGCAGCGAGCCGAACACAAACACCAGCACGGCCAGCGCGCCCGAGGCGCCGATCAACGTCAGGTTCAGCACCTCGCCGCCGGGCGACTGGCTGCTGTGGCTGCTGAGCTGGTCGATGCCGGTGACGTGCAGGGTGGTGCCGGACGGCAGCGCCGCCCGCAGCGCCTCGACCGCCGCGACGGGGTCGCCGGCGCGGTCGCCGAGGAAGACCAGCCCGTAGGTCGTCCGGCCGTCGGCCGAGACGAAGCGCCGGTCGCCGGTGGTGGCATACGACGTCACCCGCGCGTCGAGGTCACGTGCGAGCGCCCGGAACCCTTGACGCAGGCGGTCCCTGACTCCGGGGCTGTCAACGGTGGTACCAGGCGGCAGCGTGATCACCGGCACCGTCGGATGGGCGTGCCCGCCACTGCCGTATGTCTCCGCGATCGCCAGGTTGGCCTGGTAGCCCGGCTGTCCTGGCAGCGAGAAATCCCCGGACATGCGCTGGTTGACCGCTGGCGTCAGCACGACGCCAACTGCGAGCACGGCCAGCCAGGAGAGCAGGACGAGCCGCCGGTGTCGAAGGAGCCAGCCGGAAAGCCGTGTCATCGCTCCACCTTCTACAGTATTGTAGAAGCTAGGACGCGATGATCTTCGACACTGCTGTAGTAGATGTCAACCCGATGAGCGGCGGCACGCCGAGGCCGACCTCAAGGCCCACCCTGGCATGGCGGCCGATCTACTCCACCAGGCCGAGGCTGTGGAGGCGGCCAAGATGGTCTTCGGCCGCCTGCTCGACCCCGACGACCACGATGACCATCACCGGGACTTCCAGAGGTGAGCACGATGGCTGTGCGGAAGCGGTCGGTCCGTGACGCGCTGCTACGAGCGGCCGGGCGAACCTGAGCGGCGGGACGCCGACCTTTTGAGAACGGTTTCGTCCCGCCCTGGTCGAGGTCTTGCAGACCGCCATCGTCCGCCGTCGCAAGGTCCGCCTGGTCGACGCCAACCGGGAGCCGGAGGTTGATCTTGGTGGCTGCTGGCTGGAACAGGGGCTTGCCCTGCCCGATGACGACCTCCTCGGCGACGACGTCGCGGACCACGGTGGTGTTCCAGTCGGCCCGCGCCGGGTCCCGGATTGCCTCTGGTGTCCGACATGCCCGCCGGCTACGGTAGGCACCATGCTGGAGTGGTGGTCCATCGAGGTGCTGCATGGCAAAGGCTCTGCGGCCCGATGGAAGGACGCCCACAGCGACTCGCTGATCGAGTCGGCCATCGCCAACGGCGCGGTCGACTGGGCCTGGCATGTCCACCGCTGGGGTGTGGTGTTCGAGGTCGCCTTCCTCGACGAGGCGCAGTGGGAGGTCTTCCGCGAGCTGCCCAGCGTGCGGGCGGCGTTGGATGGCGTGCCGGACCCGGTCGGCGGGTTGCTGGTGCACCGCGGGCGGGGTGGGGCAGCAGGCCGGTTCGCGCCACGCCGGCCGCGGCCGCACGCTGGTGCCGGCGCGATCGCGCTGCCCGAGCCGGAGCCGGAGCTGGAACCCAGCGAGGCCCCGCAACCGCTGTTCCTGGTCGGCGGCTGGTAGCGCACGGGCTCAGGGGGCGGGGGCGAGAACCCAGAGCACCTCGCACGGTTGGCCACGCAGGCCGGCCTGTCGCAGTGGTGGACCACCAACGTCCAGGCCCATGAGCGGGTCGGAGGGATCGTCGAGTTCACATTCGGCGGCGACTTCAACCCGCACATGCGCATCACGCGTCTGGAGGAGCCCTCGCTGGTCACCTGGGAGTGTGTCGGCGGTCACTGGTCGGGCAACACCTTCCGCTTCGAGCTGGCAGACCACGACGGTGGTGGCACCAGCCGCGTAGGCGCGTCGCCGGCCGTCACGTCCGCTCCCTCGCCGTCGACCCAGGCGCGTCACGGACCTGGCGCGTCTGCCACCGGAATGGCAGAGCTGCCCCCGGCGAGCGCCGGGTGGTCCGGCCGAAGGCCACCCGCTAATGGTAACTGCTGTGCTACCGTAACTGTCCTGTTACCATGGGGCAACCGAGGAGGAGGCCGATGGCCAAGCATGCGCTGGTGGTGATGAGCGAGTCCGGCGAAGCCAACCCGGCTGGGCAGGCTCGCATGCTTCACGCCCTCAAGGCGGCCAAAGAGCTCAAGGATGCGGGGCAGGACGTGACGCTGTGGTTCCACGGCATCGGGGTGATCTGGCTCGCCGCGTTCGCGGCGCGCGACGACCCCTTCACGCGCAACTACGGGCCGCTCTTCGACGAGCTGCGCGACAACCTTGGCGGGGCATGCGAGTTCTGCGCGGCCAAGCGCTTCGGCTCCGCAGCCGGGGCCGAAACCCTGGGCGTCCGCGTGGCCGGCGGGCCCGACGAGCACCACACCGTCGCGCCGCTGCTCATGGAGGGCTTCCAGGTCGTCGTCTTCTGAGCGCCACCCGGCGCACCGACCGGTCTGGGCATCCTCCCCGGCCGCGCTCCGGGCCGTCCTCGACCACCGCCACCGGATCGGGGCCACCACGCTGGTCAGCCGGTGGGCGATCAGGACGGTGATGCGGCCTTGCCGCAGGGTGCGCAACGCCTCGCGAACCCCCGCCTCGCTGGCCGCGTCGCCGTCGGTGCGTAGTCCGGACGGCGAGTCAGGCTAGGCTTCGCGCATGAGTAGTGCACGTCCCTCGCGGTCGGATGCCCGTTCCGGCGGCGGCCAGATCGGCTTGGCCGAGCTCATGGCCGCGCTGTCGCTGGCCATCGACGTCGGCATGGCCCAGCCGATCGAGCAGGGCCTGGCGACATGCCTGCTGGCGATGCGCCTGGCCGGCGCGCTCGGCCTGGGTGAAGCCGAGCTGATACGCGTGTACTACCTGGCGCTCCTACGCCACATCGGCTGCACGGCCTACTCCCGGGACGTCGTCGCGCTGCTCGGCGACGAGCTCACCTTCCGGGCCGAGGCCGCTAAGGTGGACTTCGGGAGGCCCGAAGGCGTGGCCTTCATGCTGCGGCACATCGGCCGGGCGCATCCGCCGCTGCGGCGCCCTGGTGCGCTCGCCCTGCTCGTCACCCGCGGTCCGCGCATGTTTCAGGAGGAGACCCGGGGTGCCTGCGAGGTTGCGAGGCTGCTGGCCGAGCGCCTCGGCTTCGACCTCGACACCAGGCGCGATCTCGAGCTCGTCTACGAGCGCTGGGACGGCAAGGGCTTCCCAGGGCACGCCAAGGGCGAAGCGCTGACCGTTCCCGTGCGGGTCGTCCGGCTCGCCGAGGATGCCGAGCTGTTCCATCGCCTCGGCGGCCGCGAGGCGGTGCTGGGCATGCTCGGTAGGCGGGCGGGTCGCGTCCACGACCCGGCCTTCGCCGACTGCTTCCGCCAGGAAGCGTCCGAGCTGCTGGCGGTGCTCGACACCGATTCGATATGGGAGGACGTGCTGGCCGCCGAGCCTGGGCCACGCCCGGTCCTCTCCGATGAGCGGCTGGACCAGGCGCTGCGGGCCATGGCCGACTTCGCCGACCTGAAGTCTCCCTACACCGCCGGCCACTCCCCCGGGGTGGCCGAGCTGACCGGCAGCGCACTGTCCGGCTGCGGCCTGCCGGCCGAGGACGCGGCAGCCGGAAGGCGGGCGGCGCTGCTCCACGACCTGGGGCGGGCTGGCGTCCCGGCGGCCACCTGGACCAAGCCTGGCCCGCTCAGCCGTGGCGAGTGGGAGCAGGTGCGGTTGCACCCCTACCACACCGAGCGGGTGCTCGCCCGCTCGGCCGCGTTGCGTGCGCTCGGCGCGCTCGCCTCCATGCACCACGAGCGGCTGGACGCCTCCGGCTATCACCGGGGCGTGCCCGGCAGCCTGCTCCCGTTTGCCGCCCAGGTGCTGGCCGCGGCCGACGCCTATCACGCCATGACCGAGCCACGCGCGCACCGGCCGGCGCTGGATCCCAAGGCCGCCGCCGACGAGCTGCGCCGCGAGGTCCACGCCGGCCGGTACAGTGGCCAGGCGGTGGACGCCGTACTGGAATCCGCCGGGCACCGGGTGCGGCGGCGCCTCAGCCGGCACGTGGCCGGCCTGACCGACCGCGAGCTGGAGGTGCTCCGCCTGATCGCCCGGGGACTGTCCACTCGCCAAGTCGCCGAGGCGCTGACCATCTCGCCGCGTACCGCCGATCACCACATCGAGAGCATCTACGCCAAGATCGGCGTTTCGACCAGGGCGGCGACCGCGCTGTTCGCTATGCAGCACGACCTACTCTGACCGAAAGATAGGGGGAACCCCCCATCCGGACGTGCCGAAGCCATCGCAGGCTGTGTGCGCAAGGCACAAAGCCGATGACCTGGAGGTGGTGGCGATGACCACGGTGCGGAAACTGTTCGAGGGAGCGCTTGCGCTCCTGGACGCCGGCGACGTCGACGGATTCGTCGGGTGCTTCGAGCCAGACGGCGAGTTCGTGCATCCGCAGGCGGCCGTCGAGGGCCCCGAGCAGATCAGAGCGTTCATCGGTATGAGCGTACGGGCCTTCCCCGACGGTCACCACGAGCTGCGCGACGTCCTGGAGGACGGCGACACGGTGGTGGTCGCCGGCGACTGGACCGGCACCCACACCGGCCCGCTCCCGACGCCCGCGGGCGAGCTGCCCGGCACGGGCCGACAGGTCCGCGTGTCGTTCGCGGCACTGGCAAGGATCCACGACGGCCGCATCCGGCGAGCCCAGGTCTACAGCGACCAGCTCGCCTTTATGGCCCAGCTCGGCTTGCTGCCGACCCCGGCCACAGACTGAGCCCCAGGGCGGCGTCCAGGCCTCCACACCCGGCCTTCACGGTCCAGCGGTTCGGCGGTGGCTCAGGCCGCCCCGGCTGCCCAGCGGTCGTACAGCTCGGCGAAGCGGCCGCCGGCCGTCGTCCGCAGGGCCTCGGGCGAGCCCTGCTCGACCAGGCGGCCGTCCTCGACCACTGCCACCTGGTCGGCGTCAAGGACGCTGGTCAGGCGGTGGGCGATCAGGATCGTGGTCCGCCCCTGCCGCAGCGTGCGCAGCGCCTCGCGCACCCGCGCCTCGCTGGCCACGTCGAGCTGGCTGGTGGCCTCGTCGAGCAGCAGCAGCACCGGGTCGGCCAGCCACGCCCTGGCGAACGCGACCAGCTGGCGCTCCCCGGCCGACAGCAGGGCGCCGCGCTCGCCGACCTCGGTGTCGAAGCCGTGTGGGAGGTCGCCGATGACCGGCTCGGCGCCGACCGCGCGGGCGGCGGCCTCGACCTCGTCGCGGGTCGCGTCGGGGCGGCCGAAGCGGATGTTGTCGGCCACGGTGCCCGAGAACAGGAAGCCTTCCTGGGGGACGTAGCCCATGGCGGTGCGCAGGTCGGCCAGGCGGACCTGGCGCAGGTCGACCCCGTCCAGCGTCACCCGCCCGGCCTGCGGGTCGTAGAACCGGGCGATCAGCTTGGCCGCGGTCGACTTGCCGGCGCCGGTGGGCCCGACCAGGGCCAGCGTGGTGCCTGCTGGCACGTGCAGGTCGACGCCGTGGAGCACCTCCCCGGGCACGTCCGGGCGGGGCGGTCCGGCCCCGTCCCGGACAGGCCCGCCGCCGTCCGCCGCCGGCCCGCGCCCGGCCTCGGGCGCGGCGTAGGAGAAGCGCACGCCCTCGAGGCGGACCTCGCCCAGGGGGGTCGGCAGGGAGACGGGGTGCGGGGACTCGCCGACGGTCGGCTCCACGGCCAGCACCGCGCCGATCCGCTCGGCGCCGGCGGTGGCCGCCTGCAGGTTGTCGTACAGCTCCGAGAGCTGCTGCACGGGGTCGAACAGGCTGCGCAGGTAGAGCAGGAACGCGGCCAGTGTGCCGATCTCGAGGCTGCCGCCGAGCACCTGGGCGCCGCCCACGCCGAGGACGACCACGGTCGCGGCGGTGCCGACGAACTCGATCCCGGGGAAGAAGACCGACGCCAGCGCGATCGTCCGCCAGTGGGCGCCTCGCTCCGCGTCGTTGGCTTCAGCGAGCCGGTCGAGGGTGGCCCGCTCCCGCCGGAACGCCTGGATCGCCCGCACCCCGGCCAGCGCCTCCTGCGCGTGCACGGTGACGACCGCGGCGCTCTCCCGCACCTGCCGGTAGGCCGTCGCCGACGAGCGCCGGAACCAGGCCGCGGCCAGGCCCACCAGCGGCGCCACGGCCAGGGTGGCCAGGGCCAGCCGCCAGTCGAGGACGACCAGGAGGACGGCGACCCCCACCAGGGTGACCAGGCTGGTCACCAGGTTCACCAGCCCGTTGGTGACCAGGTCGCTCATGGCCTCCATGTCGCTTGTCATCCGGGCGACCAGCCGGCCGGTGCGCTCCCGCTCGTAGAAGTCGAGCGAGAGGCGCTGCAGGTGGGCAAACAGCCGCTGGCGCACCGCGAACAGCACCCGCTGCCCGACGGTCGCGACCGTCAGCGTCTCCACCCGGCCGGCCAGGAACTGGACCAGCGCCAGCGCGACGTAGGCGACCACCACCCGGTCGACGACCTCGAGCCGGCGCGGTACCACGCCCTGGTCGATCGCCACCTTGACCAGGTACGGCATGGCGAGCGCGGCCGCGGTCTGGGCGAGCACGGCCAGCGAGGCGACCACCACCAGGCCGCGGTGGGGGCGGACCAGCGGCCACAGCCACGACCTGGCCTGGCGGCCCGACCCGGCCACGCTGAGCTGGATCCCCTGGCACGAGGGCACCGTGCTGATGCATTGCGACGTCGAGTGGGGCGACGGTAGTCCGGTGGTCGCCTCCCCCCGGCAGATCCTGCGGTCCCAACTGGACCGGCTCGCCGAGCGCGGCTGGACCGCGCAGGTCGGCACCGAGCTGGAGTTCATCGTCTTCGCCGACAGCTACGAGGAGGCGTGGAACCGCGGCTACACCGGCCTGACCCCGGCCAACCAGTACAATGTGGACTACTCGATGCTCGGCACGGCCAGGATCGAGCCACTGCTGCGCCGGATCCGGCTCGGCAT
>Ga0184632_10001272_pt1 | contig 10287 bp, 13 predicted proteins | sample PLM31_50_b1_FD_133153 | JGI IMG/M metagenome (GOLD analysis project Ga0184632, IMG submission 133153) | Groundwater sediment microbial communities from an aquifer in East River, Colorado, USA - PLM3-1_50_b1 | ecosystem: Environmental > Terrestrial > Soil > Riparian zone | place: USA: East... | reverse complement strand
CTTCGCATTCCACTTCCCTTCATGCTCCGACTGCGGATCGAGCACCCCTTGCCAGATACCCGCCCGCCCAAATATACGCTCCCTGATATACGGGCCGCGATACGGTTCGGATGCCTTCGCCGCCAGGATCGCGCCCAGCACGAGCGCGGCGGGAAGCAGGAGACTATCGACCCACTAATGGCTGTGTGCCTGCGAGTCTAGGCGCATCCTGCCGCTGCTCGCGGGCGCATCGGGTGATCTTGATCTCGGTTGGAAACGGCGAAGGCTATTCTGCCCACCGTGGGTCTCAGCAACCCGGAGATGCGCCGTATCGTCGAGGAGCAGCGGCTCGGCTTCGCGGCAACGATCTGCGAGGACGGGACCGCGAACCTCTCCCCGAAGGGGACCGTGACCGCCCTGGACGACGACCATTTGATGTTCGCCGACCTCGCCTCGCCCCAGACGGTGAAGAACCTCCGAGCGAATCCTTCGATCGAGATCAACGTGGTCGATCCGGTGATCCGCAAGGGGTTCCGGTTCAAGGGCCGAGGCATCGTGGTCGACCCGGGCGAGCGGTTCGACCAGCTCCTCGAGCGGTTCACCTCGGGCCCACGCGCCGTGCGGGACGCGAAGGCGCGGATACGGCACATCGTCGTGATCGAGGTGGAGCGTGCCCTTCCCCTCGTCTCACCGGCTTACGACGAGGACGTCACCGAGGAGGAAGTCTCAGCTCGCTGGCAGCAGTATTTCCAGGAGCTGTGGGAGGCTCGACGGCGTTCCTGACCTGACCCGGGACACACGGGCTGTCGCCGATCGACCCGAGCGCCTTTCTCGGCATCACCCCTACACTCCGTACGCATGAGCGGCTTGGAGGCGTCCGTCGATCGGATCGCGACAGAGACGCGGTTCTCCGGCGTCGTCTGGGTGGACCGAGGCGGCGATGTCCAACTCGCCAAGGCTTACGGTCTCGCCAATCGTGGCCACGAAGTCCCGAACGCGGTCGACACGCAGTTCGGCATCGCCAGCGGGACCAAGGGACTGACCGCACTGACCGTGGTGAGCCTGATCGAAGAGGGGCGGCTGGAGATGACCACGACCGCCCGTTCGGTGTTGGGGAAGGATCTGCCGCTGATCGACGACGAGGTCACGGTCGAGCACCTGCTGGCTCACCGATCGGGCATCGGCGACTACTACGATGAGGAGATCGACCGTCCGATCACCGATTACGTCCTCGCCATCCCCGTCCACGAGCTCGACACGACCGAACCATTCCTCCGGGTGCTCGACGGATACCCGAGCAAGTTCCCACCGGACGAACGGTTCACCTACTGCAACGGCGGCTACGTCGTGCTCGCCCTGATCGCGGAGCGCTGCTCCGGCACGCCGTTCCATGAGCTGGTGGAGCAGCGCGTGTGTGGGCCCGCCGGGATGCTGGACACGAAGTTCCTGCGCTCGGACGAGCTCCCCGGCCGCGCGGCGCTCGGGTATCTTCAGGAGGACGGACCGAGGACCAACATCTTCCACCTCCCGGTCCGAGGGACCGGCGACGGCGGCATCTACTCCACCGCACCGGACATCAGCTCGTTGTGGACCGCGATGTTCGCGGGGCGGATCGTGTCGATGGATCGGATCGCCGAGATGGCGCGCTCCCACAGCGATGCGCCGGACAAATCCGCTCGGTACGGGTTGGGGTTCTGGCTCCACGAGTCGCGCGACGTGGCGGAGCTGCATGGATACGACGCCGGCGTGTCCTTCCGAAGCGTCCACGATCCCGTCGAACGTCTCACCTACACGGTGCTGTCGAACACCTCCGAAGGTGCGTGGCCGCTCACCGAGCACCTGGACGAACTCCTCACGACGTAACTGCCGGGTGGAGTCGCAACCGGAAGCGCCCGCCCGCTTACTCGCGGGGTTAGCATCGCGGGAACGCGGGATCCAAAGGCCTCGGCGCGGAGCTGGTTCGATCATCGGGCGGCCGGTTACGAGTTGGGACTTACGTCTCGGTGGCGTGACCCTGTACAACAGGCATCGCTCGAGGCGCTCCAGCTCACCCCCGAGGATCGACTGCTCGACGTCGGTTGCGGGACATGCCGCGCCTCAAGAACGGCTGCGGCAACAGCGGTCTCCGTCGTCGGGATCGACCTGTCCCCCAAGATGATCCGCCAGGCACGCGAGCTCGCTGAGGGCATCGATAACGTCCGGTTCGAGGTCGCAGACGCCGAGAAGCTCCCGTTTCGGCGAAACCGAGTTCACGGCGGTTCTGTGCTCGAACTCGCTCCATCACTACCCGAACCCTGGCCATGCGGTCAGCGAGATGACGCGCGTCCTCGCTCACCACGGACGGCTGGTCATCCGCGACGCGTGCTCGGATCTCCTGGCCGCGCGGATCGCCGACGCGTTCCTGCCAAGGTTAGAGCCAGGTCACGTCCGACTGTACCGTTCGGCAGAGCTTGGTGTGTTCCTCCAGCGGGTGCGGCTCGCGCACGTCATGCTCCGCCGAGTGTCAAGTGGTGGCTTCGCCATCGTCCGCGGCATCGCCGAGTCAAGCGAGGCCCGAAGAGCCGGTTCCGGTCACGTTTCTTGATCTGTCCTCGTCCATCGAGTCTGCTGGGTCTATCTCCTGGCGCGCGACTGAACTAGCATCCGGAACATGCAGACGACGCCCGGGACGGAGCTCCACCGCGACATCATCCGCCTCGCTATCGGGGCCGCCCTGATCGCCTTCTTGCTGCCGCTGCTGCCCCTGTACGGCGGCTCCATCTTCTCGGTGGGATTGCCGCTGCGAGGCCTGATCTCGTACTTCCTCGGGTGGTGGACGAACACGGCGGTGGTAGCGGTGGGCATCCTCTACCTAAGGCGCGACCGTATCGGCGTCGCCGGTGGGATCTTCGTGGCTGTGGCGCTGACCCTGGCGTTTACGATCACTCGACAAGTACTTCAAACAGCACCCCATTTCGGTAGCTGGCAGACCGACCTGTTCTTGATACTCGAGATCATCGAAGGTGTCGTCCTGGCCCTTGCGGCGGTACGCGCGATTGGCGCTCGGAGCGCCTGATCGACAACGAGGACTCTTCTCGGCGCCTCAACGCCTTTCGTGGCAGCGCCGTCAGCACCACTCCGTGGGGTCCGAACAAATGAAATGGCCTCGGGGGACACTCCCGAACACTCGCGCATCCGAGGGTCGCCCGCTGGATGTCGTAATCGAGCGGTTCGTGTGACGATTCAGTTGATCCTCTGTGCGGTCATCTCGTAACACGGCACGCTGACCGGATGTTGCTCGGAATCGCCATCGTCTTGGTCGCGGCGAGTCTCGCGGGAGCAAAGCTCCTCCTGTTGCGTGCGCCAGCGGTCAGCCTCGCGCTGCTCGGAGGCGTGGCCGGGGGGCTGTGTGGCTTCTACTTTAGCTCGCGCCATGACCCGAAGGGCGTTCCGGCCGACGTCGCAGTCTGGGCGACATGCGGTCTCGTCGCGCTCGGTCTAATCGGACTACTCGTGACGCCGCGCGGCCCTGCCCGGCTTCTCCGCCGCGTTGCGGCCGCAGTTGTCCTCATTGCGCCGTTGGCGACGGCGAGTCTGGCAGTCGTGCTTGTCGAGGCATGCCCGCTTTACGTGACAGATCACGCGGGGTTCTGCTTCCACGAGATCGACGTGCTGGGCGGATGGATTTCCCAAGTCGTTGTCCTCTTCATTCTCGACGTGGCCGCCTTGGCGGTCCTGCTGTTCGTGTCGGCGAAAGAGGTACACAGCACGTAGGTCGCAACGTGTCCCAGGCACATTTCCCTACGCTCGCGCACCACAGGTGGCTGACACTTGACCGTGACCTTCAGCTCGCCCATCATCACGTGTTAGCGTCGAGGAGAAGCCGCGATGATGCAACAACCCAAGCCGCCGCCGTTTGCCAACCGAACGCTGTTTGAGCGTCTTCGGCAGCGTCCCGCAGATCGGTCTGGAAATCTTCCGAAGGCGAAGACGTCGTGGTGGCGTCGGCTCTTCCGGCGCTAGTTCAGCAAACCCGCAGGCGGACGCCTATCTCCGGCGACATATCCGAACACTCGCGCACTACGGCGTGCTTGGCTTGGGACGGACTGGGCATTCGACTAGAGAGACGGAGTCCCTTAGGGGTGGATGTTGCTCGTCACCTGAGTAAATGGCCAGGTGACGAGTGAAAACACTGCGTAGGCGATGGTGGCCCATCCGAGCATGAGGCCAACCTGAGCCATCATCACCCCTCGCTTGTCTCTCGTGTTGTCGATACGGCGCACAGCTTGCCGCGCCAATCGGATCGCCAAGACCGCCAACAGGAGCTTTCCCAAGTCCAGAATGGCTACGAGCAAAAGCAACTGTGGCGCTCGTCTTGCCATGAGGTACAGTCCAACATTCGCCAGCAGCGCGATCGACGCGATGATGACCGAGACAAAGGCGAGCCTCCTGTCGGCTGGGGTCGTGGCAGGCCGCGGTGGTCCCCAGATCGGGTGCATGACTGTCTCCGCGGAAGGTTCCGGACTCGCGTACGGCTTTCGGAAGTCGGTTTGACAGTGGGGACAAAGGATCGCGCCCTCTCGCAGCATCGAGCCACACGATGGGCAGGGGAATCGGTCTCGGGCTGACGCAACTTCCCCGGAGGAGGGCGTGCTCGCGCTGTCCGGCTTCACGTCTAAGACGTCGGTTGAGGACGACTCCTGCTTGAGGCCCAGGGCGAGGAGGGGTCTCTGCGCGCCTCTTCGCCTAAGGCGTTGAGCCGTCCTGCATCGTCTGCATGTTCTTCATCATGACCGCCTCGGCCGTGCGCAGCTCTTCGCTGGGGCTGAACCACAAGATCTCGGTGCCGGACTCGTTCTCCACCGGGACGTGGCCGGGCGGCGTGTAGAAGGCGTCGCCGGCCTCGAAAACCTCATCACGGTCGGCGTACCGAGCGGTCATCTTGCCCTTGAAGACGTAGCCCCAATGCGGGCACTGGCAGCGGTCGTCTGGAAGCCCCTTCATAAAGGGCGTCGCGTCGATGTCCTCGAGGAGCGACGTGAAGGTCACGGTGTAGCCGTCGAGATCGTCGCGGAGGTCCACCACCGGGCCAGCTTCTTGGCGTTGTGGCGCGCTGTCCCTTGAGACCTTCGGCATTTTCAATCGCCTCCTTCCTCTGGTTCGTGGGGCGCGCATTACGGTACGCCGACCCGGAACCTCCGTGCACTCGACGGTGTATCGCCATAACCGAGCGAGGAGGGGCGGATGCGAGCGCGAGCGCTGTTCGCCGCGACCGTCGGCGCGCTTCTCCTGGCCGTCGCCATCCCGGCGGCCGCCAAGGCCCTGATCGCCGAGGCGCACATCAGCGGGCCGGGATTGGGGGGAGGCGGCCTGCACATCTCCGCTCCGGCCACGGAGGGGATGTGGGACTCAGGGATCGATGTGGCCGGGAGCCTGGATGACACGAGGCCCGATTCGGTCATGGAACTCGGGCTCACGGTTGTCGAGCTCGGGCCCAGGTACGTCGTCACCTACCGGTTCGACGCTGGGAGCACGGCGGCTGAGATCGTCCGGCAGGGGCTGCACCCCTCCGCCAAGGGGGGCCCGGCCACCTACACGCCTCCGGGGCAGCGCATAGCTGAAGGTCTGCAATGGGGAGGAGCGATCTCCGCGGGCTGGTACCAAAGCTCCCTGGAGTTCTTCCATTCCTGGTGGACCAGGGACTGCCCGGTACCAACCCCGTGGTCCCCGCCGATCGCGAGTCCGCCCCGGGGTTACCGTGCCCGCCGCGGGGCCGACGCTCTGGGGCTGGATCGCCCTGGCGCTTGGCGGGCTGGTGGCTCTGTCGGTGGCGGCCCCACGGCTGCGTCGCCGCCTCCTCGCCGCGGCCAGGGCGTCCCGCTGAGGGTCCGATCGGGTCCGGCCGTCGGGCGACATGCCTGAACGCTGGCGCATCCAAGCGACCGGCTGCCCGGACCGACTAGGACAAGCCCGTGTGCCAGCCCCGAGTCGGTTCTGCAACCGAGAGTCAAGCGAGCAGGCTCGGATCGACAGGCTTCTCCATCCGGACGAGAGGGACGGGGGCCCCACCGGTCGCGTCGACTACCCGCTCGAGTGGCCGGAACCCACAGGCGGTGTAGAGAGGTTCACCTGAGAGGGTGGACATTAGCTCCAGCCGGGTAAAACGCTCGGCTGCGGCAGCCGCCTCGCAGAGCGAAAGAACCAGACGCCCCACGCCGCGCCGAGCGAAGACAGGACTGGTGTACATCGCTCGCACCCGCGCCGGGTGAATCGTCGGGTCGAGCAGGTGACTGTTACGACCCGGCGTCTGGTTTCCGCCATAGAGGGTCGCGCGACGACTCCAGCCACCGCAACCGGCTAGGTCGCCACCCGACTCGACAACAAAGTACGTCCCATCTTCGATGAGCTGGGTGTCCATGCCCATGATCGCCCGGCTCGACGCGATCTCAGCTTCGTCGAGGAAGCCGCGCTGCAGCTCGGAGATCGCCGCGTCCATCAGCACCGTCAGTGCTGGGACATCGGCCAAAACCGCCAGCCGAGTGGTGAACTCCGCCACCACACCTCCTGTTCGGGATCACTCGCGCGATGATCGTGGCGCGTCGCCGCCGCCCATCTGTCGCCTCAGGTTCCGCCACCCTCGCAACAATAGACTGGCGACCTTGGCCATCGCATCCTGCTCCTGTTGGGCCTTCCTTCGCAAGGCTCGCATCAAGCAACATTCTGAACACTCGCCCACCCCCGCGGGCGTACACTCGTGCGGCCGATGAGGCCAGTTCCCGTGAAATCCCCCCAGCCGCGGAAGGCGTGGTGCTGGTTGTCGGTGACGCTCGAACTCTAGTGGCTTGGCGTCCGCTCGCCGTAGGTTTCGTGGAGATAACTCGCTCTTTCGATGAAGGAGGAAGGAGATGGAGCGCGACCAGATGCTTCGCCTCTTCGAGGCTCATCGAGAAGCGGAAGCGGCTCGCGACATCGATGGAATCCTCAAAACCTTCGTCCCGGACCCCTACTTAGAGACATTCGCCCTCGGGCTCCGAAGCGAGGGCCGGGATGCGGTGCGAGCCGCCTACGCGATGCAGTTCTTCAGCGCTTTCCCCGATCTCGCCCCAGCTGACGAGGGGATGGCGTTCGGAGATGACACCGTCGTCGTGTGGGGCACCCTTCGCGGAACCAGCCGCGGAGACTGGCTCGGAGTCCCTGCCGGCGGAGGTACGTTCGCGGTGCCCTTCGCCAACGTGGTGCCGTTCCGTGATGGGCTTATGGCCGGCGAGATCATCTACTTCGACCTCGCCACGCTCTGCGAGCAGGCCGGAATCCCGCTTGAAGCGGTTCGGGCCGCCGCGGCAGCGCGGAGGCCCTGAGGGCGGCGTTGCCGAAGCCTCGGGGTACACTCTCGAATACTCGCCCACCTCGGCGCCACGTCTGTGGACGAGAGAGAATGCCGGCATGAGGGAGGTCGACCCGCCGGCACGGTGGCTGAAGTCCTATTGGGACGAAGAGGACATCCTGTCCTACTTCGAAACTGACCAAGATGCGCGTCGGTAGGATGAACGCTTGCTATGGATGACCATTCCGTTCCTGAGCCTGACGGATCCGGCGACACCAACGGCATTCGCGGTGGCGTCACCGAGCCCGCCCACCTCGGGGACGAACGCACGACCCTCTTGGGCTTCCTGCAGCGGCAGCGGGACCTCGTGGCGTGGAAGGTGAGCGAGGCGCCTGACGAGACGCTTGCCTCCATTCGGGCGCCGAGTGGGCTCACGCTGCACGGTATCGTGCAACACCTGACCAACGTGGAGCGATCGTGGTTCCGCGAATTCTTCGCCGGCGAGACGGGCCTGACCTTCGACTCAAGCGACGAGAACCCAGACGGTGACTTCCGCGCCGAAGGCCTCCCCATGAACGACCTGCTTGCCGCCTACGCCGCCGAGACCGCGCGGTGCGACGAGGTCATCGCCGCTGCTCCCACGCTCGACGCCACGGCGACGAGTTCGGACGGCATGTACACGTTTTCCCTGCGTTGGGTCATCGCTCACATGATCGAGGAGACGGGGCGACACCTCGGCCACATGGACCTCCTACGCGAGCAGGCCGACGGAGCTGTTGGCGAGGACCCGGCTTCGACCTGATTCCCCGACGGAAGCTCTACGCCATCCAGGCGTCGATGCGCTGCTCCACCTCGCGCAACCGGAGCACGAGCCCTTTCATGATCGAGAGCGCGACTCTCGGGCGCTGGATGAGGAACTCCTGGAAACCTTCGGCCGAGATCCGGAGGGCCTCGACCTCGCCATCAGCCCGCACGGTGGCCATCCGCTTCCCGGGAGCGAGTACCGCCATCTCGCCGAAGAAGTCCCCCGCCCGCAGAACGTGGAACCGGGCTCCCACGTCGACCTGCGCCTCACCCCTGAGGATCACATACATCGCGTCGCCGTGATCGCCGATCTCGAAGATGGCCTGCCCCGGCGGGTAGGAGACGGCCTCGCCCGCGCCGAGAAGGGCGTCGGCGTCCTCAGGCCCAAACCCTGCGAAGAGTCCCATGGTCCTGAAGGAGGCCGTTCCCTCGGGCTGTTCGGTCACCGACCCCTCCTCGCGAGCGAGGTAAGTCTACGCAGGTCCGACCCAAGGCAAGTAACTAGTCGCCAGCTGTCGCTAGCTCGATCGAGCCTCCGGTACATCGTGCTCGGCCACCTGGGCCCGCAGCCGGTTCCACCCGTCCCGTTCGATCAGCAGCGAGACAATCGTGCCGAGGACGAGGGACCAAAAGAAGGGCCCCAGTCCAAGGAGGGTCATGTCTGAGAGCGCAATGGCGAAGGCGAACACCGGCCCCAAAACCAGCGGCCCTCGGGCGATCTCCTTCAAGGCTCCGACGAGGGCCCCGACCAGGGCCAACCCGGCCATTGCGAACAGCAATGTCGACGGGACCAGGACCGCGAGCTCCGCGGCGGTACCTGCGAGCAGCGCGATCAGCAGGCCAGCGGCCACGGGGAGAAACACGGACCGGTAGCGGATGGAGTGCGGGCCCGCTTCGGGTCCGGCGGTGAGCAGGACCGGCGGGAGAGCGAGCGAGACCGCGACCGGTCCGAGGAGCGAACCAAGGGTCGTTCCGATACCGCTGACGACGTTGAGAAGGCGCTCCGGCGGACGAAAACCCTGGCTCCGGAGGTAGATCACGGAAGGGATGTTCGCCTGCACGGTCATCAGCGCAACGAGCACCGGAGTTGCCGTGAGGATCGCTGACCACGAGAAGTCGGGACGGATGAGATCAAAGCTCGGCAACTCGAACGAGGACGGGAAGCTCCCCAGCTGTCCGGTCAGCGCGGCCACCAAGATCCCGGCGAGGAACGCCGGGAGGATCGGCGGGAGGCGAGTGCCGAACACAAGCTGGCTCACGAGGTAGGCGATCAGGGCCGCGCCCACCATCAGTGGCACTTCGCTCGGGACCCGGACCCCTTCCTGCGAGGTGCTCAAAGAAGTGAACACGCCGGCGACAAACGGCATCACGGCGCCGGCGATCAGCCCGTGCACGATCGGAGCGGGGATCCACGCGGCGATCCGATCGGTGATCCCCAAAACCGCGGCTGCCAGCACGATGGCGCCGGCCAGGACCGAGGCGCCGACCAGTTCGGGGAAGCTGATCCGATCAGCCAGGGACGCGAAGAAGATGATCGCGAAGATGTTTCCCGTGATCAGGAGGGGTTGGCGAAAGCGGAGCGTCAGTACGAGAGCGATGAGCGTGGGAAGTCCATAGAGCACGGCGATCCAGCCGCTCGTCTGGTCTGTCGTGAGCTCGAGTCCCTTGGGCCCCGCCGCCGTGAGGACGATGCCCAGCACCGCGAAGTAGACGATGGTGATGGGAATAGATGCGATCAACGCCGGCAGCGTTCGCCTGAGCTCGCCCGATCTCTCAACCACGCCGACCTCCCTGTGTCGCCGCGACGACTCGCCTTGCGCAACGTCCTAGCGGTCGGGTGCTGGCCGGTAGGCCAGCCGCACCACGCCAGAGCCAAACGTCGTCGAGCCGATCAACTCCAGGCGGACCGGCCCAACACCATCGAAGATCCGCGGCCCGGCCGGCCACAGCGACGGGCTCACCCAGAACCAGAACTCATCCACCAGACCCAGGGTGGTGAGTGCATGGGTCAGCTCGCCAGCGCCGACGGCGGCCAGGGTCCTGTCGTGGCGGTCCTTGAGGGCGGTCACACTCTCGGGCAGGTCGCCTTTCAGCAGGGTGGCGTTCCACGCCAACGGCTCCGGCAGGGTCCGGGACGCCACGTACTTGGGCATGCTGTTCATCCGGTCCGCGAACAACCCCAAGGCCGGGTCGTCCGCCAG
>Ga0184632_10001271_pt1 | contig 10295 bp, 9 predicted proteins | sample PLM31_50_b1_FD_133153 | JGI IMG/M metagenome (GOLD analysis project Ga0184632, IMG submission 133153) | Groundwater sediment microbial communities from an aquifer in East River, Colorado, USA - PLM3-1_50_b1 | ecosystem: Environmental > Terrestrial > Soil > Riparian zone | place: USA: East River... | reverse complement strand
TCGGGAATGCGGCGACGTCACAGTTCGGGAGCGGGTGGGCGTGGCTGACGGTGGCGAACGGCAAGCTCGAAGTGGCCGCCCGCCCCAACCAGGACAGCCCGCTCATGGACCACAAGATCCCGATCCTCGGGCTCGACGTGTGGGAGCACGCCTACTACCTCAAATACCAAAACCGCCGCCCGGAATACGTGACGGCGTGGTGGAACGTGGTGAATTGGCGGGAGGTGGCGCGGCGCTACGACGCGGCGCTCTGACTGCGCAAGATCCGGTTCACCGTGCTGAGGAGCAGGTCGGGATCGAGCGGTTTCGACAGCACCTCGACGACTTCGAGGTGCGCACCCGACCACTCCCGCGTCGCGGCGGACAGGATCACGACAGGCACCGGTTGCAACTTGGGGATGCGCCGCATGATCGAGAGGAACTGCTTGCCGTCCATGACCGGCATCTGGTAGTCGAGCAGGATGAGGTCCGGCGGTTCCATCCGTTCGAGCAGCTGGAGCGCGTGCTGGCCGTCGCGGGCGGTGTGCACCACGAACCCTTCCCCTGTCAGGAGGTCCCGGAGGGTCATGCGGGTGTCCGCATCGTCTTCGACCAACAGGACGGAGCTCATAAGAGCCTTCGTGAGGCCATTCTCTGACAGTAGAGGCAACCGGCTGCAAGGGGCAGAATCGTTCGACGTAGTTCTTCGGACTGAGACGTGAATCACACTCGGGCGGCGTCTTCACTCATCGAGCGGCGAGGCTGCAATCTGGGCGTTGCCCTCGTCATCGTACGTGACGGTGACCCGCCACGGCCGGCAGCAGACCTGGCAATCTTCCACGTAATCCTGATAGGATCCGCCACCCGCGTCGATCCCGATTTCATTCGGCTCGCCGCAGTAGGGGCACATCACGATGCCCTCGGTGTCGGCCGTGCCGTCGCCGAGCGGAGACTCTTCGTCGAGATCGTCGTCGGCGAAGTCGACCATCAGTGCCCGCTCCCGCGCAAGGCCGCCAGCCGGCGCCGCGCATCATTGATCGCCTCGGTTGCCCGCCGCGGCGCGCGCTCCAAATACGCCTCGAGCGCTGTGGCGGCGGCGTCCTTGTCGCCGGCCTCAACCCAGGCGATCCCCAGCATCAAATACGGCTCGGCATACCACGGCTCGAGGGTGATGGCCCGTTGCAGTGGGACGAGCGCATCGACCGCGCGGCCCATGCGAAGCAGCGCCACACCGTACCGGTGCTGAATCCATGCTTCGTCGGGGGCGAGCTCGGCCGCTTGCCTGAAGTCCCGCTCGGCAGTCGTCCTGTTGAACCTGCCGAGGGCGAGCTCCCCAAGCTCCGCCTGCGCTGGAAAGAACGCGAGATTCTCCTCGACCGCGTGTTCGAAAAACCGCCGCGCGCTGTCGGCGTGACCCCGCACCAGGTGCAACAATCCGATGGCGTAATTCACCATCTCCAGCGATTCGTACGAATGTGTCCGTTGCGTGTCCGCCCGCGTGCGTAAGGTCGCAAGGAGTGCGGTCATTTCGACGCTGGCACTGTCGAACGATTGCAGTGGCATGAACGTGAGCGCCCGGGCATAGCGCATCCACACGTACCGGTCGGATTTGCTGCGCGTGAGCTGCCCAAAGTACGCAGCCGCGAGGGAATACTGCTGTTTCGAATAGGCCAACCATCCCCGTGTGGCAGGATTGTCATCCCAGGAGCCCGGCAGTTGATCGTACAGCAGAACCACGAGCTGCTGCGGGACAAACGGATTCCGTTGCAGGGCCCGGAGGTACAGCGTGTCCACTGCGAGCACGGCCGGCGACTCCAGCACCCGCGGATCGTCGTCCAGGTAGCGCTCGAAGCGGTTGGCGTCCTTGAGCCAAAAGGCCACCCACCGACCGAACAACGGCTCCGCCCGAGATGGATCGAGCCGATGCGCCCAATGGAACAGCGAGTCAGCCTGATTGGGGTAGCGCCGCAAGACCTCCGCGCCCCGATCGAAATACGCCTGCCAGTCGTTCGCGTCGGCCCGCTGCGGCAGGCGCGGCCGACCGAGGTTGCTCTGCGCGGCGAGGACACAGACAACCAGGAAGGAATTCACCAGCCCATCCGGTCTCGCAGCGCCGTGACGTGCGCCGTGTGATGCCGCCCATGCCACGCGTACAACGCGAGCAGCGTGTCGAGCGACGGCGCACCCCAATCAGGATGCTTGATCGTGCGCGCGAAGTCTGTGGGCTGCATGCCACGCAACAACGTCACCCAGCGCTCGTGCAGCGCCGTGAGCAGATCGAGCGACATCGCGATCGGCGCGCGCATCTCGGGTGTCTTGGCCCAGTCCTTCTCTTCGTAGGTCTTGATGGCCGGCGTCTCCTCCGTCAGGCCCCACTTGAACCGCATGTAGGCATTCATGTGGCTGTCGGGGAGGTGGTGCGCCACCTGCCGTACGGTCCAACCGCCGGAGCGGTAGGGGGTATCGAGCTGCGCGTCGTTCAAGCTTGTGACCGCGCGCCGGAAATTCGCCGGCGCCGCCGCGACCTGGTCGATGCACGCGCTGCGCTCGGCCGGCTTGAGCTCCGGGACCGGGGTGAATTTCCCGATCGGATACCGTTCGTCGCTCACTGATCCACTCGCCATCCGGTCGTCAATTCGGTCGTTCCCCACTTGATGCGCAGCGTGCCCCGCAGCTCGGCGTAGCCTGTGCCGGGCTGTGGTGACGCCGGCACGAGATAAATCGACAGCGACGGCTCCGCCTCCGCCATGGTCCGGCTCGCCAGCGCCACGCGGCCGATGTCCTTGGCCGCGTCTCGATCGGTACCCCACTGCCCCGTTCCCCGATTCACGATCAGCGCATACCCGGTGCGGGTGTACAGGACGAACAAGGAATAGTCACCACGCGCGAGCTTCACCTCTCCGAGCGTGATGTCGAGATCGGTATGGAGAGTGGTCGCCAGGTTCGCCCCGAAACGCCACACGGTATCGAGCGGGATCAGTCCGCCTTCGACCTTACGACCGCGGGCGTGCGGCTGTCCGTAGGTGATGGCGATGCGGGATGGCCCGGTGAGGCTCGCGTCCTCCTCATACCAGGAATTGCCGATGCGACGCGAATTGAGATGCACCTCGACCGATGCGAAACTGCTGGCCGCGATGCGGAGGGGAGTCTGTGGCGTCTGCTGGCCCTGAGCCGCGCCCAGGGCCGAGACGAGCAAAGCCACCGTGATAATGCCGGCTCGCATCATGATCTCCTCATGAAGTCAGTGACTCAATGATCCGGCGCACGGCGTCCGCCAGAGTCGGCGCATTTATCCCGTCATGCTCCAACCGCCGCAGGATCTCCTCCAACTGATTGATCGCGGCGGTATCGGCCGCCTGATCGAGCAATTTGGCCGCCAGGTCGAGCTTGTTGCTCAACCACTTTTCGTCGCCCAGGTCGAGCCGATCGAGGAGCAGCCGAGCGTCGGCAATCGCCTGTTGCGGTGTCGCAATGAGCGCCGTCGAGAACGTGGTGTCGGCGAGCGTGCGAGTGTCCGTGACGATCAAGCGTACAGTGAATGTCCCGGCACTCGCGTAGGCGTGGGACACCGACGCGCCTGAAGCGCTACTCCCGTCGCCGAAGGACCAGTCGTACCTGAGCGCATCACCGTCCGGATCGCTCGAACCAGCTCCGCTCATCGCAACCGCGAGATGCGCCAACGACGCGTATGGACCGTCGGCCACCGCGGCCGGTGGCTTGGTATTGCTCTCGACCGCGATCTCGATCGGGTCGGCGAGCAGCGCCAACAGATCGTATCCGCTGAGCGCCTCGACCGCGTCGATCGTGGTCTTATAGGTTTGCCAATCCACGTTACGAATGCCGGGCTGGTTCGGCATGATGACTGCAACGGCTTCCACGTCGCTGTAGGAATGCACGCTCGCGAGGCCACGGTCGCGTGGCAGGATGAGCGCGACTTTCCAGGTGAACGCCGGGATCGTGATCTTGCCTTCATTCTTGATCGTGCCGTTGTTGCCCGCAACGCCCGCGACGATGTAGACCTCTTTGTTGTCGACACGAGCCAAATCGCCCAGGAAATTCTCCATCACCGCCCACGGGCCCTGATTCAGGTCCGCCGCCTGCGGCACGATGTTGGAAAAAAGGAACGTGTTCGCGTTGTCGAGTGATCCGGACGTACGATCGAACGAGCGGGCAAGATGCCCGCGGTCGATCCCGAAGCCGGCAAACGCTCCCGCCCCCGTGTAGTCGGCCGTCGTGTAATGCGTGAACTCGGCTGGCAGCGCCGGATCGAACGTGAAGCAGTCGCAGCGGTCCTCGCCGCCGAAATGCGTCGCGTCGAGCTCGTAACTCACCCAGTTCGGCGTGCCCCGCGTGCGGCTGTAGGAACCCGTGTACTCGGCGTGATCGACGATGAAGTCGTCGCTCGGGTCCGCATCGGCCGGCGTCCCGAATTCGACGTTGTTGGCGTACGCCGCGCCCCCCGCCAACGCGATGCGTGTCGGCAAGGTATACGTCGCGGTCGTGTGATCGGCGTCATCGGCCGTCGCGCGGAACGTCGCCGTGCCGGCAGTGAGCGCGTGTATCACGCCGTTCGCGTCAATCCGGGCGACGGCGGGAATCTCGGACGCCCACGTGAACATTGCCGTCGGAACAACCGCCCCCGCTGCATCGCGGAGCGTTGCGAAGATCTGATCCTCGAAACCGACCGGCAGCGCCGGATCGGATGGCAGCCGTCCGCTGAATGTGATCGTGTTGCTGGGCGGCGGCGGCGGACTGCTGTTGCAGAAGCCAAACGTATTGGCGGCCGGCCCACTCCACACGCCGGCGGCATCGCGTGCCAGCGATTGCCCCACCGGCGAATTGGTGGGTTCGATGACCACGATATCCGTGGAGCTCAGCCCGTCAGCCGGTCCGCCGAGAGCGATGAACGCTCCCTCGTACGAAAGGAACTCCACCACTTGTCCGGCGCCGTTCACGAGCGCCAGCCCATCAGGGCTGCCGTTTTGAATGCCGTTGGTTGGGTAGTTCAGCAAGACGACGCCACGGCCATCGCACTCTGCGGGGATGCTGCCCGTCAACGCTCTCGTGTCGTAGGGCCCACGGTTGGCCGGGTCGCCGTTGTACAACACGACGCTCCAACCCGTCAGATCCGTACCTGCCGGTCCTTCGACCTCGATCGCCTCGCCCACGTCGGTGCCGGTGTTGTCGTAGTGCAGCTCGGAAAACCGCGGATCCGGCAATGGAGGCGGCGGTGGAGGAGGTGGCGGCGGGGGCGGCGGCGGGGGCGGCGGCGGGGGCGTGTCGTTGTCGTTGCAGGCACCAAACGTGTTCGCGATGGGACCGCTCCACACGTCGGCGCCGTTGCGCTGCAGTGACTGGCCGAGTGGCTCGCTGCCCGCTTCGCTGGCGCCAATGCTGACCGACACCGTGCCATTGGCCGGCCCACCCACTGCGGCGAACGTTCCCTCGTATGACAAGAACTCTACGACCTCGCCGGAATCGTTGACCAGCGCGAGACCGTCGGGGCTGCCGTTCTGAATGCCGTTCACTGGGTAGTTCAGGACGACGACACCGCGGTCCCCGCACGTCGCGGGGATCAGGGTGGGTAACGGGTCGGTATCGTACGTGGCGCCGCCACTGCCATTGTAGAGCACGATCGTCCAGCCGGTGAGGTCGGTCCCCGCCGGACCGGAGACTTCGATCGCTTCGCCCGCATCTGTTCCCGTATTGTCATAATGGATTTCGCTGATCCGCACCGCCGGTAGCGTGAGGAGATCGAAATCCGCGACCTGATCGAACGTGGGGGCCAGACGTTCGGTGGACGTGCACGATGCCAACAGGACGAGCACGGCGGCGGCGAACGGAAATCGACGCATGCTTAACTCTCCGGATAGTTGGGGTTGAAACGAAAACCGGCATCGAAGATACGATGCCGGTGGAAGGCGGCAATGTGGAGGTTATGGAGCGGATGGGATTCGAACCCACGACCCCCTGGTTGCAAACCAGGTGCTCTCCCAACTGAGCTACCGCCCCCCAGCAACGAAAATAGAGTGGCCTGCCACAGACGGGTAGGTTACGACATCCATCCGTGGAATTAACTCTCTCCTGTTGCTGCGATGCCACACACAAAATGGGTTGGAACGATTTCGCCGCTCGGGTATATCGCAAGAGCACACCCCACGACGATCGCTGGTGACGAACGGTAGGAGGAGGCATGCTGTTCCCAGACTTGATTCCCCAAGCACACGTCACGCTCACCAAACGCGGCGCGTCGGTTATCGGCGAACGGGAGGCGCGGTTGCTCGACGCGGTGGATCGCGTACGATCCATCAAGGATGCGGCGGCGGCGGCAGGCATCAGCTACCGCACGGCGTGGAGCGCGATTCAACAGATGGAACGGGCTCTGGGCCGTCCGGTCGTGGTCTCCCGCGCGGGGGGACCGGGCGGCGGCGCCACGACGCTGACCGATGAATGCCGGCGATTGCTATCGCTCTACCAGGACTTGCGGCGTCGCCTCGATGAAGGGCTGGTGCGCGCCTGGGAAACGCCGGAGACGGCGGTCGAAGCGGGGGACTAGCGCGTCAGCGCCAGCGCGTACCCACCCAGCACACGCAGCTGATAGTTCGCCTGCGCGACGCCACCGATCGATCCGCTGTACTGGCTGAACGCGCCGATGTCCGGCACGCCGATCGTGAGGATGACCGCCCCGTTCGTCAGCGTCCCGGTCAGCGCGAATCGCGTCGTCGGCCCGCCGAGCGGTTGCTGGAATAGCCGCAGCCCGGTCCCGACCGTTGCACTCGTCAGCGGAGCCGGACCCGTGATCGTGAACACGATCGCGGAATCAGAGTTCGCGGCGGGCGACGTGAGCCGCACCTGCAGCACACCAGGACCCGACTGCGTCGGTCCATCACCGCCGCAGCTCAATCCGAGCAACGCCACGGTCGCGAGGATCGCCACACGAGAGAGCCGATTCATCGTGGGCCTCCTTTCCGCCGCGGCAAGCTCTGGACGACCGCCGGACTCGGCGGCGCCCCCGTGGCTTTGACCCACGCGAGGAAGTCACCGACGTCGAAACTGCCGTTGTTGTTGCCCAGGAAGTCGAGGTAGCGGACCTGATCGGCATTGAGCGGCGTCGTGGGGCCGAGCAGTTGCGCCGTCACGTCCGCCGTTGCGAGCGTCGGCGCAGTCACGGAGAACGTGAACGTCTTGCCTTGGCTCTGCGCCCCTGAGGTCACAGTCACGGTGTACGTGAAATTTCCCGACTCCTGCGGGAACCCCGACACCACACCGGTCTGCGACCCGAGCGTCAAGCCCTGCGGCAAGGCGCCGCCGGTCACGGCCCACGACTTGGTGCATCCGCCGCCGCTGGACTCAAGGGCATCCGTGTATGTAGCGCCCATGACCCCGTTCGGCCGCGCCGCCGGCGCAGACAGCACGAGGGCGCCGAAGTCCGCGAGCACAGTGTAGGGCCGCTGCATGGGCAACCCGACCACCGTGTTGGTCGTCACCGTGTCGCCGCACCACCCGCCGAACGTCACCCCGGGATCCGGGGAAGCGGTGAGCGTAACGGTGCGTCCGGCTGGAATGAACGTCCCGCCGGTGAGATCGACTCCGGCCGTATCGGCCTGGATCGTCCCTGCGCCCTGGACGGCGGCGATGAGCTTGAAGTCGCGCGTGACGTTGGCGCGCAACGTATCGCCGAGGACGCGACCGGTGTAGTTGTGGGCCTTCGCACCGGCATCGCTCCACGAGACGAAGTGGAAGCGCGTGCGGCCATTCGGCGACAGCTGCGGGTCGGGGAAATCGACCGCGTAGCCTAGGCCCTCCTCCAGCAGATCCCGGTACACGTTGTACGTCGCGCCGGAGAACTGAATCGCCGCGGCTGTGTCGCTCGCACGCACGACGGTGAGTCCGCCAAACCGGAGCCGGAACGCCATCGTGCGATCCGTCACGAGCTGCCGGATGGAATCCACGGCAAAGCCGGCAAACGAGCCATCGAGGTTCTTGAGCGCCGCGGGGTTGGTGCGGAACACCAGGCCGCGCGTGTTGTTTGTCGCGCCGGGATAGAGGTCTCCCGCGTCTCCGCGATTCGAACACCCGAAGAAGGTTGAGTTAGATGGGCAGAGATTCCCCGACACCGCCGACGCGTCGAGATTGCGGAACGAGTCCGCCTGCACAACTGCCAGTCCATGGATGGCTCCGGAGTTGACACTATTGCTGAACGACCCCTGCACGAGCTGCACCGAATCGACGTGCCAGATGAGCAGGCCGCCGGGGCATCCAGGACTGCCCGCCCGCACACAATGACGCTCAATCAGCGCGCTATCGGAGTGCTGCCGTTGCCGGTTCTCGAGCAGGAAATATTCTCCGCGCGTGTTCGCTCCCTGCACGCGCACGTAGTACGCGGTATCGGACAAGGGCGCGGCGTCGAAGCTGTACGTGCCCGTCGCTGTCAGCGGCGCGAGCGTGATCCAGCCGAGTTCGTTCAGCGACCAGGCCTCCATCCGCGCTGGGCTGATTGGGCTCGTGAAGCTGCCCGAGCTCATCAATCCCCACTGCCCGATGCCTTCCGTCAGTCCATCCGTGTCATACAGATCGGGCAAGCCAAACCCATGACCCGTCTCGTGCGCGACCGTGCCGATTGGCATGATCTGCGACGTGGTGCACGAGTTGAGGCCGCCGACTCCACTCTGCAGGATGTAGTCGCTGATCCTCACTGGCGTACCGTTGAACGTGTCGTTGGTCGTGAACGTCGTGCCCAGAGCAAACCGGTGTGCCCAGAGATGATTCTGCGGGGCGCTGGACGGGCCGCACTCCGCTCCCATCGCTTGGTGCATGAACAGCACCAGTGGGACGAAACCACTGGCGTCGGAGTACTGCGAGAAATCGACCGTCGCGTCGAGTTTGGTCAGGGCTTCGCGTAACCCGCCCTGCATGCGCCCGATCGCCAGGGGGCTGAACAAGCCGCTGCAATTCGAGGAACCGAACGGATTACCCTGCGCGCACGTGGCGCTCGTTCCGCCCGCATACCACACTTCGTTGCTGTCGAGATTCACCTGCGCCAGCGTATTTCCCTGGATGTCGAACACGCCGTTCGAGAGCTGCTGGTAAAACGAGCGGTAGGTGTAGGGCCGGCCTGCTGGCGGCGTCGTCGCAAACAACACCGCGTCGTAGTCAGGCGGGAGGAAGAGCGGTGCGGGCGAATCCTTGTACCGGACCAGAATGGCGGGCACCTTCAGGACACCCGTCACTACCGTCGACGACGGCCGCGGACCGCTCTGATCCAAGGGTCCGACGCGCGCAGCCGGCGCATTGAGTGCGCTGAACTGTCCCGCGGCAAGGAGCCGGGCGCGCGTCGCGCGAACGCTGCGCGCCTTCGAACGCCAGACACCGTCCTTGCGAAAATCGAATCCGGGGATTTCCCAGTGGGGATGCAGCCGGCCTTGAGCGGCCGCGCTGTTCGGAACGAGCGCGCACAACAGGGCGGAAACGCCCAGGAATCGGACGACGTATGGCACCACGATGAGCCTCCGGAGGAACGGCGTAGTCCGGGCGAATGCCGCAATTTAGGCTAGCGCTCAGCTACCCCGAAAGGCTGTGGTGAGTCTCACAACGAGCCTTGCCAATTCGGGATCGCAGGGCTAAGCTGTACCCACCGCTCATCATAGAATCCGAGGTTTCGTGCGCACAGAGACCCTGCAGCACATCGCGCTGTTCGACAAGTGTAAGAACTTCACCCGGGCGCGCGAGGTCCAAGCTGCGGGACTGTACCCATACTTCAAACCCATCTCCCGCTCCGAAGACACCGTGGTGGTGATCGAGGGTCAAGAGCGGATCATGATGGGGTCGAACAACTACCTCGGCCTCACGCACCATCCCGAAGTCCTCGCCGCCGCGCAGGCTGCGCTCACCCGCTATGGATCGGGCTGCACGGGGAGCCGCTTCCTGAACGGCACCCTCGATCTGCACGAGCAGCTCGAAACCGAGTTGGCGGAGTTCTTCGGCAAGGAATCTTGCCTCGTCTTCTCAACGGGGTATCAAGCCAACCTGGGCGTGATTTCCGGCCTGGTGGGCCGCAGCGACGTCGTCTTCCTCGACAAACTCGACCACGCGTCCATCGTGGACGGCGCCAAGATGTCGCATGGCGAAACGCAGCGCTTCAACCACGGCGACTTGGCCGGCCTCGAGCGCAAACTGCAACGCGTCCCCGAAGGTACCGGGACGATGGTCATCGTAGACGGCGTCTATTCGATGGAAGGCGACATCGCCGACGTGCCGGGACTGCTGCGCGTCTCCCAGAAGTACGGCGCCGCGCTCGCGATCGATGACGCGCACTC
>Ga0184632_10001270_pt1 | contig 10297 bp, 7 predicted proteins | sample PLM31_50_b1_FD_133153 | JGI IMG/M metagenome (GOLD analysis project Ga0184632, IMG submission 133153) | Groundwater sediment microbial communities from an aquifer in East River, Colorado, USA - PLM3-1_50_b1 | ecosystem: Environmental > Terrestrial > Soil > Riparian zone | place: USA: East River... | reverse complement strand
CGGGTTCGGCGACGTCGCCGGACTGCAAGTCGTCTCGGGAACGGGTGGGCAGGTGGAAGCGGGCCCGTCCGCCGAGGGCGTCGCCGAGCGGGCCTCTCGCGAACGCGAGATCCGGGCAGCCGAGCGCCGCGAACGCCAGATGCGCGAGCGGGCCGAGCGGATGCGCACCGAGGTCGCGGCGATGGAGGAGCGCCTGGCCGAGCGGAAGGAGAAGCTGGGCGCGGCCGAGGCGGAGGCTAGGGGTGCCGCCGTTGAGCTGAAGCGCCTCCGCAGCTAGCTCTGGTTCCCGGGACCCGCGCACGGCTCAGGTACCATCGAGCCCATCATGCGGAAGTACGACCCCGGAACGATCGAGCCCAAATGGGTGGCTGCCTGGGAGGCGGAAGGCCTGTATCGGGCCGAGGACGAGGACAGTTCACGGCCCAGGTTCTACGCCCTGGACATGTTTCCCTACCCTTCAGGCGACCTGCACATGGGCCACGCCGAGGCCTTCTCCGGAGGGGATGCCGTGGCCCGGTTCGCAGCGATGCGTGGCCATAACGTCCTGCACCCCATCGGATGGGACGCCTTCGGCCTTCCGGCGGAAAACGCCGCCATCAAGCGGGGCATCCATCCGAAGGAGTGGACGTACGCCAACATCGATCAACAGCGGAGATCGTTCCGACGGATGGGGATGTCGTTCGACTGGAGCCGCCAGTTCAACACGTGCGACCCGGAGTACTACCGGTGGACCCAGTGGCTGTTCCTGAAGCTCTTCCAGCGGGGCCTGGCTTACCGGAAGCTGGCCCCGGCCAATTGGTGCCCCAAGGACCAGACCGTCCTGGCCAACGAGCAGGTGATCAACGGGTGCTGCGAGCGATGCGGCACCCCGGTGATCCGCAAAGACCTGACGCAGTGGTTCTTCAAGATCACCGACTACGCCCAGCGTCTCCTGGACGACGTGGACGAGTTGGTGGACTGGCCCGATCGCGTGATCACCATGCAGCGCAACTGGATCGGGCGTTCGGAGGGCGCGGCCGTGGAATTCGAGGTCGCCGAGACCGGCGACAAGATCGAGGTGTTCACCACCCGGCCGGACACGCTGTGGGGAGTGACGTTCTTCGTGTTCGCCGTCGAGCATCCGTTGGTGACGAAGCTGGCCGAGACCGGTGGGACGGTGCCGGAGGTGAAGGCGATGGCCGACGCCCTCCAGGCCACACCGCTCACCAACCGGGAGCAGGCCGAGAGCCGAGATGGCGTGCCGCTCGGCGTGCACGTGGTGAACCCGGTGAACGAGGAGAAGGTGCCGTGCTTCGTCGCGCCGTATGTCCTGATGGAGTACGGCACGGGCGCCGTGATGGGTGTCCCAGCTCATGACCAGCGCGACTTCGAGTTCGCTCGAGTCCACCGCCTGCCCATCCGCGTGGTGGTGCAGCCGGAGGGGGAGCCTCGCGACGCCGAAACGATGACCGAGGCCTACGACCACGAGGGCGTGATGGTGAACTCCGGACCCTTCGACGGGGTCCGCTCGCCGGAGAGCATCGCGGCGGTGACGAGTTGGCTCGAGGAGCAGGGCAAGGGACGGCCGGCCATCACGTATCGGCTCCGGGACTGGCTGATCTCGCGTCAGCGGTACTGGGGCGCGCCGATCCCCATCATCCACTGCGCGGACCACGGCGAGGTCGCCGTACCGGAAGCCGACCTGCCGGTGCTGCTCCCCGATGACGTGGATTTCCGGCTCGGCGGAGAGTCCCCGCTCGCCCGCCACGAGGGCTTCGTGAACGTCACGTGCCCGACGTGCGGCAAACCCGCGCGGCGCGACACGGATACGATGGACACGTTCGTCGACTCCTCCTGGTACTACTTCCGGTACTGCTCGCCGAACGAGACCGCCGGGCTGTTCGACCCGGACCTGGTGGCCCAGTGGATGCCGGTCGGTCAGTACACCGGTGGCGTGGAGCACGCCATCCTCCACCTGCTCTACTCCCGGTTCATCACCAAGGTCCTCCACGACATCGGCATGGTCGAGTTCACGGAGCCGTTCCCCCGCCTGATGAACCAGGGGCAGGTGATCTTCGGGGGAGCGTCGATGAGCAAGTCGAAAGGGAACCTGGTCGAGGCCATGCCATTCGTTGAGCGGTGGGGTTCGGACGCGCTGCGCCTGACCATCCTGTTCGCCGGGCCGTTCGGCGACGACATCGATTGGAAGCTGATCGCCCCGGATCTCCAGCGACGTCCCGCCATGAATGCGTGGCTGGGACGTGTGTATACCGCGGTCTCCGAGGCCGCGGAACGGGACGCTTCCGAGCCGCAGGAACTGACCCGGCTCACGCACCGAACCATCAAGGCCGTGACCGAGGACCTCGAACGGTTCCGGTTCAACGTGGCCATCTCCAAGCTGCAAGTACTGACGAATGCGATCCACTCGGCTCTGGACGGGGGCGGAGGCGCTCGCGACGCCGCCTCGGCGGTGGTGCAGATGCTAGGACCCTTCGCGCCGTTCATGGCCGAGGAGCTATGGCGGGAGGCTTTGGGAAACAGGACGAGTGTCCATGTCTCCTCATGGCCGTCGTTCCACCCTGAGCTGGCCCGCGAGGAGCGGGTGACCCTCGTGGTCCAGGTCGACGGGAAAGTCCGGGATCGTCTCGAAGTGGACGCCGCCGCCGACGAGTCCACCTGTCGCGAACTCGCCCTGGCCTCGGCAAACGCCCGCCGGTTCCTCAACGGGCGACAGGTCCGCCAGGTGATCGTCCGCCCCCCCCGGCTGGTCAACATCGTCACCTCGGGCTGAGCTCGTGCCCGCCGGCAGTGGGCGCCTGTCGGCTCAATCCACTCCTGCCCAGGCCCGATAACCCCTTCGGGTACCCGGCTTCGGGTATCTGCCCTTTCTTTCGTGACGGGTGGGGGAATGAGCCGGTCCGGTACTTCCGGGGCCAGCGCTCCACGGGGGTCGCTGTCCCCCGAGGAGCGCCGGACGGAGCGCTCAATCGCGCTTGTACGCATCGCGGTCGTGGCGGTGGTCGCCGACGTGTACCTGATCTCGATCGGGATCCGTCCCGCCGTTCGTCCCCTTGCTCCGTCGGTCCTTGTCCTGGCGGCCGTGTATGCGATCTGGTCGCTCCTCGCCCGCCCCGACGAGACCATGTCGCCGAACAGATTCCAGGCGGCCACGCTGCTCGTGGACGCGACCTTGATCACCCTGTGGCTGGTGGCCACGGGCGGGACCAACAGCGAGTATTGGACGCTGTACCTGATCGCGCTCGTCGCCGTGGCCATGCGGTACAGCCTGGTGGAGACGTTCTTCTCCGCCCTGGGGCTGGCCGTGTTGTACGTGATCGTCCTCAGCATCAATGGCGGCGCGTCCCCGGCCGCCCTTCTGTCCCGGCTGCCGGTGCTTCTCATCGCCGGATTCGCGCTCGGCGTGTTGGCCCAGCAGCGGAGGACCCACCAGGTCCAGCGGCAACTCCTTGCCCAGATCGCGGAGGACCGTTCGCAGGCGCTCGCGGAGGAGCAGGCGCTCGTGGCCCGGCTGCGGGAGGTTGACCTGGCCAAGTCGGAGTTCGTGGCCGTCGCCGCGCACGAGTTCCGCACGCCGCTCGCGGCGATCCTCGGGGTGTTCAGCACGCTTCGGAACCACGGCGACGGCCTCGATCCCTCGCTCCGCGAGGAGTTGCTGGTGGGTGCGGAGACCCAGGCCCAGCGGCTGGGTCGGCTTGTCGACGACCTCCTCACCGTTGCTCGGATCGAGGACGGCGCGCTGCGGCTCGACGTGCAGCCGGTCGAAGCCGAATGGCTGGTGTCTCATGCCATCCAGGTCTCGCGCACAGGCGACCGGGTCCGGTCCGACCTCGACGGCGTTCAGACCATCTGGTGCGACGCCGACCACATGGTCCGGGTGCTGACGAACCTGATCGACAACGCGCGGAAGTACTCGCCGCCGGACGGCACCATCTTCATCACGGTTGCCCAGGGTCCATCCACCGTCTCCGTGAGCGTTCGCGACGAGGGCCCGGGCATCCCGAAGGAACGCCGGGCGGAGGTGTTCGACCGGTTCCGCCGCTTGGGGGAGAAGCCCAAGAAGCCGGGCGCCGGGCTCGGGTTGTACATCACCCGCAGCCTGGTCGAGGCACACGGGGGGACCATCCGCGTGGACGAGGCGCCCGGTGGGGGCGCAGACTTCAACTTCACGATTCCCCAAGCGGAACGCGATCAGCCGGTTTCGACCGATCGTCCGGCCGCCGCGACCGCGGTGTGACCGAGCGCACAGCGCGCGATCTCGCATCCTGCTAGCTTCGGCCGCTCCTCCCTCTCGTGCAGGTCGGATCGGGCGATCTCGCCCGGAGAGGGGTGTCGAGCCAAACGCTTGGCGACCGATTGTCGGGGTTGTCCCGTGCTGAGCTCGGAGGCCTGGTGGCGCTCGTGGCCATCACGGTCGGTGGCGCCGGCCTGTGGTACGTGCGTTCGCTCCCACGTCCGGTCGAGGTCCGGGCGGATGCGGCGTCGCCTGCGGCCGGCGCTTCGGCAACGAGCTCGCCCGACGTCATTCCGATCCTGGTCGACGTGGCGGGCTGGTTCGCCAGCCGGGGGTCTACGAGTTCCACCACGGCGATCGGGTCATCGACGCCATCGATGCTGCGGGCGGGGCCAGGCGGGGGGCTGCCCTCGATGCGCTGAACCTCGCTGCGCCGCTTGCGGACGGGACGCAGATCCTCGTTCCGAGGAGAGAGGCCTCAGAGCCGGCGGGCTCGGCGACCTCGGCACCCTCGGTGGATGGAGGCGTCACATCATCGAAGGTGAACATCAATTCTGCTTCGGCCCTGGAGCTGGAGGCGCTCCCGGGGATCGGCGAGGTCATCGCGCAGGAGATCCTGGATTACCGAACCGCGAACGGCCCGTTCGTATCCGTCGACGACCTGCTCGACGTGAGCGGGATCGGCGAGGTCACCCTGGAGAACATCCGCGACCTCGTGACCGTGTGACGCGTGCCGCGCATGACCCTGGTCAGGTGACCGCATGACCACCTGGATCCTGCCGGTCGCGGGTGCAGCCTTCTGGGCCGGCCTGATGGCTCGCCCGCTCTTCGGGGAGCGAATGCCCGTGTGGTCGTGGTTGGTGGCTGGGTTCGTCGCGCTCGCATCGTCGTTGGTACTGGCTCCCGCCGATTGGGTAGGTGGCGATCCCCTGGCTCGGGCCGGCCTGCTCAAGCCCAAAGAGGAGCCGAGGGCGGTATCGGCCGTCACGGTGGGGAGGCTTCAGGTCGGCAGGGGCTCGCCCGCCGCCCCCCTCCTCGCGACGCTCGGCGTGTTTCTCCTCGCCGTGGGTTGGGGAGGCGCGCACGCCCACAAGGTGGCCGGCTCGCTCCTCGGCCGCCTGGTCACCGAGCGGGTCACCGTGCATGGCGTGCTTCGGACCGATCCGTCGGCCCAGATCTCCGGGTGGTCGGCGGTGATCGATGCCGGGCAGGTCGAGTGGGAGGGCGAGGCCGCAGCGGTCCACGAGTCGCTGTGGGTCCAGGGACGGGACCGGCCCCCGCCCGCAGCGCGAGGCGACCGAGTGGTGCTGGCGGGCCGGATCCTGCTTCCGGACGATCCCGAGTTCGCCGATGCCCTGGCCCGCCGGGCCATCGCCGCGGAGATCATCGCGACGACGTTCCGCCGGCTCGGCCCGTCGGCCAACCCGTTCGTGCGGGCGGCTCAGTCGTTCCGATCGTTCGTGGGTCGGTCCATCGCCAGACTATTCCCTCCACGCGAGGCCGGGCTGCTGATGGGGCTGGCCCTCGGCGACGATTCCCGACTCGATCCCGCTCTCGCCCGGGACTTCCAGGCGACCGGCCTGGGTCACCTCCTGGTCGTTTCGGGGGAGAATGACAGTAATGTGATTCGGTCGCGGCGTGGCGGACGGCTGTCAAGTCCGAGCTTCGAATGCCTGGTCAGGCCCGAATCGGAGTTTCTGCGCCCTACAGGTTCGCTACGAGTCGGACGACATCGGGCGAGTGTCGTTCCGCGACGGGAATGTCACTCCGATCGTCTGCCGTCGCGTGCGGAACGCTCTTAGGGCGCTACGCACATGCGTTTTGAAACGCCTCGGATCTTCTCGAGAAGAAGCCCTTCGTCTGATCCTCCGCGACCGCGACGACGACCAGATAGTTGCCCTGCAGGAACATCGTCGTCCTGTGCACCTTCCAAGGTCCCGTGAGAGGGCCCGTCATGTTCTCCGCGTGAACGGAGACCAGCGCGCGAGTCCCGTCGGCGTCCACGCCGCACTCGATCGGGCTCCAGAGCCCCGAGTCAAATCCACCACCCAGGATCGCTGGCCCGGGCTTGACATACGGAGGATCGGCCGGATCGGCAATGACCAGCGGGTGAATCTCGTCCGAACCCACGCGGAAGAACTCCATGTAGTCGGTCGCCGCCCCCGGGCCGATATCGACCGCCAGCTCGTCCCGTCCGTCGCCGTCCAGATCGGTCGCTTCGAACACGTCGGTTCCCGTCAGACAGGGCTGACACTCGGTGAACGACTGCTGAAGCGTCTGTCCGGTTTGGAACGTGACCTCGATCCGCTGCGACTCGAGATGCGCGTATACGTCGCCATTTCGCCCGCATGAGACGTCGGCGGGAACGACGGCGATGATCTTGGCCACATCGGCACTACCGTCGCCGTCGAAGTCACCCGTCGTCGTCGCTTGGACGCACCCGGTCGGCGACCGAGACGCGAGCGCGGGAACGACGCCCCAAGCTGGCGACGTCGCACTAGGCCCCTCGGTCAGGGGATCGACGTCTTCGCCATCCAGGTTCATCGAAAGGATGCGGTGGTGGTCGTCGGAGCCACTGGTGAAGGCGATCTGCGACCCGTCGGGCGACCACGTCGGCTCGAAACTGCCGGGTGGGCCGAGCTTTCGAAGGCCGCTCCCGTCCACATCGATGACGTACATCGCGCCGCCGCCGTCGTTGAAGGCGATCTGCGACCCGTCGGGTGACCAGGCCGGTGTCCAGGCACCGGCAGACACCGAGGTGAGTTGCCTCTGCCTGGAGCCGTCGGCGTTCATCACCCAGATCTGAGGCGGCTGGCCGTTTGCCTCGATGGTTCCCGGTCCGGCCGTGACGAACGCGATGTGTGAGCCGTCTGGTGACCAGGCCGGCTCAAACCGATCCCAATCCCGGTCGGTGAGTGGCTCAAGTCCGGTCCCCTCGGCCTTCACGGTGTAGATCCGCCGAGGACTCCCCGGGGCGGTGCCTCGAGCGAAGACAATTTCGGTGGCATCCGGCGACCACGAGGGCGACTCGTCCATCCACTCAGGGTTGGACGTGATCTGCCGCTGGCCCGATCCGTCGACGCCCATTACCCAGATACCCGTTCCCGCCTCCGTGGTGCGGACGAACGCGACCTTCGCGCTATCGGCGGAGAGTGCCGGCTCATCTCCTGGGCCCAGACGACGAACATGCGAGCCGTTGGCGTCCATCACCTCGATGAAAGGCGTCATGTCCATCGGCGCCTGGGACGCGAAGACGATCAAACCGGTGGACGCTGTCGCTGGCGTCGGCCCTGATGTGGGCCTGAACGCCGTCCATACAAGGGCGAGGGCTCCAACCGCAAGAGCGAGCGCCGTGCCGGTCGCGCCCAGTCGTCGGTTCCGACGTCGGGCCCTGATCCGTTCGAGCGTTCGCTCGTAGGCGTCCACGTCGGGTCGGACATCGCCGAGGCCTTGGCGAAGAAGGTCGCGAAGCTCAGGCATCTACGTCTCCGAATCGCTGTCGAAGCGAGTTCCGCGCACGGTGGACGCGCCCCCGGACAGATGAGGAGTCGATCCTAAGGATTCCGCCGGCCTCGTCGGCCGAGAACCCGAGCCACTCCATAAGGACAAGCGCCTCCCGCTGCGAGCGGGGGAGCGAGGCGAGCGCCTCGAGCACCTCAAGCCGTGCCTGGCCGACGTTGTGCGCGGTGCTCGTGCCAACTCGGCCGCTCCTGAGCCCCCGTTCAGCCCGCCGAAGCCAGCTTCGGTGCAGGTTGAAGGCGATCTGGAAGACGTAACCTATGGGCGACTGGACATCTTGGACCCGGTCCCAGCGTTCGAAGGCCCGCGCCATGGCCTCTTGCGCCAGGTCTTCCGCATCGCTCTTGTTCCCGCACATCAGATACATCACCTGGAAGAGCCGCTCGTACTCGGCCTCGAAGAAGGTGCTGAAGTCCGCATTCGCCCGCCGTCCGGTCACGTCAGACATCCTGACGGACTCATCCGAGATTAAGACGCTTGAGAGACCTGGTGCGTTTGGGTCGACGATGTCGTTTTCCATCGAAAGTGACAGCCACGCTGCTCCCACGAGTTGCGCTTTCCGCCGGAAGCGACTGCCAAGCCCTATGGGGGCTGCTCGTGGTGCGCACTCAAGTCCGGCGATAGGTCGGTCGACGTTTCGGAAGCGGCACAGGAGCCTTGATTCGGCATGATTGCTTCGAGCACGAAGAGAGTCACTCGCCCGAAAAGGCGGCACCCGTCCGGCTGGTCCCGGGGCGTCGCCAAGATCGGACTCTTCACCGCGGTCGCTCTTGTCACCCTGACCAGCTGCGCCGATCCGGAAGCGTCCGATCAGCCGATCTCCAGAGGGTCATCGAGCCCCTCAGCCAAGGCCTCCACGAGCTGGGTGGCGGAGAAGTTCGCGCTCACGGACTGCCCGGTTCCCGATGAGGCGTTCTGTGGGGTCGCCGTCGCCGCCGTGAACGCGATCGCATCGGGGGATGCGGCAGCTCTCGTCGAGCTGAGTCGCCCGGATGCCTACGACTGTGACGTGGTCATGTACGAGTTCTTCCCAGGCTGCGTGACGACGGATGTCGTGCTCGATGGGTACACGTTCACGAGCGGGACGTTCCCGATGTTGACGACCGAGGTCCTTTCTGAGAAGGACTACCTTCACCGACTCGAGGCGATGTTCGCGTCGGTCGATCCTTCCTACTCTGACGAGCACGGGAGCGGTGCTTCCAAAGTAGTTGGTGTGAAGAAGTGTGGCGGGGACTGGACGATCACGTGGACGGCCGCCATGAGCCAGGGTGGCGCACCGCCCCAGCGGATGGCCGGCTTCTTCGGGTTCGTCGTGGAGGTGCTCGGATCAGACCAGTGGTTCACTCCAGGCCCGTGGGTCATGCCTCTCGCCTATCCGGAGGGTGAACCGTTCCCGCCGCAAGACGATCCACCGCTCGACGAGATCGGATGCGACGAGCCGACTCTTCCTTGGCCGTCTCTCTGATCGATCAGTGTCGCTTTGTGACGAAAGCGTGACTGACCGCAGTTGCGCTTCCCGCCGGAAACGACATCATGGACTCACCCGCTCCTACGGATGCAGGCAGGTCGTATCACGAGGGAACGCCGTGACTTGGCGGACGTTCGAGGTGCCCGCAACGAGCGCGACCCAGCTCCGGGAGCCGGCCTCGGCCAACCGATCCGAGATCAGCACGGGTCTGAGCCTATCGCTGTCTCAGTGCCAGTCCCCGTCGCCCAGATCGGCAGATATGCGTGGCAGGGCTCGGCCACTCGGCCTCGGCGTAGAAATCGCGCACATTACGCGGCGCGGGGGGTTGCGGTGACCTTCCACCTGGGCGCAGTATCGAAACGTACCCCGAGTTGAGGAGGTCCCCGTGGCGGACACGAGAACGACAACTGAGGCGCCCAGCATCCGGCCGTTCCAACTCGACGTTTCGGACAAAGAGGTGGCGGACCTCCGGCAGCGGATCGCGTCGACGCGATGGCCTACCAAGGAGCTCGTCCCAGACCGATCGCAGGGCGTGCAGCTCGCCACGCTGCAGGAGCTCGCTCGCTATTGGGCCACCGAGTACGACTTCGGGAGGCTCGAGTCCAGGCTGAACGCTCTCCCGCAGTTCATTACCCAGATCGACGGGGTCGACATTCACTTCATCCACGTCAGGTCGCGCCATGAGAACGCGTTGCCGCTGATCATGACGCATGGCTGGCCCGGCTCGGTTATCGAGCTGCTCGAGACCATCGGCCCGCTCACCGACCCGACCGCGCACGGTGGGCAAGCGGAGGACGCGTTCCACCTCCTGCTGCCGTCCCTGCCCGGCTACGGCTTCTCCGGCGAGCCGGCCGAGCTCGGCTGGAACGTCGGCCGCGTCGCGCAGGCCTGGGCGGAGCTGATGCACCGCCTCGGCTACACGGGTTATGTTGCCCAGGGCGGCGACGTGGGCGCCGCCGTCACCGACGCGATGGGACGGCAGGCACCCGAGGGGCTGCTCGGCATCCACATGAACTTGCTCGTGACGGTGCTGGCCGGCCCCCAGCCGGCGGAGTCCGAGCAGGAACGCGCGGCGGCGG
>Ga0184632_10001269_pt1 | contig 10299 bp, 11 predicted proteins | sample PLM31_50_b1_FD_133153 | JGI IMG/M metagenome (GOLD analysis project Ga0184632, IMG submission 133153) | Groundwater sediment microbial communities from an aquifer in East River, Colorado, USA - PLM3-1_50_b1 | ecosystem: Environmental > Terrestrial > Soil > Riparian zone | place: USA: East... | reverse complement strand
GGATTCGGCCGCGAAGGTCGCGGTAGATCGCCGCCCACCGCCCTCGTCCGTCATTGTCCAAACGCCTGCGGGCGAACCCCATGTCGCCCTCCAAGATCGCTTGTCATCACCGTGTCATCGGGACTGCCTGGCCACCCAGCGGACTGCTTGATACGGAGTGGCACTGAAATCCGTTGTGACATAAGGATTCTAGCGGAGATCTCGATGGACGCCACCATGCATATGAACGGCTGATTGCCACTCATAACCCAGAGGTCCCAGGTTCAAATCCTGGCCCCGCTACGAAGAAGTGCCAGGTCAAGGGCCGGTTCTCGGAAGATCGAGAACCGGCCCTTGATCGTTAGTCGTCCAGGTCTGTGTTCGGCCGGAGCGGGGCCGGCAGCGGCTGGCGGTGCAGCACGACCAGGCTGGCGACCGCCCGCGTCAGCACCACGTACAGCCGGCTGGCACCGCGCGGCTCGGCGGCCACGATGTCGGCGGGCTCCACCACGATCACGTGGTCGTACTCCAGGCCCTTGACCAGGCTGACCGGGAGCAGGGTCACGCCGTCGTGGTCGACCAGCGGGGCCAGGGTGTCGATCGCGTGGTCGGTCGCTACGACCGCGATGCTCGCGTCGCGCGGGGCGTCGCGCACGGCTTCCTGGAGCGCGGCCGCGATGTCGTCGACGGGCCGCACCGACAGCGTGCCGCCGGTCCGAAACGAGTGCGTCGCCGGGATCCCGGGGGCGAGATAGCGTGTCGCGTAGTCGGCGATGATCTGTGGCACGCGGTAACCGGTCCGTAGCTCGAGGGTGCGGGCGTCGCGCCGGCCGAGGCGGGCCAACAACTCGGGCCACGAGCCGGCGGCCAGCGGATGGGTGGCCTGGCCGAGGTCGCCCACGATGGTCATGGAGGCGTATTCGGCCCGGCGGGCGATCATCTGGCACTCCATCGGCGACAGGTCCTGCGCCTCGTCGAGGATCACGTGCGCGTAGTCGTCCTCGGTCGCGGTCGGCTCCTCGGGCTCGGGGACCGGCAGCGGCTCGGCGAGGATCGGCACGTAGGCGTCCTCGCCGTACGGGTCGCAGCCGTCCGTCCAGCTCACCACCCGATGCCCCTCGCGGAGGATGACGGCGGCCGCCCAGCGCTGCGCGGCCGTGACCGCGTCGTTGTCGATGCTGGTCCCGGCGACCGCGAACGGGGTCGCGAGCCCGGGGGCATACAGGTTCCAGCCGTCGTAGAGACCGCAGCTGAGCGCGAAGGTGTCGATGAGCCGGGCACCGGTGGTCAGCTCGCGTAGCCGGGCGGTCGGCTCGGCCCCCGGCGTGGCCCGCGGCGCGGGTGGCCGGCCGAGCAACTCCGCCAACTCGTCGAGCAGCGCTACGTCGTCCACCGACCAATCGGGGTGCTCCTGGTAGGACGCGGCCAGCGTGCCGGCGGCGTCGGCGCTGAGGACGGGTACCCGGGCGGGGTCGGCGAGCCAGGCGAGCACTTCGGTCGGAGTGAGCACCGGCCACCACGCCGCGAAAAAGCGCCGGAACTCGGGGCGGTCCGCGACATCCTCCACGAACAGCTCACGGTCGAGCTTCCCACCGTCCACCGTGGACCACAGCGCGTGCACCAGCACACTCGCCGCGATGGGCCGGGCCCCGTTGGGCTGGGTGGCGCTCGCCTCGGCCCGGGCCCGGATCCGCTGGCGCGCCCGCGCGAGGGCGGAATCCGGCAACGTGAGCACCTGACCCGCGTACACCAACCGCAGGCGGTCGGGCGCTGTCGGCGGGGTCTGCCACATCAGCTCGACCAGCACGTCCCGCATCTGATCGCTGCCCTTGATCCGCGCGGCCGGCGCGGCATCGCGGCGGGTGGCGGTCACCTCCGCGACGAGCTCACCGAGGGCCCGTAGGTGCACGCTCTCCTCGCCGAGGGCGGGCAGCACCCGGCTGATGTAGGTGGTGAACACCGTCGAGGGGCCCACGACCAGGATCCGGCCCTCGGCGAAGCGGCCCCGGTCGGTGTAGAGCATGTACGCGGCGCGGTGCAGCGCGACCTGCGTCTTTCCGGTGCCGGGCCCGCCGGTAATGACCGTGACCCCGCGGGCCGGCGCCCGGATCGCCTCGTCCTGCTCGCGCTGGATCGTGGTGACGATGTCGCGCATCCGCGGGCCTCGCGACCGGCGCAGAGCGGCGAGCAGCGCGCCCTCACCGAGCACGCGCAGGTCGCCGGCCTCGTCCGGGGTGAGGACGTCGTCGTCGAGGTCGACGACCTCGCGTCCACGGCAGATGATCACACGGCGGCGTACCACCCCCATCGGCTCGCCCGACGTGGCCCGGTAGAACGCCGCCGCAGCCGGAGCCCGCCAGTCGATCAGGAGCGGCTCGCGGTGCTCGTCGCGGAGACCGAGCCGTCCGATGTGGTATGCCTCACCGTCGTCGTAGTCCAGCCGGCCGAAGACGAGGCCCTCCGCCTCGGCGTCGAGCGCGCGCAGCTGCCCGGCGGCCAGATGGACCATCGCGTCACGCTCGACCAGCCCGCCGGCCGGGCCGGCGGCGGCGCGGCCGTGGCCCTCTCGGGCCAGCTCCTTGGCCTCCGCCCGCGTCGCGTCGACCCGCTCGTAGACCCGGTCGACGAACTCCTGCTCATTCGCGATCTCCTGCGTTCGCGCGTCGGTCAACCCGTACCTCCGATGGCAGTCCCCTGTGCGGCCTCGGCGAGCATACGTGCAGGTCAGGGGCAGGAAATCGGCATTAGGGTGGATTCGGAGCGGGGGCCTTGACCGATATACTGATGTCGGCGGGAGGTGTTCGTGCGCTGCGATTTCCGGCCCGCGTCCTGTCCCCTGCCGACAACGGGTGAGGAGGATGGGTGCGGATTCCTCGATTCTGGGCCGTAGCCGAAGGATCGGATACCAGGCCCGACGGGAAACGCCGGTTCCGGCGCGCATGGGAGGGTCGACGACGTCGGCGGCCGACGCCGTGGTGGTTGCGCACGGGCAACTACGATCGGCCTTGGCCAATCTCCGATCCGGCCCGCGATCGGGCGGTTACTATCCGCGGACTCCGTTGCTGGAGCCCATATTGGAGGAGTTCAAGGTCGACGGCGAACAGGTCCTCGCCGTGACCCGCAACCGGTATGGCGCCGAGATCCTCAACACCGACCGCCTTCTGATTGCCGACGTCGACCTGCCCGAGCTGGAGGGGACGACGGCCGGCGATACGCCCGAGAGCTCGCGGAGATCGCGCTCGGGCTAGTGGCCGTGCGCTCGGCTTCCGGTGCGGCCAGCGAACGCGCGACGAACGAAGTAGGCCACGCAGTCAGCCGGTGGATGATCACGCTGGCTCGCTTGTACCAGTCGCCTCGGGCGCTGGACGATCCGTCCACGGCCCGCCGGTCGGAGCCGAACGGAAACTGCGCCGTGCTCGTGAAAGCCACCCCGACCATCGCCGCCATCAACCAATGGCTCTGAGCATTGCGAAACACGGCCTGGGCCGACCAGCCGCGCGGCGACGAAGCCGGTCAGGCCAGAACCGGCCGCGCGTCAACTCGCCTAGCGCAGGTTCACTACAGCGTGGAGGTCGGTCGTCCCCGCTCGGTTATGCGGGGACTGGCGTGGCGGCGTCCAAGAGGGCCGCGAGCTGGCGCAGGTTCGCCGGCCGGGGCCTGTAGTAGACCCAGGTGCCGCGACGCTCGGAGTCGACCAGGCCAGCCTCGCGCAGCACCTTGAGGTGGTGGGAGATGGTCGGACCGGAGACGTCGAAGCCGACCGTCAGGTCGCACACGCAGATCTCACCGGCGGGCGCCGAGGTGATCATCGACAGCAGGCGCAGCCGGACCGGGTCGCCGAGGGCCTTGAACATGCGGGCCAGATCCCCGGCCTGATTCGGCGGCAGCGCCGCGTCGGTTAGCGGAGCGCAGCAGCCAGCGGAGATGTCGGTGAGCGGCAGCGACTGTTTCGACATGCCTCTAGGTTGACAGCTGTCGAATCAGTGTGCAAGACTCGGGGCCTGTTTCGAGAAGTATCTAGACAATGAGGCACAGTGATCCGCCCTCGGAACGCGCCGCGACAGGCGGTCGACGTGGAGTTCTGCGAGTAGTGCGGGCGGGCGTGTGCGCCTTCCTGTCGCGTGCAAGCGCGGCGGGAACGGGCCACCGAATGGGTCCACCTTTGGCGCACGGAGATATGGCGATTCAGCAATCCGAAGGGTGAGGATCATGATCGAGCAGACCACAATCCGGGCGGGCGGATCCAACGCCGACCTCGCGGCGGCGCACGAGCCGCCGGCGAGCGGCTGTTGCGGCACAGCCAGCGCTTCGGCCAAGCCCGCCGAGGCTGCACAGCCGTGTTGCGGCACGGCTCAGGAGGCAGGCGACGCCGATTCGTGTTGCGGCCATGAGGCGAAGGCGGTATCGGTTGCCGCCGGTGCCGGATGCTGCGGGTGAACCGCCCGGGTTCGAGGCATCGGCCGGTGGCCTGGCCGCGGACCGCCCATTCGATCCGGCATCGGCCGGCCCTCGCGACCGTGTTCCACATCGGTCGCATTCAGGCTAGAGTTCTATCGTTGATCGGCGATAGACGATGAAGGTGGAGCGTGGCGGAGCTGTTGCATCGGGACGCGGCGGTGGAGTACGCGTCGTGGTTTCGGGCTCTGGCCGATCCGACTCGGGTGCAGATCGTGGAGTATCTCGCCCGGGCGGGACGGCCGATGAGCGTCGGGGAGATCGTGGCCGCGGTCGGGCTGGCGCAGTCGACCGTGTCGCAGCACCTGAAGATCCTCGCCGAGGTGCGGTTCGTACTCGCCGACCCGGTCGGCACCGCGCGGCATTTCCGGATCAACGAGACATGCGTGTCCTGCTTCCCATCCGCGGCGGACGTGGTGATGGGAAGGCCCGCACCGCCAACCCCGCAGGAGGACCGCTGAGCATGACTACACCGATCACAGTGGACACTGCCGCCGAGAAGTCGGTGCGGGCGATGTCGGACGAAGACGCCGTGACGGTGCTGGCCATCTACCAGGCCGGCCTGGACACCGGGTTGGCCAGCTTCGAGACTGATGCGCCGACCTGGCGGGTCTTCGACGCCGCCCGGCTGCCCACCCATCGACACGTTGCGGTCGACACCGCCGGCACCGTCGTCGGCTGGGTTGCCGCTAGCCGGGTGTCGGCTCGACCGGTGTACGCCGGCGTCGTGGAACACAGCGTCTACGTCCACCCAGACGCGCAGGGCCGCGGTTTCGGGCGGCTGCTACTTGCCACCTTCATCGCTTCCACCGAGGCAGCCGGGATTTGGACCATCCAATCGGGCGTCTTCCCGGAGAACGCGGCCAGCCTCGCCCTGCACGTTCGGGTCGGATTCCGCGTGGTGGGCACCCGGGAGCGCATCGGCCAACACTATGGCCGCTGGCGGGACGTCGTGTTTATCGAACGCCGCAGCCCGCACCTCATCTGACCATGAACCGCGCCCTTCAGAGGGCCCAACGAACCTGCTGATTCGAGACCTGTCGACATAGGAGCAAACATGACGAACACATGGAAGCCAGAACTGCCGGTGGTTGTGATCGGCGCTGGACCGGTTGGTCTGGCCGCCGCGGCACATCTGGCCGAACGCGGCCTCGACTTCGTGATTCTGGAAGCCGGCGACACGGTCGCCGCTTCCGTGGCCGCATGGGGCCACGTGCGTGTCTTCAGCCCGTGGCGCTACAACACAGATCCCGCCGCTCGGCGCCTGCTCGCCACCGCTGGGTGGACCGAACCTAGCCCGGACGCGCTTCCCACCGGCCGTGAACTCATCGACGCCTATCTCACACCGCTGGCAGCGCACCCAGCGATCGCCGCCCGGCTGCGCGTGCATACGCGCGTGGAGGCAATCACCCGCCGGCACCACGACCGGGTCCGCAGCGCCGGGCGCGAGACCGCACCGTTCCTGCTGCGTCTCCGCACCCCCGATGGCGAGGTCGACGAGGTCGAGGCGCGTGCGGTCATCGACGCCTCGGGCACGTGGACCGTGCCCAACGTGCTCGGCGGCGACGGCCTGCCGGCGCTGGGCGAGGTCGAGCACGCCGACCGGATCACCCCCGCGTTGCCCCACGTCCTCGGCGCGCAGCGGCGCCACTTCGCCGGCCGGCACACCCTTGTGGTAGGCGCCGGCCATTCCGCCGCGACCACCCTGCTGGAACTGGCCACTCTCGCCGACACCGAACCCGGCACCCGGGTCACCTGGGCCATCCGGTCCGGGTCGCCGGGTCGCGCCTACGGCGGAGGCGACGCGGATGCCCTGCCCGCCCGCGGCGCCATCGGCACCCGGCTGCGTGGGCACGTGCAGGCCGACCGCATAAATGTTGTCACCGGCTTTCACACCCGTTCGGTGAGCGCGCTGCCCGGCGGCGGCGTGAAGTTGACCGGACGAAGGCTGGACGGCACGGAGGAGAAGCTGACCGCTGACGTGGTTGTCAACGCCACCGGCTTCCGGCCCGACCACACCCTCACCGCCGAGCTGCGCCTCGATCTGGACCCGATCCTCGGCTCGACCCGGGCACTGGCTCCGCTGATCGACCCGAACCACCACTCCTGCGGCACAGTCCCGCCGCACGGCGTCGACGAGCTCACCCACCCAGAACCCGGCTACTACGCGATCGGCGTCAAAAGCTATGGCCGCGCCCCGACATTCCTTCTTGCGACCGGATACGAGCAAGCCCGGTCCGTGGTTGCGGCGCTCGACGGCGACTGGGCCGCCGCCCGCGATGTCCAGCTCCACCTACCCGAGACCGGGGTCTGCTCCAGCACGCTGGCTCTCGACGGCGCCGAGGCTGACACCTGCTGCGGCGCCGCGGCTGACAAGCCTGTAGCAGGCGGCACGAGCCGCGGGTTGGCAACCGGGCTTGCTGGTGGTCTGAGCCCGTTGCCCGTCATCGAGCGGACCCCCGCCGCCAGCGGCTGCTGCGGCTGAGCCGTCCACACTGGACGACCAAATGATCGCGACAAACGCGCCGGTCGCCGAACCCGCACGGGCCGGCGACCGGCGCGTGGCGGGCCACCGGCCGTTGCTCGCGGCGCTCGCGGTCACCCAAACGGTCGGCTACGGTGTTCTCTACTACGCCTTCGCAGTGCTGCTGGCCCCGGTCGCCCAGGAGCTGGCGACCAGCGCGGCCGCCGTTACCGGCGCCCTGACCCTCTCGGTCCTCGTCGCGGCCGTTGCCGCAGTCCCGGTCGGACGGTGGCTGGACCGGCACAGCGGCCACGCACTCATGACCGCGGGATCGGTGCTTGGCACCGCTGCGCTGGTCGCCTGGTCACGCGTCCACACGCTCACCCAGCTGTATCTGGTGTTCGCGGTCATCGGAGTCGCCTCGGCGATGGTGCTCTACGAGCCCGCATTCGCCATCATCGTGCGTCGCATCGAACCGACTCGGCGGGCCTCGGCACTGCTGTTGGTCACCATCGTCGCCGGGTTCGCCAGCAGCATCTTCCTGCCGCTGACCGGCCTGCTGGTCGCCGGTCTCGGCTGGCGCGACGCGCTGCTCGCCCTCGCCGTGCTGCACGGCTCGGTCGCAATCCCCCTGCACGCGCTCGGGCTGCGCCGTGGCGGCACCCATGTGACCACAGTGGACCCACACACGGGGACCTCGGGCCGGCGGGACGCGTGGACGGACCGCGGCTTCTGGCTGCTAGTGGTCGCGTTCACCGCTCACATCGCGGCGATCGCCGTCATCTCCGTGCATCTGGTCAGCTACCTCGTCCGTCTGGGCCATCCGCCGGCTTTCGCGGCGACCATGGCCGGTGGACTGGGCGTACTGTCGGTCACCGGCCGCGTGGTCACCACGTCGCTGCGACGACGATGGTCCACCGCAACAGTCACCGCCGCCGTCTTCGGGCTCCAGGCGGCGGCCTTGGCGGTTCTGCCGGCTATCGGCCGAAGTGACCTCGGCGCGCTGGCCTGCGTGGTGATCTTCGGACTCGGCTTCGGCGTGGCCACCATCGCCCGTCCCGCCATGCTGGCCGACCGGTACGGCGCCGCGTCCTATCCCAGCATCGCGGGCGCCCTCGCCCTGCCGGTCACCGTTTCCAAGGCCGCGGCCCCCCTCGCCGCCGCGCTACTGGCGACAAGCGCGGGCGGCTATACCGCGGTCATGGCGGCCGCAGCCGGCGCGTGCGCCCTGGCAGCCTCGCTACTCGCCATCATTGGCGGCCAACGCACCCACGTCGTCGCACCCGCAGGCCATCCGGATCCGGACGGCCACCGTTGAGTGGCAACGGGCCGCGGCATCCGTCGACTTCCACGGCGGCCGTGTCCCAGGACGTGTCAGGCTGGGGCGAGCGGCTGGCCTACCCGATCCTTCTCCTTCTCGGGGTAACGGACTCGGCCGCCTACAGCCTTATCGGCCCGATCCTGCCGACGCTCCGCCAAGCCACCGGCAGCACTAATACCACCATGAGCCTGCTCGCCGCCACCTTCCCGCTGGCGATGCTGGCCGGCTTCGCCCTGGCGGGACGCCTCGCCCACGCCCGGCGGACCCGGGCGGCGATGCTGGTCGGCCTTTCCTGTCTGCTCGCCGGCTCCCTCGCCTTCCTCACCACCACTGCGCTGCCCATGCTGTTCGCCGCTCGCGCCGTGATGGGGGTCGGCTCCGGATGTCTGTGGATCGCCATCACCTTCCGCACCCTGCAGTACTGGCCCGGGCAGGAGTATCTGTGCATGAGCCGCATCTACGCGGCTTACTCTGTGGGCGCGTTGGTCGGACCCAGCCTGGCCACCCTCGGCGGCGTACAACTGCCCTTCGCCAGCTACGTCGTCGTCGTTCTGGTGTGCCTGCCACTGGTTCTCGCACTACCAACAACGACGGCAAGCATTATGACCCGCGACCCGACGATGATCCGAACACGAGGATTCTGGACCGCGGCCATTGCCATCATGTTCGCCATCACCGCCACCGGCACCCTGGACGGCGTGCTGCCCCTGCACTTCGCCACCCGCCTCACCCAAACCCAGATAGGACTCGCCTACACCGCCACCGCGATCCTGATCGCGGCGGCCTCGGCCGCGGCGGGCAACGTCCGCCCAGGCCGGGCACTAACCATCGGCGGCCTGGGCATCGTGGGCGGCATTACCTTAGCCGGCGTGAGCACGACCGTGCCCATGTGGCTATGCGCACTCGCCCTGATCGGTCTGGGCGCCGGCGCCGCCCAGACCGGCGCCACCGGGATACTTCTGCAGGCCGTGCCCACCGAACGGATCGTGACGGCCATGGTCGTGTGGTCCCAGATGGGCATCCTGGGCTACCTCATCGCGCCAGCCCTCGGCGGGCCGCTCGCTGCGTGGCTCGGCTTCCAGTGGCTTGGCCTGCTTCCCCTAGGCGCGGGCGTCGTCCTCGGGGCCAGCGCCATCGTCACGTATCCACATAGGACTCCCAGAACCGTCGGCGCTGACAGGCGGGAATCTCGCGTGTTATCAGGGCGACGCTCGCCGCTACCAGGCGAGGGCCCTGGGAAGAGATCGTATGGTCCAGGTGATGCGGGCAACGCTGAAGGGGATGGCCGCAGCCATGGGCCAGACGAGGGTGGGGGCGATCAGCAGGGCGGCGGCGAGGATGGCCGCGTCGAGCATGAGTAGCCCCAGCCCGCCGACGCCGGCGAGGCGGGTTCGGCGGTAGCTGTGGCGGCTGGTGGCCGCGGCGGCAAGGGTCGCGACCACAAGCAGCAGCGCCGATCCGAACGCGATGGCGGCCGGGTGTGGGATGGGCCAGGTCCAGGCCCGGGATTGGATGAGGCTGGCGCCCCAGCAGGCGCCGGCGACGGGTCCGGTGGCGAGCAGGAGTAGTGCGGTCCGGCGGCTGGGTGCCTGCGCGACGAACGCGTCGGTGATCTGCTCGGGGGTGCCCGAACTCGGCGATGGTGGCGTGGGCGGCATGAGTGGGGGGAGCGGCCGGCGGCGAGGTGGTGTTGCCACGTTTCGGTGATTCCGTCGGCGAGTTCGTCGACCGCGTCGGCCGGCAGCCGCTGGGCCAGCCTGGCCAGATAGTCATCGATTAGCTGGTGGCTGGCCATGGTCTGCTCTCCAGCAGGGCGGTGATTGCGGTGGCGAAGTCGTGCCAGTTTCTGCGGTCGGCGTGCAGCCGTCGCTGCCCGGCGGCGGTGAGCCGGTAGGTGCGGCGGCGTCGGCCGTCGGTGGCAAATGCCGACGACCTGACCACCGGCATGATCGACCGGTTCCGGCCGTTGCCAATGGCGCGCTCCGCGGTGCTGGCCGGTCGCACCGCAGCAGACGCGGTCCGTAACCTGTTTGTGGTGTCCCTGATCACCAGGGACCACGGCCGCACCAGGATGGCAGCT
>Ga0184632_10001268_pt1 | contig 10299 bp, 11 predicted proteins | sample PLM31_50_b1_FD_133153 | JGI IMG/M metagenome (GOLD analysis project Ga0184632, IMG submission 133153) | Groundwater sediment microbial communities from an aquifer in East River, Colorado, USA - PLM3-1_50_b1 | ecosystem: Environmental > Terrestrial > Soil > Riparian zone | place: USA: East... | reverse complement strand
TGCCGACGACGGTTGTCAGCACCAACGCGATTCTGCCGTTTACGCCGACGTGCTCGGCCGTGGTGGTGGGTGGTCCTACCTTCCTGCGTTCCGTGATGCGCGGATGCGGCTGGTGCTCAAAGCTGATACGCATCCTGATCTCCGAGCTACGAGTCAGATCGACTCCGAGCATCATCGCGCTCTGAGACCACGGAGGAGGCGGGTCGAGCAGTGGCAACCGCTCGACCCGGTGTGCTGTCAGGACCCTACGCGCATCGACGCCAGGATGGCATCGAGCTCCGCGAGGTCCGCGGCCGACGTGCCTGGCATGTGCCAGGTGTCGATGATGAGCCTGTCGCCATTGACGTCGACGATGTAGGTCACGTTCAGTTGACCCGGGTGCATCCCGAGGTTTTCGGTGTCCACGGGGGCATTCACGGGGTCGTCCCCCAGTGCCGCCCAGGTCCGCATGACCCCGCCATCGCAGCTGGCCCTGTCGAGGTCAGCCGGGATGGATAGCTCGATGCGCTTGGCGGGATAGCCGCCAAGCGTGACGTCCGTCGGCGGGGTGGCGTTCCAGGCTTTCTGGGCCACCAACGCGTTCGCCAGGTCGTCGACCGTCGGGCCGACGGGAGGATCGAGCAGGGCCCCCTTCCACTGGCACGGATCCGTGTAGATGTTGTATGCCATCCAGTCGCCGACGGCGATCTCACCAGGACCGCCGCGGTCCTTGTTGGGGACCCCATATCGGCTCGTCCACCCCGCAGGGACGGTAAAGGTGATGTCGGCTGGCGTCGTGACCTGATCCGCTGGCCACAGGTAGGTGCCCGCCGGAACGTTGTCGCTGACTCCGGGAAACTCGGGGACGGCGGCCGAAGCGGCGGCTGTCGGTGTTGGAGCCGGGGTCGGCGTGGGACTCGGCGAGGCTGACGGCGAGGCGACGGCTCCGCCGACGGACGGATTCGACCGTGGCAGCAACGCAACGCCGACGAGCACGACGGCGATGACGGCCGCCGCACTAACGGCGATCTTGAGCGCGCTGTTCATTTCTTGAGCCCTCCACGCCGGCCACCAGGAACGGCGCTGATGTGTCGATTGGATCCGGTCGCGCGACGCCGTAAGCAATCGCTCCGGTGCACGCTCCGGGGCCTCGTCCTGAAGCCAGGCCGCAATCGCGGGGTCGGGATCGGGTCGGGCGTTCATGCCAGGGCCTTTCCGGCCGAGCCACTCCGCGCATCCGCCTCGAGCGCGGCACGCAGAGCCTCGGTCGCGTAATGCAGCCGTGACTTGGCCGTGCCGATCGGGATCCCGATCGTCGTGGCGGCCTCGTCCAGGGTCAATCCGAGGTAGTGGTGAAACACGACGATGGTTCGGTGATCGATCGATAAGCGGTCGAAGACGCGCGCCAGTTCATCCCTGTCGGCGAGCGCACCTGCGCCATCCGGCTGCGAGGGCTCGATTCGCAGGATCCGCACGTTCGCAACAGAACGACGTCGGTTCCGAGCCTCGTCTGTCACCGCGTGCACCAGCAGCCGGTTCAGCCAGGCATCGAATCGATCCGGATCTCGGAGCGCGGGAAGGTCGCGCCAGCAGCGGACGAGCGCCTCCTGTACGGCGTCCTCCGCGCTGTCGAAGTCCCGAAGGATCAGGCGCGCGATCCGGTACAGGTGGTCGATGACCGCGGTCATGAGGATGTCGAACGCGTCTCGATCCCCTTCCCGTGCCAGCCGAACCAACTCGGATTTCGTCACCGATCCCTCGCCTTCGTCCTGCGATCACCGGTGCAGGCCGGCGATCACCGTATTGGCGGGAACGACGTCAGGAAGGTTCAAAGAATGGCAGGAGCGCCCTTGGATCGGGCCGGCCTCAGCGCGCGTCGCGGGCCCGCTCGAGCGCGTCGAGCATCAGGTCGAGCCCGAACTTGAACTCCTTGGCGTAGTCGAAGCCGAACTTCAGGACATGCTCCGCGATGAGCTGGCGGAGGTACGGATACTCCGCGGCGGGGACGGCTCCGAGCATCGCCTCCGCCACATCCGCGAGCTCCTCCGGGGTACCGGATGGCAGGTTCTGTTCTTGTACTGCGAATCCATAGATGTAGCTGTCGAGCGTGAAGAACGCGTGGATCGCCATCTCGGCCGAGAAGCCTGCCTGCCGAAGGCTCCTGACTACAGCCTCGGCGTACCGCGACCGTGTTGGACTGACGTTGGTCCGCGACTCGATCACACCGCCGGCCCACGGATGACGCGTGAGCATCTCGCGGGCCGAGATGGCTCGCCGGCGCATGGCCCCCTTCCAGTCGTCGCCGTTTGCCGGCACCTCGATCTCGCCGGTAAGGATGTCGGCGAGCCCGTCCAGAAGGTCGTCCTTGTTGGCGACGTGGTTGTACAGCGACATCGCCTCGACGCCCAGTTCGCGGCCGAGCTTGCGCATGCTGAGCGACTCGATTCCGCCATGGTCAGCGAGGTCGATGGCGGTCCGCAGCACTCGGCCCCGGCTCAGCGGGAGCCGTGGCCGTTGGGTCCCCTTCGGTTGCCTGGCCATCCCCGTCCTCCTGGCGGTCCGTTCCTAACTACCAGCGGATTCTTGGCGCTTGACATACTTACAGCGTATGTCTAACTTACACCATACATTTACGTTGTAAGTTAGGTAGGTTACCAGATGAAGGCGATTGTCCAGGACAGGTACGGCTCCGCCGACGTCCTGCAGCTCAGGGAGATCGACCGACCAGCGGTTGGCGCGGACGATGTGCTCATCCGCGTCCTTGCAGCCGGCGTCCACCAGGGTGATTGGCACTTGATGTCGGGCCTCCCGTATCTCGTGCGCCTGGGACTCGGGCTTCGGAGACCGAACGTGACCGTCCGCGGCATGGATGTCGCCGGGATCGTCGAAGCGGTCGGGAAGGACGTTACGCAGTTTCAGCCCGGAGACGAGGTGTTCGGCTGGTGCGATGGCTCCTTCGCGGAGTACGCGCGAGCGCCCCAGTCCCATTTCCTCCCCAAACCTTCACGCCTTTCGTTCGAAGGGGCCGCGGCGACGCCGATCTCCGGCATGGCCGCGCTGCACGGCCTTCGCGACGCGGGGAAGATCCAGGCTGGACAGAAGGTGCTGGTCATCGGTGCGGCGGGAGGCGTCGGCTCGTTCGCGGCGCTGGTGGTCGCCTGGCTGCGGGACGGGCGGACGCGATGGTTCGACCGCGTCCGCTCGCAGGTCGAAGCCCGCGCCGCGACGCCCGATGAGCAGGTCCCTCGGCTGTTCGACGCCGTCGCCGAGTGGCTGGAAGCCGATGACTTCGTGGGCTGCCCCTATCTGAACACCGCCGTCGAGACTTCGAACACGGCCGACCCCGTCTCCCAGGCCATTCGAGACACCCTCGCCGAGATCGAGCGGTATTGCAGAGCGTGGTGGCCGCAACGGGCAATCCCGCGGCGCCGCGGTTGGGGAAGGAGCTCCAGACGCTCCTGGCCGGGTCGATCATGCTCGGGGTCGCCAACAGGACGACCGCGCACGTTTTCGCGGCAAGGGACGCGGCCGCGCGCCTCTTGGCAGCCCCGTAGCCTTGAGGCCAGCCGGTCTCCTCAAGCCAGCCGGCGCGTCTCCCGCATCCTGACCAGGACGATGACGCCCGACCCGGCGGTCAGTAGGGCAACGACCCAGATTGCGGATGCGAATCCAGCTAGGTCAGCAATGACGCCGGCGACGATCGCGCCTGCGGCAAAGCCGAGATCCCGCCACAACCGGTACACGCCCACCGCCGAACCACGCCACGCAGGCTCGGCGACGTCGGCAACGGCTGCAAGGAGCGTCGGATATACGAGCGCCGTGCCGAGCCCCAGAACGACAGCGGCGATGAGCCACGGCGCGAATGACGAGCTCGCTCCGATCGCGATGATCGCTCCCGCCTGGAGGAGCATGCCGGCGACGATGAGTGGCTTACGGCCCACCCGATCCGACCACGCACCCGTGCCGATCTGGGCAAGCGCCCAGACGGCAGGATACGCGGCGGCAAGGACACCGATCTCTCCGATCGACAGGCCGGCCGCGGCGTAGAAGAGCGGCAGCAGGCCCCACGCCATGCCGTCGTTTAGGTTGTTGACGAAGCCCGCCTGGCTGGCCGCGGACAACGACGGATCACGAAGGGTCGTGCGAACGAAGACTGACCGCCAGCCTATATCGAAAGCTCGCTCGCGGGTCGACTGCTCTTTGTTGACGTAGGGGCTCGTCTCGCGGACGAGCAGCACCGACGCGGCGAGACCGAGTCCGGCGTAGGCAAGGCCGAGGAAGAACGGCTCGGGGCGAAGGCCTGCTTGTTGCGCGATCGCTCCGGTCGCGAGTGCCGTCACCGCCACGGCGCCATAGCCGGCCGCCTCATTGAGCCCCATCGCGAGGCCGCGCCGTGCAGGACCGACGAGATCGATCTTCATGATGACCGTCGTCGACCAGGTCAGGCCCTGGTTGACGCCGAGCAGGACGTTCGCGAAGACGACCCATTCCCATGTCGGGGCCAGGATCAGGATGAGTGGCACCGGTAGCCCGATCAGCCAGCCTGCGACGAGGACGGGCTTGCGCCCGTAGCGGTCGGCGAGGGCTCCTGCAACCAGATTGGCGCCCGCCTTCGTAACGCCGAACGCCAGCAGGAACGTCAGCGCGGAGGCGACGCCGGCCACCGCGAAGACATCGGTCGCCAGCAGCGGCAGGATCGCTCGCTCCTGCCCAACCATCCCGCCGACCAGGGCGTTGACGCCGACCAGGACCGCAAATTGGCCAAGGTTTGCCCGCAAGCCCAGCTCTATCGGACGTCGAACGCCGTCAGGATCACCCTGATCGATTCGCATCGCCAACCCTCACCATTGACCTTGCCGTCGTGGCAATCGAGCTGGAGGAGGCGGAAGTGGACGCAAACTCGATACAAACTGCGATCCGCGTCGCGAGCAAGTATCTCGCGCAGCACCCGGAAGAGGCACGATCCACAGACAGCGTCGCCGTTGCGACACTCGTCGACGGCCTCGTGGTCCGTGTTGATGGCCCCGCCGGTGCGAGCATCACGACCGACATGGTCGCATCCGTCGGTGGCACGGCAACCGCGCCATCACCGGGTTGGCTCTTGCGCGCCGCTGAGGCCAGCTGCGTCGTGACCCTGGTCGCGATGCGGGCGGCGATGTTGGGGATCACCCTCGACACGCTCGAAGTGACGGTCGATTCCGAGTCAGACGATCGAGGACTCCTCGGGGTGGACGAGGATGTGCCTGCCGGTCCGCTGAGCGGGCGGGTCTCCGTCCGGCTGACTGCAGCCGGCGTCGATCCGACGACCCTCGATGAAGTAGCGCGATGGGGCGTAACGCATTGCCCCGTCTGCGATGCCCTTGAACGCGTGGTCCCGGTGACGATCCAGGTCGCAACCACCTGACATCGCTTCGCACTGGCCTCGACCGGCGTCAGGCGCTGTTTCGCGCGCTCTCGAGACCGTCGAGGATGAGATCGAGGCCGTACTCGAACTCGTCCGCGTAGTCGTAGCCGGGCTTCATTGCGTGCTCGGTGATGAACTCGACGAGGTTGGGGTACTCGTTGGCGGGGAAAGGCTGGAGCATGGTCTCCGCAACCTCCGCAACCTCCGCCGTCGTTTCGAACGGGAGGTTCATCTTCGTCAGCGCGAAGCCGTAGATGTAGGCATCCAGGAGCGAGTACGCGTGGGCCGCCATCTCGATGCTGAAGCCTGCCGCCCGGAGCCTGCCGATCACGGCGTCGTGGTGTCGGAGGTTGGCTGGACCGGGATTCCTCCGTGACTCCATCAAACCGATCGCCCATCGGTGGCGCGCCAGGACGTCGCGAAGCGAGATCCCCCGCCGGCGCATGGCCGTCGTCCAGTCGGCGCCGCCCGAAGGCAGACCGATCTCGCCGAAGACGACGTCGACGAGCCCATCGATGAGGTCGTCCCTATTGGCCACGTGCCGGTAAAGCGCCATCGGGGCGACTTCGAGCAACTCAGCGAGCTTCCGCATGCTGAGGGCCTCGAGCCCACCGTTGTCGGCCTGGGCCATGGCAGCGGCCAGTACTCGCTCCCTGCTCAGGCGGCGGCGCGGCTCCGCTCTCGAGAGCGCTTGTGTGGCCATCCGCTTCCCTCCTTTTGTGCCGCTTCGGTGCCCGGAAGAACCGCGCTTGACAGCGTACACCGTACGCACTAGCGTACATCGTACACCAAGTCGCGTACATGGTACGCCGCAGAGTGTAGAGGAATGGTGAGGATCAGATGCAGGCAATCGTGCAAGACCGGTATGGCTCAACAGAGACGCTCAAGCTCCGCGACGTCGACAGGCCGCAGATCGAGGATGGCGAAGTCCTGGTTCGCGTCCGCGCAGCGTCCGTCCATGTCGGTGACTGGATCCTCATGACGGGCGTGCCCCATGTCATGCGCATGGCGACCGGGCTACGCAGGCCGAAGGTCGAGGTTCCGGGGACCGACGTCGCGGGGACGGTCGAGGCCGTCGGCAACGGCGTGAAGGGACTTCGACCAGGCGACGAGGTTTTCGGCTGGTGCGCGGGCGCGTTCGCCGAATACGCGCGTGCGTCCGAGGACCAATTCGTGGAGAAGCCGGCGAACCTCACGTTCGAACAGGCCGCCGCCGTCGGCGTATCAGCATCCACCGCCCTCCAGCTCCTGCGTGACGATGGGAAGGTCAAGCCGGGCCAGAAGGTCCTGATCAACGGGGCGTCCGGTGGCGTGGGGACGTTTGCCGTGCAGATCGCCAAGGCATTCGGTGCCGAGGTAACCGGCGTGACCAGCACGAAGAACCTGGACCTGGTCCGCTCCATCGGAGCCGATCATGTCATCGACTACACCGCCGAGGACTTCACCAAGGGCGGACCGCGTTACGAGCTCATCCTCGACAACGTCGGGAACCACTCGATGTCCGAGACGAGGCGAGCACTCGGCCCCGACGGGATCCTGATCTCGAACGGGGGAGGACACGCCGGCGGGAAGCTCGGCCGCACGATCCGCGCGCACCTTTCAGCCACGTTCGTGCGCGGGCAGGCGCGTCCGTCGATCAAGTTTCAGAACACCAGGGACCTGCTCGCCCTGAAGGCCCTCGTCGAAGCCGGGGAGGTCACGCCGGTGATCGACCGCTCGTTTCCCTTGAGCGAGACCCCCAAAGCGATCGGTCATGTCGCAACCGGCCGCGCACGCGGAACGGTCGTGATCACGGTAGAGGACCGGCCACTGGCACTCGTCGCCTGACCCTAACGACAGTTCGTCGACACTCGAAAGGAAACGACACCCCATGTCCAAGGCAACAGTCACCAAGCTCTTCATCGGCCGTACGCTCGCCGTCATCGCCGGCGCCATCCTGGCCATCGCGGCCGTGTGGATCGCCATCGCAAACGACGTGTTCGTCATGAACGGACCCGATATCGTCGGCCTACGAGGGAGCGGCCTGGCTGCGACCATGCTCGGTCTCGGTATCGTCGGCGGCCTCGCGATCGCAGGCGGCCTGATCGCCGGCCTCGTGTCGTGGATCGGAGCCCTCCTGAATACCTGGCAGCGTGAAAACAAGGGCTGGTTCGTCGGCCTGCTGCTGCTCGGCATCTTCAACTTCGGCTTGGTCGCGATGATCGCGTACCTCGTGGGCGGGCCGGACGGCACGGCTGAAGCGGCCATTCGGCGAGCGCGGACCGCAGCTCAAGCGACCCCGGCGTGACGCGGGCCGATTGCTGATTCGGTCGGTGGGCGCTGGCAGCGATGTCGGCGCCCATCGCTACACGAGTTGCAACGTATCTGATAGCGCGACCCAGCTCGCCGCCCCTCTGCTGCCCGGGTCCTCGCGCGACACTGCCACGCAGGAACCAACTTTGAAGCCGACGCTCATCGTGAACCCAGCCGCCGATCGAGTGTTCGCGGCCTTCGCCGCGGTGCTCGTCGAACATGGCGCGTCGTCGACGGCAGACCTCGAACGGCGACTTCGGACGATCTATCCGAAGGCCACGGTCCACCTTCGCGAGCTGGCAGGCGAGGCGGTGGTCATCTGGTACGTCTATCGCGACGGGCAGTGGGTGGATCCGCGCGCCGCGGCGAGCAGCACGGAAGGAGAGTCTGGGAGTGCCCGACCCGATCGAGGACCTGCGGTCGACCGAAGAGTCGATTCTCGGGGATGCTGAATCGGTCCAGGCGATGGAGCGTAACAAGTCGGAGCTCGATCCCAGGGACCCACGTGTCGGCGAACTCTCCGACCGGATCAAGGACAAGACCGCCGAGCTCGATGACAAAGCCGCGGTCGAGCAGGAGCTGAGCGCGCAGGTGAGCCGGGAGGCGTAAGCCGACCCGTTGATGGCAGTTACGCCCTTGGCGAGGGCTGTCCGGTCCGCCCGCGGCGCGGGTGATACCGGGCGCTGACGCCACCGGATAGATTTGCGCCCATGACCTTCGACGTCGCCGCCGAGGCGTACGACCGCTTCATGGGCAGGTACTCGCAGCTGCTATCCCCGCAGCTGGCCGATCTCGCGGGCGTGCGCGGCGGCCAACGAGCCCTCGACGTCGGCTGCGGCCCAGGAGCGCTCACTGCCGAGCTGGTAATGCGGCTCGGACCGGGTGACGTGGCGGCCGTCGATCCTTCAGCGCCATTCGTCGATGCCGCTCGTGCCCGAAACCCCGGCGTCGACGTTCGACAGGCGGCCGCGGAGCAACTCCCGTTTGCGGATGGCACCTTCGACGTCACCGTCGCGCAGCTCGTCGTCCATTTCATGACAGATCCGATCGCTGGTTTGGCCGAGATGGCGCGCGTGACCCGGCGGGATGGCGTGGTCGCCGCGTGCGTGTGGGATCACGGCGGCGGCCAAGGCCCGCTCAGCTTGTTCTGGGCGGCGGCCCGCGAGCTCGACCCCGCCGTCGACGACGAATCCCATCTCGCGGGCGTTCGCGAGGGCCATCTCGCCGAGTTGTTCGAGGCCGCGGGTCTGCGCGACATCGAGAGCACGGTTCTGACCGCCAGCCTCGAGCACCCGAGCTTCGACGAATGGTGGGAGCCGTTCACCCGGGGCGTCGGCCCGGCGGGCGCATACGCAACCAGGCTCGATCCAGGACGGCAAGCCGAGCTGCGCGAACGCTGTCGCGCACTCCTCCCCGACGCACCATTCACGCTGGCGTCGCGGGCGTGGGCAGCGCGCGGCCTGGCCTAGCGGCCGTCGTATCCACGGGTCACGACAGCGCTTCCGCGAAGCTCGCGTACCCCGGTGCAACCGACGGCCACGGGTGGGAGCGCTCCCAGATCGCGGCGACCTCGAGGAGCTCGGCGTCGGCGAACCGTGGCGCCGTGAGCTGCAGCCCGAACGGCACTCCGTTCGTTGCCCTGCCGAACGGGACCGAGATCGCCGGATGGCCGGTCACGTTCTGAAGCGCGGTCGAGTACACCTCGGGCGGCAGCGGTCGATCGGATCCGGGCGCGAGTCGGCCGTCGGGGGACCATCCCGTGCTGGCTACCGTCGGCGTGAGGAGGAGGTCGGAGCGGCCAAGCAGCTCGTCGAGCCGTCGAACGTAGCCGAACCGGCGCCGCCGGGCCGCGAGATACTCGTCGATTGTCGTCTCCAGACCATCCTGCATGAACGCGCGAGCCGCCGGGTGCATCAGCGCCAGACCCTCGACGACGCGCTCTCGACCAAGCGCGGCGACATGCTCCGCTGTCGCGAGCCGGTACCAGTCGAGGTCGGGGTCCCCGCCGTCGAATAGCGGCGGCTCGAGCCACTCGACATCGAGTGCGAGGGTTGCGGCGAACGCGGTGACCGCGGCCTCGAACAGGGCGGCCACCTCGGACGGCAGCGGGCCGAAGTCGCTCGTCCGAGGCGCCGCAAAGAGTCGAGCCGGCGGCGGATTCGTCGCGAGGATCGCGTCGCTCGGTGCGCCGCTTGGATCGCCGGTCGGATGTCCGGCCTCGACCATGAGCAGCCGTCGGAGGTCGTCGACGGAGGTCGCGAATGGGCCGCTCGTGCTGAGATCGATCCAGTCAGGCGCCGGATACCGCCCAACCACCCCGAGCGTCGGCTTGATCCCGACCAGCCCGCAGAACGCGGCCGGGATCCGGATCGAGCCGCCTCCGTCGGTCCCGGTCCCGAATGGCACCAGCCCTGCCGCCATCGCCGCAGCGGAGCCTCCGCTGGAACCGCCGGGCGACCAGTCGGGCGCCCACGGATTCCGTGTCGGGCCGAAGACCAGGTTGTCGGTGAAGCCCTCGGTTGCGAACTCGGGCAGGTTCGACTTGCCGACGATGATCGCCCCGGCGGCGCGGAGTTGTGCCGGAATTCGGTCGTCGGCTGCCGCAGGCGGGGCATCAGCGAAGA
>Ga0184632_10001267_pt1 | contig 10314 bp, 10 predicted proteins | sample PLM31_50_b1_FD_133153 | JGI IMG/M metagenome (GOLD analysis project Ga0184632, IMG submission 133153) | Groundwater sediment microbial communities from an aquifer in East River, Colorado, USA - PLM3-1_50_b1 | ecosystem: Environmental > Terrestrial > Soil > Riparian zone | place: USA: East... | reverse complement strand
CGGAATCGTTTAGCCGCCGCAGGGCCGTCACAAGGCGGTGCCCCCTGTGGGGGAGGACGCCGCTAGGCGTCCTCGGGGGATCGTTTCACCGCCGCAGGGCCGTCCCAAGGCGGTGCCCCCTGTGGGGGAGGACGCCGCTAGGCGTCCTCGGGGGATCGTTTAGCCTTTGCTCGCCTCATCCAGCGCAAGGGCGCGTATCAGCATCGCCTCCGTCGCGCCAATGATGCGCTGCCGGGCCTCCGGCGCCGCCACCGCACGCGCGAGGACGACGGCGCCTACGCAGCTCGTGTAGACGGCCAGCGCCGCGTTCCGGCGCGACATGCCCGGGATCTCGGGAAAGTGAGCGGCGATGCGGTCGAGCAACGCGCCAGTGCGCTCGGCGAAAGCGTTGCGCAGATCGCGCGCGCCTCGCGCCACGTCCGGGAGCAGGAGTGTCAACGGACACGCGTGTTCGAGCGAAGGATCGTCCACCTGCGCCAGGTAATGGCGAATCAGCGCGCGCACCCATTGTGTTTTGTCGGACACCGGCGCGAGCAACGCGAGCGTGCGCTCGACGCTGATTTCGAGCCCGTGGAGCAGCGATTCCCTTGCGAGCGCCTCCTTCGACGGGAAGTGTGCGTAGAACCCGCCGACGGTCAGGCCGGCTTCGCGCATGACGGCCTCGACCGACGCAGCATCGACGCCGCGCGCCTTCATGACCCGATCCGCGGCTGCGAGGATATTTCTCCGGGTCTCCGCCTTGTGTTCCGCTCTGTATCGTGCCATTATTATTATAATATTATGTTTGCCATGCTTTGGCAAGCCGTCAGGAGTCGCTATGTCGGCGGTCCCTTGAGCTCGACGACGTTGCCATCCGGATCGGTGACGTAGATCGACGGCCCGATGCCCTCCGCCCCCGACCGCGCCGCCGTGGGCTCTGCGACGATGCCGAGCCGCGTGAGATGCGTGCGGATCGCAGCTTCGTCGAACGGCTCGACGCGTACGCAGAAGTGATCGACGTTGCGGCCGTCGACGCCGGGCGCCGGGCCGCCCATCGCGCCGAGTTTCCCGGCGATGGGCACCAGGTCGATCAACGATCGTCCGGCGCGCAGCTGGATCAATCCGATATCGTCCTGTCGGCGCGCGACTGTGCAACCCAGAGCGTCGCAGTAAAACGCGAGCGAACGCGCAACGTCGGTGATGCGCAAGACAATGTGGTCGATTTCGCGGATGCGGATCATCGTCTGCGCACGGCTTTCCGTGTCAAACGCATCGCCCGCCGTCGACCTCGAGGCAAGCACCGGTGATGAACGCCGCTTCGTCCGAGGCGAAGAACACCGCCGCCGCTGCCACGTCGGAGGGTTGCGAGAGTCGACCCAGTGGAATCGACGCGATGAATTGCGCACGCCGCTCCGGCGTGTCCTCGCCCATGAATTGCGCAAGCATGCCCGTCTCGCCCGCCACCGGATTGATCACGTTGACACGGATGTTGTCCCTGGCGAGCTCCGCAGCCATCGACCGCGACGTGATGATGGCCGCGCCCTTGCTGCCGTTGTACCAGGTGAGCCCCGGCCGCGGACGTACACCCGCGGTGGACGCGATCGTGATGAAGACGCCGTTGCGCTTGGCACGCATGTGCGGCACGGCATGCATGGCGGTCAGGTAGAGACTCTTGACGTTGACCTGGTAAATGCGGTCGAACTCGGCTTCCGGGACGTCGAGCATCGGCTGATTGCGGTGCGTGGTGCCCGCGTTATTGACCACGACATCGAGACCGCCGAAGGTCATGACCGCGAAATCGACCAGGCGTTTGACGTCGGCGTCTTTCGCCACATCGCCGGCAAGAAAGCGCGCGACGCCCCCAGCCGCGACAATGTCTGCGACCGTGTGCTCGCCGTTCTCCGCGTTCACGTCGTTGGCGATCACGCGCGCGCCCTCCGAGGCGAAGCGCTGTGCGATGCCGCGGCCAAACCCCGAACCTGCACCGGTGACGATGGCAACCTTGTTCGCTAATCTCATGTGCTCGGTCATTCAACCCCGCGGTTTCGGGTCCTTCGCGACCAGCGGTTTCACAGGCACGTCCATCCAGGCATGCTTACCCGTGCCGCAGCACGACGGTCTTGAGCGTCGTGAATCCGTACAGCGCCTCGAATCCTTTTTCACGGCCGTGGCCGGAGTGCTTGACGCCGCCGAACGGCAATTCCACACCGCCGCCCGCGCCGTAGTTGTTGACGAACACCTGACCACTGTGCACGGCGCGCGCCATGCGCAATTGACGCGCGCCATCCTGCGTCCACACGCCGGCGACGAGTCCGAAGTCGGTTCCATTGGCCAGCCGCACGGCGTCGGCTTCGTCGGAAAACGGGAGCGCGGACAGCACGGGGCCGAAGACTTCGTCGCACGCGAGTCGATGGTCGAAGGGCACGTCGCGCAACAGTGTTGGCGCGACATAGAATCCGCCGGACGGCGCATCGGCGACGATGATCCCTTGCGCGACGATCGGAATGCCGTCGCGCGCGGCATCGTCGAGAAAACCGCGCACGCGCTGCAATTGCGAGCCGCGAATCAACGGTCCGCAATCGAGATCGGCGAGTGCCGGTCCCGCCTGCAACGCCGCGAAGCGTTCGCCGAGCCGCGCGAGCACCTCCTCGTAACGCGAGCGCTCGATCAGCAGGCGGCTGCCCGCCGAGCAGGTCTGCCCGGCGTTCTGCACGATGGCATTGACCAGCGCCGGCAATGCGGTGTCGATGTCCGCATCGGCGAAGACGATTTGCGGCGACTTGCCGCCCAGTTCGAGCGTCACCGGACAATGCCGCTTGGCCGCCGCCGCCGCGACCCAGGCGCCCGTCGCGGGCGAGCCGGTGAACGAAACGTGCGCAATGCCCGGGTGTTCGGCGAGCGCCGCCCCCGCTTCGCGGCCAAGTCCAGTCACGATGTTGAGCGCACCGGCGGGAAACCCGACGTCGGCTGCGAGTTGCGCGACGCGCAACAGCGACAGGCACGCGTCCTCGGCGGGCTTGACGACGCAGGCATTGCCTGCCGCGAGCGCCCCGCCGACCGAGCGTCCGAAAATCTGCAGCGGATAGTTCCACGGAATGATGTGCCCGGTGACGCCATGCGGTTCGCGCCACGTGAGCACGGTGAAGCCTTCCGGATAAGGAAGCGTTGCGCCCTGCAGCTTGTCGCTCGCACCGCCGTAGAACTCGAAGTAGCGCGCACACGCGGCGACGTCTGCGCGGGCTTGCTTGACCGGCTTGCCGCAATCGCGCGCCTCGATCAGCGCAAGCTCGTCCGCGTGCTCGAGAATCGCACGCGACCATGTGGCGAGCAACCGCCCCTTCTCGGCGGGCGCGAGCCTGCCCCACGCACCGTGGTACGCGTTCGAAGCAGCGCTCACCGCGGCGTCGACGTCCGCGGCGTTGCCGCGCGCGATGGCGGCAAACGGCGCGCCATCCGACGGGTCCACCATCGGGAGCTCCGCGCGGCTTCCCGACGCGTGCCAGCGATTGCCGATGAACTGCTGCGCCGGCGTCCTGATCGCCGGCCAGGCGGTTTGTGGCGCGTTCACTTCGAAAGCTTTGCCATGTCACTCTTCGAGGGCAGGAATTTCCACGACTGCGTCTGCTCGTCGACGCGCGGCACGTAGGTGATGCCGTCGCGTGTTGCCCACAGGCTGATCTGGAAGTGCAGCGGGATGAGGCCCGTGTCGCCGATCGCAAGCTCGGCCGCGCGCTGCAGATAGGCTTCGCGTTTCACATCGTCGACGACCTGCAGCGCGTCCTCGGTCAACGCGTCCACCTTCGTGTTCGAATAGCGCCCGCGGTTGGCGGTGCCGTAGCCCTTGTCCTTGTTGTACGTCATCAGGAGCGCCTTCAGCGATGACGACGCTTCGCCGGTGCCCGTGCTCCACCCGGCGAGCAGCACGCTGAACTTGAGCTCGGTCGCCTGCGGGAAGAAGGTGGCGGACGGCATCGCGACCACCTTGGTCGGGATTCCGGCGCGCGTCCACATCTGCGCAATCGCCTGCGCGATCTTCGCATCGTTGACGTAGCGGTTGTTGGTCGCGTACAGCGTGATTTCGAAGCCGTCGGGATAACCTGCCTCGGCAAGGAGTTTCTTCGCGCCCTCCGGATCGAAGGCTTCGACCTTGAGGTTCTTGGTCGCGCCGAACAGGAAATCGGGGACGAGCTGGCCGGCCGGAATCGCTTCCCCTTCCATCACGCGGTCGACGATCGCGGGCCGGTTGATCATCTTCGACAACGCCTTGCGCACCCGCGCGTCCTTCAACGGATTCTTGTCGAGCGGCTTGCCGTCTTTGGTGGTGACGGTCGGCGTAATGTTGCGGTCGCTGTCCAGATGGACGTACATCAGCCGATCCGAAACACCGCGGTAGATCGCGAGCTTCTTGTCGCCCTTGAGCTTCGCGACGTCGGCGGTGGGCACGTTTTCGATCACCTGTACATCGCCGGAAAGCAGCGCCGCAACCCGCGCCGCGTCCTGCGTGAAAATCCGAAGCGTCACCTTGTCCCACGGCGTCCTGCCACCCCACCACGCGTCGTTGCGAACCAGCTCGAGGCGATCGCCCTTGGCGAACCGCGCGAGCTTGTACGGGCCGGTGCCGATCGCCGCCTTGCCCGAGTTGAAGTCGTCGGTGCTCGCGTTCGCGTACTGCTTGCTGATGATCGCGATCTGCCCCATGTCGGACGGCATCAGCGGATAGGGCTGCGCGGTCTTGAAGCGGATCGTGTACGGATCGACCACCTCGATCTTCGTGATCTGCTTGGTATACGCCGTGAACGGCGACGGGCTGTTCGGCACTTTCGGCACCCGTTCGATCGACGCGACGACGTCGGCGGCGGTGAAGTCGCTGCCGTCGTGAAACTTCACGCCCTTGCGGAGCTTGAACTCCCACGTCGTCGCGTCGATTGGCTTCCATTCGGTCGCGAGGCCCGGCATCGGCTGCGACTTCTCGTCGCGTTCGACGAGGTAGCCGAAAATATGCGACGCGATGTTGTTGTTGGGTGTGAGGTTGTGATAGTGCGGGTCGGTGGCGGTGACGTCGGTGCCAAGACCGATCGTCAGGTTCACGGCGTGCAGCGGCAGCGTGAAGGCGGCCGCCGCGAGCGCGGTGGGAAACCAGCGATAAAGTCGCATGCGGAAATCTCCCGGAGGGTCGGCGCCCGATCACCGGCTGACTGCGCGGCGAAATGCGCGATTCCCGAAGGATAGCGCAACGCGTTTCCATTTGTAACAGAACGTAGGCCGGGCAACCCTCGCGTCAACCGGTGGTCTTACTGTCACGTTTTGGGAAGCAAGGCCCGGTACCCTGGGATCATGAACCCGCCGCGGCCACTTGCAAGGAGATAAGCATATGAACCGCACCAGGATTCTCACCGCTGCCGTCGGCGCCACGCTGATCGGCGTGGCCGCGTTGTTTTCCTCTGTCGCATCGGCCGGCAACAACGTCGGCTGGAGCGTCTCCATCGGCGGCCCGGGCTACGCCATCTCAGCCGGCCAGCCCGTGTACGGCGGCGGCTTTGTGGGCCCTGCGTACTACGGCGCGCCCTATCGGCCTTATTACCGTCCCTACTATCGGCCGGTGGTCGTCGCCCCACGCGTCGTCTACGCGCCTTATTACGCGCCGTATCCGGCATATGTCCCGTATCGGCCCTATTACGCGCCGCGGGTCGTGTATGCGCCGCGGCCGTGGTAACGGTGTCGCGTTGCAGCGCGCCCTGATTTCACGATAGCCCAAACGCTCGCGCCCCGACGCAACGAAGCGCCGCTTTTTTGTGCGCAACGGAATCCGTCGCGTTGTGTCGCCGCCGCGTAGTCCGCTGTCCTACGGAGCCGCGCGCAGAGGTCCGACAGCGCGTGCGTCACTCTATGCGTTGAACTCCCACGACCACAGTGCCAAGCTGACTGGGTCGGGAATTTCTACAGGAGGCATCATGAACGTACTCTTGAAATCGGCGGTGGGCGCGGCGATTGCGGCCATCGCGATACAAGCATCGGCGCAAGTCACGTTTTTCGAACGCGAAGGCTTCGCCGGTCGCTCGTTCACTGCGGATCAGTCCATCTACAATTTTGATCAGTTAGGCTTCAACGATCGTGCGTCGTCGGTAATCGTGAGGGGCGGTCGCTGGGAAGTCTGCCAAAACGAGGGTTTCAGCGGGCAATGCGTCGTCCTGCGCCCGGGCGAGTATCCCTCCCTTGCCGACATGGGGCTGAACAACGCCGTCTCATCGGTGCGACCGGTCGAGCGCATCGCCCGCAACGACGACAACCGCGGCTACTACGCGTCGTCCGATTACCGGCGACGTGCCAAGGAGCGGTTGTTCCGGGCCGACGTGACGTCCGTACGTGCTGTGGTGGGGCCACCGGAACAACGCTGCTGGGTCGAGCGTGAACAGGTCGTGCGCAATTCGCCCTCGGGCGGCGCCAATGTCCCGGGCGCCATCGCGGGCGCGGTGATCGGCGGCATCATCGGCCATCAGATCGGCGGCGGCCGCGGTCAGGACATCGCCACGGCCGGCGGTGCCGTTGGCGGCGCGGCGCTTGGCGCCAACCTCGGGCGCGGCGGTCAGGAAGTCGTCAGCCAGGATGTCCAGAAGTGCGCCTACGTTTCCGATAACGCGCGTCCGGCGTATTGGGATGTCACGTATCACTTCAATGGTTACAACCACCAGGTGCAGATGACGTCTCCTCCGGGCCCGACGATCCTCGTCAACGCGCAAGGCGAGCCGCGCGTCTAGAGCCAGTGATTGTTGGAAAGCAATGCGGTCCTGCGGAGCCGCTTTGCTTTTTGCGCTCAAGTCCCGCCGCGGTAGGAAATGCGGTAAATGGCCCCCGCCGAATCGTCGCTGACCAGCAGCGTTCCATCGGGCGCGACCAGCACGTCGGCCGGGCGTCCCCACGCCTGCTGACCTTGCAGCCAGCCTTCGGCAAATGGCTCATACGCGATAGCCTTGCCGCTCGCGTCGACTCGCACAAGCGACACGCGATAGCCGATTTTCTGGCTGCGGTTCCATGATCCGTGCTCGGCAATGAAGACCTGATTGCGGTAGGCCGCCGGAAATTGCGCGCCCGTGTAAAAGCGCATGCCGAGCGCGGCGACGTGAGGACCCAGGTTCTGGGCAGGTGGCACGAGCTCGCTGCATGGCTTCAACCGGCCAAATTCCAGATCGGCGATCGTGCCGCCGTGACAGTACGGGTAACCGAAGTTCTGGCCGGCACGGGCCACGCGGTTCAACTCGTCGGGCGGAACGTCGTCGCCCAGCATGTCGCGGCCATTGTCGGTGAACCAGAGCTCCTTCGTCTGTGGGTGCCAGTCGAAGCCGACCGAATTGCGCACGCCCCGCGCCACGATCTCATGACCACTGCCGTCGACATTCATTCGCGTGATGATCGTGTATTTTTCCGGATCGGGCTGGCAGATGTTGCACGGCGCGCCGACGGGCACATAGAGCTTGCCGTCGGGTCCGAAGGCGATGAACTTGCGGCCATGATGACCGTCGCGCGGAAAGGCATCGCTGACGACGACGGGATCGGGCGGCGCATCGAGCCGCTTCTCGATGTCGTCGTAGCGGAGAATGCGGCTGACCGCCGAGACGTACAGCGCGCCGTTGCGAAACGCGACGCCGGCAGGATCGCGCAGGTTGCTTGCAATGGTGCGCACCCGCGCCGCGTCCTGCGCGCCTGCGTGCGGCAGCGTCACCGCATAGACGTTTCCCGCGCTGGACCCGACGAATAGCGTACCCTCGCTGCCCCACGTCATCGCCCGCGCATTCGGCACGCGTGCCACGGTCTCGATCACGAATCCCGGTGGCAGCTTGATGCGATCGAGCGGCAGCGACGATTGCGCGGCCGCGCCTGCGCTCCACGTCAAGGCGCTCGCGCCGACGAGCATCACGATCGCGCGCTTCCACGCAAGCTGCGCGAATGCGCCGACCGCATCGCGCGGGCCATTCATTGACGACATGTGCTCTGCTCCCAGGTTATCGGTGCCCACTCATGATAATTGACGCACATCATTGCCATTGGTTGCGCTGCCCGCCGGTGCTATCCTTCTTCTTTGCGTCATGGAAGGACGGTCATGAACGCTCCCGCTACGCTGGCGCAGGTGGAACCCGCTGCCGCGCGCGCCGAAGACCTCGTTTCTCTTGACCTCATTCGAACGCTCGTCGGGTTCGACACGACGAGCCGCGATTCCAACCTCGCCCTGATCGAATGGATACGCGCCTACCTTGCCGGGTACGGCGTCGAGTCGACGCTGACGTTCGATGACGAAGGACGAAAAGCCAATCTGTTCGCCACGCTGCCCGCGCGGGACGGCAACGTCACGCACGGCGGTGTCGTGCTGTCCGGCCATACCGACGTGGTACCCATCGATGGCCAGCCGTGGGACACGGATCCGTTCGTTGTGACGTTGAAGGACGACCGGCTCTACGGCCGCGGCGTCACCGACATGAAAAGCTTTTCCGCCGTCGGACTGACGTTCGTGCCGGAATTCCTGCGCCGCGGATTGGCCAGGCCGATTCACTTTGCGTTGTCCTACGACGAGGAGATCGGCTGCATCGGCGTGCGCCGCCTGATCGCCGACATCGTCGCGCGCGGCGTGCATCCCGCAGGATGCATCGTCGGCGAGCCCACCGGCATGGAATTGGTGGTCGCGCACAAGGGTAAGAAGAGCTGGCGGTGTCGAGTGCGCGGCCTCGAGGCACATTCGTCGCTGACGCCGCTCGGCGTCAATGCGGTGCAGATCGCGTGCGAGATCGTCGCGTACATTGCGCACCGCGCGCGCGAATTCCGCGCCGCGGGGTGCCAGGATGCCGCGTATGACGTCCCTTATACGACGGTGCACGTAGGAGTCATTCGCGGCGGCACGGCCCTCAACATCGTGCCGCGCGATTGCCTGTTCGACTTTGAGATCCGCCATCTTCCCTTTGACAAACCGGATGCGTTCTTCGCCGATGTGCAGGCATTTGCCGCGCGGTTATTGCCGGCAATGCATGCGGTCGACCCGGCTACCTACATCGAATTCGACGCGCTGTCGACGCTGCCGGGATTCGACACGCACGACAGCAGCGCGATCACCGCGTTGGGACATTCGTGCAACGACACGCAGAGCGTCGGCAAGGTGTCGTTCGGAAGCGAGGCCTCGCTCTTCCACGGGGCGAACGTGCCCACGATCATTTGCGGACCGGGCCACATCGCGCAGGCGCACCAGCCTAACGAATGGGTGGCGCTGGAACAGATCGCGAGGTGCGAGTTGTTCATGCGGCGGCTCGTTGAGCACGTTGCCGCGTGAATGCCGGGCAGTTTCCCCATGAGTGCCGTTCGCCAGTCCGCGCCGCCTATCGACGTCGATTTCCCCGATCTCGCGCGGTGGCAGACCGGTAATACCGGCGTGCCTTACGTCTGGCGATTCGTGGCGGAACGGCCGGGCCCGCGCGTCACGATTCAGGCGCTCACGCATGGCAACGAGGTATGCGGCGCGATCTCCAACGACTGGCTGCTGCGCGAAAAAATGCGGCCGGTTCGCGGGACGCTCACGCTGACGTTCGCCAACGTCGAGGCGTTTCAGACGTTCGATGCCACGGATCCCTTCGCTTCGCGGTGCGTCGACGAGGATTTCAATCGGCTCTGGTCATCCGAAGTCCTCAATGGCCACCGGCAGACGCGGGATCTTGCCCGCGCGCGCGAATTGCGTCCGGTCTACGACGAAACGGACTATCTGCTCGACCTGCATTCGATGACCGACCCATGCCCGCCGCTGGCCCTTGCCGGGCGACAGCAAAAGGGATTGGAGCTCGCGCACGCCGTCGGCCTGCCCGAATACATCATCATCGACGGCGGCCACGCCGCGGGCAAGCGGCTGCGCGACTACGCGGCGTTCGACGATCCGGTCGATCCCCGCAACGCACTATTGATCGAGTGCGGCCAGCACTGGGAGCGCCTCGCACCCGACGTGGCGAAGCAGTCGTCGCTGCGCTTCCTCCGCCACTTCGGCATGGTGGACGTCGCGTTCCTGGACCGGTATCTCGACTCGACGCCGCTGCCGCCGCAGCGGGCGATCGAAGTGACCGATATCGTGACCATTGCCACCGACGAATTCGCGTTCGAGCGGCCGGCGACGGGGCTCGCCGTCATCCCCAAAGGCGGTACGTTGCTAGCAAGGGATGGAGCGACCGAGGTCTTCACGCCGTACGATGACTGCGTGCTCATCATGCCGACGCGGCGTCCCAAGAAAGGCGAAACGGCCGTTCGCATCGGGCGCTTCGTAAGCTAGTCGACCGGCGGATTCTCCGCGGCAACGCGCACGCGGTGGCCTCG
>Ga0184632_10001265_pt1 | contig 10316 bp, 7 predicted proteins | sample PLM31_50_b1_FD_133153 | JGI IMG/M metagenome (GOLD analysis project Ga0184632, IMG submission 133153) | Groundwater sediment microbial communities from an aquifer in East River, Colorado, USA - PLM3-1_50_b1 | ecosystem: Environmental > Terrestrial > Soil > Riparian zone | place: USA: East River... | reverse complement strand
GAACCTCCGGCTCGTCGTGTCGATCGCCAAGGGTTACCGCGGCCTGGGCGTCCCGTTCCTGGATCTGATCCAGGAGGGCACGCTCGGCCTGAACCGCGCAGTCGAGAAGTTCGACTGGCGTCGGGGCTTCAAGTTCTCGACGTATGCGACCTGGTGGATCCGCCAGTCGGTGCAGCGCGCCGTCGCGAATCACGCACGGACGATTCGAGTGCCGGTGCACGTCGTCGAGCGCCAGCAGAAGCTGTCTCGCGCGGCACGCCGGCTCGAGGTCGAACTCGGGCGCGAGGCGACGAAGCAGGAGCTCGCCGAGGCGACGGGTCTCCCGATCCAGCATGTCGACGAAGCGCTCGGCGCCGCCCACGCATCGGTCTCGCTGAACCAGACGGTCGGTGCGGACGACGAGGGCGAGCTCGGTGACCTCTTCGCCGATCGCGAGGCGGCCGACCCGTTCGACGAGGCCGAGGAGTCCCTCCGGCGTCAGAGCATCCGGCGTGCGCTCGATGCTCTTCCGGAGCGGGAGCGGCGGATTCTCGAGCTCCGGTTCGGCTTCGAAGGCGAGCCGTGGACGCTCGAGGCCATCGGGCACGAGCTCGACCTGACTCGCGAGCGGGTGCGCCAGCTCGAGGGGCAGGCGCTCAAGCGCCTCGAGGCCCTGCGCGATCTCGCAGGCCTAGCAGCGTAGAAACGCCGCGCTAGCTCGATTCGACGGGCGGGCTTTGCCCGCCCGTCGCCATTTCGGCGCGACCTTCCGCTCGACGGCGGAGCGCCTCGGAGAGGGCCTCGTGGTCGTAGAGGTGGCACTCGACCTGTGCGCTTCCGAGAGGGAGCAAGCGGGGCACCAGGGGGTCGAAGAGCTCGACCTCGACATGGCCATCCGCAGCGGTCAGGTTGCGCACACCCTTCCAGAACGGCTCATCGCGAGCCTCGTTTCGAACCGTCTCGAGAAGCGCGAGAACGTCGCTTCCCCCGCGGCCGTCCCCTGCGGCAACACGGAAGCTCGTGGACGGCGTGTCGAGGGACCCCATGTCGCCGATCGTCGATCGCTCTGCTTCGTACTCCTCCTCGGCCATGTGCGTCCAGCGGAGCTCGAGGACATCGCGCAGGTCACGGCCCTCCCACCCACAAACCTCGAACGCCGCTGGGCAACGAGGGTGAAAGGAGCACCCGAGCGGTGGGTGGGCGGCGTCCGGAATCTCGCCGCGCGGGAGATCCCGCGGAACGCTGCGAAGCGGGTCAGGCTCCGGAATCGCCCTGAGGAGGGCCTTCGTGTATGGGTGCTTCGGATCCTCGTAGATCGCTGCCGACGGGCCGATCTCGACGATGCGACCGAGATAGAGGATCGCGATACGGTCGCAGAAGAACTTCGCTGTCGCGAGGTCGTGGGTGATGTACAGGTATGTGAAGCCGAACTCGTGCTTCAGATTCAGCATGAGCTCGAGAATCTTGGCCCGCACGCTCATGTCGAGCATCGAGACGGGCTCGTCAGCCACGAGAAGCAGTGGGTTGAGGATGATCGCGCGGGCGATCACTGCACGTTGCTTCTGCCCCCCGGAGAGATCGGAGGGATACTTCTCCAGGAATTGGTCTGGTGGGGCGAGACCAACCGTCTCCAGGGCTTCGGCGACGCGCTGCCGGTACTCACGGCCGCGTGCGATCCGGTGAATCGTGAGTGGGTGCCCGACGGACTGCTCGATCGTCATCGCCGGGTTGAGCGACGCGTGAGGGTCTTGAAAGACGATCTGCATGCGGCGCCGGATCGCGCGGAGATCGCGCTCCGACTTGTGGGTGATCTCCTCGCCCTCGAAGGTCACGCTCCCTTCGGTTGCCGGTACGAGTCCCAGCAGGGTTCGCCCGAGTGTCGTCTTACCGCTCCCTGATTCGCCGACGAGCCCGAGGACCTCCCCGCGGTAAAGGTCGAATGAGACATCGTCCACTGCCTTGACGTGTCCGGCCTCCCGCCCGACGAGACGCTGGCCGAAACTTCCTCGCACCGAGTAGTACGTCTTGAGACCGCGCACCGAGACGAGGACATCGTCCTTCACCGTGTCGAGAACGGCCACTCGTCAGGCTTCCTCGGCGACCGCGATTTCCTGCCGCTCGAGCTGGGCCCAGCCGGCTTCGGGGACTTCCGTATCGGGGCCGTGGAGCCAGCAGAGCACACGCCGTCCTCCGTCGAGACCTTGCTCGATGGGCTCCCTCACTGCACAGACCTGCATTGCCTCCGGACAGCGCGGATGGAACCGGCAGCCGCTCGGAGGGTCGATCAAGCTGGGCGGCGCTCCTGGAATGGAATGCAGCTCTGTCGTGTCCAGCGAGATCGTGGAGCGAAGGAGCTCGCGTGTGTACGGGTGCGCGGGCTCGCTGAACACCTGCCGGGCCGCCCCCTCCTCGACGATCTGGCCGGCGTACATCACGGCGACACGATCGCAAGCCTCGGCGACGATCCCGAGGTTATGGGTAATGAGCAGCAGGGCGGTACCGAAGTTGTCGCGTAAATCGGCGAGAATGCTCAGGATCTGCGCCTCGACGATCACGTCGAGCGAGGTGGTCGGCTCGTCGGCGATGAGGAGCTTCGGCCGGAGCACGAGCGCGAGCGCGATCATGATCCGCTGTCGCATCCCCCCTGAGAATTCGTGGGGGTACTGACGAAACCGGGTTGGCGGAATCCCCATGCGTCCGAGGGTCTCGAGTGAGCGCCGGCGAATCTCGCGGTTGTCGAGGTTGGACTCGTGCTGTTTCAGGGTCTCGGCAAAGTGCTCTTCGATGCGCATGAGAGGGTTCAGCCGCGTCATCGGCTCCTGGAAGATGAGCCCGAGATCGGGACCTCGAAGGCGACGGAGCTCCCTGTCGGACATGGTCACGAGGTTCCGGCCGTCGTAGAGGACCTCGCCGTCCGACACGGCACCCTCGGGCAGGAGCCCCAGGATTCCCCGGCCGAGCGTCGACTTTCCGCAGCCCGACTCTCCGACGAGCCCGAGGACCTCGCCCGCGCCAATGTCGAGCGAGACTCGGTCGACCGCCCGGACGGTTCCGCGCAAGGTTCCGTAGTAGACACGCAGATCGCGCACGGAAACGACCGGTGCGTCAGTCATTCGACGTCAGCCTTGTGCTCCGAGGCCGGCCCGAGATCGACGTCGACCTTCGCTCGCTTCCTGAGCACGGGGTTGATGGTCTCGCTGAGCCCCTCGCCGAGAAGGGTGAGGCCGACGACCAGCAGGACGATGGCAAGTCCTGGGAAGAGACCCGTCCACCAGATTCCGGAGGCTGCATCCGACACGGCGCGGTTGACGTCATAGCCCCACTCGGCGCCGTCCGTGGGCTGGATTCCGTACCCGAGGAACCCGAGCGCGGCGAGCGTCAGGATCGCGTCGGCCGCATTGAGGGTCGCGAGCGGCGGGACGTTTTGGACAACGTTGAAGAAGACGTACTTGCGAATGACCGTGAGTGGCCGGGCGCCGAGCGCGCGTGCCGCCTCGACGAACGGCTCCTCCCTGATGCTGATCGTGTGGTTGCGGACGACGCGGAAGTAGAGGGGGATGTACACGACGGTGATCGCGATCGCCGCCGTCAGGATCCCTTGGCCCACCTTGTCGGCAAGAAGGAAGGCGATGACGATCGCGAGCAGGAGGAAGGGAAAGACCAAGAGCGCGTCCATTAAGAGCACCAGGACGCGGTCGAGCTTTCCGCCGAAATAGCCGGAGAACAGACCGAGCGGGACGCCGATCAAGATCGAGAAGAAGAGCGAGACCAGCACGACCTTCAACTCCGTTTGGGTCCCCCAGATGATTCTCGAGAGGACGTCTGTCGATTGCACGTTCGTACCCATCAGGTGGTCGGACGAAGGAGCTTCCAATTGCGGGAACCGCTGCCCGTTGGCCCGGAACGTGTCGAACTCGTACGGAGCGATCACCGGAGCGAATAGGGCTATTAGGACAAAGGCGAGGGTGATGCCGGCTCCGAGCCACAGCATCGTCCGCGTCATGCCGCGTGCGTCGGAGATCGGCGCGAGCGTACGCCTCAGGCGACCCAGCCTCCTGTGGCTCGGGACGCGCGCGCTGTCCGCCTGGGCTGGAACGGCCATCAGTACCTGATCCGTGGATCGATGTACGCGTTTACGAAGTCGATGATGAGGCTGGCCAACACAACGATGAGGGCGAACACCACGACGATCCCCTGAACCGCGGTGTAGTCGCGGTTCTCCAGGTAGTCGATCAGCGTCTTGCCGATTCCCGGCCAGTTGAAGGTCGTCTCGGTCAACACCGCCCCTGAGAGCAGAAGTGCAACAGTCAGGCCGACAATCGTGATGACCGGCACGAGTGCGTTCCTGAACGCGTGGTGGTAGACAACCGACCGCTCGTCGATCCCACGCGCTCGCGCAGCCTCGATGTAGTCGTCCTTCATCGTCCGGATGACGTTGACGCGGACGAGGCGGATGAACACGCCAGCCGTGACGAGCCCTAACGTGACTGCAGGAAGGATCAGGTGCTTCGAGACGTCGACGAAGGCGTCCCAGTCGCGATTGATGATGGTGTCGATGGTGTAGATGTTGGTGTGCGTCTCGAGCGTCGCGTCGACGATCGGGCTCGCGCGATCCGAGGTCGGCAGCCAGCCGAGGTACGAGCCGAAGAAGAGCTGCGCCATGAGCCCGAGAAAGAACACCGGCATCGCGTAGATCACGATCCCGAATAGCCTTCCTCCACCGTCGATCCACGTGTCGCGGTAGCGTCCCGCGAGCAGCCCGAAGAGGACTCCGACGACGATCGCAACGATCATGGCGAAGAACGTGAGCTCGAGCGTCGCGGCTCCGTTCTCCTTGATGATGTCCCGGATCTCGCGGCGATCGGTGATCGCGGTGCCGAAGTCGCCCCGCGCGATGTCCGCGAGGTACTCGGCGTACTGGACGTAGATCGGCCGGTCGTAGCCGAGCTCCGCTTTGATCCTTTCGACTTCCTCTTGAGGCACCCGCCCTCCGAGAGACGACGAGATGGGGTCGCCAGGCGCGACCCTCATCAGCAAGAACACGAGCGTGAGCAGGATCAACACCATCGGGATCACGAGGGCGATCCTCGTGAGCGCGTACTGCCTTAGCGATGTTCCTTGTGAGGCCATGAACGCCTAAACGGTCAGTGGGAACGACGCCCGTTCCACCGGGAGAACCGTAGCCCCTTGGGCACCGGTCGGAGTGCGGTCGCGTCGAAGAGGAGTCAAGGGGCGCCGCAGGCGCGGCGCCCCTTGCGCGGATCTACGACTTCGAGATCTTCCAGTACCGCATGATCACCGCTGCATCGAGCGTGCTCTGGATTCCTCGCACGTTCGAGCGGCCGACAGCGATCATGTTGCTTTGCCAGTAGGGGATGATGGGGACGTCCGCTGCGGCGAGCTGCTGGATCTTCCGGATGACGGCGAGCCGCCTCGCTTCGGTCGTCGCTCCTTGCTCCTGGATGAGCAGCTTGGTCATCGCCGGGTTCTCGTACCCGTTTTCGGTGAAATTGCCCGACTGATAGAAGGACAGCACGTAGTTCTCCGGGTCTGGGTAGTCCGGGAACCATCCGAGCTGGTAGGCGTTGTACTGCGTGCCGAGCACGCTGCTGTACTGCGCCCACTCCGTCGACTTGAGCGTGACCTTGAAGACGCCACTCCGCTCGAGCCCGCGCTTCATCTCTGCGTACTCGTCGGCCGAAGCGTCACCGTAGTGGGTCGGAGTCCACCAGATCTCGACCGGAAACGGCGTCTGGAGCCCTGCCCGCTGGAGCTCCCGCTTAGCGGCTGCGACGTTCGGCGACCGCCCGTAGCGGCTTGCGAACGCATCGATGTGCCCCGGGAGACCGGCAGGGGGCATGGAGTAGAGGGGCTTCACGGTCCCGCGATAGACCCTCGCTGCGATGGCCTGCCGCGGCATCATGTACGCGAGCGCCCTGCGCACCGCGATGTTGTTCGTGGGCGCACGCTCGACGTTCAGGGTGAGGTAACGAATCACCGCACCAGGGCCCTGGTAGACGCGCACGTTGCGAGCTTTCTTGAGCGAGGTGAGCTCCGTCGGCGTGAACGTCTGGAACGCCATGTCGATCTCGCCGCGTTCGAGGGCGAGCTTCATCGTCGACGACTTCGAGTAGTAGCGAAGGATGAGGCCTTCGTTCTTTGCCTGAGGTCCCCAGTAGTCGGCATAGGGCTCGAAGACAGCCTGCTGCCCTGGCGTGTACTTCGTCAACCGATACGGACCGGTTCCGATCTGCGGCTGGTTATTAGGCTGAAGCTTGTTGCCAGGATAGGTGCTGGGGACGATCCCGGCAGCACCGGTCGAAAGGATGAACCGCCAGGTCGACGCCGGGCTCTTGAGGTTGAACGTCACGGCGTACTTCCCGTTCACCTTCACGCTCTTGAGGTTGGAGAGCAGCGACGACGGCGTGTTCGCGGCGGCTTCCTTTACGACTTGCGGATTCGAGACCCTGTCAAACGAGTGCTTCACGTCTGCCGAGTCGAAGGCGGAGCCGTCGTGGAACGTGACGCCTCGCCGCAGGGTGCACCTCCACGTCCTCGCGGTTCGCACCGGGGCGCAACCCGTCGCGAGTGACGGCACGAGCTTGGCCCCGTTCTTGGCGTCGTACAGGTGCTCGATGAAGTTGATGCCGAGCGTGAACGTGCCGAAGTCGTAATTCCCGGCTGGATCGATGTTCGTGATGGAATCGGTCGTCCCGCTGACGAGGACACCGCTCTGACCTGCCCCACTCAGCGCCGACTGCGCGACGCCCGCACCTGCGACTACTACGACGAGCAGCGCAAGTGAGGCCATGGCACCGAGGCGCCAGCCACGTGGTCTTCGTTTCATGTGGTTTCCTTTCTCCCGCCCGCGGCGCAGGCAGGGACAATCGGGCTCGTTGACAAACTACGACGCAGCCTGGACCGAAAAGTCGGAGGTCTCGAACCCTCAGGTCTCTCGGCGGCTGAAGTCACGCGTTTCCCACCAGTGCGGCCTCTACTTCACCGCATCTGAACGCGCGGGTCAAGTCGCAACGCGTCTCCCCCGTTCGAGCCATCAGCGGCTCGTGACCTAAAGGGGCGAAGCGGCCTCGCCGATATCGGGAGCGTGGACGCCGCGGAGCGTAAAGAGATCCTGAATCGATACCGGGACCACAGCCGCCGCTTCGAGGCGGCCGCGGCGCGGCGCAGCTCCCGCCGCCATGGCTCGGTCATCCCGTTCACACCGCCGGCTGCGCGCGAGATCGGCCAGGATCCCACCGCCCGCGAGATCGAGGTTCTTCAACTCGTCGCCGACGGACTCGTCAACCGAGAGATCGGCGAGCGGCTCTTCCTCTCGGAGGAGACGGTCAAGTCACACGTCCGGCACCTGCTCGCGAAGCTTCAAGCGCGCAGCAGAGCCCACGCCGTAGCGGTTGGCTTCCGGCGTGGGCTCATTGCGTAGCTACACACATCGCCAGCATCCCATTTCTCCATCCGGGCCGTTCCCTCGGGGTTGCCCCCGAAAGAGGGATGCCCACCCCCGGCGGAGAACCGAGGATGTGACGGTTCTACCAGGCTTTCGTGCCCTCACACATAGGCGACTCCTCGATTGGGAACTGACGGCAGCCATATCGTATACCCCGTTCGAGGGATAGTTCAAGGCGTCCAGCGAATGAGAGCTCATCCGCAGCGATGGACGGCGACGTACGTGGCTGGACTCGTCGCAACGGCGATTGGCGCTGCGGTGATGTTAATGCTCGCTGGCTACGGGCTTGGAGCACCCGTAACAGTGCTGGCGCTCGCCGTCGCGGCAGCCGCAGGTGAGCGGGTCGGCATCCGCCTCACAAACACTGTCGAACAATCGATCTCGGTCCTCCCAATGCTTCTCGCAGCCGTGCTGTTCGGCCCGCTGGCGGCCGCCACGGTTGGCGCAGCTTCGATGCTCGGGGAACGCGAGCTCATTTCGCGGCGAAACCCCGATCGAGCGCCGCGACTCAAGTGGGCAACGTACACGAGCACACGATTCATCGGCGGAGCTGTGACGGGTCTGGCGGCACAGGCAACCCTTGGGTTCGTGCCGACCGAGTTCGGTGGACTAATCGCTGCGACTCTGGTTGGCGCCGTAGTGAGCGAGATCCTGGAAATCGCGTTCGCGCTGATGACTATGGCCGTTCGAGGTGGCTCCATCCGTGACACCGCGAGGACGGTAACTCCGCTGCTCGTACTTGTAGCGCCGCTCTACGCGCCGATCGTGGCACTTCTTGCGTTCATGTACGTCGAGGTGTCTCCATGGACCCTCGCTCTCTTCCTCGTCCCCGGAATGGTTGCTCAACGACTCTATGGCCTGTATCAGCAGGAGCGACGACTCGCAGCGGACCTCACGCTGGCCAACGAGACACTCGAACGCGCGAACCTACAATTCGCGGCGGCGCTCATTACAACACTCGACGCAAGAGATCGCTATACAGCAGGCCACTCAGCTGCTGTCGCGATCTATTCACGCGATATCGCGGAACGGATGGGCCTTGACTCTGACGTTCGCGATCACGCGTATCTCTGCGGCCTCGTCCATGACATCGGGAAGATCGGACTTGCGCCCGGTCTGCTCGAGAAGCCCGGGGCGCTCACACTCGAGGAGCGCCGTCAGATGCAGGAGCACTCCGCGATCGGCGAGCGGATCCTACGGAACGTCGACGAGTACTCCGAGATCGCGACCGTCGTGCGAAACCATCACGAGCGCATCGACGGGCAGGGCTATCCCGACGGACTGGCTTACGAGGACATCCCGCTCGTCTCGCGCATCATCGCCGTCGCCGATGCGTACAACGCCATGACGTCGGACCGGCCGTATCGAGATGCGATGCCGAGCCGCGTTGCGCGGCTTCGGCTTGCGCAGGCCGTCGAAAGCCAGTTCGACACTGCCGTGGTCGCCGCGTTCGAGGCCATCCTTGCCGGCGCTAGCGAGGACTACCGTCTTGCGCGTCGACCGGATTTCCGTGAGTTCGCGCAGAGCACCTACGACGACTCGTCCGTCGATTCGCTCGGGGCAGTCGCGGACGTCGCCTGATCGGCGCGCTCCAGAATCGCTTGAACCGCAAGAGCGGTACGCGAATGGAGTCCCAACTTGTCGTAGATGTGATGCGCGTGCGCCTTGACAGTGGACTCTTCTATGAAGAGCAGCTTCGCGATTTCACGGTTCGTTAGACCTCCCGCGAGCAACTCGTACACCTCGCGTTCGCGGCGAGACAGTCGCTCTCGGGGATCGTCTGGAGTGAATAAGGGTTGACCTACGGCGCGAGCGAGATCTTCATCGCGCGCGGCCCGGATCAGCCCGGTGATCCGTTCTTGCTGGGTTGACGCGCGAAGCAAGACCCTGAGCAGCTCTGGCGAGGACCTGTAAGCCGTTACCAGAATGTCGAGGGCACCCGTTCCGAAGGCAGCGTGCTCGAGCTCTACCACCCGTTCGATTGCATCAGGACTGTGCAGCTTTAACGCGCAGATCGCCTCGACCGCAGGAGCGAGGACAGCCGGCTCGACCGCGTGAGAGAGGCCGCAGACCTCATCGAGCAGGCGGCGAGCGTCGGCCGTGCGGCCCGCAGACGCGAGTACCAGCGCGCGCGTAAGAACCACTTCTGCTCTGGCCGACGGAAGTGGTGACCGAACAGGAACCTCGATGGCCAGGGCCTCCTGAAAGCGGGCCTGCTGAGCGAGGAGCCGCATCCGAAGGGCGACCCCAACTTGCTGGGCGTAGGCATCCCGACTCGTGCGAGCGATGCGAATCGCCTCAGTCAAATGCTCATCCGCGTGCGCCCAACGTCGCAGTCCTGCCAGTGCGCGCGCGACGGAGCACAATGCGTGGGGACGAGCGAAGTCGAGCCGGTAACGCTGGATGAAAGCCAGAAAGGCAGTCGCATGCTCGAGCGCCTCGTCGTATCGTGCTACGAAGGCGAGCGCGGCCGAATAGCCACTCTGAAACGCCGAAATGAGCATTGGGTCGCCTACCCCGTCGAGAAGCTCAGCTGCCGAGTCGGCATCGGCGAGCTCTAGCGATCCCATGTTCATCTGGTAACTAAGACCAGTCGCGGCGGACCGCACTACGTCTTTCACATCGGATCGTCTCACCCCCGCTTGCAGCGCCCGCAACCATTCGTCAGCCTCGGGCTTCTCGAGCTCCACGGCGCAAATCAGCTGGCCCCAACGGGCATCTCGCTGCTCGGACTCGGTCGCCGCAACGTCTTCCGCACGTCGGTACAGCTCCAAGGCCTCGTCCTCGCGCGATGCGAGGTGTGCCGCCCGCCCGGCGATCGACAGCGCGCGGAACGCGAGGTCGGAGTCGAGAGTCGCCGCTCCCTCGGCGT
>Ga0184632_10001264_pt1 | contig 10316 bp, 12 predicted proteins | sample PLM31_50_b1_FD_133153 | JGI IMG/M metagenome (GOLD analysis project Ga0184632, IMG submission 133153) | Groundwater sediment microbial communities from an aquifer in East River, Colorado, USA - PLM3-1_50_b1 | ecosystem: Environmental > Terrestrial > Soil > Riparian zone | place: USA: East... | reverse complement strand
GTCGCCGGCCGTTCCCAGGGCTTCCACCTGGCGGGCGAAGACGCCCTCGAAACCGAAGTCGTTGGACACCGCGGTCAGGATCGAGGTGTCGGTCGTGAGCGCCAGGGCCGGGATGGCCGGGCGCCGCCGATCCACGGTCAGGGTGCTGACCAGCTCGCAGGCCAGGTGCTGGCTGTCGGCTGCGCTCCCGCCGTTCCCGCAGATCAGGACCTTGCCACCACCTCGAACGCTCTCGGCGATGGCGGCGGCGGCCCGGGCGATCTCCTCGGAGCAGCTCTCCGCCGTGGCCGACACGGTGTCCATGGTTTCCCCCAGATATCCGGCGATGCGATCGGCGACGGTCACGGCCGGACCCCGGACACGACGCTGTCGAGGACCACCCCGGCCGCCTCCCCGAGGTCGGCCACGACGTGGTCGGCCTGGGCACCCGCGCCCGTCTTCAGCTCGTCGTTCCCGTGGCCCGTGCGGACCAGGATCGTGACGGCCCCGATCGCCCTGCCGAGTCCCATGTCCGCGGCGTGGTCACCGACGACGAACGAGTCGTCCGGCCGGAACCCGTGGTCCGTCGCGGCGCGCAGGGCCAGCCCCGCCCTCGGCTTGCGGCAATCGCACCCGTCCTCTGGTGCGTGCGGGCAGACGTAGAGCCCGTCGAGGCGCACCCCCTCATCGGAGAGGAGCCGGGTGAGTCGGGCATGGATCTCCTCCAGCCGGTCCGCCGGGAGGAGCCCGCGGCCGACGTTCGCCTGGTTGGTGAGGACGACGAGCCCGAGGCCGGCCGAGCTGAGCCGCCGCATCGCCGCCGCGGCGCCGGGGATGAGCGCGACCTGGTCGGCCCGGTCGAGGTGGTCGACCTCCTGGTTGATCGTCCCGTCCCGGTCGAGCAGCACGAACCGTCCGGTCATCGGCGCGCGGGGCTCCACAGCGCGTTCCCCACCCGAGCCTCGACTCCGGTCGGCGTGAACGCGAACGAGGTCAGCCTGCCTCCCAGGCTCTCGAGGGCGCCCCGGACTTCGGGCTGGCGGTCCTGCCGGCAATACAGGAGGAGGTATCCGCCACCGCCGGCCCCGCAGATCTTTCCTCCGGTCGCGCCGGCGTTGGTGGCCGCGTCGAACAGGCGCTCGATCCTCGTTCCCTCAGCGATGTGCGGATTCATCCGCTTCTTGCTCTCGAATGCCTCGTGGAGCATCTCGCCCAGACCGTCGACGTCCCCCGACTCCAGGGCATCCCGCATCTCGTAGGCCATCGCTTGGAGCTGCTTCATTCCCTGCATTGTCTCCTCGCGCCCCTCCCGGAACAGCCGGATCTGCGTATCGATGAGCCCGAGGTTCGCCCGGACCTGTCCCGTGTAGCAGAGGAGCAGGTTCGCCCGCAGCCGTCGGAGCACGTCGGGCTCCGCGCGAACCGGGATGACATCGACCCCCCGCGCGGAGAACTCGAGGAGGTTGAACCCGCCGTAGGCCGCGGCGTACTGGTCCTGCCAGCCTCCGGCGATCCCCAGGTCCTCACGTTCGATCGCGTAGCTCGTCCGAGCCAGCTCGTCGGCGGTGAGCGAACGGCCGGCGAAGGCGGCGAGCGCGCCGGCCATCGCGGTCACCACTGCCGAGGAGCCGCCGAGGCCGCTTCCTGGCGGCGCGTCGCAGCGCACCTCGACATCGACCCCCCGGTGGACGCCGACCCGGTCGATGGCCGCCTTCGGCAGATCCATCACGCCGTCGTACTCGGGCGACTCGTGCAGGCGATATTGGACCATCTGGTGCAGGTCGAGCGATCGGATCCGGATGCGATCGTCGTCCCTGGGCCGGAGCGTGGCTTCGGCATGATGGTCGATCGTCGCGGAAAGGACCGCCCCCCCGTGCGGCTCATACCAGTGGGGGAAGTCCGTTCCACCTCCGACGAAGCTGATGCGAAGCGGCGCCGCCGCTCTCACCGTGACGTCGCTCATGGCCAGCCAGTATGGGCGGCCCGGCCCCGGGGTGACCAGCCGGGATGCTCAGGCCACGAACCGGACCAGTCGACGGCGTTGCTGCTCCGTCAGGCCGCCCCACACCCCGTAGCGCTCGCCGTTCTTCAGCGCCCACGCCAGGCACATCTCCCGGATGCCGCAGCCCGAGCAGTAGGCGAGCGCCGGCCCCGCCTCCTCCTCCGAGGTGGGGAAGAACACGTCGGGGTCCAGGCCATGGCAGGCCGCCTTGTCTTGCCACATGTCCGGCGGGGAAGGGTTTCGAGGAAGTGTCTGGAGGTCGATGCCGCTCGTGCGCTCCTTGCTCACCACTCGATCCCCCCCGAGGTCCCAATCGAGTCTGACTAGCGGCCGGGCGGCCGTCCGAGCATGCGACATCCATTCTCGTCCGCGGCCGAGGGCCAAATGTAGTCTTGAAAAGTCGCGACCGCCGTAGTAACGGGCGGCCGGAACGAGCTCACGCCGGCGTGAGCTGTGCACCCGAGGCCGTGGTCAGCGGATGCGTCCTCGCATCCCACCGGACCCGCGCGAGCAGGGCGAACCCGTCGCGGGGCGGCGCCGCGCTCGAGACCGCGCCCACATCCCGGCCATGGGCGACGACCGGCTCACCGGTCCGAACGGGGACGGCGGCCCGTAGGGCCAGGACGACCCGTGGTGGGTGACCCAGGTTCCGGACCTTGGCCACCGCCTCCTGGCCCAGGAAGCAACCCTTGGTGAAGTCGATGAGGTACTCCAATCCCGCTTCGGCGGGAAGCGATTCCTCGTCGAGGTCCGTGGGGAACCGCGGCACCCCGCGCCGGATCCGCCACACCTCGCCGGCCTCGGGGCTCGCCTCCACGGCACCGTCGCCGGCGGCGCGTGTCACCGTCCATCCGCGATCCGAGGGCACGAGGACGACCTGAGCGCCGGGAACGCGTTGCATGGCCACGTCGGAGGACAGCACGTACGGTCGGAGGAGGTCGTCGATGGCAACGGGTTGGTCCGGCTCCTGGACGAGGAGGAACGCGCCGTCGGTCCGAACGATGTGGAAATCGGCACGCACGCGGCCGGTGGGGGTGAGCAGGAGTGAGCGGGCCGTGCCACCCGGGGTGATGTCCTCCACCGACGCGGTCACCAGGTCGTTCAACCACCGGCCGGCGTCGCTTCCCGTCACCTCGACCGCGCGCAGCCGAGCGCCGTCGACGAACGCGCGGCGCTCGTCGAGGGCGTCGACCTGGTCCTCGAGCCTGTCCGCATCCACCGTCTGAGAGGATAGGCGGCCGTGGAGATCCCGCGGACGCTGCTGGTCACGAACGACTTTCCCCCGCGGGTGGGCGGGATCCAGCGGACGCTTCACGCGTTGGTCCGCGAGCTCCCGGCGGATCGGATGACCGTGCTCGCTCCCTCCTGGGAAGGGACGGAAGCCTTCGACGCCGTGGAGCCCTACCGCATCGTTCGAGCCCCTCATCGATTCCTGTGGCCCACCGCGGCGACGCAACGGCTGCTGATGGAGCTCGTCGATGGATCGGGTGCGCAGGTGGTGGTGTTCGGGGCTGCCATGCCCCTGGCGGCCATGGGACCGAGCCTGGCGAGCCGGGGCATCCCGTACCTCGTGGCCGCCCACGGGTTCGACTACTGGCTCTCGCTCTTACCCGGCGCCCACGCCGGACTTGCGTACATGACGTCGCGGGCCGCCCGCGTCCCCGTGATGTGCAGCGCGTTCATCGCGCGCGTGGTGCGGACCGCGGTGCCCGATGGCGTGCCGGTCTCCGTGATGTATCCCGGCGCCGACGTCGAGGCGTTCCATCCCGGTATCCCGACCGATCGGATCCGCGAACGCCACGGGCTGGCCGGCCGGCCGGTGGTCGTGTGCGTGAGCCGGTTGGTGGTTCGCAAGGGCCAGGACGTCCTGATCCGGGCGATGTCACTCGTCCGAAGGCGTGTGCCCGACGCCATGCTGCTCGTCGTGGGCGACGGCCCGCATCGCTCGACGCTCGAGCGCCTGGCGGCGCGTGCCCCCTCGGGGTCCGTCGCCTTCGCCGGACAGGTCTCCGAAGCGGATCTGCCGAGCTACTACGCGGCGGGTGACGTGTTCGCCATGCCGTGCCGCACTCGCCTCGGCGGCCTGGAGGTCGAGGGGTGGGGCAACGTCTTCATCGAGGCCGCGGCGTGTGGACGCCCGGTCGTCGTGGGTGACTCCGGGGGTGCCCGGGAATCCGTGGTCGACGGTGAGACCGGGGTCCTGGTGGACGGGCGGAACGTGGAGCAGGTCGCGGACGCCGTCTCCGGGTTGCTCGAGGACCCCGCGCTGGCCGAGCATATGGGCAAGGCGGGCCGGGAGCGGGTCGAGGGCTTCTACACGTGGCCCCGGGCCGCGGCGCAGCTCGGGCGGTGGCTCCGGGAGGCCGAGGCCTGAGCCGTCGCCTTCCGCGAGGCACGGCCGGGGCTTCATCGGATGGCGATCCGCGCCGAAATACGTGTGATGAGCGCGATGAGCGTGGAACGTCGCTGTCCCAGCTGTGGTGCGCTCACGGCGGTCGACGCGGACTGGTGTGGGCAGTGTTACGCGTCCCTGGAAGCGCCCCGGGCGGTCCCGCAGACGAAGGTCTCGGCCCCGCCGCGCCGTTCCGAGGGGGAGCCGACGTGGCCGTGTCCGGTGTGCGGCAATGCGAATCCCATTGCCATGAACCTGTGCGTGGCATGCGGCACGCCGTTCGCCCGGCTGTTCGAGGAACCGGAGCGGCGTCCCCAGATCGACCCGAAGACGGCGGCTCTGTGGTCGCTCCTCTTCCCCGGGCTGGGGCAGTGGAAGTGCGGCCGCTCGCTGGACGGCGTTGCCCGGATGGTGACGTTCCTCGTCCCGTTCGGCACGATGTTGCTCCTGGTGGTGTCGCAGCTCGGCCGGGGCGGCCTGGACTCGACAACGTCGTTGTTCTCCGTGTTCCTGGTGGCCAGCCTTGTCGCCTGGTCCACCTCCGCGGTCGACGCCTACCGCCTGGCCTCGGGGGCCGATCCCCTCATCGGTCCGCGAAAGCTCCTGTGGGGCTTGGTCGGCCTCATCCTGGTCGCGGTGGGCCTGGCCACCGCGATCGCCCTGCCTGCGATCCGTGGCCGGTAGCGGCCCGATACCATTCCTCAGGCCATGGGGGAGCACGCCGAGGGGTCGGTCGTCATCGAGGCATCCGCGGCCGAGGTCATGGACGTCATCACCGACTACGAGGCCTACCCGGAGTGGGCCGACGTGAAGTCGGCACGGGTGCTCCAGCGGGGGCCCGGCGGGGTGGGGACGGAGGTCGCCTTCGAGGTCGACGTGCCGGTCCTCGGACGGGCGTCGTACACGCTCGCCTACCGCTACGCGCCCGGCGACGCCGGTGTCTCCTGGGTGACGAAGGAGGCGCGAGGGGCCGTCAGCAACATCCGCGGGGAATACCTGCTGAACGAGCTGGACGATCGGGAGACCGAGGTCACCTACCGGCTCAGCGTCGAGCTCGGGGTCCTGCTCCCGGGATTCGTCAGGACCCAGGGAGCCAAGCGCGTGATCGATAACGCGCTCGAAGGATTGAAGCGGCGGGTCGAGCTGGGGTAGGCGATTCGCCGAGTCCTCCGCCGGAGGCGCGCGGACCAATGGCCGGCCTGCGGTCGGTTTCCCGGGACTCGCTAAGCTAACCGGAGATGCGAGTCCTGCTCTTCACGGGAAAGGGCGGCGTGGGCAAGACCACCATTGCCGCCGCGACCGCAGTGAAGGCGGCTCGAGCCGGTGCCCGGACGTTGATCATGAGTACCGACCCCGCACATTCGCTCGCCGATTCCTTCGACCGCGACGTCGTCGACCAGGCCACCCCGATCGCTCGGAGCCTGTGGGCCGAGCAGATCGACGCCCAGGCCCGGCTGGAAACCAACTGGCGCGAGATCCAGGAATACTTCATTCAATTGATGAACTGGGCCGGTGTCGAGACCATTCAGGCAGAGGAGCTCTCCGTCATCCCCGGACTGGACGAGATCTTCAGCCTGATCGACGTCAAGCGCCACGTCGACGAGGGCAGGTACGACCTCCTGGTGGTGGACTGCGCACCCACGGCGGAGACGCTTCGCCTCCTCTCGCTTCCCGAGGTGATGAACTGGTACATCGAGAGGATCTTCCCGATGGAGCGCCGGGTGGTGAAGGCCGTCCGCCCACTCATGACGAAGATCACCACGCTCCCCATCGCCGGGGATCAGTTCTTCGGTGCCGTTGAGCGGCTGCACCGCAACCTGGAGGCGGTGCGACGGATCCTGACCGACGAGCGCACGTCGACGGTCCGGCTGGTGGTCAACCCGGAGAAGATGGTCATCGCGGAGGCCAGGCGAACGTACACGTATCTGGGGCTGTTCGGATATCGAGTCGACGCGGTGATCGTGAACCGCATCATCCCCGACGATGTCACCGACCCGTACTTCCGCACTTGGAAGGACATCCAGGCAGAGCACCTGCAGACGGTGCGCGAGTCCTTCGAGCCCGTGCCCATTCTCACCGCCCGGCTGTTCGATCGGGAGATGGTTGGCGTCGAGTTGTTGGAAGCCATGGCGCACGAGGTGTACGGGGACGGCGACGTCACCGAGATCCTGTATCGGGACGATCCCATCAGGGTTCGCCGCAAGGGGAACGGTTACTCCCTCACCATGCGGCTGCCGTTCGTCTCTCGTGACGACATGGACATCCACCGCCGGGGAGACGAGCTGTTCGTCCGGGTGGGTTCGTACAAGCGGAACCTCATCCTGCCTCAGACGCTCAAGCGCCTGGAGGTCCGAGGGGCGAACTTCGTCGGGGACCATCTGGAGATCGCGTTCTCCAAGGAGCCCGAGCCGGGTTCCTCGCGGGACGCCCGGAACGACCGGAGGGGGAGAGCGAATGCCTGATGGAGGGTCCGCAAGACGCGGGAGCGCCGCCGCTTCGCCGAGCGATGGGGAAGAACAGAGCGAGCACGTGTGTCCCGTGACGTTCTGCCCCATTGGATTCGCCCTTGGGACGGTGAACCGGTCCAGCCCGGAGGTGGTGGATCACCTCCTGGTCGCTGCCCGGGAGTTCCTCCTGGCGGCGAAGACGGTGTTGGACACGCGGGTGGCCGACACGGGCGGCGCATCGACCAAGCTCGAGAAGATCGAGATCGCATGAGCACGACCAACGTCGACCACTCGGCGGTGCGCAAGCTGGCGCGATGGAACCCCGACGGCATCCCCATCACATCGGTCTATCTCACCGTGGACGGGCGCCGGTACCCTCGCAAGTCCGACTACGAGATTCGTTTGGACGACCTGCTGCGCCGGGGTCGGGCCCAAGCGGAAGGCGAGCGGCTGTCAAAGGAGGCCCTGCGCTCGGTCGTGGGTGACCTCGAAGCGATCGGCTCCTTCGTGCGCGACGAGTTCGAGCGGGGGGATACCCGAGGTCTGGCGCTGTTCTCGGCCTATGCCGCCGGATTGTGGGAGGAGGTCCGGCTCCCCCGGCCGGTTCGCGATCGCGCCACCGTGGCCTCGGCGGCCGACGTCCTCCCGCTGGAGCAGGTGCTGGAAACCTATCGCCCCATGTGCCTGGCCCTCGTGGACTACGAGAAGGCCCGGCTCTTCCTCTCAGAGCTCGGACGGGTCGAGGAGGTCACCCACTTCATCGACGACGTCCCGGGCCGGCACGACCAGGGTGGCTGGTCCCAGATGCGGATGCAGCGTCACGTGGACGATCACCGCCAACGACACCTTAAGCGAGTGGCCGAGGCGCTGTTCCGGCTCCTCAAGGCGAGCCCGTTCGACTCCCTCGTGCTGGCCGGCCCGGCGGAGGCGCATCTGGATCTCGAACACACCTTGCATCCGTACCTTCGGGAGCGGATCCGGGCCGGTGTCACCCTCACCATGACGGCGACCCTGGACGAGGTGGCCGCCAGATCCCTGGAGGTGGAGGAGGAACAGGAGCGAACGAAGGAGGGAGCGAAGGTGGAAGCCCTGCGGGAGGCCGCCGAGTCCGGGGGAAAGGCCGTGACCGGCCTCCCGGGTACGCTCGCGGCCGTAGCGGAAGGGCGGGCGGCGGAGATCCTCGTCGGCCTCGATCTGTCCGCCCCGGGGTTCTCTTGTCCCAACTGCGGGCGGCTCACGGAACGAGGAACGAGATGCCCGGCGTGCGGCTCGACGATGGAGCCGGTGGCCGACGTGGTCGAAGAGGCGGTGGCTCGGGCGGTGCGGCAGGGCAGCCGGGTGGAGACGATCGTTCACCCCGACGGACTGGCCCGATACGGTGGCATCGGCGCGCTGCTTCGCTTCTAGAGAGGGCGGGACGTGTCGGAAGCGGCCCAGGCGCTGGGCATCGACGTCGGGGGCACGAAGATCGAGGCCCTTCGGGTAGGTCGGGATGGATCCATCCTGTCTCGCTCGCGTTCGGTCACGCCCGCGGATGACCCGGAGGCGACCATCGCGGCGATGATCGAGGCGGCCAAGGGATTGCTCGAGTCCCAGGTGGTGGCGATCGGCGTGGGCGCCGCCGGCATGGTGGACGCGAACCGCGGAGTCCTGCGGTTCGCACCGAACCTGGCATGGCGAGAGCTCCCGATCGGCGAGCGCATGAGCGATGCCCTCGGGCTGCCGTGCCAGGTCGACAACGACGCCAACGTGGCCGCGTGGGGCGAGTATCGATTCGGCGCCGGCCGTGGGTACCGGCACATGATGCTGGTAACGGTGGGGACCGGCATCGGGGGAGGGATCGTGGCTGGCCGCCGCCTGTTCCGGGGAGCCCACGGGTTCGCCGCGGAGATCGGGCACATCATCGTCGAGCCCGACGGGCCGCTCTGCGGCTGCGGCAACCGCGGGTGCTTCGAGCAGGTGGCCTCGGGACAGGCGATCGGGCGCCTGGGACGGGAAGCGGCGGCCGACCATCCCCAGTCGCTCATCGCCGAGCTGGCGGACCACGACCCCATGCACGTGACTGGCGAGACCGTGACCAGAGCGGCCAAGGCCGGCGATGAGGTGGCCATCCGGATCCTGAGCCAGGTCGGCAGGCGGCTCGGGGAGGGGATCGCCGGGCTGGTGAACGTGCTCGACCCGCAGATCGTGGTGATCGGGGGCGGGGCGGCGGAGGCGGGGGAACTGCTGATCCGCCCGGCGGAGGCCGCGTTCGTCGAGGCGGTCGAGGGGTACGAGCACCGGCCCGCGGTTCCGCTCGTCGCCGCGCAGCTGAGCAACGACGCTGGTGCCGTCGGGGCGGCGGTGCTCGCCCTGGAGGAGCTGGGGGGATGAGCGGCCGAGGGAGGGCAGGCACGCCGCGATGAACGTCGGCCTGATCCTGCCCTTGTTCTCGGGGGATCCCCAACGGGTCGCGTCGTTCGCTCGGCGCGCCGAAGCGCTGGGCTACGACGGGGTCTTCGCCTTCGATCACTTCTTCCCCCCGGGGGCGCCGAACGACCGGCCCTCGCTCGAGGCCTTCACCTCGCTGTCCGCGGTGGCGGCCGCCACGGAGCGGGTCACCGTCGGCACCCTGGTGACCAGGGCCTCCATCCGCCCCGCCGGACTCCTGGCCAAGATGGCCGCGGGAGTGGACGACATCAGCGGCGGGCGCATGGTGCTCGGCATCGGAACCGGGGATCCCATCGATAAGCCGGAGCACCAGGCATACGGCCTGACCTACCTGGAGAAAGCGGAACGGCGCGAGCACCTGATCCAGACGATCCGCGCGGTCAAGGCGCTCTTCGCGGGAAGCCCGTGGCCCGGCGGTGGCCGGATCCCCCCCGTGAGTGGGCCGCTCCTTCCTCGACCGGTCACGCCGGGAGGTCCTCCGGTCTGGGTCGGTGGCTTCGCCGACGAAGTGGTTCGCATCGCCGCGCGAGAGGCCGATGCGTGGAATGGTTGGGGGATGTCGATCCCGGAGTTCGCCCGCAAGGCGAACCTGCTCCAGCAGGCCGCCGAGGGCCGGGACGTGGCGGCCACCTGGGCGGGTATCGTGCTCGTGGGCGAGGACGAGGACGACGCGAGCAGGCTCCTGGACGCGCGGGACAGGAAGGGTCTGCTGGAGACCAACGTGTGGTCCGGGAGCGTCCGATCCCTGGCGGGGTGGCTCGACGGCCTGGAAGGCGCGGGTGCCTCGTGGGTCGTCCTGGTCGCGGCCGGTCCCGGAGACCGGATCGAGCTGATCGCCGAGCACGCGCTCCGCGGCGGCCGGCCCCGAGGGTGAGATCCCCGGATCTGAAGCGGCAGAAGCGCGCGTTGCGGAGGCAAGCCCGGGGTCGCCGGGATGGGATGTCGCCCGGGGAACGTGAGCGGATGAGCGAGGAGGTGGCCGCAAACGTCTTGGCCCTCCCCGCGGTCGCCGACGCCACAACGGTCATGGCGTTCTCCTCCTTCGGCTCCGAGGTGGACACGGGCC
>Ga0184632_10001263_pt1 | contig 10328 bp, 6 predicted proteins | sample PLM31_50_b1_FD_133153 | JGI IMG/M metagenome (GOLD analysis project Ga0184632, IMG submission 133153) | Groundwater sediment microbial communities from an aquifer in East River, Colorado, USA - PLM3-1_50_b1 | ecosystem: Environmental > Terrestrial > Soil > Riparian zone | place: USA: East River... | reverse complement strand
TCGAGCCACCCGGCGAACCAGGCGTGGAGCCGCGCGCGCCTTGCCTTCGGCAGGCTGGCGTAGGCGACCTCGCGGGTCAGCTGGTGCTTGAAGACGAACTCGCGCTCGCCCGCGATCGACGAGCCGTGCCGCCTCCGGACGAAATCGCGCTCCTCGAGGACTCGGAAGTCCGGCTCGGTGTCTGCGAGCAACTCGTAAATAGGCCCGGTCCAGAAGATGCGCCCGACCACCGAGGCTGCTTGAAGCGCCACTTTCTCGGAGGCCTCAAGGAGGTCTATCCGAGCCGCCAAGACGGCCTGGACGGAATCGGGCATGGAGAAGTCGGCTGGGAGTCTGCGAACTGTCCAGTCGCCGTCCTTGCGCTCGACCAAACCCCGGTCGATAAGCGTTGCGAGCAGCTCCTCCATGAAGAACGGGTTGCCCTCTGCCGGCGCAAACACGTCGCGGAGCTGCGAGGGAAGCTCCGCCTTGAGCAGCGCCGCGAGCATCCGCTCCGCTTCGTCGGCCGAGAGCGGCTTGAGCTCCAGCGTTGTGGCGGCGCGTCGGGCCCCGCCCCAGCCGGGACGAAGATCGAGGAGCTCGGGTCGTGCCGTGCAGATGAGGAGCAGCGGCCCAGACACGTCCTCGATGACCCGCTCAAGCAGGTCGAGCAGCTCGTCCTCAGCCCAGTGCAGGTCCTCGACTAGGATCACGGCGGGCCGCTCCATCACAAGCTCGTCGAGAAGCTCGACCCAGGCATCGTGGAGGCGGTCACGGGCGGCGAGAGGGTGTAGCTCGCCGACGACGTCGAGACCGAGCGTCAATCCGAGGATCCTCCGCGCGCCGAGCCGGTCGAGCACGGTCGCTGCGGAATCATCTTCGAGGATTGCGAGCTGTTCCTTGAGAATCTCACCCAGCGGCCAGTACGTGATGCCCTGCCCGTACGATAGGCAGCGCCCGGTGCGGCGGATCGGTTCTGGCGCCCGTCCGGCGAGCGACTGCCAGAGTTCGCGCGTGAGTCGCGTCTTACCTACCCCCGCTTCGCCGAGGATGGTGACGAGATGGGGCCTGCGCTCCTCGACTCCAGCGTGGTAGGCATCCTCAAGGAGTGCGAGCTCGGTTTCGCGCCCGACGAAGGCGACGGCGAGGCCGCCCACGCCTCGTGGCCGCATCAGCGAGAGCGCCCGCACGAGGCGGCGGCAGGTAATTCCTTCCGGCTTCCCCTTCGCGTCGATGGTCGTCGGCTCGCCGAACTCGAACGCGCCTCGCACGGCCGAGACCGTTCGCTCGCCGACGAGGATCTCCCCTGGCTCGGCCGCCTGCTCGAGTCGCGCAGCGACATTGACAGCGTCGCCCGTTACGAACGAGCCGCCCTGGCGCGCCCTCCCAAGGACGACCTCGCCCGTGTTGACGCCGATGCGGAGGGCGAGCTTCTCGCCGAAGAGCTCGTCGACGCGCCGCTGCATCGAGAGCGCGGCGTGGAGCGCCCGCTCGCCGTGGTCTTCCTGCGCGGCTGGAGCGCCGAAGGCGGCCATCACGGCGTCGCCAATGAACTTCTCAGGCGTGCCGCCTGCGCGCTCGATCTCCGCGGCGATCATGTCGTAGAAACGGTCGAGCATGAGCCGAGTGCGCTCGGGGTCCTGCGAGCCTGCGAGCTCGGTCGAGCCGACGAGGTCGGCGAAGACCACGGTCGCGACCTTGCGCTCATCGCTGGGTGTGGTCTCGAGCGGCTGGACGGCACCTGACTCCACGTCTCCTCCTCTCGCCGGAAAGCTAGCGCCGCTCAATTGGCAGCGGCGCAGCAAGAGAGACCAGGAGAGAGCCCTCGTGGGCCAAGCGTTCTCTAGGGAGGCGCGAAACCTTTGGCCAAACTTTTGCCCCGCCTGAGCTGACCTCAGCTGACTTCAGCCGATCGAGCGTGACTCAACCATGCCGTATTGACCTCATTTGACCTGGAAGGCAACGTCTCATAACCCGGAGGTCGCAGGTTCAATCCTGCCCCCGCTACTGGAAAAGGCCCGGAAACGGGGCTTTCCGTTCTCTTGATCGTGATCGGCAGGCGAAACTCTTGCCCAACTTTTGCCTTGGCGAACGCAATGCATACGCCGATTCCAATCATGCGACGTCGTTCAAGCAGGAGCACGCTCGCACACGGCGGCGGCCTCCCGCCCGAGCGCGCCAGCCTCGCGAGAGTCCGAGCCCGTCTCGCGCGCACGCGCGCGCACGCGCAATAGAGCTGAATAGAAAGGCATTGAGGGCCCTACGCGCCCCCGTCGAAGTGTTCGTCGGGTTGGGGGCCTGGAAGCGGGCCTCAGTGGGCGTAGAGTGGCGCGATTGAACCCACGCAGAACCATCGAGAGTCGAGGTTCTTGGCGGGACGCGCCGCGGCTCAGCGAATACCAGTATCGAAAGCGAAGCGCACGTGACTGATCCGGCGGCTTGTGACCCGTACCGAGACCGATTCCGCACGAAGCCTCGAGCATGCACCGTAGGACGCCGTCACCAAATAGCGACCCGGAACGATGGAAATGCGAACGCGACCTCGCTGGTTTGTGATGGCGCGCGCGACTGTAAGGCCACGCTGGACAACGACGATTCGAACGCCTTCGGCCGGGCCGTTGCACGGAATCTCGGCCGCGCAGACGGGTGTTATGGGCCCGAGGGTGGCAGCGATGTCGATCGCTCCCTTGTTCGCGGCATGCGCGGGACCGGCTAGGAGCACGGACAAGGCGAGAGGCAGGAAGAGCCGCCTCATGTCCACAGTCTCCTCCTCACGTGTGAGGAATGCGTGAAACATGAGGGGCCAGGCCGGTGGCCCGGCCCCTCATGTTGTGTCAAATGTCGTTCACGGGGTGAACTTGCTGATCCGTGTCGACCAGTTGGCGAGCGCTGATCGCGGGCCTGGCCCGTGGCTCGCGCCGCCGCAGGTGCCGAGGAGGTTGTCACCGGTTCCGCCCACGAAGAACGGGCCTCCCCAGTCGCTGTAGTTGCAGGTATGGGCGATGTACTCGCTGGCGACCCAGACCGAGTTGCCGTCCACGGCAGCCGCGCCGTAATCGCCCCAGCGGGTGCGCGGCGGGTTCCCGACCTGCGACTTGTAGCTCGTGAAGCCGTCGTCCTGGACGGCTCCGGTGCCACCGTTCACGACGTTCCACTCGCCCGCGCCCACGATCGCGTCGATCGGAGCGTACGCAGCGCTCGGATTGAGCGCCTCGCCCGTCGCCGTGAACGCCATGACACCACGGCCGCTCGCCGTGACGCCTATGGCCGGATACGTGAAGTCGTAGCCGGCTGCGCCCAGGTAACCCTGTTGCACGATCTTCCCAGCCGACGGGTTGACGATGTACCAGGCGATGCCTGCCCGCTGCGGGCCACCGTCAGAGCTCAATGCAGTGTCGAGCGCTCCCCACAGCTTGCCGTTCGCATACATGACCTGCTGCATGCGGGTGTCGTTCGAGTCTGGGCGCGAGATGACTTCGTCGTGGGCTGGCTCGCCTACGAACAGCAGTCGCCAACAGCCAACGCCCGCGATTGTCGCCGTCGTAGTGTCGTTGATGCAGTGGCCCTGCGGGACATCGATGCCGGGCGCAGTGCCCGAGCCGGGCTGCTTCTGCTTCGGCGGGACTGCGTACGGCCCGACCGTCAACACCTTGCTCGTCAAGTTGAGGGCGGGCGACGCCGTGTTCAGCGAAGCAGTGTTGGTGAGCGTCCAGACTAGAAGGTTCGTCGACGTTCCGGTCCCCGGGTTACAGACCGAGCCCGAGTCGCATTGCGCCTCGTCGCCCGCGTCCGAGCTCAGGAAAAACTCGCTTCCGAGGTTGTCAGTATTGAACTGGTTGCCGGGCGACTGGGCAGGCCAGACCGTGAAACCCGGATGGCCGCCGACACCGGAGTGGCTCGTGTCGAACTGCGTCACGGTGACGTTGGCGGCGCCCGATGCGAGAGCCGCTTTCGAGAAGGCGTAGATCTGCGCGCCCATATAGACGAAGTTCGGGAAGAACGCGTACTCGTTCGTGGTGATGTAGAAGCCGTTCGCGTCAGCGCCGATGTGCGGGTAGTCGCCGAGGCACGGACCGTGACCCGTCGCGTCGTTGTTCAGCGGACAGCCGTGGTCCGGCGTCCCGTCGGTGCCGTCGTTCTGAACCGGGACGCGGTAGATCGTCCAGCTGCCCGTTGGGTTGGACGTGTTGCTGACGGCGATGTCGAGGTGATTCTTGCCCGTGAACGCACCGTTCGCGAGCGTGTCGAGCGTGAGTACCACGACGAACCAGCGCTGCGTGGCCGAGTCGTAGAGGCAACTCGGGTCGGTGATGAAAGGACCGCGGACGCCCGTTGTCCGGTTGATCGCAGGCGCGTATCCGTAGAACGAGTTCAGGTCGACCGCGTGGTTCACGTTCCGCGGGAAGCCACCGACGATGTTGGTGGCAGTATTGTCCGGAAGTACCGACTGCCCTGCCGTATTGAAGACGTTCAGGACATCGTTGACTGGCTCGAGCACGTAGCCGTTCCCGACGCACAGCCCCTGGTCGGGCGGTTCGAGCGAGAACTGATTGCCGCCACGTGCGTAACGCTGCTGGTAGTGGTTTAGGCCTTCGAAGCCCATGTTGAAGGTCGGGTTCGATTTCGCCTTTTTGCCGCTGTTAGCGGAGACGCCGTTGCTGGCGCCTCTCGAGAAGCTGCGGTTCACGATTGTGCCGGGATACCCGTCCGACCCCTCGCCCTCGTCGAGTTGACCGGGGAACTCGACCGATGTGGCGTCGGTGCTTCCCGAAGGCGTGAAGGCCCCGGTTTGCGGTGATCCTGTCCCGGCGATCGGGATCTGCCTTCCACCGGCGGTGCTGGCGCCCGCCGAGGCGGCTGCGATCCAGATCGCTACGACCGCGCTCGATGCGACCACGAGCGCTAGGAGGAAACGCTTCCTCGTCATCTTCTCCCCTTCCGACGTGTTGGCGACGCCCTTGGGCCGCCAGTTGTCATCTCGGGACTATAGGCGCTGATATCCCCTGCTGCGTCACCACAATCGGGGGCCTCCCAAACCCTTGAAAGGGTTCTCTTGCCCGCACGTGTTCAGGAGTAGTGTCGCGATGCTTGCGGGCCCGTGTGGGAGGCTCATTCCGTTCGCACGATTTCAGGGGGATGCCCCGCCCCCCGGATCGGCCGGATGCGGACTCGGATCCGCTGTGGATAACCGCCGAATCGCGCCCCCGGTCTGCCTTCGCCCGGCCTCACAGAGGCTCACGCGCAGGCGCCTCACGCGGGGGGATGCCACCCACGCCATGAATGCGCGAGCCAGGGCGCGCCTCCCTCACCCGCCTCAGGGAAGGGACGCGGCATGGGCAGTCGACTAGTGCACCGAACTACCAGGCCACCATGCTTCCCTGATTGCAGGAAAGCAGCATCGCTGTAGTGCGGCGCTGCAGGCGCGCTCGACGAGCGCGCGCCGTGGGGTCAGAACGGGGCTATTCGGGCTCGCCGGGAAGGGTTTGGTCACACTCTTCGCTCGAAATCGGCTTGGTTGAGCGAAGCGCGCTAGTCTCCGAGACACTAGAGCGGGGCTCGAGGCCGGGGCCTGATTTGCTCATGGTGAGCCGTGTTCAGGGCCTCCCCGTCTCCCCGCAGGACATCCGTAGACTCACTCGGAATGGCCACTGAGCCCCCGCGTCAGCGCCGGGCCCCGCTCGAGCTCTCGCCGGACGAGTTCCGCGAGCTCGGGCATGCGCTCGTAGAGGACGTGTCTTCCTTCCTCGAGACGCTGCCGCAGCGGCCCGTTGCTCAGGGCGAGCGGCCGCCCGAGGTTCGCGCCCTCTTGCCGGCGGGCGGAGTGCCCGCGCGCGGGAGCGATCCGGGAGAGCTCCTGACCGAAGCCGCCCGGCTTCTCTTCGACCACTCGCTCTTCAACGGCCACCCGCGTTTCTGGGGGTACATCACGTCGTCGGCCGCTCCCATCGGCGCGCTCGCCGACCTGCTCGCTGCGGCAGTCAACCCGAATCTCGGCGGCTGGCCGCTCTCGCCCGTCGCGAGCGAGATCGAGGCCCAGACCGTTCGCTGGATCGCGGAGCTCGTGGGCTTTCCTGCCGACAGCGGCGGGCTCCTCGTGAGCGGCGGCAACATGGCGAACTTCGTCTGCTTCCTCGCGGCTCGGCGAGCGTCTGCACCCTGGGACGTCCGGGTCGAGGGGATGCGAGGGACGCCGAGCCACACACGCGTCTACGTTTCGGCCGAGACGCACACCTGGGTTGAGAAGGCAGCTGACCTGTTCGGGCTCGGTACCGACGCGATCCGCTGGATCGAGACAGACGATGGGCAGCGGATGGACGCGGCGGCGCTCGAGGCCGCGATCGACGACGACCGTGAGGCCGGCGACCTGCCCCTGCTCGTCGTCGGCACGGGCGGGTCCGTCAGCACGGGCGCGATCGACCCGCTGCCTGAGCTGCGGCGCATCTGCGACGAGCGCTCGCTCTGGCTGCACGTGGACGGCGCCTACGGCGCCTTCGCAGCGCTCCTGCCCGACGCGCCGCCGGACCTGAAAGCGCTCGCGACGGCCGACTCGGTCGCCCTCGATCCGCACAAATGGCTCTACGCCCCGCTCGAGGCCGGCTGCGCGCTCGTGCGCGACGCCGAGGCGCTACGCGACACCTTCAGCTACCGACCGGCCTACTACCACCTCGCGGAAGACGAGGGGACCAACTACTTCGAGTACGGGCCGCAGAACTCGCGCGGGTTCCGGGCCCTAAAGGTCTGGCTCGCACTGCGCCAGGTCGGCCGTGAGGGCTACGAGCGGATGATCGCCGACGACTGCGCCCTGGCCCGCCGGCTCTACGAGCTGGCCGAGGCGGCTCCGGAGCTCGAGGCCTGGACGCACGAGCTCAGTATCACGACCTTCCGCTACGTTCCGCGCGACCTGCAAGACGCGGGAGAGGGGGCCGCCGCATATCTCGACGACCTCAACAAGGAGCTGCTCGACCGTTTGGAGCGCGGCGGCGAGGCGTTCGTCTCGAACGCGATCGTCCGGGACAGGTTCCTGCTGCGCGCCTGCGTCGTCAACTTCCGGACGAGCGCCGAGGACATTGAGGCGCTGCCCGAGATCGTCACGCGGCTCGGAAGCGCCGTCGACGCGGAGCTCCGGCCGGCGGAGCTGCACGCCGAGTCCCCGTCCTAAGACTCCCTAGGAGAGGGGCTCGCGCCGCACTAGTTCGTTCCGGGGGATGCCCACCCCCACGACTACACGCATACGGGCCGCCATGTCACGACGTCGACAGGTAGTCCAGTGCTCTACGACACCAGGAGACCAGGACACCATGCTGTACTGCGATCATGGAGGCAGCACTTCTGTACATGCTGCTGGGGGTTGTTTCCGCTGTAGTCGCTGCAGTCGGGTAGGGGTTGAAACAGGGCGATTCCGGCCCGCCAGGAGGGGTTTGGTCACACCCTCGACTCGGATTCGGCTCAGTTGAGCGAAACGCTCTAGTCGCGGAGGCTAGCGCGGGGCGAAATCACGCGCGAAAATCGCTCTCTGCGGACGCGCGCGTCTACGGTCGCTCGGCTCAGCGCGAGTTCGCGAATCGGACGGGATACCTCCCGCCCCACTCCGGGGTCGTCAGAGGTTCGCGGACGAGGGTCGCGTGCCGGGTCACTCGGTGTGGCGGCCATCCTTCGTGGTTCCCGGCTCGCGCGTCTCCGGGCGCTCCAACTCGGACACGGAGGCGATATGAAGCTTCCGGAACACTGTCGAGCTCTCCGAGATCGGCGAGATCACGACGAACTCCGGGGAGAAGATCGGATCGTCGTCGTCGGGGAAGCTAATGGATGATGCGCGCCATGGCGCCCGAACGGTATGCGAAGTGCCCCTGAGACGAGGCTCGATACGGTCGCTCGCGGCGGGCGGGATGCCCCGGCCCGCTCGAGCTCGGTCACCACGCGCTGCCACGGATCGCTGAAACTGGCATGAGCGCTGCGATTGCGGCCTAGCCCCCGATCTTGCAAGCTGGGGCTCATCCGGTGCCCCGCGAGGGGTCAGCGACGGCGTAGCGAACGGGCGCGAAAGAGCGCCCCAGCGACCACGCCCCACGCGCGTTCCCCTTCGCGTCACCACGTGCTCACCGCGTCACGCGTACGTCACGCCACCTACTCGGGACACGTGGCCTTCCGAGTAGCGAGTGATTGGGAGCGCGTGAGACGAACTCGCGGCCCTACGCGCCCGCGTATCTGCGGTTGCGCTCGTTCAGGCGCTCCTGCAGGAGGCGGCGGTGCTCACGACGGGCCTCTCTGTCGGCTGCCTCGAGGCGAGCCTGCTGTACCTCGGCTGCCTGCGCTGCGTCGCGACTTAGTGCGTCACGCTCCGCCCACACGGCCTTGATGTGCTCCCAGCCTTCCGCGCGTCGCTGGCGCTGTGCGGCGTGAAACTCGGCCGGGTGGTACTCGCCGAGCTCGATGAGCCGCGCCATGATCGCCCTGCTCACGGTGTTGCGGTGGCAGCGGTACTCCCGGGCGAGCGCGTTCAGGCTCTCGCCCGCCCGGCGCCGGCGGATGATCTCGTCCCTGTGACTCGCCGGGATCTTCGAGGAGTAGCCGTGCACGTAGCCTTCGGGGAGGGCTTCCGCGAGTTCGTCGGCGCGCACGAGGAGCCGCTGCCTAAGGAGGTCACGCACGGGGTTCTCGCTCACTGCTCCATTGTCGCTCGCTGTCCCGGACGGCCACGCGGGAGCTGACTCGATCAGGCCGTCCTTGCGCGGCGTCGCCAGTCGCGAACGGTCGCCGGTGCGATCGGGCGCTTGATCTTCGAAAGGTGCGCAGCCTCTTCGATCGTGCTCTCCACTCGAGCCCAGAAGAACTCGTAGGCGAGCGCGCGGACGTCTGCCGGCAACTCCTCGAACCTCTCGGCGTCGGGGTCGTTGGCCCACACGAGCGCCTCCGGACAGCGGCAGTCGTAGCCGGCACGCCTTACGTCCTGGGCGAGCTCGTCCACCGGAACATCCGCGCTTTCAGTACGCGGAGCGTGTGCGGCGACGAGGTCCGGTCGACCCAGCGCTTCGGCGATCTTCTCGAACGTCTCCGGCCGCACTCTTCCGCCCGATTCGATGCGGTACAGCGTTGATGAGGCGACACCCTTCCTCCTCATCTCCGCCCGGAACGTCGCGTCGAGGGTCCTAGGGAGTACTTCGCGCAGCGGCTCGGCATCGACGAGCTTGCCGTTCCCGAGGGCGCCGTCGCAGTACCCGAGCAGGACGTCGCGGGCGTGCTCCGCGACCGCGATCCGGAACTCGAGCGCCTCGGCGATGTCGACGGCCCGCGCCCGGCATCGGTGCCTGGGGGGCCGCGTGAAGTCGAAGTCACGAGCGACGAGAACGTCCCCGTATTCGCTCGCGTAGCTGGCCGCGTTCACGCCAGCGTGGTGTTTCGGAAAACGCGGGAACGGCCGCCGCCTAGTGGACGACTATGACGATCACACCGGCCGCCGTTGGCTCTCCGCTGCTCAACGAGCGTGAGGCCGCGGTGTACGTGCGCGTCGCGCTTTCGACGTTCAAGCGGTCGGTCCGGCCGCATCTCCCGCAAGTTCGCCCGTCTCCTGGACGGGTGCTCTTTCGGAAGGTGGACATCGACCGCTTCCTCGAGACGCGGATGCAGGACGCCCACTAAACGCAGCGAGCCCGTGTCAGCGGGCTCGCGCAGCTGCTTAGGAGGTTCAGGAATCCCAAGGGTACTCCCCCCGAGCACCGCGCTGGGCCGATGGTGGACCGCCGCCGACGCGGCCGAGCTCGACGTCCTCGTGCATGAGCTCGTTTCCCGCTACTTCGAGCACAGGCCCCTCTGCGCCTCGTGCGCAGCCGGAGATCCACCGTGTCCTCATGTCCGCGAGGCGATCGACGCGGTCGTCAACTGGCAAGAGGCACGGGAGCTACTGTCGCGCGCCGAGTACCTGCGCGTCGAGCGCTCCGCGGAGGTGGCATGAGCGAGCGCATCGTCCCGCCACCCACCGACCCGCTGGCGGTCGCGCGGGTGTTCGTCGCGGACAGGTACCTCGGGGTCGGCGGCACGTTCCTGCTGCGTCACCATCGCAACTCCTTCTTCCGCTTCGCCGAAGACCACTGGCCCGAGGACGACGATCGTCGCGTTCGCTCGGAGTTGTGGCTGTGGCTCGGAGACAAGGAGTACGAGAAGGTCGTCGACGGCGTGACGACGATCGTCCCCTTCGCGCCCACGCGGAGCAAGGTCGCCGATGTGCAGCAGGCGTTGACGGCGATGGGGCACATCCCCGAGACCGTGCAGCCGCCGGTGTGGCTGACCGGGGACGCGACGACGCCTATCGCGGCGGGCGAGGTCGTCGCGCTCGCAAACGGGATCCTCGATCT
>Ga0184632_10001262_pt1 | contig 10332 bp, 8 predicted proteins | sample PLM31_50_b1_FD_133153 | JGI IMG/M metagenome (GOLD analysis project Ga0184632, IMG submission 133153) | Groundwater sediment microbial communities from an aquifer in East River, Colorado, USA - PLM3-1_50_b1 | ecosystem: Environmental > Terrestrial > Soil > Riparian zone | place: USA: East River... | reverse complement strand
CCTCGTACCGGTCGAGACACGCATCGAGCCCGAAGTGCCGCGCGACCTCCTCGCGAGATTTCCGGTAGCGAGCGGGGTCGTCGAGTACGCGGCTGACGGCGTCGGCCAGCGCCGGAGGGTCGGCTACGGGCACGACCTCTCCCATGCCCGTCCAGCGCACGGGCTCCCGAACGCCCGGCAGGTCGCTGACGACGACCGGAGTCCCGCACAGCATCGCTTCCCCCTGGACCAGGCCGAACGACTCGGTGGAGTTGAGGCTCGGGACAACGAGGCAGTCGACCGCGCCGTAGAAGGCCGGCATCTCGAGCACGGGGTCGAGCAGTCCGAGAGCCCGCCAGCGGTCGCCGACTCCCGCGACCGCCGGGGCGAGCCGCTGTCGGTAGGTGTCCTCGCCGACCGCATCGGGGCCGGCGAACAGCACGATGAGCCCCGGGAACCGTGAGATCAGCGTCGGGAGCGCGTCCAGCAACGTCTCGACGCCTTTCTCGGCGGCGAACCGTGCCGCGAACCCGAGGACGGGCCCGGCGCTGCCGTCCGCCGTCACGGCGTGCGCGGCGCGCAGCGTCGCGACGTCCTCGGGGTCCGGAACGGGCATTTCGACGGGCGGTGGGATGATGACGAGCTTCTTTCGCGCCCGGCGCAGCAGCGGCGTGTGCTCCGCGTAGTCGCGGGTGTAGGCGACGACGCGGTTCGCGAGGGCAGCCGTCATGGAGTTCGCCACCGAGATCGCGCCCTCCGCCACGCCGTTGAGCGCGCCGTCCGGGAGCTGGACGTCGCTGTGATACGTGAGGACGCAGGGTTTTCGCAGCGCGCGAGCGGCGAGCGCGAGCGCCGGCGCCTCGAACTGGGGGGCGTGGACGCTGACGACATCGTGCCGGCGCGCCAACCGTGCGGCCAAGCGGGGATACCCGGGCATGAGGACGCCTTTCGCGACGGTCAGAGCAACCGGGACTCGCACGACGTCGACGCCGTCCAGATCCTCTCTCCGAGCAAGCGCTGGATCGTTGCGGGAGGTGAGCACGGTGACCTCGTGCCCGCGACCTACCAGGCCGCGGGCGAGCCGCTCGACGTAGATCGTCAGACCGCTCACGTGCGGCCGGTAGTAGGTGAGTGAGATCAGGACCCTCGTGCGCCGCCTCCCTACCCGCCGACCCTCCGGCCGCGATGGACATCCGCGATGACGTCGCGCAGCGTCGGCTCGGCGTCCCGGATCCACGCGGCAAGACGGTGAAGACCGTCGTCCACGTCGACGGTCGGCGTCCAGCCGAAGTCGCGGGCGGCCTTCCTCGTGTCGCAGTAGAACACCTTCTGGTCGCCGACGCGGGCTGGTGCGAACCGCGCGCGCTCGACGCGTCTATCGATCGCAGCGGTGAGGGCCGGTTCGAACTCGCGCCACACCGAGACAGTGTGCGTCGGTCCACCACCGATGTTGTAGACCTCGCCCGCGGTCAAGTCGATGCGGTCGACAACCGATCGAAGAGCGGCGACGGCATCGTCGACGTACAGCAGATCGCGAACCTGCTTGCCGTCGCCGTAGATCGTGATCGGCAGGCCGAACAGCGCGGCAATGAGGAACCACGCGACCCATCCCTGGTCCTCGACCCCCATCTGGCGCGGACCGTAGAGGCAGCTCTGACGTAGCACGACCGTACGCAGGCCGTAGACGCGGTGATAGTCGCGGACGTACTGGTCGGCCGCGCCCTTGGAACAGCCGTAGGGGGAGTGGAAGTCGAGCGGCCGGCTCTCGTCGATGCCGGCTTCGTAATCCGGGAGCGAGTAGCGCGTCTCCTCTTCGACGATGCGGACGTCTGGCAAGGCCCCGTACACCTTGTTCGTCGACGAGTAGACGACGATCGGATTCGCGCGCGAGCGTCGTGCAGCCTCGAGCACGTTCAGAGTGCCGAGAGTGTTCTGCTCGAAGTCGGCTCGCGGGTCGCTCACCGAGGCCGTGACCGCTGTCTGGCCCGCCAAGTGATACACGACGTCGATCTCCCCCAGGGCGCGCTCCACCGCGTCGCCGTCGCGAACGTCGCCTCGCGCGAAAGTCAGCGCATCGCCGTGGCGGGTGCGCAGCCACTCGAGGTTGAGCTCGGAGCCCGGTCGCGACAGGTTGTCGAACACGGTGACTCCAGACCCGCCTTCGAGGAGCTCGTTCGCCAGGTTGCTCCCGAGGAAGCCGCCGCCTCCGGTTACAAGAAAGCGCCGGTCGCCACGCGCTCGGCCTTCTTCGCCCCGGGTCGGCACCGAGCGCGCCACGATATACGATCGCCCTCGGGAGTGCTCGCGCGCCTCGTCAAGTTCGTACTCGACCTCGTCCCCGGGTCCGTGATCGACAGAGCGAGGAGGATGCCGGTGCTCGCACCCGTGCTCCGGCGGGGACTCGGCATCGTGTCGGGGCCGCTCCATGGACGCGTCGTTCCGATTGCGCACGGCCCCGCGCAAGGCCTGGCCCTCCTGTTCGACGAGACCTCGGCCGTCTGGGCGTCGGGCAAGACCGAAGCGAGCCTGCAGCGCGCCCTCGAGCGGCTTCTCGGCCCGGGCTCGATCTTCTTCGACATCGGAGCGAACGTAGGCTTCTTCACCCTTCTCGGTGCGCGGCTCGTCGGACCGAGTGGAACGGTGGTCGCATTCGAGCCGCTCGCCGACAACGCCGAGAAACTTCGCCGGAACGTCGCGCTCAACTCGCTCTCGAACGTGGACGTCATCGTGAAGGCGGTCTCGGATGCGAGTGGCGATCGACTCCTGGACGCCCAACATCCGGCCACTGCGGCTCTGGTGCCGGCCGACCATTCGGGGCCGACAGACGGCCTCGCTCGCGTCGAAGTGACGTCGCTCGACGACTTCCTCGTGACACGGCCCGGGCTCGATCCCGACGTCGTGAAGATCGACGCCGAAGGCCACGAGGTCGAGATCGTTCGCGGGATGGTCGACGTGCTGAGCCGGTCCCACGTCGTCCTCCTCTGTGAGATGCACGGGCGAGGTCGGGAGTTCGCCGGGGCGCTCGCGACGGCCGGATACCGAACGGCCAGACTCGACGGCACTGCGAGCGCATCGACTGCCTCGCTAACGCACGTTCTCGCTGCGCCCGAGGGACATCGCGCGTTCACCGCAACACGTCTCGCCTGACGGCCGCCGGGGCTGCTTGGCAGTCCGGAACGCATGCGCCAGAATGCCTCTCCGGGGTGGGAGCCATGCGGCGACTCGACGACGAGGCGGATCAGCGGGAGTACTTCGACGTTGCGGACCACCAGTACCCGCGGACGGCCGTCGTCATGCCGCCGAGACACACCGAGGTCGAAGGTCGCAACGTCCTGGACCGCCTCGACTCGGCTCGAGACGACGGGCGGGTCCTCGATTTCGGAGCAGGTACGGGCCGGCTGTCGATCGCGCTCGCGAGGGCCGGCTATGCCGTTCTCGCGGTGGACGTGAGCGATCGATCACTCGACGTCCTGCGCGAGACGGCGCAGCAACTGCGACTGCCGGGTATCGAGACCGCGTCGGCGCTCCCTGAGGTCGGACGTTTCGCTGCGATCGTCGGCACGGACGTGTTGCACCACGTCGATCTCGACGTGCAGTTGCCGCGACTCCACCGCTTGCTCCGAGCCGGGGGAAAGGCGGTCTTCTCCGAGCCCGGGGCATTCAATCTGGCGTGGTACGTGTACCTCGCCCTTTTCCACGATCTGCGGATCGAGCGGCGGATCGTCACCTGCAATCTCGTTCAGCTCCGCCGCACGTTCGAACGGCATGGGTTTCGTGAGATCCGGATCACGGGACTCGGGCTGTTGCCCCGCCCGCTCTTCGGCTGGGCGCACGCTGCCTGCCGGTGGCACGACTCGATGGGCAACTGGCCACTGTTTCGATGGTTCGCCTATCGGTACGTCATCGAAGCGAGCAAGTGAGGGATGCTCGGGGGCCCTCCGACACTTCAACGCGCAGAGCCGGAGCCCGTGTGAATGTCCGGAACGCTGACTGACGCCCCTTCGTCCCCGCCAGCTCGCGTCGGGGGTGCCGCCTCGATCTCGAACCGGCTTCGAGCCCGACGTCCCGACCTCGATGCGCTTCTCTTCCTGCTCGCTCTCGCTCTCTTCCTCGCGACGCGACTCTGGGGACTCGAGCGTTTTCCGATCACGTTCTTCGGTGACGAGGCGATCCAATCCGTTACCGCCGCGGATCTGATCGCGCACGGGTTCAGAGGCCCGTACGGAGAGTTGCTGCCAACGTACTTCGAGAACGGCGGGGCCTTCAATCTCAGCGTCAGCGTGTATCTGCAAGTGATCCCACACGCCCTGTTCGGATTCTCGATCTTCGTCACGCGCCTGACGTCCGTGCTGATCGCTCTTACGGCCGTGGCAGCGGTCGCGCTCATCCTGCGGGACGGCCTCCGGGTCCGACCATGGTGGCTCGGAGCTCTCGTGCTCTCGATCACGCCGGCCTGGTTCCTCCACTCGAGGACAGCCCTCGAGACCGTGATCGCCGTTTCGTTCTACGCGTGGTTTCTCTACTGCTACCTCCGGTACCGGTCGGGTACCCGGCCACTGTGGTTGTTCGCCGCAGTCGTGGCCGCCGCGCTCGCGTTCTATTCGTACTCCCCGATGCAGGTGGTGGTCGTGTCCACTACGGCGTTGCTCCTGCTGTCGGACGCTCGCTTCCACCGCCGGCACGCGCGGACCCTTCTCGGCGGACTGGCTCTGGCAGCGCTCCTGTCGTTGCCGTACCTCCGATTCCTGCATCAGCACGGCTTCGACGGAGCCCGGCACCTTCGTGTGCTGGACTCGTACCTGGTCGACGCCGACCTCGGGACGAGCGAAAAGCTCGGTCGGTTCATGGACGAGTACGCGCGGGGGCTGAGTCCCCGCTACTGGTACGACCCGAATGAGGGGCAAGACCTCCTTCGCCACCGGATGAAGGGCTACGGCAACCTGTTGCTCGCGACGCTGCCGTTCCTCGTCGCCGGACTCGCGGTGTGCCTCGTGCGAATTCGCTCTTCGGCTCACAGGGCGGTGGTGATCGCGCTCGTCTGCGCTCCCCTGGGAGGCGCACTCGTGACCACGCACATCACGCGTGACCTCGTGCTCGTAGTGCCTGCTGCGCTCCTCGTCACGCTCGGCATCGATCTCGCGCTCAACGTGCTACGCCGTGTTCCCTGGCGTTACGTCGCGATTCCCGTATTCGTCGTACTCGGGGCAGGGCAGATCGTCATGCTGCACGACGCGCTCGCGAACGGACCGCGTTGGTACCAAGGCTACGGTCTCTACGGGATGCAGTTCGGCTCCCACCAGGTAGGTGCAGCGGCACGCCGTTACCTGGACTCGGTGCCCGACGGCCGTGTGGTGGTATCGCCTGCGTGGGCGAACAACACCGATCGGATCGTCAGGTTGGTCACGGACGACGACGACCGCGTGGCTACCGGCTCGATCGAAGGCTGGCGGTTCAGGAGACTACCCATCCCGGACGGTCTTCTCTTCGTCGTCACACCAGCGGAGTACGCCATCATCCGGGACGACCGGCGCTTCACCGAACAGAGGGTCCTCGGGATCCTCCGCTATCCGGATGGAAGCCCCGGCTTCTACCTCCTACGACTCCACTACTCGCGTCAGGCGGCCGCCATCTTCGCCCGCGAGAAGGTCGCCCGGAGCCGCCCGGTCCAGGAAGCCGTGCTCGTGGGCGGCCAGCCCGCAGTGGTGACGTATCCGCAGCTGAGCCGCGGCCGGATCGTCGACGTGTTCGACGGCGATCCGTTCACGCTCGTACGAACACTCGAAGCGAACCCGTTCGTCGTCCGGATCTCCTTCGACACCGCTCGCTCGGCGAGGGGAATCGAGGTCCGCCTCCCCTCATTGCAGGGCGTCGTGACCTTGACCGTCACCGAAGCGGGCCGGCGCGCCCCGATCGTCTTTCGGCGGGACCTGCCGGAGGTGACGGTCGATCCGGATCTCTCGATTCCTTTCGGACGTCGGCTGGCAGTTGCGACCGCCGAGGTTGCTGTTCAGGACGTACGCCAGCCCAGGGACGGTCAGGTGCACGTCGCGGAAGTCATCCTCGAGCCCTAGTTCCTGACTCCTCGTCACGGACTACGGTCTTTGGGCGTAGAGGTATCCGATCTCTCGAGGGGTCCAGGAGGACGACGAAGAAGTCGCGCCGGCGCCGCAGTCGACGGGCTAGCGCGACCGACGAGCGCACGTAGTAGCCGAGTTTCGGATCTTCAACCGGAGAAGTTGCCGCAGGTCAAGTCACCAGCGGAACGACCATCGCCGCGAGCATCCACGAGACGACGGCGACAATGATCGGCGGATCCGTGAGCAGGACCTTCTCGGGTTCCTCGCCCGCCTCCTGCCGCTGCACGAGCAGGAGGTAGCGGAAGAGCCCGAAGATCACGATCGGGATCGTCACCATGAATGCTCGCGAGTCGCGGCCGAGCACCGTGTAGAGGGCGTACGTGACCACGGTCGCGGCGGCGACGACCGCGATCAGCTGATCGACGAGAGCGAGTGGATAGCGCTCGAGCACGGGCCGCCCGCGCAGCGTCGAGGCCCCGGCCGAGGCGAGCTCGGCCCGCCTCTTCGCGAGCGCCAGGAAGAGAGCAAGCAGAAACGTGCAGACGAGCAGCCAGGGCGAGATCGGCACGTCCACGGCCTCTGCGCCCGCGGCCGCCCGGATCACGAACAGCAACGCGATGACGATCACGTCGACGAGCACGAGCTGCTTGAGCCGCAGCGTGTACGCGGCCTGCAGAAGAAGGAAGACGAGCATGAGTGCCAGCGACCCGAGGCCGAGGCCGGCTGCGAGCGCGACAGCCACGGTCGCAAGCGTCGTCGCGAGCGCGATCGCGGAGCCCGGCGACATCTCGCCTCGCGCGACGGGACGCTTCCGCTTGATGGGGTGGTGGCGGTCGTGTTCGGCGTCGCGTACGTCGTTGAAGAGGTACGAGGCGCTCGACGCCGCACAGTAGGCCGCGAAGACCGTGAGCGCCTTCGCCCAGCGCGCCGGATCGTCCAACTGCTCGCCGAACACGATCCCGGCGAAGAGGAGAAGGTTCTTCAGCCACTGGCGCGGTCTCAGCGCGGCGACGGCCGCCGCGAGCGGCCGCCGCCGCCGCGGTAGCTCCGCGACTGCCTCGTGCTCCCGGAGCGCCATCCCTACCCGATCGTAGGACGGGCCCGTGTGAAAGGGAAGCACCGCTGCGACCGGACTGAACGTCCCGTTGCAGCCGCGTCACGAGCCGGTTTAGGGTTTCCTCGGATGGCCCTCCTCGAGGTACGGGACGTCACGCTCCGCTTCGGCGGCATCGTCGCGCTCGACGGCGTCTCCTTCGAGGTCGAGGAGGGGCACATCTCCGGACTCATCGGTCCGAACGGTGCCGGCAAGACGACGGCGTTCAACGTCATCACGCGCCTCTACAAGCCCGACGCCGGCGCCGTCACGCTCGACGGCGAGTCGATCCTGCGGCAGCCGGCCCACAAGATCGTGCGACGAGGGATCGCGCGGACGTTCCAGAACATCCAGCTCTTCCGCACGATGTCGGTTCTCGAGAACGTGCGCGTGGGAGCGCACGGCCGCGGGCGGAAGTCCGGCGAGAAGGAGGCACTCGAGATGCTCGGCGTCGTCGGGCTCCGCGATCGCGCCCACTTCCCGGCCGCCGCGCTTCCGTACGGCATCCAGAAGCGAGTCGAGCTCGCCCGTGCGCTCGTCGCCGAACCGCGACTCCTGCTGCTCGACGAGCCGGCCGGTGGGCTCAATCACGTGGAGGTGGCGGAGCTCGGAAGCTTCATCCAGCGGATCCGGGACGACTTCAAGCTCACCGTCCTCCTCGTCGAGCACCACATGAACCTCGTCATGAGCATCTCCGACCACGTGAACGTCCTGAGCTTCGGCCGCAAGATCGCCGACGGCGCGCCGGCGCAGGTTCAGGCTGATCCGGCCGTGATCGAGGCATACCTGGGATCGGACGACGACGAGGACGAGACACCGGCCACGGCGCCCGCGCCAGAGCAACGGAACCAGTCGGCGCAGGACGAGGCCTAGTGCTCCTCGAGCTCGATCGGGTCGGCGCCCGCTACGGGCCGGTGCAGGCGCTGCACGACGTCTCGCTCACCGTCCGCGAAGGCGAGGTCGTGGCGGTCCTCGGCGCGAACGGCGCAGGGAAGACGACGACGCTCCGTGCGATCTCGGGAACGGTCTCGCGAAGCGGGACGATCGAGCTTGACGGGAAGACGCTGAAGGGGGGCCCGGAGGCTGCCGCGAAGACGGGCATCGCTCACGTACCCGAGGGGCGTGGGACGTTCGTCGATCTCACGGTCACGGAGAACCTCCGGCTCGGTGCCTACACGTTGCGCGAGCGCTCCGTGAAGGCCGAAATCGCGCGCATCTCCGAGTACTTCCCCTGGATGACCGAGCGCGGACGGCAGCGCGCGGGGACGCTCTCCGGCGGCGAGCAGCAGATGCTGGCGCTCGGGCGGGCACTGATGAGCCGACCGCGGCTGCTCCTCCTCGACGAGCCCTCCCTCGGCCTCGCGCCGATGGTCGTGCGCGAGTTCTTCCGGATCGTGGGAGAGCTGAACGAGAACGAGGGGTTGACCGTCCTCGTCGTCGAGCAGGACGCTCGAATCGCCCTCAAGGCCTCCGAGCGGGCATACGTCCTCGAGGTCGGCAAGGTCGCTCTCACGGGGACGAGCGACGAGCTACGAGGCAACGAGTCAATTCGACGGAGCTACCTCGGGTACTAGCTAGTGCTCCCCGCCGCAAATACAGTCACGCTTTGCGCGGCTGCGAACACTTCGCACGCCGTCGTCCTCAGTCGGGCCAATATCCTCGAATATCGGCCCTCCCTGCGTCCTGGGCCTGCTTGGTTCTTGCCGGCGAGTCGCGACCGTATTTACGGCGGGAAGCACTAGTGGTCGCCGCCGCCTTCTCCGACTTCATGCAGCAGGTCGTGTCCGGCCTTGCGTCGGGTGGGATCTACGCGTTGCTCGCGCTCGCGCTCGTGATCATCCACCGCTCGACCGGGGTCATCAACTTCGCGCAAGGCGAGATGGCTACGCTCTCGACGTACATCGCCTGGACGCTCACCGTGAATCACGGCTGGAGCTACTGGCCTGCCTTCGCCGCGACGCTCGCGATCTCGTTCGGTGGCGGGGTCGGGATCCATCGGGCCGTCATCCGCCCGGTCGAGCGCGGCAGCGTCCTTCGGATAGTGATCGTCACCATCGGCCTGCTCGTCGCCATCAACGGGTACGTCATCTGGCAGTGGGGCGGCGAGCCGCAGCAGCTCCGGAGCCCGTTCGGGACGGACACGTTCGACGTCGGAGGGGTCGTGGTGGCTGCCCACGACATCGGGACGATCTGCGTCGCGCTCGGGATCGTGTTCCTGCTCTGGCTCCTGTTCCAGTTCACGAAGGTCGGTCTCGCGCTTCGAGCCGTAGCCGTGAATCCCGACGAGGCGCGCCTCGTCGGCGTCCGCGTCACCTGGATGCTCGCGCTCGGTTGGGGGCTCGCGGCGACCCTCGGTGGGGTCGCGGGAATGCTCACCGCGCCCACCGTCGGTCTCGACCCGAACATGATGGCGCCGGTCCTCATCTACGCCTTTGCGGCGGCCGTGCTGGGGGGCATCGACTCCCCGATCGGGGCGGTCGTCGGGGGCCTGGTTCTCGGCGTCCTCCTCAACATGCTGAGCTACCTGAGCCAGTACGGAGCGTTCGACTGGTTCACCGAGGAGCTGCGGCTGCCGGCGGCGCTCCTGATCATCCTCGTCGCCCTCCTCGTTCGTCCGCAGGGCATCTTCGGCAAGGCTGAGGTGAAGCGCGTATGAGCAACGCTCGCCGCCGACTCGCGTGTGCCCCCTTGTTCTCGAGAGCGTTGGGAACCTCCCCGTTTCCCACACCCCTCCACGCCTACAGACCGCGGAGCGGTCCATGAGCCCTCGCACCCAGCGAGTCATCGGCTTCGTGGCGTTCGCCGCCTTCGTCGCGTTCATCGCCGTCCTGCCGGCGTTCATCAGCGACTTCAAGGCGCGCGACTACTCCTACGTCGGCATCTACCTGATCGCGCTTCTCGGTCTCAACATCCTGACGGGCTACACGGGACAGATCTCGCTCGGCCACGGTGCCTTCATGGCCATCGGCGGGTACACGACGGCGATCCTCATGGCCGGAAACGAGCAATACGGCGGTCCGATCTCGGGCGGGATGAAAGACGTCTGGACCCTGCCGATCGCAGGGCTCGTTGCCGGGCTCGTCGGGCTCGCGTTCGGAATTCCCGCGTTGCGCCTCTCAGGCCTCTACCTCGCGTTGGCCACATTCGCGATCGCGGTGGCGATGCCGTCCACCGTCAAGCGGT
>Ga0184632_10001261_pt1 | contig 10338 bp, 8 predicted proteins | sample PLM31_50_b1_FD_133153 | JGI IMG/M metagenome (GOLD analysis project Ga0184632, IMG submission 133153) | Groundwater sediment microbial communities from an aquifer in East River, Colorado, USA - PLM3-1_50_b1 | ecosystem: Environmental > Terrestrial > Soil > Riparian zone | place: USA: East River... | reverse complement strand
GTGCTGGAACGCCGCGTTGGGGAACTCGGGCCGCCACTGCTCGGGGTCGAAGCGAGAGGCCTCGATGCCGCCCACCTGAGGGAAGATCCGATACTCGATGCTGTACCAGGGACGCTCCCAGATTCCCAGCGTCAGGGCCGTCTTGAAGACGGGTCCGGCATCGATGATGTACTCGTTGCCGGCCCGGGGGTTCTGGGGCGCAATGGTACGCCGCCAGTCGGAACCGCTCCCGAGGATGGACGAGAAGTCCTGGAGGTGGTGCTTCACGTAGCTCAGGCCGCCCTCGCTCACGTAGCTGTCGAGGGAGTTGAGGCTGCGCGAGTCGTCGTGGTTCAGCCACGCGCAGAAGACGCGGTACCCCCTCTGCTCGCGCCGGTGCTCGTGGGGGACCACATCGTTGGGGTCGTCGGACCGGGTCCCGAAGTACTTGTGGGGCCCGATGACCTTGCCGGGCACGACCTTGCCGGCCACGAAACGTATCCGGCCGTCGGGAAGGGCGGCCGCGTCGGTCAGGATCCTGTCCAGGTCCGCCGGCACCATCTTGCGCGGCTTCATCCCGAGGACGCGCACCCTGGCGTCGCTTCCGATCCGGATCTGCTCCTTTCGCAGGTAGACGATCCACGTCTCGGGGACGAAGTAGCCGAAGGCGTGGAAGAACTTGCTGCCGATCACGTCCGCGCCCGTCGACAGCCCGAAATGCTTCGCGGGGTCGAGCTTGATGAAATAGACGTCGCCGCGGGCATCCTGGATCGTGAAGCCCGGCGTGATGCCGCCGGACTTGCCCCGTAGCACCGTCCATGTCCCCTGGACGTCCGGCCCGCCGCCCTGGTTCGGCCCGCGCACCAGCTCGTCGATCGACATCGGCCGCACGCCGATGCGGTTCTCCCACCAGCTCGAGTCGGGCACTTCGCCGAGGGTGTTGACGTTCGCGGCCGGCGGGATCTTCCCCTTCTCCGGCCCGCCCCGGAAAAACGTGTTGTGAATGACGTCCCAGCCGTTCGAGAGCTCGATCTCCGCCGGCGCCTTCGGGACGTGGAGGTCGTCGCGGTCCCGGGCGAGGGGATCGTCGCGAAGGAACTTCTGGGCGCCGGCCGGAGCCGCGAGCAGGGCGAGCAAGAGGGCGCGCAGCAGGAGGGGGCGCATCAGAAGGAGGGGCTGAAGCGGAAGAGGGCGCGGAATCCTTCGTCGCTCCACGCGAAGTCGAGGCGCAGCATCACGGACTCGTGGCTCTTGAAGCGGAGCCCGATCCCTCCGTCGGTCCGGAACCGCCCCAGCTTCTCGTCCGTCGTCGCGGCCACGGCCGCGCTGTCCGCAAAGAGCGCCAGCTCGATGGCGGGTGAGGCCTCCCAGCGGTACTCCGCCTGGAGGAGAGCGAGCTTCTCGCCGCGATAGCGTTGGCTCACATAGCCGCGCAGCGTGTGGCTGCCGCCGAGATAAGGCAGCAGGTAGAAGGGTACCCGGCCCCCGGCCGCGGGATCGTCCTTCGAGGCGTAGGCCCGGAGCGCGAGGACCCGCTGGGGATGCCCGAGAGGGAGGTAGGCGCGCCCGTCCACGGCGAACCGGTTGAAGGTGAACGCGCTCCCGTCCCGCTCTGCGTATCGCAGCCACTGGACCGCGAGCAACCCACCGTGGTGCGGGTTCTGGGCGACGTCGCGGCCGTCGAGGACCGCCGCGGCCCCGTACCGCAGGAAGCGCGGTTGAATCCCGAAGCCGGGCAGGGCCGCGAGGTCGAAGACGTCCTGGACCTCGGGAAGGTCGTCGTCCTTTCCAGGCCCTGTCGCGGCCTTGTAATAGCCAAACCGCCCGCTGAGGGTGAGTCGGGTCAGGACGCGATATCCCGCGACCGCTTCCACGAGGGTGTCCCTCTGGCTGAAGCTGGCCTGGTCCTCCCGTCGCGAGCCCGGCCCGCTTCCGAAGAAGTCGAACTTCGGCGCCCAGCGGTGGGCAATGGCTCCGTACAACACGTAACGCCTGTCGTCGTCGTGGCGCACGTTCGCCAGGTCGAAGACGTCGTGGCCCTTGATGGCGAAGGGTGGTAAGGACCGCCCTCGGTGAGGGATGACGCCAGCCTGCGCGTCGTAGTACTGGAAGCCCTGGAGCGACCAGAAGGCGTTGCCGGCCAGATCCAAAGCGGATCCGCCGATCCCGGGGCGCCAGAGACGCACCCCTCCCGCCGTTTGCGAGCGGTGATCGATCGTCTGGATCCGCGGGTAGAGGCCGAAGAGGTTGATCTGCGTGATGGGCGGGCGCTCCGCCTTCTCGAACGCCAGGATCTGGCGGTCGATGAAGCCTGGCTTGTAAGGCTCGAGCTCGGCGCACTTCGCGCGGCGTTTCTCGACGAGCTGCGCCTGCCGGGGACCGACGTCGAGGTCCGCCGCCCATCCGCACGGGCGGTCGTCTTCGGCGAGGAGGGGCGCCGCCCGGAGCGGTCCGCTCGAGCCGGCCAGGAGGGCGACGAGGAGCGCCGCTCGCATCAGAGGACCTTATCCTATGCGTCCTATGCGACTTCGGCCAGCCCTGATGTACTCCTGCGGGGTCGCGGTGTCCGCCATGTGCGGGGCTTCACGAGTTTTCACGAACCTGCGGCGCCTTCCCGGCCGTATCCTATTGAAGGAGGATCAATGCGACATCTAGCGTTCCTGGCCACCGTGCTCCTGGCGGTCATCGTGACGGCCGGCCCGGCACTGGCCGCCAAACCCGTCGAGCACTTCACCGCCTTCGCCGTTGACATGAGCAACACCGCCGGCCGAACGCGCGCGGGAACGGTCGACGTCATCATCAATCGCTGGTCGTCGCCGCAGGAGAAGGACCAGCTCGTGTCCGCCCTGCGGGAGGGCGGCAACGACGCGCTTCTCCGGGCTCTCCAGAAGATCAAGGACCCCGCGGGTTACATCCGCAGCGCGGGCCGCATTGGCTACCCGCTGCGGTTCGCCTGGCAAATCCCTTCGGGCGACGGCCGCCGCATCATCATCGGGACCGACCGTCCCGTTTCCTTCCTCGAGGCCAGTACGCATCCACGCACGATGGACTATCCATTCATGCTCATCGAGTTGCGGGTGGATGCCCAGGGCAGGGGGCAGGGCAAGCTCCTGCCCCTCGCCAGGATTCAGGCGGACGACGACCACGTGGTCGAGGTCGAGAACTACGCGTCGGAACCCGTGCGGCTCACCGAGGTGCGGAAGCTGAAGTAACGACCACTGCTCGCGCAGGCGATGCCCGGCGGCGAGCTCAGGTGCGCTCTTCGCCGAGCCGGCGCAGGATCGCCGCCGTGGCGGCGTTGGCGGGGAAGAACGTCTCGAGCGCGAGCTCCGAGAGCGTGATGTCGAGGGGAGTTCCGAAGACCATCGTCGTGCTGACGAGGTCGAGCGTACCGGCGGGGCTCGCGATCCCCAACGGCACGACCACGGCCGCGGCGTGGTCCGCGGAGGTCGCCGCGGACCCGGCCGGCGCGGGATAGCCCCGCAGCTCGCGCAGCAGCTCGGCCAGCACCGGGTCGCCGGTCAAGTCGATCTGACGACGGAGACGCGCGAACAGGTGCGCGCGCCATTCGGCCAGATTGACGATCCGAGACGCCATGCCCTCCGGGTGCAGGCTGATGCGCAGCACGTTCACGGGGTGCTGCTGCAGCGCCGGGGCGACACCGGTCAGGAACGGCGCGATGGCCCGGTTCGCCGCGAGCAGGTTCCAGTGCCGGTCCACCGCCAGCGCCGGATACGGCTCGTGGCCGGCCAGCACCCGCTCCACGGCTTCGCGCGCTCCCGCCAGCGCCGGGTCCTGGAGCGGACGCTCGTGGAACGCCGGAGCGTAGCCGGCGGCCAGCAGCAGCGCGTTCCGCTCCCGGAGCGGCACGTCGAGGTGCTCCGCCAGGTGCAGGACCATCTCACGGCTCGGCTGGGAGCGGCCCGTCTCGACGAAGCTCAGGTGGCGTGCGGAGACGTCGGCCTTGAGCGCGAGATCGAGCTGGCTCAGGTGCCGGCGCTGTCGCCACTCACGGAAGAGGCCGCCGATGGGAGGAGCGGTGGTCGCCATGCCGCGAAGATACCGCGGGCCATGGCGGTCTCCAATTACCACGGAGGTAATGGCTTTCCCGTCACGCCGTGCCGATCTTCCACACGGCATCGCGAAACGTCCGGTAGGCGGATGTAGGCCGGTGCCCGAGTGGAGGGACAGATGACGAACCCGACCGCCTTTCTCCGCCGCGTGCTCGTGGTGGACGGCACGATCAGCGGCCTTACGGGAGTGCTGATGATCCTCGGTGCGGGCTTTCTCGAAGCGGCGCTGGGCGTGCCGGCGGTGCTCCTGCGCTACGCCGGGCTCAGCCTGATCCCATTCGTGGCGTTCGTCTTCTACCTCGCGACGCGCGACAGCGTGTCGCGGGCCAGCGTGTGGACGGTCATCGCGGCCAACGCGGCCTGGGTCGTCGCCAGTGCCCTGCTCCTCGTGAGCGGGCGGATCGAGCCCACCGCCCTCGGTTACGTTTTCATCCTCGGGCAGGCCTTCGCGGTGGCGGCGTTCGCGGAGGCCCAGTACGTGGGCCTCCGGAAGTCGACCGTTGCCTGAACGACTCCGTGGATCGCGATCTCGCGCGGGATTATCATCCGGGGCGCGGGCTTCATGGACCTCTGGCCGAACGTCGCCGCCGCCTGGGGCGCGGTGCTGCTGTCGGGATGGGCGCTCGGCACCACGTCCCCGGTTGCCAGCTCGCGGGAAGATGTCCTCAGGACGGCCCGCCATCCGGGGCTGCGGTGGCCCGACGTCGCGGACGTGGCCCCGGCTCTCCGAGAGCTGTACGCCGCGGAGGCCGACGGTCTCTTCTGGTACGCGGGGGAGCAGCCGGAGCCGGCCCTGGCCGGGGCCCTCGACGCGCTTGCGCGCGCGGAGGAGCGGGGCCTGGAACCGGCCGACTACGCGCCGCCGGGCGGATCCGACCGCGCGCTGTTCGACCTCGCGGTGACCATCGGCGTCCTGCGCGAGATCGGCGCCGTGCACGGCGGCCGGGTGGACCCCCGCGCGCTGGCATGGGGCTTCTCCGTCGGGGCCAAGAAGGTCGATCGCGCGGCGCTCCTGCGCGAGGCGCGAGCCGGCCGTGGCGTTCCGGCGCTGCTGGACAGCCTCGAGCCTTCCTATCCTCATTACGTACGGAACCGCCGCGAGCTCGCCCGCTATCGGTCACTCGCCCAGGCGGGCGAGCCCGAGGCGGTTCCGGCACTGCCGAAGGGCCGGAAGGTCGAGCCGGGGAAGGCCTGGGCCGGGGTACCGGCGCTGCGCACGCGGCTGCGGGTCCTCGGCGATCTCGCGGCGGACGCGCCCGCGGCGGCGGCGCCCGATGGCACGCCGGCCTACGATGCCGCGACGGTCGCGGCGGTGAAGAGGTTCCAGGCGCGCCATATCCTCGACGCGGACGGAATGATCGGAGCCGCGACGATCGAAGCGCTCAACGTTCCGCTCGCGCGGCGCGTGCGCCAACTGGAGCTGGCGATGGAGCGGGGCCGGTGGCTCCCGCGCCTCGCGGAGCGCCCGACCGTCTTCGTCAACGTTCCCCTCTTCAGGCTCTGGGCCTCCGACCCGGTGCGCGGGGACGAGCCGCTGCGCATGAACGTGGTCGTCGGCAAGGCGCTCAGCACCGCCACCCCGATCTTCCTCGAGGAGATGGAGTACGTCGTGTTCCGGCCCTACTGGAACCCTCCTCGCAGCATCATCACCAAGGAGATCGTCCCTCACGCGCGCCGCGACGCCTCGTACCTCGAGCGCGAGCGCCTCGAGATCGTGGCCAGCGGCCGCGACGACGCTCCCGCGCTGACGGGCAGTCCCGAGAACCTCGACGCAGTCGCGGCCGGACGGCTGTACATCCGGCAGAAACCGGGGCCGCGGAACTCGCTCGGACTCGCGAAGTTCATCTTCCCCAACGCCGAGAACATCTACATGCACGGCACACCCGCCCAGCAGCTCTTCTCGCGCACGCGGCGGGACTTCAGCCACGGCTGCATCCGTCTAGAGGATCCCGCGCGCCTGGCGGAGTGGGTGCTGCGGGACAACCCCGGCTGGACGCGCGAGCGGATCGAGAAGGCGATGCAGGGCGAGCGGCCCACGCAGGTGAACCTCCGCGACCACCTGCGGGTCGTGATCTTCTACGACACCGTGCACGTGAACTCGGAAGGGATCGTGCACTTCGTGGGCGACATCTACGGCCACGACCGGGCCCTGGACGAAGCCCTCGCGCGGGGTTATCCGTATCCGGAGAAGCGCTAGCGCCGACGCTCGGACGCATCCGATCTCAGCCGTCGGTCTCCTGGTTTCGTTCTGCCCGGTAGGGCCCGAAGATCATCTGAGCCTCGTGCTGGTTGTGGCGCCGGCAGCGGAGGGAGATGTTCTCGACCGTCGCCGGCCCGTGTTTCGCGTAGGGCTGAACATGGTGGAACTCCAGGAACGCCCGCTCCGAGCACCTCCGTCCCGACGTGGACACGAAGGCGCATTGGCCAGCGTCGCGCGGCCAGGCAAGGCGCTTGACCGCCCGCGGAACGTCACGCGACGGGAGGCGGTCTCCGGACGGCGGATCCGTCCTGGGACGGATAGAGCGTGCTGCCCGCGGACGGGTCGCCGCCCCCAACTTGGTCCTTTCGACCTTTTCCAGCAACAGCGCAACGGCGCGGTCGAAGATCTTGCCTGGGTCGCCATCCGGGATCTCGCGGCGGAGGAGCGCCTGAAGGCGCCGAAACTTCTCGTGGGTCTCCGGACCGATGGTGAACTGCACGCGGTAACGTTCCGGCGCGGTGGCCCGGACGATGGGACGCGGTGCCACCGGCAGCGTGGGCGAAGGCGTGGCCGCAGTGTCCGGCTCGGAAGGCGCGGGCACAGCGGGGGTAGGTGCGGTCGACGAGGGCGATCGTGCCGTGAAGACGGGGAGCTTGCGCACGGAGCTGGCGACATCCGGTTGCGGCGACAGCTCGGCCACCAGGGCTTCGATTTGCCGGCGGCTCTTGCCGCTCGCCGTCGAGAGAACCGCCTGATGATTCTCCGGCGAGAGATGCCGCGCCAGGAGCCGCACGCAGGTCAGGCTGACTGCGCCAGAGGCGAGGAGATCGAGTATCACTGGGAACCGCCGGCAGGCCCGGGCGGCCTCGATGCGATTGCACGCGGCATCCTCCGACAATCGAAGCGCCTGGGTGCAATAGCTGAACAGCGACCCGAAGCCCTGCGCGGCGTAGACACCGGGCCGACTATCCAGCACGGCGAGGTGGGCCACCAGCTCGGCCGACGCGTCGCGTTCCGTGCCCGCGAGCACATCGAGGCGGGCCAGTAGATCTGGATCCGAGAGTCCACTTGCGATAGCGAGGAGATTGATCTTCATGCGGCAGTTGTACACCCGTACTTTTCACGTTCCGCACGTTGCCCTGGCGCGACGCAGGAACGATGTGGACACGTCGCTGAGCGGGGGCGATGAGATCGGCAAGAAAGACGCGCAGAGAGCCGAAGCGCGCGTCAAGACCGCACCCTGACGGCCGGTGTTATCCGGAGTCGATGCGACCGTTGCGAAAGTGAGGTCCGAATCGACGACCTCACGAAAATAAATTCCGCGCGGCCGACGCGAAACGCGCCACGCTTGACGAATCCTACAGACGGCCAACCTCTTCGTGATTACCCGCGTGGAGCGACGTCATCCGAACGACGTGGGTCGCTAGCTACAAGATCCCGGCCGCGTCAATGGAGCCGACCGTCCTCGTGGGCGACATCTACGGCCACGACCGGGCCCGAGACGCGCCGGCGCTAGCCGCGCCGCCAGGGCGTGTAGACGTGGGCGCGATGCTCCGCGAACACGTCGAAGGCCAGCATCACCGCCGCCTGCACCAGGAGACCCAGGCCGATCGAGGTGACCGTGGGCCGCTCACGGAAGGCGAACACCATGACGAGCAGCAACGGCACCGCCATGGCGCGGAAGGCCGGATGGGCGCGCCACACCCAAACGGAAATCGCCACCGCCGTCGCCCCCAGCGCCAGGCACAGCACGGCCGCCTGCTTTTCGCCTGCGAAATATTGCGCGAGCGGATCGCTCATGCGGGCCGTGCCTGGACCAGCAGGTTCATGACCAGGACCTGGACGGGCTCGCCGCGCTGGTTGATCGTCGTGCTGCGGACCTTCGCGTAGCCTTCGCCGGGCCGGCTGCGGGAGGGACGCACCTCCAGCACTTCCGCCTCGACGTGAAGCTCATCGCCCGGCCGGACCGGGCGCGTCCATTTCAGCTCGTCGGCCCGCGTCCCGATGATCCCGCCGGCGGGCTTCATGCCGCTGTCCACGAGGAGGCGCATGGTGAGGGCGGCGGTGTGCCAGCCGCTCGCCGCCAGGCCGTCGAACAGCGAGCCGCGCGCGCCTTCCTCGGTGAGATGGAACGGCTGGGGATCGAACTGGCGGGCGAAGGCCTTGATCGCCTCGGCGTCGACACGGATCTTGCCGGTCAGGTGCTTCTGCCCGACCGTGAAGTCCTCCAGGAACAGCGGCATGGGAATGCGGCGTCGTCCGCACATTACAGTATTCTTGCCGTCCACGGAACAGGAGGATCGCCATGACGATGCGCCGCGGGCAGTTTCCGTTGAGTGCGACCCTTGCGGCGCTGGTGATGACGCTCGCCGCCTCCATCGCCGAGGCGCGCCCCCTGCAGGCGGGGGACTATCTCAAGCTGCGATCCGTCGGCGATGTCGCCCTCTCGCCGGATGGGCGCCGCGTCGCGTACACGGTGGAGAGCAACGATGCCCCCGCCGGCCGGCCGTATCGCCAGCTGTGGATCATGACCGATGGGCGCGCGGCCCGGATCGGCGGCGACGAGGATCGCGGCGGACAGCCGTTCTGGTCGCCGGACGGCCAGTGGATCGCCTTCAAGGGCAAAGTCTCGGGCAAGGAGGGGCTGCATGCCGTCCGGACGGACGGCCGCGACGCGCGCTTCCTGGCTCCGGTCACCGGCACCAACAGCCCCCTGACCTTCGAGGGCCGCGGCATCGCCTGGTCCCCGGACTCGAAGCGCATCGCCTACGTGTCCGCGACGCCGGGGCCCGAGACCGAAGCGGCGAGTGGCGATCCCGTCGTAATCACGCGCTACCTCTACAAGCCCGATGCGGACGAAGGCGACACGCGCTTCAACGACAACCGGCGCCGGCACGTCTTCCTTGTCGACCTGGCAGGGGGCGAGCCGCGTGCGCTCACGTCCGGCCGCTTCGAGGAACACTCGATCGACTGGTCGCCGGACGGCGCCGAGATCCTCTGCGTGTCCAATCGCGAGCCCGATCCCGACTTCTTCTACAACCCGGATCTGTTCGCCGTGCGCGTCAGTGACGGCAGCCTGCGCCGGCTGACCGCCACCGAGAGCGCGGAGTACCAGCCGCGCTGGTCGCCCGACGGGAAGCGCATCGCCTTCCTCGGCACCCGGCGCGGCCTGACCGACCTCGAGACCACGATGGAAGACACGCACGCCTGGGTGATGGACCGCGGCGGCGCCAATCGGCGGGAGATTGGTGCCTCGATCGACAACCGCCAGGGCTCGGCCGTCTGGTCGCCCAACGGCGCTTCCATCGACCTTACGGTCCAGGAGCGGGGTGACGTGCGTCTGTACCGGCTGCCGGCGGGCGGCGGCAAGCCCGAGGTCGTCGTGGGCGACACCGGCCGCGTGGGGAGCTTCGCCTACGACCGGTCCGGCGTCCTCGCCTATGCGTTCGGCGGCACGAGCGACCTGTCCCAGCTGTTCGTCAAGGACCCCGGCGCGGTGCCGCGCAAGCTGACCGACCTGAACGCCGACGCCCTCCGCGGCGTGGAGATCGCGCCCGTCGAGCCGTTCACGTTCGTGAGCGCCGATTTCAGGTTCGAGGTGGAAGCCTTCCTCACGAAGCCGCTCGCGATGACCGGGGAATCGAAGCACCCGATGATCACGATCATCCACGGCGGCCCCCACGGGGCGCAGGGCGCCGCCTACAACTTCAAGTCGCAGTTCTACGCGGGGCTCGGCTGGGCGACGGTGCAGGTCAACTTCCGCGGATCCACCGGCTACGGGCAGAAGTTCGCGGACGCGGTGTTCGCGGACCAGAACGGGCAGGAAGCCCTCGACGTCCTCTACGGCGTGTCCGCCGCGCTCCGCCGCAATCCCTGGATCGACCCGGAGCGGCTGGGAGTGGAAGGCGGCAGCTACGGCGGCCAGCTGAGCTGCTGGCTGATCACGCAGACGCCGATCTTCAAGGCCGCCATTCCGCTGGCGCCGATCACGAACAACATCAGCTACAACTACATGACCTACTACAACCAGTACGAGGAGATGGAGTGGGGCATGCGCCCGCACCAGGGCAACCTGATGGACGTGCT
>Ga0184632_10001260_pt1 | contig 10341 bp, 5 predicted proteins | sample PLM31_50_b1_FD_133153 | JGI IMG/M metagenome (GOLD analysis project Ga0184632, IMG submission 133153) | Groundwater sediment microbial communities from an aquifer in East River, Colorado, USA - PLM3-1_50_b1 | ecosystem: Environmental > Terrestrial > Soil > Riparian zone | place: USA: East River... | reverse complement strand
CTGTCTAAGATATTGAGTGTCCTCAGGTAAAGCTCGTCCACCTCCTCGCGGCTGTTGGCGATCGCCGTGAGACCCAGCTTGCCGAACTCGGATAGAGCTCCGATGAGGTGGAAGAGCACCCCGGACTCCGAGGCGTGGTTGTAGTGCAGCTTGTTGTAGGTGAGGATCTCGATCAGGTCTTCCGGCAACAGGCCCCGGTAGGCGTCGGACTTGAGGTTGTCGGTCGCCCGGTAGTACTTGGCGTGGCCGGAGGGGGAGAAGAACAGGCCGGTCGCGGGGTCCAGCTGGCCGCCGGTCAGGAACTGCAGCGCCAGGTAGGGGTGGGTGGTCCCCCCCATCCGCAGGTTGATCTCCAGGGCGGAGATCTTCCATTCCTTGTCGCCGTGGTTCCGGTGGACCAGGAAATCCACCGAGAAGCGGCTGACGACGCCATGGCGGGCGAGGACCTGGCCGACCTTCACCCCCGTGTCCTGCACCAGCAGCCGGTAGCCGTCCTGGGCGGGGAAGCTGCAGCCGAGGAACATCTGGCCGCTGAGGCCCCCGAGGATCTGGTCGTGCGTGGAGATCGTCACGACCTCTCCCTTGGGGCTGATGCGCATCTGGGCGCTCGGCGAGGCCTTCTCCTGGGCCTCGATGTACTCCTCGACGATACCGCCCATGCGCGCGAACTTGTCGAAGTAGATGGCCGTCGTCTCGCTCGGCACCGAGAACTCCAGCTCCTTGAGGGCGGCCTGCAAGTCGGCCCGCCGCTGGCCGTCGGGGAAGCGCACGAGCGCGTTACCCTCGCCGGAGAAGCTGTCGTTGAGCTTCACCACCGCCCGCTTGAGGCCCGGCCGCGCCTCCCGCAGCTCGACGAGCGCGTTCTCCACCTCGTGCTCGGTGCGCAGGTCCTCCGTGCCGATGGGCAGCTCCACGCCGGCCTCGCGAAAGACCTTGCGGCTGCCCGACTTCGTGCCCAGGTGCGCCAGCTTCGGGTCCGCCCCGTTCAGCGGGATGCCGAGCAGCACGGCGAGCTTGCGCTCGGCGGGGGTGGAGTTGAACACGGTGAGGTACGCGCGCGAGGGGTCCTGGATGCCGGCGCGGATGCGCTCGACGAGACGGGGCCGCTCCAGGATCTTCTCCGTCAGGGAGCGTGGCGAGCCGTCGTGGGCGCAGAGCAGCGTGAGCCGCTGCCGGGCGTGGCTGGCCGGGATGCCGGCCAGGAACTGGAAGTAGTACTCCAGGATCATCGGATGGACCGGTTCCGAGGTGACGTAGACCATGCGCGCGTGCGGGTTGCGCAGCCGGATCAGAAGGAAGAGCAGCCGCTCCTCGTAGAAGTTCACGCCGGGCAGCTTCCTGAGCTCGCTCTGGTCGAGGGTGAGGGAGGGCACCACCACCGACGTGTGGGGCTCCTCCTCCTTCATGAGGATGCTCTCCCAGACCTCGTGCAGCCTCGGCTTGAGCTGCTCGAACTGGGCGATTTCCTCTTCGAGCGTGATGTCGTTCGGGAACGGGGGTTTCGGAATCATTCGTCAGTTCGGGGGGGTACGGGTGGACGAAAGCACCCCCCCGCGCGCATTCGCGCTCCCCCCCATGTCGCTACGCGCGGGAATGAATCCCGCGCTTTCGTTCACAAATGTCGGGGGGTGCGGACAAGGAAAGCACCCCCCGAACCCCCCCTGTCGCTCGCGCCGGAATGAATCCGGCGCTCGCTGCTACGTGTCTATTGGCTACGGGCACGATAGTACTTCCGAAGCGCTAACTCGGGCTGGCTTCGAGGGCGGCGGGGGTGTCCTCGCCTCCGCCGATCCGCGCTTCGTCGACCTCGACCGGCAGCCCGAGGGCCTCCGCCCGCTCGCGTATCTGGCGGTAGAGGTAGAAGCGAAGGGGACCCAGGAGCGTGTAGTCGGAGGTGAGATGGAGGAGCAGGTCCCGCGTGTCGTCGGGCTGGGATTCGCTCATGATCTGCGCCCGCTCCGCCGACCACTCGTGCGTCACCTCGCCTCGCTCCAGCTTCTGCTGCAGCAGCATCATCTGGCGCGACCGGTCCACGATCTCCGGGTGATGATTGACGCCGAAGACCCGCGGCATGACGCCGCCGCGGTCCCGGGCGAATTCCATCATGGTGAGGCCCTCGCCTTCGGGGCCGCCCACCCCTCGCACCTCGTGGCCGATGGCCAGGAAGCCGTCGGGAAGCGGCCCGGCTTCGGGTATGAGATCGAAGAGCCTGTGGTCCACCACGCGCAGGCGACGGCCGTCCGGCAGTTTTTCCGCGAGCTGGCAGAACCAGGGATGGCGGAGGCCCTCCTCGGTGAGGGCGTTCTCCTGGATGCCCGCGCTCTTGCCCCCCTTCTCGGGCGAGCGCAGCACCGGTCGCGCCACGCCCGACCACCGGCACATGACGCCGAAGGTATGGCATACGGCGAGCAGCGCCGCGTCCTCGTCCTCGTGGATCGCGTCGAAAAGGCGGAACAACCGCATCTCCCAGGACGGGTCTTCCCGGATGCCCTGGCAGCCCGGTGAAAAGCCGTCGTTGCACCGGGGATCGAGATGGCCGGGCCCGCCCGTGCCGAGGTAGAGCGCGTAGCGCCCGCGCGGGCTCTCGGGGACCATGCCGCTCCGCCGGATCTCGTAGCTGACCACGCGGATCGCAAGCCCGTTCTCCTCGAGGCCGGGCAGGATGTCGCAGGCGGCGTCCATCACCGCGTGGACGAGCGAGTCGTGGCCCAGGTTCGGCCAGCCGTAGTTCATGTCGAGCACGGCGACGTCGATCGTGCGCTCGTCGGCGGGGGGAACCTCTTCCGGACGCTCGACGCGGACGGCGTGAAACGCGCCGCGGGAGAGGGTCACGGGGCAACCGGTCACGCAGAACTGCCTGCCGAAACGAAGCTTGTTCCGGCAGGCGATGGGCATGCGAAACAAGTCTACAAGCCCCGCGCAGGCACGTCTACGGGCGGGAGCGTGCGGCCATGCTCGCCCGCGTGCGCAGCGTCGGCGGAGTGTCTCCGAGCCGATAGACGAGGTCGGTACCGGGCGCGATCGTGGCCTGCACCAGGTCCAGGTAGGGAGCGCGGCCTCCGTCGTCCTGGCCGTCGAAGCCGGCCAGCCACGCGGTGGCCCCGTCCGCGTCCATACGATAGCCGACGGAGCGCCCGCGCGCGGGATCGAGCGGCCAGGCGAGGCCGGCCTCGGCCAGCGCGGCCCGCGGGTCGGTGGGTAGGCCCCCGTGCGCGAGCTGGTAGGCGCGACAGGCGGCGAGGAGCTGGAATGCGGCGCCGTTGGCGCGGTCCACGTACAGCAGCCGGGCGGGCCGACCCAGCGGAGCCACCACCCCCGCCGTGATCCGAGCCGCCATGTTGTCGATGAGGCGGAAGCTGCGCCACGGCGAGGCGCGCTGCCGCAAGGATGTCAGCAGCCGCTCGTCGAGCCGTTGCAGGCCGGGGAAGTCCCACGACTCGAGCAGGGGCCGAGCCTCCTCGAGGGCGGCGTCGTGCTGCTGCGCGAAGCTCGCGAACACCCGCAGGCGAAAGGCGCTCGGAGCGGCGGGACCGCCGGGCGCGCCCAGGAAGCCCTCCTCGACCGTGCGATTGATGAGGCGCCACTCGGATTCCGTGGCCTGCCAGGCGCTCGGCATCCGGCGGTCCTCCTCCGCCACCGCCCGTGCGGCGCGCGCGAACGCCTCGGCGGGTGCGGCCTTGCCGAGCGAGTCGAACAGCGCGGCCGCCGCGCTGCGCCGGCATCCCGTGGCGGTAATGGGCAGCAGCAGTCCGGCGTCGAGCTGGGCGAGGTCCGTCCCGTAGTGATACGCGGCCGTTTCCAGCTCCAGGGCCCCCGCCGGGTCGCCCGCCTCTCGCAGACGCTGCCCCTCGGCCGCCGCGACCTCCGCGAGCAGGCGCACGGCCCGGAGATCCGGGACCGGCGTGATGACCGTCGGCGCCTCGTGGAAATATTCCAACCGGGGGCGCGTGACCCCGGCGCGGAGGTGGACCAGCGCGTCGGCGTGCCGCGCCAGGTACGCCCGCTGATCTGCCGTCAGCGCCGTGGAGGAAGAGCCTTCCCTCAGCCATAGGGGCGCCGCTTCCCGGCGGAGGTCGGTGAGGGCCTCGGCATAGTCCGTCCACGCATTCTCGTGCGCCGGCAGGGGAGCGCTCGGGGGCCGCTCCTTCCGGGGTGGCCTGGGCGTGGGCGGAACGAGCATGACGTAGAGGAACGCGACCCCGGCCAGTCCCAGCAGGGCCAGCACGGCCGCCGCCGCCCAACTCAGGCTGCGTGGTGGGAAGCGGGGAGGCACCCGGCTAACGCGGGGTCACCAGGAAGGCCGGGACCTGGCCTCCACCCGAGGTGACGTTGGCCAGCGAGGTCCCCGAGAGCCGGGTGAGGAAGCCCTCCACTTCTCCCTGGAAGATGAAGGGGTCGAGGTCCACGACCAGCTCGCGCGTCCGCAAGCCTTCCGGTCCCAGCTCCGGGAAGGCCTCGCGGCGCAGCTCGACCCTGTCCTGCACCACGTAGGAGGACCGCAGGGCTTCGGCCAGCGCCGCCTCCCAGTCCGCTTCCGGCATCTCCGCACCGAGAAAGACGCCCTTGCCCCCGTACTCGTCGTTGGGCTTCATCACGAGGCTCTCGCGGTGCTCCCGGATGTACGCGGGCAGATCGACGTCCTCGCCGTGCCGCCGCGTCCGCTCTTCCGAGACGCGCCGGGTCCACGGCACGTGCCGCGCGATGGCGGCGCGCTCCTCCTCGCTGAACAGCCCCTGCAGGTCGTCGTCCGTGAGCACGGCGAAGATGGCCTTCTTGTGGAGGGGCTTGCAGCGAAAGGGATTGACCATCGTCACCGCTCGCTTGCGCGCCGCCTCCAGCAGCGGCTGCAACTGGTCCACCTTCTCGAGGAACTCGTTCACGAGAAGTCGCTTGTACACGATGTCGATGAGCCGTCCCTCGTAGCGCAGCGCGCCGCGCTCGAAGGTGAGGTCGCGGGGATCGCACACGAAGGTCGGATGGCCCTTCTCGGCGAAGAAGTCGCGGAAGAGGTGGTGCTCGGTGCGGGTGGGCACATCCTCGTAGTCGACGATGGCGATCGTAGGATGCTCTTCCTGCCCGCCGGCCTCGCGGTAGCACTCGATCAGCGTTTCGAGCAGGCGCTCGCGGGCGCGGAAGCGCTGGACGATCCATCGCTCCTGGAACCTGTGCATGACGGGGAGGTCCAGGAACAGATCGGTGAGCGCCTCGGCGTACGCGATGCCGGCGGGGCTCTCCGCGTTCAGCTCCACGAACTGGTAGGCGGATGGCGTGAGGAACGCGTCGAGCCGGGACGTGGGCGACGCGCGCCGGTACCCGGGCTCGATCGCCATCAGCTCCCGCTCCCCCGCGGTGAGATCCACGCGGTCCCACAGCTCCGGGCCGAGGCGCGCGGCCGCCTTCTCGATCGCGCCGAGGATTCCGCGGCAGACGCCGCGGACCTGGTCGTAGACCTCCGGAGAAACGAAGTTCGGTCGGAGGAAGGGGCACAGCACCCGGCCGCCGAAGGTGAGCTTGGCCTGGCGCATCCGCTCGAAGAGCCCTTCCTCCATTTCCGCCACCAGCTCCTTCTCCTGCTCCAGGAGCCGGTCGTAGTCCTCGACGGCGCGAGCGACGGTGGGGTCCATGGGGGCCCTATTCTACCCTGCGCCTACCGACCGGGCGGTCCGGCTGGCATCGATGTTGCTTGACTCTCATGAGGGGCGCTTTGCCCGCTTCATTGCTGTTGGAGGTCTGACATGCGAATTAATTGGATTCGGGCCTGCACCGCGGCCGCGGTGCTGATAACGCCGGTTGCGGCGATGGCCCAGCTGGCGGCGGCCCGGGAGCAAACCTTCCGGGAACGGGACAAGAACCGAGACGGTGTCCTGTCGGCGGAAGAGTACGGCGGCCATTTCGGCAATTTCCGTGCGCTCGACACCAACGGCGACCACGTGCTCAGCCGGGACGAGTTCGTGAACCGGCATCGCGAGGTCAACGAATCGGCGCCGGACCAGCAGGTCGCCACCCCCGTGGGCCCGGCCCCCGGCCAGCTGGACCACTTCGCGATGAGCGACCGCAACGGTGACAACGCCCTGACTCGCGCGGAATGGCGTCCCGAGCTGGTGACGGCCACGTTCGCCCAGACGGACCGGAACCACGACGGCGTGGTGACGCGCGACGAGTTCGCGAGCCCTCTCCCCGTCGACAGCGCCGAAGGCCGCTTCGGGGCAATGGATCGCAACAACGACGGCATCCTCACCCGTAGCGAGTGGCGCGCGGATGCGTTCTCGTTCAGGCGCGCCGACCGGAACAACGACGGCCGCGTCACGGTGGACGAGTACGTGAACTCGCCGATAGTGGGGTCCGGGAACTTGCGGTTCGACTCCCTCGATCGCAACCGCAACGGCCACCTCAACCGCAACGAGTGGGTGGGCGAGAGCCTGCCCTTCAACGTCGTCGATCGCAACCACGACAACGCCGTCTCGCTCGACGAGTACATGAACCCGCCGGCGTCCGGCGACGCGGAGCGGCGGTTCGCCATCCTGGATCGCAACGGGAACGGCGTCGTCAACCGCGGCGAGTGGCGTGGGGAGACGATGAACTTCGAAGCCGTCGACCGCAACCGCGACAACCGCGTCACGCTCGAAGAGTACGTGAGCATGGCCAGCCACGGCTCCGGAACCGGGGCGAGCGACCTGGAGAGGCGGTTCGTGCAGTTCGATCGCGACCGGGACGGCGTGCTCTCCCGCAGCGAGTGGAGGGATACGACACAGTTCCGGCGTGTGGACCGCAACAACGACGGTCGGGTGACCCGGCAGGAGTACCTCTACGGCAACGTCGTATACGAGCGGCCCGTCGTCGACGACAATGATGGCACGTCGCGCTCCACGCGCTTCCGTGAGCTCGACGACAACGGCAACGGCTACATCAGCCGGTCCGAGTGGCCCTACGACCGCGCCGAGTTCGACGTGCTCGACCGCGACCGCGACGGCCGCCTGACGAGCTACGAGTACTCCGACACCCAGCTCGTCTCCGACGAGTTCCGGCGCATGGACTACGACGGTGACGGCACCTTGAGCCGCCGGGAGTGGAGCGGAACGGACCAGACCTTCTCGCATTACGACCGCAATCGTGACGGCGTCGTGACCCGCGACGAGTACCTGGACCACCACTGAGGCGCCCGAGCTTGGGGGGACTCTTTCGGTCCCCCCAAAGCTCCCTCTCTGACGAGTACCTGTACAACTAGATCGGGGCAAACCGTCAAAGCCGCGAGCGCAGCGGGATTCATTCCCGCGGAGCGAGCGGGGGCTCTGGGGGTGCGCCGCTAGCACCCCCAGCTCACTAAGGACCTGTCCCGACCACGCCGTCTGCTATCATCGCAGTGGCGCCGACGAATGGTCGATCTGCGCGAGCCTCTCGAGACCCTGATCGCTCCCCCTACCCGTTTCACCGCGGGGACCACCTTTCCTCGCGCGCGCGAGATCCGTCTCTACGACACCACCCTCCGCGACGGCGAGCAGACGCCCGGGGTAGCCTTCACCCCCGAGCAGAAGTACGAGCTGGCGGGGATGCTGTCCGACGCCGGCGTCCACATCATCGACATGGGGTTCCCCTCCGCGGCGCCGTCCGAGCGGCGGGCCCTGGAGCTGATCCTGGAAGGCAAGGCCAAGGGCCGCATCCGCGCCGACCTCGAGATCATCGTCATGTGCCGGTCGAACGCGCGCGATATCGACGTGACCCTCGAGACGCTGCGGCACATGGGAGCGCGGCCCTCGGATTGCACGTTCTTCATCTTCACCTCCGGCTCCGACCTCCATCTGAAGTACAAGATCGGCAAGACCCTCCTGCAGCTCGAGGGGCGCAAGCCGGAGGAGTGGCGCGACCTGCCGGTCTCGTTCTACCGCGAGGCCAACATCCGCATGTCCACCGCCGCCATCCGCCACGCGCGCGAGCGGGGAGTGGCGCAGGTGGAGTTCGGCGGCGAGGACGGGTCGCGGGCCGACGTCGGCTACCTCGTCGACCTCGCCCGCGCGTGCTACGACGCGGGCGGTACGCGCTACTCGTTCCCGGACACGGTGGGCTTCTTCGCCCCCGAAGGCGTCGACTACTACATTCCCAAGCTGGTGGCCGCCTTCCCGGACAAGCCGCTCGTGGTGCACTTTCACAACGACTTCGGTCTGGGGGCCTACAACACGGTGCGGGCGCTGCACCACGGGGCCACGATCCCGACGTGCACCGTGAACGGCATCGGCGAACGGGCCGGCAACGCGCCGCTGCACACGACCGTGATGATCCTCAAGGAGCTTTACGGGGTGGCGATCCCCGGCTTCCGCTACGACATGCTGTGGTCCCTCCGCCGGAAGGTGGAGGAGTTCAGCGGCATCCCGGTGGGGGCCACCGAGCCCATCATCGGCCACAATGTCTTTAGCCACGAGACCGGCATCCACACCGCCGGCATCACCATCCATCCCGCCATCTACCAGGTCATCGAGCCGGAGACCGTGGGGGGCCGGATGCGTTTCCTGTTCGGCAAGCACTCGGGGGCGATGGCCATCGAGGCCGTGCTGAACCGTCACCGCGAAGAGCTGGCGGCGGAGGGCATCGCGGTGACGCCCCGGCTCGTCCAGCTCCTGCTGCGCCTCGTGAAGGGTGTGCGGGAAAAGAAGGCCATGGTCTCGCAGCACCTGGACGGCGTGCGCAACTACTATGCCCACCTCGAGCGCCTCGGGTTGACGGAGGAGGACCTGCTCGCCTATGCGCTCGTCCTCGGCCGTGACGCGGAGGCCGGGCCCTGACCTCGCCCGCCGCGACGGGTCGCGAGCAGAGCAACCCGTCCCGGACCCGCGATGCCGCCGGCGTTTCCCGCCCCGCCGGCCCCCTCCTCGACCTGCGCGTTCGTTGGCGCGCGGGACAGGTGGCCCTCGCTCTCGCCGCGATTCTCGCCGTGGCCGCGTGCTGGCGGCCGCTGGCGCCCGCGGCGCCCCCGTGGGCGCACGTCGCGGTGGCCCTTCTCCTCGGCTTCGGAGTGCTGGCGACGGGGCTTCTCGCCAGCCTGCGCGGGCGCGGGACGGCCGAGCAGCTGGCGCTGTACGCGTTCGTCGTGCTCTGCATCGACGGGCTCGGCCAGTTCGTGCAGCCGTGGGGCTGGCCGGTGTGGCCGCTGATGGCCTTGATGGTGGCGGCGGTGGCGGTGGCGGAGAGCCCGCCCGTCGCCCTCGGCGTGGCGGCGCTCGCCTCGGGGATGGCGGTGGCCGACGCTGCGTCCTCCTCGTTCGTGGCGTGGAAGGGGGCGGTGGCGGCGAGCCTGGCGTACGGCGCGCTCGTCCTCGGCGTGCATCAGGCCCTCACGGGCGAGAAGCGGAGGCTGGGGGCGGCGCTCGCCGACCTCGCGCGGCTCCGTCACGGCATCGACCAGCTCGAGGACGGGGACGCCGGGGCGGCGCCTCGTCTCACCACCGCCGCCCTCACCCTGCGCCAGGTCTCGGAGGAGGGGCGCCGGGCGCGCCAGATGGACCGGGCGGCCGAGCTCGACGAGGCTCTCACGCGCCTCGTGCGGCTCGCCCGCGCCGCTCTCGGCGCCCACGCGGTCCTCTACTTCGACGTGGACCGCCAGCGCGAAGCCGCGTACCTTCGCGCCGCCGACGGTCCCCCGAACCTCGGACGCGGCGCCGTGGTGAGCCTGAGCGAGGATCCCTTCGCGTTCGTCCTCGACCGCCGCGCCGCCTTCTACGCGACCGACTTCAAGCGGCTCCTGTGGTCGCTCCCGTACTACAAAGGCGAGGTGCGCGTGGGCTCGCTCCTTGCGGTGCCCGTGTGGACGGCGGACGTCGTCTACGGCGTCCTCCTCGCCGACATGCTGGAGATCCAGGCCCTCACCGGCGGCGCCCACGAGCTGCTGGAGGCGTTCGGGGCCATGGCCGCCGACGCCATCCTGCGCGCCCGCGCCTCCCTCAGCCGCGAGGAGCTGGGCCAGGAGTTCAAGGCCGTCTACGTGGTCTCCCGGGACCTCGCCGCACTCACCGATCGCGCTCCCGTGAACCGGCTGCTCATCCGGTCCGCCCGCCAGCTCGTGCCGCTGGAGGCGGCGGCGGTGGTGATGGTCGATGAGGCGCGGACCCGCTACGTCGTGGAGGCCGGTCACGGCTGGGCGCACGAGCTCGAGGGGCGAGAGGTGGCGCTCACCGAGCGCACGTGGGCGGCGTGGGTTCTGCGGAGCGGCGAGGACCCGTACCTGCTCGACAACGTCGCCGGACACAAGGACCGCATGCCGATCGTGGTCCTCGACGAGGGCTCGGACCGGGCGGAGTCGCTGCTGGCGGTTCCGTTGAAGGCCAGCACCCGCACGCTCGGCGCGCTCATGCT
>Ga0184632_10001259_pt1 | contig 10343 bp, 12 predicted proteins | sample PLM31_50_b1_FD_133153 | JGI IMG/M metagenome (GOLD analysis project Ga0184632, IMG submission 133153) | Groundwater sediment microbial communities from an aquifer in East River, Colorado, USA - PLM3-1_50_b1 | ecosystem: Environmental > Terrestrial > Soil > Riparian zone | place: USA: East... | reverse complement strand
GCGGACTACCTTCGCCCCCGGCACCGAGAGCATGGTCGTTGTCAGCGGATAGGTGATCTGGTTCTCGACGATCTGCGGCGCCTGACCGGGAAACGTCGTGCGAATGATCACCTGCACATCCGACAAATCGGGAATGGCGTCGAGCGGCGTGCGCAGCAGCGACCATATGCCCCAGGCGGTGATCATCACTGTTGCCAGCAGCACCAGAAAGCGATTGGCGATCGACCAGCGAATCAGCTTGGCAATCATGGCTTGGCCCCCGCTGTTGCATCGGTGCGCGACTTGGTGATGACGCCCTTCGCCGAACCGTCGGTTGGCGATGCGGCCTTCGCCGGTGCAATAGACACGATCTCGTAGGCCCCTTCCTTGGTCTGACGGAATTCGAAGTCGACCTTGTCGCCGACAGCGACACTCGACGGCTTGGCGGATATAGGCAGCTTGAAGCCCATCGTCATCGGTCCCCATTGCATCGTCGCGATCGGGCCGTGCGAGAGGGTGATCTCGTCCTTGCCGATGCTTTCGACCTTGGCTTCGCCGCGGTGCGTCTTGTCGCCGGCGGCGCCTTGGTTGGACGCGGGCATCTCACTCATGCGCGTGGTCGTCGCCTTGAGGTTCGCTTCGGAATCGACCAGGAATTGGCCGGACACCACGACCTTCTGCCCCGCTTGCAAACCTTTGCGTATCTCGGTTTGGCCGTTGCTGTCGATACCGGCCTCGACGTCGACGGGCGCGAACTGGCCGTCGCCCTGCGCAACGACCACGACGGTGCGCTTGCCCGTTTGAATCACCGCCTCAGATGGCACCAGCAATACTTCCTTGCGCGCCGCCGGCGCGAAGTTGACGGTGGCGAACATGCCGGGGACCAGTTGGCCGGAAGGGTTGGCGACCTCGATACGCGCTTTGATCGTGCGCGTCGCCGGATTCACCTCGGGCAGGATGGCGCTGACATTGCCCTTGAAGACGGCGCCCGGCACCGCCGGCGTACGCGCTTCGACGGGATTGCCTGGCCGCACTTGTGCTGCGACTGCCTCCGGCACTTCCGCATTGATCCAGACCGTGGACAATCCGTTGAGGCGAAACAGCGGCGCGCCTGCCATCACCGTCATGCCTTCGCGCGCGGTGAGCTCGCCCACGACGCCGCCGATCGGCGCGGTGATCGTGAGCCGTGGTTGCACTTTGCCGCCCGCTACGACTTCCGCAATCTGCACGTCGCTCATGCCCGCGAGCCGCATGCGCTGGCGGGCGCCTTCGTCCAGCCCGGCAAAGCTCGCCGCCGACGATTGCGCGCTGATTCGCTTCGCGGTCAGGTACTCCTCCTGCGCGGCGACCCACTCGGGAACGTACACCTCGGCCAACGGCTGCCCTTTGCGCACGGGATCGAGCGGCGCTCGCACGAACAGGCGCTCGACAAAGCCGTTGCTGCGCGCCTGCACGACCGCCACGTCGCGTTCGTTGTACGCGACGCTGCCGACTGCCTCGATCGTCGATGTCATCACGCCTTGCTTGACTTCCGCCGTGCGCACACCGAGGTTCTGCTGAACGCGCGGGCTGATCGACACTTTGCCCTCATCTCCGCCACCATCGGCGTAAACGGGCACGAGCTGCATGTCCATGAACGGCGACTTGCCCGGCTTGTCGAATTTCTGGCCGGGCACCATCGGGTCGTGCCAGTAGAGCACCTTTTTCCCGGTTGCCGGATCGGTGTCGCCGGGCTTTGCCACAACCGACGACATGGTTGCATCGAACGCCGGCGCAGTCATCTGCATGCCGTGATTCATGCCGAGCTGGTAGAAGCCATAGCCAGCCACGGCGACGACAGCAATGAACATCGTCGCAAGTGTGAGTATCTTCGTTCTCATCGCGAATCCTTGGTGAACATGGCGCCCGTCTTGATCGGCTTATCCACGTCGGGGAACAGGAAATTCAGTTGGGCCCACAGCCGTGCCGTTTCCATTTCGAGCTGCAGCGCCATCATCCGGATATCGACCTCGCCGCGGCGGGCACCCAGCACGTCGACAATGCTGGCCTTCGCGCCGCGGTAGGCGGCCAGCATCACTTGCGTGCGTTCCGTCGCGAGCGGCAGCACTTCGCGCTCATACCGGGCAAGGCGCTCGCGGTCGTTTTCCCATTCGACCATTATGGCGCGCACCTCGGCGGCTTGGGCACGCAGCATGTCTTCGCGTTCCGCCCGCGCCTGATCCAGCATCGCGAGCTTGGCGGCGACCTCGCGGTCCTGTCGATTCTGCTGATCCCATTGCAAGGGCACCGAGACATTGATGGAGATCATGTTCGAATAGGCCGACCCTCGCTGGCTGTACATCAAGGCGAGACTCCAGTCCGCTTTCTTGTTGGCCTGCGCCACCCGGACGTCGGCGGCAGCGACTTCTTCCTGGCTGGTCAACACCGCGATCTGCGGGTGACGGGCGAGATCGTCTTCGAGCGTTCGCGGATCGAGCCGGATCGCGTCGAGCACCGGCTTGCCCGCCAACGTCGCGCCGTCGACGTTACCAACCCATCGCGCCAACGCGATCTTGGCTGCACGCAGCTTGCGGCCGACCTCGCTGGCGCGATCGTCGAGCAGGACCAGCGCACTGCGCGCGGCCAGGATGTCGGCGAGACTGCCGCGTCCCGCGCGGTAGACACTTTCGGCCGCCTCGATTTCGAGCCTTGCTTGCGAGCTCTGCTCGGTCACGACCTTGGCCGTCGCTTCCGCGTAGTACCAGTCGAGCCACGCCAACGCGGTGTCGCGATGGATGGCGGCGATGCCGGCCGTCCGCATCGCAAGCGATTTCTGTGCTTCGCGCTCGAAGCGCTCGGCGCGGGCCTCGCGCTTTTCGCCGCGGGTGAATTCCTGCATGACGCCGACGCTCGTCATCGTCATGAAGTCGCGGGTCAGGCTGAACGCATCGTCACCATTGATCGGCAGGTTGTTGACGCCCACCGTCGCGACCGGATCGGGGAGCTGACCCGCGGCCAACGCCATTTCGCGCGCGGCGGTCACCGCGAAGTCCTGCGCGGCCAACTGGCGCGAGCGTTCGACGGCCCGGCGCTGGGCTTCGGCCAGTGTCAACGGCGCCTGTGCGGCCGCGATTGCATTCGCGGCGAGAAGTATTGCGGCCAGCAACGCATGATGCAATCGAGCGCTGCTTAGGCGAGGACGCTGCCAAATGTTGCGATGTCCCGGCGAGGGCGCTGCGCGATGCTGCTGCGCAAAGAAAATGCTCATGAATGATCTCCGAGTAAGTCCAGACACCGCTGCGCCCGGCACGGGGCAACGGCCGAAGGGCCTACTGGAAGATCAAATGCGCAGTACGCCGAAGCGAACTAGCGGAGGCGGGTCAACAGCGGTGACCTGAAAGGCACCGTAGGCGTTGAGCCTAGTGGAACGATGGAGGTCCGGCTGAGCGGCAACCGTCATCAATGCCAACACCGGCGCGCTGACGGAGGAGTGCGGCTGGGTATCCACTGACTGTGAATCGTGGACACAGTGTTGCTCGCAGAGCTTCGGGCGCTCCGGATCCATGCCAGCGCACGGCTTCGCGGAAAAATCCACGGCGGCCAGTGTCGGCATGCCGCCGTCGACGCGCGTCGGACATGCGTAGGCGGCCACCGCAAGCTGCAGGAACAGCAGTGCGGACAGACAAAGCCATGCGACCGATCGTCGGGCGACTCGAGTCATAAGTTCATGATATCACATCATCTTTGAGCTATTGCCCACCGCGAGTCAGCCGTCCGCCTTTCGTGACAAACTGTCCGTCGTTCCCGCGAAGGCGCACGCGCATTCGCGCGCGCCCCAGCGTCTCTTTTCGTACGCCACTGGGTCCCCGCCTTCGCGGGGACGACGTGAGTTTTGTGGATGCTGTCACCCATTTCGCTAATCGTCAGTAAGTCCCGCCCGGTTCGGGTCGCCGGTTGATCGGATAGGCGCCCGGCGTATCGAGCAAGGGCTGGATCAGCAGCCGATCAACCCTGAGGTCGTAGGAAGTGCGAAACGCATCGACGCCTACGGTCATCGCTTCGTGACCATCCGCAGGCTGAGCGCGATAGGTCCCGAACAGTCGATCCCACCACGTGGCATTGAAGCCAAAGTTGCTCGATGACTCGTTGTGCACGATGGAGTGATGGACCCGGTGCATGTCGGGCGTCACGACGATCCAGCGCAACAACCTGTCGATGCGCAGCGGAATGCGCACGTTGGCATGATTGAACATCGCCGTGGCGTTCAGCAGGATTTCGAAGAGAAGGACCGCGACTGCCGGGGCGCCGATCGCTGCCACAGCGGCGCACTTGATGCCCGTGGAAATGACAATCTCCAGCGGATGGAAGCGCGTCCCCGTCGTAACATCGAATTCCAGGTCCGTGTGATGCACGCGATGCAGGCGCCAAAGAGCAGGCACGGCATGAAATGTCACGTGCTGGAAATAGATGGCCAGGTCCAGAAATACCACGGCCGCAACGATGGCCAGCCACTGGGGTGGGGCAATCGAATTCAGCAGGCCCCAGCCATTGGCCTCGCCCGCCATCGCAACGGCGATGGCCGCCCCCGGTGCGACGATCCGCACGACGGCGACGTCAATCGCCAGGAGCGCGAGGTTATGCGGCCAGCGCCTAACGCGGCTAAACTCGGATCGGCGACGAGGAGCGGCTGCTTCCCAGAGCGCCATCGCCGCGAATATCGCAAGGAATGCTCCAACGCGTAGCAGCGGTTCGTGGATGGTGGCGAGGTCCATTTGGGCGTCCCAAGCTGGCGTTGGCGGCAGCGAAGCGTTATAATATTCAAGCAATCAATTGAATACTAGTATGCAGAGGTGGCCGGTGTCAATACCCAACCCGAAGCGCGACGTCTTTTTGCAGCTGGCCCGCGTCGGGAACGCGCTGGCAAGTAGCGTGCGACTCGAATTGCTGGAATTGCTGGCGCAAGGGGAACGAAGCGTGGACCGGCTGTCCGCCCTCACGGGTGCCACGGTCGCGAACACGTCCCAGCATCTGCAAAAGCTCAAGCAGGCTGGCCTCATCCTGGGCCGCAAACAGGGCCAATTCGTGTATTACCGATTAGCAGGCGACGACGTGATCCGTATGCTCGCGGCCATGTCGCGGGTCGGCGAAGCGCACATTGCGGAAATCGAACGGATCGTGCGCCTTTATTTCCTCGCGAAGGACGACTTCGAGCCGATAGCCGCCACGGAGCTTCTCGATCGCGCGAGAAGGGGACTGGTTACCGTGCTCGATGTTCGGCCGCCCGAGGAGTTCGCGTCCGGTCACGTGCCGGGGGCATTGAACATTCCGGTGGATCAGTTGTCTCGCCGGTTGCGCGAGTTGCCCAAGGGCAAAGAGGTGATTGCCTATTGCCGGGGCCCGTTTTGCCTGATGTCATTCGATGCCGTGCAACTGCTGCGCAAGAAGGGCCTCAACGCCCGGAGGCTGCAGAACGGCATGCCGGAGTGGCGCATGGCGGGCCTGCCGGTGCAACTGGAAGCGCACCGTTGAGTCCTCGCTGCTACGACGACAGCGTGGCGATGATCGGACACGAGCGCGGTCGCTGGCCGCCTGCACATTCCGCGATGAGTCCCCTGAGCAGCCGGCGCATGCGGGTCAGGTCGGCGATACGCTCCTCGATCATATCCAGTTTCCGCTCGGCCAGAGTCCGTGTCTCGCGACAGCTCTGACCGTCCTGGAGTAGTAATAGTGCAGCGACCTCGTCCAGCGTAAATCCAAGCTGTTGCGCACGTTTGATAAAGCGCACGCGTGCTGCCGCCGCTGGAAGGTAGCGCCGATATCCGCCAAGAGGCTTTGCAGGTTCCTCCACGAGCCCGCGCCGCTGGTAGTAACGGATCGTCTCGATGTTCACGCCTGCGGCTTTGGCAAGCCGTCCGATGGTTAGTTGCTCGCTCATGGCGCTCCTTGATTCCGTACCATGGTACGGAGTACATGCTACGCGTGTCGTGCGCAGTTTTGGAGGAGGCGTCATGGCTGTGCTGAATGCCAAAGTGTCGTTGGCGGCCGGAGTTCTGGCCGGCATCGGCGCGTCCATTTGCTGCGTTGGACCGCTGGCGCTGCTCGCTGCTGGTATCGGCGGCGCATGGGTCGCCAACCTGACGGTGTTCGAGCCCTATCGGCCCGTGTTCATCGGCCTGACATTGGTCTTCCTCGGTCTCGCCTTCCGCAAGCTCTATCTGATTCCGCAAGTCTGCGAACCCGGCACGCCGTGTGCCGACCCGCAGACCGCCAAGCGGCAGCGCCTGATGTTCTGGGTGATCGCCATCGTTCTGATCGCCCTGTTGGCCGTGCCATGGTTCGCGCCACTTCTCTACTGAGAGGGAATCTCCATGCGCAAGCTGTTTCTCGTTGCCCTTCTCGCTGCGCCGCTTGGCGTCCTGGCGGCAGACCCACAAACGGTCGTTCTTGACGTGCAAAACATGACGTGTGCGCTGTGCCCGATCACGGTTACGAAAGCGCTTGAAAAGGTGCCCGGTGTGGCCGCAGCCAAGGTCGACCTCCCCAAGAAAACCGCGATCGTGAAATTCGATCCTGACCGGACTAATGTGTCGGCGCTGATCAAGGCCACAACCAACGCTGGTTTCCCATCCACGGCGCACAATTGAACCAGAGATGAATGCGGTCGTACTCGAATCGGTGCTGACCTGCCCACGCTGCGGCGTGGCGACGCAGGAGACCATGCCGACGGATGCCTGCCAATTTTTTTATGAGTGCGGCAACTGCGGAACGATGCTGCGTCCCAATCGCGGTGACTGTTGCGTGTTCTGTTCGTTTGGCTCGGTGCGATGCCCGCCGATGCAGGAACAGCGCGGGTGGTGCGGCTGACATCTGCCTTCGTCAGTCCATTCTGCTGGCGCCAAGACAATCCGGATCCGCGTCAGCAGGAGTCGCAGCATCTACCGTTGTGCCAGCGCACGCTGCTCGTGCTCCTTGCGCCACCCGTACCGGGTCATGCCCCGCGGCTTGTACACCGCCAGCACCGTGGCCACGAGCAACAGCAGCAGGGCGAGCACGGCATGGAGCTTGGGGGATGAATTCCGCACCACGTCGAGATCGGCTGTTGGATCTGCCGCTACGCCTGCCATGAAGCTGAACGTCTCCATGTATATCAGCAGGATGATCGTGGCAAAAGTGGCTATCAGCAGTTTGAAAAGGACCCAATAGTGCCGGAACAAGCCCCACGTGGTGCAGAGCGACTGGACGAGCCCGGTTAGCAGCGAAGCGAAGGCCAACGGGACGAGGACGAACCAGGCGGCAGGCTCCATCACGAGATAAGCGCCGCGCACCATTCGAGCGTCCTGACTCGTCAGACCGACGATGGCGAGAGCCAGGAAGACAACGACTGCGCCGAGCCAGCCGACCGATGACATGACATGCGCGGTGAGCGCGAACCTGCGGAGACCGGGTGTCAAGATCACGGCTGTTGCACGCCGTACTCTGTGCCGCCGGAGGGCAGTGTGTGGCCACCAGGTCCACGGTCGGATGGTGTGTGGCGACCGCCAGAGCCGTGGGCGAACAGCAGGATCAAAAACAGCAGGACCACGACGAGGGCGATGATCCCAAACGCCTTCACCCAGCGAGGTGTACCGGGGTAGGGAGGCAGGTCAGCCATGTGTGCGTGTCCTCCTGTCGCGCTAGGTTGTCGAAATTTTACGATACAGTATGTCTATAGTCAACATGCAATGTCTCGACACCGCCATCTCGTATACTGGAAAGATGCCAAAGCTGTGGAACGAGACGATCGAGGCGCACCGCCGCGAAGTGCGCGACGCGACCCTGGACACTGCTGCGGCGCTCGTGGAGGAGCACGGGCTGCTGGCGGTGACGATGTCGCAAATTGCCGAGGAGACGGGCATCGGACGTGCGACGCTGTACAAGTACTTCTCGAGCGTCGAAGCGATCCTGGTCGCGTGGCACAAACGTCAGGTCGCCCGACACCTCGAACATCTCGCTGAGGTGCGGGACCAAGCTGGCGACGCTGGCAAGCGGCTCGAAGCTGTGCTAGAGGCCTACGCGCTCATTGCGTACGAGCACCACGGCACCGAACTTGCGGCGCTCTTGCATCGAGGCGAGCACGTCGCCCGAGCGCAGCAACATCTGCGCGACTTGATCCGAGACCTGCTGACAGAGGCCGCGGAGACCGGCGATCTACGGGATGATGTCCCGCCTGACGAGATCGCGAGCTACTGCCTCCACGCCCTCGCCGCAGCCAGCAGCCTGCCGTCCAAAGCCGCGGTACGCCGGCTCGTCACGGTCACTCTGGCTGGGTTGCACCCGCCGCGGCGCCATGCCCCCAATCGTGCCGGTAGACGCCAAAATACACGTTAACGTTTGTTGAGATCGAGGCTGAATCATGGGCAACGCGATGGCAAGTACACGAGCATCGAAGCGTTGGATCGTGGTCGTCGCCTGCGTCGTGGCGATGGCTGCCGCCGCGGGCTTCTGCGATCGGCCGGCGCTTGGCCAGGCGGCGATCCGAGTTCCGGACGTTCCTTACGATCCGACGCCGCACCATGTCGTTGCGCAAATGCTGCAGCTCGCGCAAGTCGGCGCAAACGACATCGTCTATGACCTGGGCTGCGGCGATGGCCGCATCGTGATCGCGGCCGTGAAGCAGTTCGGGGCGCGCGGCGTTTGCGTGGACATCGATCCGCAGCGCATCGTCGAAAGTCGCGCGAATGCAGAGCAGGCCGGCGTCGCTCAGCGCATTCTGTTTTTGAACCAGGACCTCTTTGACACCGATATCCGCGACGCAACGGTTGTTACGCTCTTTCTCTGGCCAAGCGTGAACCTGAAGCTGCGACCGAAGCTATGGCGGGAACTCAAGCGCGGCACGCGAGTGGTTTCCTACGTTCACGACATGGGCGAATGGATACCGCAGGAGGTTCGAACCGTGGAGAGCGGCCGCGGGCCGCGCAAGGTGTTTCTTTGGATCATTCCGCCAGTTGGCAGATAGAGAGCGCATGGCCGGTGAAGCGTAAGCTCACCAGTATTGGGACCGACTAAGCCGGCAATATCGTGAAAGGGCTATCCATCATGTTTGCCAGACTCTTCGCCCTGACGTTTTGGCTGGCCGCCACCGCGTCGCTCCCTGTCTCGGCCCAGGCGCCGCCGTCCGGACTCGCCAAAGCCACCTTCGCCGGTGGTTGCTTCTGGTGCGTGGAGGAGGCCATGGACAAGGTTCCCGGCGTTGTTTCGACAACTTCCGGCTACATGGGCGGCACTAAGAAGAATCCGACCTACCAAGAGGTTTCCTCGGGTGCCACGGGACATACAGAGGTCGTGCACGTCGTGTACGACCCGGCCAAGGTCAGCTATGAGCGGCTGCTCGAGCAGTTCTGGGTAAACCACGATCCTACGGTGAAGGATCGGCAATTTTGCGACGTCGGTTCGCAGTACCGACCCTCGGTCTTCTACTACGACGAGGAGCAGAAGCGCCTCGCCGAAGCCTCGAAGGCCAAGTGGGAACAGGCCAAACCCTTCAAGCAACCGATCGTGACGCCGATCGTAATGGCGACCGAGTTCTGGCCGGCGGAGGACTACCACCAGGATTACTACATGAAGAATCCGGTGCGTTACAAGTACTACGTCACCGGCTGCGGCCGGTACGCTCGCTTGGACGAGCTTTGGGGCAAGCTCAGAAAATAGGCCAAGCCTTGTCTATGAGGAACAATGACGCGCCGCGCAGCGGCATCGCACGGCTGTCGAAGTAGGCTGCAGTGGCCGAACCTGGCTTCATCAACCTGGCCGTGTTGCCGGTCCTGTTCGGGCTGGTCGGATTCGCGGAGCCGTGTTCGATCGGATCGACATTGGTGGCCGTCAAGCAAATCGAGATGCGCGCGGCCGGCGAGAAGATCGCCTGGACGGCCATCTTCGCGGCAACCCGTGCCGTGTTCATCGGCGTGCTGGGGATGCTCGCCGCCTTCATCGGCGCTGCGTTTCTGGGCCTGCAAAAGACCGCCTGGTTTGCGCTCGGCCTGATCTATATCGCTCTCGGCGTGCTGTATGTCACCGGCAGAATTGGCATGTTGATGCGCTCATTCGGCCCAAACCTGACGCGCCTGCGCACCGTACGTGGGTCAGTGGTGCTCGGTGTGCTATTCGGACTCAACATTCCCGCCTGCGCGGCGCCGCTCATCTTCGCGCTGCTCGGCGCGGCTGCCGCCGATGGTGCATCTGGCGCGACATTGGCTCGCGGGTTCGTGTCGCTGGCACTGTTCGGGCTGGCGCTTTCGTTGCCGTTGGTGGTGGCCGTTTTCTTCGAGCCCGCGCGCAGGGGTCTGGATTGGCTGGCTGGCCTGTCCCGCCGCGTGCCGATCTGGACCGGATTGCTGCTCATCCTGCTC
>Ga0184632_10001258_pt1 | contig 10348 bp, 10 predicted proteins | sample PLM31_50_b1_FD_133153 | JGI IMG/M metagenome (GOLD analysis project Ga0184632, IMG submission 133153) | Groundwater sediment microbial communities from an aquifer in East River, Colorado, USA - PLM3-1_50_b1 | ecosystem: Environmental > Terrestrial > Soil > Riparian zone | place: USA: East... | reverse complement strand
GGAGACTTTCGCCTTGACGACGCCGCCCGCCCCCACCCGGAGGTCGCGGGTGATGCGGATCTCGCCCTCGATCTGTCCCTCGACGAGGACGTCCTCGTCTCCCGACAGCTCGCCGATGATCTTTATCTTGGGGCCGATCACGCACGCCGATGCGTTGGGGCGGGCGACCGAGGGGGCGGCCGGGGGACTCGGCCGGTGCGGGGGGGGCGGGGGCTCCGCCGGCTTTGTATCAGGCTTCCCGAAGAGTGACATGCTACCTCCTGAGGGGTCGTTCCGGCTCGGGAGCGCCGCGGATGATGGAGCGGGCGACGGGGTTCGAACCCGCGACTCCGAGCTTGGGAAGCTCGTACTCTACCAACTGAGCTACGCCCGCCCGACGCGTTCGCCGACCATGATAGGCGCGAGGGCGAAGGTCGGTCAAGCTCATTGACGGATCACGTTCAGCACCTCGTCGCGCCGGCGCTCCATGGTCGGGCGGTCGTAGGCCTCCAGGTTGAGGCGGACGAGCGGCTCGGTGTTCGAGGCGCGGACGTTGAAGTGCCAATCGTCGTAGTCGACGTTGATGCCGTCCAGCTTGAGGATGCGGCCGTCGCGGTAGCGTTCCTCGATGCGGCGGATGGCCCCCTCCGGGTCCTTCACCGTGGAGTTGATCTCGCCCGAGAGGTGGTAACGCTTCCGGAGCGGGGTGAGGATCTCGCTGAGCTGCTTCTCCTCGTCGCCCATCAGCTCCAGGACGAGCAGCGCCGGGATCATCCCGTTGTCGGCATACGAGTTCTCACGGAAGTAGAAGTGGCCGGAGACCTCGCCGCCGAAGACGGCGTTCTCGTCGCGCATCCGCTTCTTGATGAAGGCGTGGCCGACGCGGTTCATGAGCGCGGTGCCGCCCGCCGCGCGGACGCGGTCGGTGACCGCTCGCGAGGCACGCACGTCGTAGATGATCTTGGCGCCCTTCTCCTTGCGGCAGAAGAGCTCGCCGAGGAGCGCGGTCACGAAGTCCCCCGGCACGAACTCGCCGGTGTCGTCCACGAAGAAGCAGCGGTCGGCATCGCCGTCCCAGGCGATGCCGAGGCCGGCCTTCTCGTCCCTGACCCGGGCCACGATGGCCTGGCGGTTGGCCTCCACCATGGGATCGGGGGGATGGTTGGGGAAGTTGCCGTCCAGATCGAAGAACATCTTGACGAGCTGCACGGGCAGGCGGGGGAAGATCGTCTCGGCGCCGACCGAGCCCATGCCGTTGCCGGCGTCCATCACCACCTTGAGCTTCGGCACCCGGGCGACGTCGATGAAGGACAGGCAGTGGCGCCCGTAGGCCTCGCGGATGTCTTTCTTGACGACGGGGGGGCCGACGTCGCCCGGATCGTCGGCGAATCGCCCGGCCAGGATCGCTTCCTTGATCTCCTTGATGCCCGCGTCGCCCGAGAGCGCCTCCGCGCCTCGCCGCACCATCTTGATGCCGTTCCATTCCTTCGGGTTGTGGGAGGCGGTGATGATGGCGCCTCCTTCGAGGTCGTCGTGGGCCACCGCGAAGTAGAGCATGTCGGTCCCCACCGTCCCGACGTCGACCACCTCGGTGCCCTGGCTGCGCACGCCGCGGATGAAGCCCCCGGCGATCTCGGGGGACGAGGCCCGCATGTCGTGGCCGACGGCGATGCGGCGGGCCCCCAGGTAGTCGATGAACGCGCGGCCGATGCGCCGTCCGACCTCACCGTCGATCTGGCTGGGATAGAGCCCGCGGATGTCGTAGGCCTTGAAGATGCTCGCGTCGATGGGCATGGATGGATTATGGCTCACGCGGTGCGCGAATAATCGGTCAGGCACGTGCCCTCGCCCAGCACGGCGCCCGGGCCGATGAGGACATGACGGCCGGTGCGCACGCCCGCGGCCAGCAGGGCGCCGTCTATGTGAGTGTCTGGCCCGACGTGGCAGCCTTCCCAAAGGACGCTGTCGCGGATGCGGGCCCCTGCGTCCACGCGCACCCGCGCCCCGAGGACCGCGTTGGGCCCGACCTCGGCTCGCGCCGACACGCGCGTTCCGGGGCCGAGGTAGAACGGGCCTCGCAGCTCCCCTCCCGGCTCGATGACCGCGCCTTCGTGCACCCAGCCGCCGTCCACCGCCCGCCCGTCCAGCCGGACGGGGAAACGGCCGCTCAGGACGTCGCGGTGCACCTGCAGGTACTTCTCCGGCGTGCCGATGTCGATCCAGTAGCCGCGATGGACGTGCGCGAACACGGGGTCGCCGCGGCCGAGGAGAGCGGGGAAGAAGGCGCGCTCGATGGAATGGTTCTCCCCGGCCGGCATCAGCTCGAGCGTGGAGGTCTGGAGGACGTAGATCCCGGCGTTGATCGTGTCGGTCGTGATCTGGGCGGGCTCCGGCTTTTCGATGAACCTCCGTACCCGCCCGCCCTCGTCGGTCTCGACCAGCCCGTAGGCGGCGGGGTTCGGTACGGGCGCCAGCACCAGGGTGGCCGCCGCCCCCCGCTCGCGGTGCTGCCGCACGACCGACGCCAGGTCCACGTCGGTGAGGACGTCGCCGTTCAGCACGACGGTCACGTCGTCGAGGTACCGCTCGGCGTTTTTCACCGCCCCGCCGGTGCCGAGGGGAGTGGGCTCCATCGCGTAGCGGATCTTCTTGCCGAGGGCACGGCCGTCTCCGAAGATCGCCTGCACCCTTTCCGGCCGGTAGGAGACCGAGAACACCACCTCGGTGACGCCGGCCTGGCCCAGCAGGTCGAGCTGATGGCGCAGGAAGGGACGATCCACCACCGGGACCACGGGCTTGGGCACCGAAAGGGTCAGGGGGCGCAGCCGCGTGCCCTCGCCTCCGGCCAGGATCACGGCCTTCACGAACTCACCATGTGCGAAATCGCATGATAGCATTCCGCAAGGTCCCGCCCGGTGAACCTGCCGAACGCTCTCACGCTGCTCCGGATCTTCCTCGTGCCCGTCCTGGTCGTGGCGCTGCTGACGCGCGCGGAGGGGCACGTTTTCCTCGGGACGGCCATCTTCGGCCTGGCCGTCCTCACCGACTACCTCGACGGGTACCCCGCGCGCCGGCGCAACGAGGTCACGCGGCTGGGCATTCTCCTCGACCCGCTCGCCGACAAGCTGCTCACCGCCGCCGCCTTCCTCTCGCTCGTGGAGCTCGACGCGGTCCCGGCCTGGATGGTGATGATCATCCTGGGCCGGGAGTTCGTGGTCACGGGGCTGCGCAACGTTGCCGCCGGCCGGGGGCTCCTCATCCCGGCCTCGGGCCTGGGGAAGGGCAAGATGGTCGCGCAGGTCGTCTCGATCTTCCTGCTGCTGCTGGGACGGAAGTACCCGATCCTCCAATGGCCGGGACTGGTCGTCCTGTGGGTGGTGGTGGTGCTGGCCTTCGTCTCGGCGGTCGATTACTTCAGGCTGTTCTGGCGTGAGGCGCGTCGTGAGCAAGGGGGCGCTGCGGCGCGCCCCCTTGAACCCCCCTCGCTACGCGCGAATGAATCGCGCTCTCGAGCTTCTGCTGTGTCCTCTTCGGCCGGCCCGGAGCGCTAGCGCAGCTCTACCCGATCCCCGTTCATGATGTGGTCCGCGCTGTAGGTCACGATGGCGGTCGCCGTCCGCTCCCGCACCGAAACCACCGCCAGCTCTCCGATCACGTTCCGCGACGTGGGGACGGAGGGGTACATGATCTTGAAGACGGTGAGGATGTTGCCGGGGGCGATGCCGTTGGCGGTGCCGAGGTTGATCGTCACGAGCTGACGCTCACCGGCGATCATCGAGTCCTCGCCGATGTCCACGACCGCCCCTTCGATCTTGCCGCTCGGCGGCGTGAGCCGGTCGGGCGGGGGACGCCGGACGATCAAGGGCACGGACGCCTTCTCGAAGGCCCGCAGGTAGTCGCCGGCATGCGTGTCCTGGCAGGAGCGTTCGATGACGGCGGTGGAGGAGTTCTCCTGGACGAGGATGACCCGCACCCAGCCGGTGGTCTCCACCTTGCGTCCGATGGTCCGGCCACTGCTGGGGTGTTTCACCTCGTAGGACGGGTGGTGGGCCGTGTAGACGTCGCCCGCCTTGACGCCCGCATTGCTCCCCTTGCTCAGGTAGACGATGTCGCGCTCGGCAAAGGCGAGCTTCGTCGCGCCCTGCTCCGATCCCAGGATGTAGAGGCTGTCGTCCTCGCCGCCGGAGAGAACGTAATGGGCGCACTGCAAGGCCATCTCTTCGATGGCGGGGATGAGCTGCTCGCCGGCGCCCGGGCGCGCGATCACCTGGCCGGCCACACCGGCCGCCGCTTCCTCGGCGCCCGCGGCAATGCCGCCCGCTTCACCGGCCCGGTCGCTGACGAGGGAAACCTTCGGCATGATCAGGGGATCGCCCGGATAGATCCAGTGCGCGTCGGTGATGTATCGATTCTGGTCCCAGATCTGCGGCCAGAGATAGGGGTTGCCCAGATACTTGCCGGCCAGGTCCCAGAGCGTGTCGCCGCGGACGATGATGTAGTACGTGGCGCCGTCGGGGATCGTCTCTGGATAGTTGTACTTGGACCAGTGCCGGGGGACCGTGGCGGGCCCGACCTGGAGACCCGAGGCCGCCGGGGGGGCGGTCTGCTGGGCCTCCGCATGGCCGAGGACGAGGGAGAGCGCGGCGACCCCACACAGAAGCCCCATTCCCTTCGATCTCACTGCCTTACCTCCTGGACGGGCCCGAAACCGTCCCCAAACTCCTGAGTGCCCGCGAGTTCGACCCCATTTGGAGCCCCCCACGAGCGCTTCGAGGCGACCCGGAGATTTGGCGGATGCTAACAAGAAAAGAGACGGCTCGTCAAGAGTTTTTTTGCAGATTCTAAAGTGACACTTGAGCTTATGGCGCCTGAGGCTGGGGCGAAGGCGTCGGGGCGGGCGCCACGGGGGTGGCGGGTGAGGGGGTTGGCGAGGGGCTGGGTGGCGCCGGCGCACCTCGGGCGGTCAACTCCTCCATGAGCCGTCGCGCGTCGTCGATCCGATCGCTTTTCGGGAATTCCTCGACGAGGCGGCCGAGGTGGGGTAGAGCTTCGGCCGGACGGCCCCCCAGGCCCAGGCACTCCGCGATGCGGTATAGGACCTCGTCGAGCGCGTCGTAGTCGGGGTACTCGTTCAGGATCGCCTGGTAGCGGGCGATGGACGCGTGGTAGGCCTGGCGCGTGCGCTGGTAGAAGAACCCCGCCAGGAACTCGGACCGGGCCAGGCTCTGCCGGCATTCTTTGATGCGCGAGCGGGCCTGCTCCATCAAGGACGACTGGGGATACAGCTCGAGCAGCCGCTGGAACTCGTCGAGGGCGTTCTTCGTGGGCGTCTGGTCGCGGTCGGGACCGTTGCGCTGCTTGAAATAGCACTCGCCGACCTGGAACTGCGCGTAGTCGCTGCGCGGGTGCGAAGGGTAGATGGTCAGGAACTCGCGGTACGCCGCGATGGCCAGGATGTAGCTGGCCGGCCCTCCCTCCTGGAAGTAGCTGTCCCCCAGGGCCAGGCGCGCGGCGGGCCCGTACTCGCTCTGCGGGAAGCCGTCGATGATCCGCTTGAAGTGCTGCCGCGCGGCGTCGTACTGGTGCTTCTCGAGGGCCTTCTGGCCGGCTTCCCAGATGACCTGGTCGGAGTTGCTGGCCAGCGTCGCGATGTCGACCTCGCCGCCGGAGGCGCAGCCCCAGCTGGCGAGGACGGCGACCAGCATCAGGCGCGCTTTCAACGTGCCCTCCGGATCCAGTCCCATTCCCGAGCCAGGCCCTCGGGAAGCGTCACGGTAGGCCGGAAGTCCAGGTCCCGCCGGGCGGCGGTGGTGTCGGCGAAGGTGTCCCGCATGTCCCCCTTCTGCGCCTCCTCGCGCAGGATCTGCAGGGGCCGGCCGGCCACCTGCTCGACCGTCCGCAGCACCTCCTCCAGCGCCACCCGCTGACCTCCCCCTATGTTGTAGACGCAGCCCGGGCGGCCGGAGTCGCCCGCGCGGCGGGTGGCGGTGACGGCGTCGTCGACGTAGGTGAAATCGCGCGTCTGCTTCCCGTCGCCGTAGACGTGGACGGGTTGCCCGTCGCGCGCGGCCAGGAGGAAGCGGTGGAACGCCATGTCGGGCCTCTGCCGGGGGCCGTACACGGTGAAATAGCGCAGGCTCACGACGGGCAGGCCGTGGTTGCGCTCGTAGAGGGCGCCCAGATGCTCGGCGGCGAGCTTGGTCACGCCGTAGGGGGATACGGGCCGGCACCGGGCGTCCTCGCGTAGGGGCAGCTCGCGCGTGTCCCCGTATACCGACGACGAGGAAGCATAGACGAGCCGCGGCACGCCGGCCTCGACGGCCGCCTCCAGCAGCCGCTGGGTGGCGAGGACGTTGTGCTCGGTGTAGAGCGCGAACTCGTGCCCCCAGGATGAACGCACGCCGGCCTGCGCGGCGAGGTGGTAGACCTGGCCCGCGCCCTCGAGCACCTCCGCCAGCGGTAGGGCCTGCACCTCGCCCTCGACGAGACGGAAGCCGCGGTGATCCCGCGCGCCGCGGAGGTTCTCCTCCTTGATCGCCCGCGGGTAGAAGTCGACGAAGGCATCCACCCCCACGACCTCGTGGCCGTCGGCGAGCAGGCCGTCGACGAGGCGGGAGCCGATGAAACCGGCCGCCCCCGTGACCACCACCTTCACCCGAGCCTCCGGCGCAGGTCTTCCGGGATGCGGCGCGGGCGGCCCGCGAGGTCCACGGCGCCGTGCGCGGTGGAGCCGGTGGCCAGCGGGCCCTCGGTGCCGTCGCGGTGCACCTCGTAGTCGAAGCTCACGCGCGCGCCGCCGAGGCCGCTGAGCCGTGTGCGGATCTCGAGGACGTCGTCGTAGAGGGCGGGCCGGATGAAACGAGCCTGGACCTCGATCACGGGGAGGCGCAGGCCCTGGGCCTCCAGCTCGCGGTAGGTGCAGCCGCAGCCCCTCAGCAGCTCGGTGCGCCCGACCTCGAACCAGGCCAGGTACTCGCCGTGCCAGGCGATGCCCATCTGGTCGGTCTCCGCGTAGCGCACCCGGACGGTGCTGGAGCCGTGCCGGCTCACCGTGCCGCCCTCAGCAGCCGGCGCGCGGACGACTCCGGATCGTCCTGGCCGAATACCGCGGTGCCGGCCACGAGCACGTCCGCGCCGGCCTCGACGAGCGCCTTCACGTTGCCCTCGTCGACGCCCCCGTCGACCTCGACCTGCGGCGCGAGGCCCCGCCGCCTCAGCACCTCGCGCAGGCGGCGCACCTTGTCGAGGCTCGCGGGCAGGAACTTCTGCCCGCCGAAGCCCGGGTTGACCGACATGACCAGAACGTAATCCAGCTCGGGCAGGATCTCCTCCACGCTCACGAGCGGGGTCGCGGGGTTGAGGGCCACTCCCGCCTTGACGCCGCGCTCGCGCAGGTGGGCCACCGTCCGCTGCAGGTGGGGCATCGCCTCGACGTGCAGGCTGATCCAGTTCGCCCCCGCATCGGCGAAGGCGTCGACGTAACGGTCGGCGTTCTCGATCATCAGGTGGACGTCGAGGGGCAGCCGCGTGGCCCGCCGGGCGGCCTTGACGATGGCGGGGCCCATCGTGAGGTTGGGGACGAAGTGGCCGTCCATGACGTCCAAATGGAACATGCCGGCCCCGCCCCGCTCGGCGCGCGACATCTCCTCGGCGAGGCGGCCGAAGTCCACGGAGAGGAGGGAAGGGGCGAGGATCACGGCCCTTCCTTGCTGATCTCGAGCGCGAGGGCGGTGCGCGGGCTCACGCGGTGGCCTGCCGCGGGCTCCTGGTGGAGCACCACGCCGGCCGGCACCCCCGGGTAGATGCGGTAACGCACGTCTCCGACCTTGAGGCCGGCGAGGCGCAGCGCGTCGAGGGCCTGGCCCGCCTTGCGTCCGATGAGGTCGGGCATGAGGTAATCGCGGCCCGAGGGTCCGCGGCTCACGAGCAGCGACGCCCCTTCCTGGCCGAGGGTGTCCGTTTCCCCGGGCGGGGGATACTGCATCAGGATCGTTCCCTCTTCGGACGCATCGTTCGCTTCCGCCACGCGGCCCACCGGGACGGCGGCCTGCTCGAGGCTCAGCCGCCCGCCCCGGACGCTCTCGCCCACGACCGACGGCACCGTGATCCGCAGCGGCCCGAGGCTCACCCACACGCGGATGCTGCGCTGGCTCTTGAGCGTCGAGCCCGCCGGCGGCTCCTGGGCCACGACCCTGTCCGCGGGCATCCGAGGGTCGTGCCTCCGTCCTTCCACCCGCAGCAGCAGGCGGTGGCGCGCCGCCACCGGTCCCGCCTCCGGGATCGGCTTGCCCACCAGCGAAGGGACCACCACCTCCTGGGAGCTCAGGACGACCCGCATGGTGGTCAGCGCGGACAGCGCCGTGGTCACCAGCAGGGCCAGCATCAACAGCCCGTACTTCAGGAGGAGGACGGCGAAGCGCTTGACGCTCAAGGAGGTCCTTATTGCTCCGCCCCCCGTGGGACGAGCCGGAAGCGTACCACAAACGCTGGCCGGCGCGGGTACGCTCAGGCCCGCTGCAGCACCGCCGCGTGGAACGCGTCGCCACCGTCGCGCTCGGGCCGCGTGCGGGCGAAGCCGCGCTCGGCCAGCGGCTCCGCCCACCCGGGCAGCGGCGCCACCGTGAACTCCGGATGCGCATCGAGGAACCCGTCGACGATCTGCTCTCCCTCCTCGGGCTCGCCCGAGCAGACGGAGTAGACCAGCCGCCCGCCGGGCCGCACGAGGCCGGCGAGGCTTTCGAGGAGCTGGCGTTGCCGGCGGGCGTGCCGCGGGAGGTCGCGCTCGACCGTCCGCCAGCGGATATCGGGATGGCGGGCGAGCGTGCCGAGGCCGCTGCAGGGGGCATCGAGGAGTACGGCGTCAAAGGGCTCGCGGAACGGCGGCCGATGGGCGTCTGCGCCCACCAGGTGCAGGCGGGCCGATCCCCACCGCTGCACGAGCCCGGCCATGCGGTGCAGACGGGGCAGCGAGGCTTCCGCCGCTACGACGCTATCTCCGGAGCCGGCGAGATCGGCGAGCAGCGTCGCCTTGCCGCCGGGCGCCGCGCACGCGTCGAGCACCCGGCCGGCGTGGGCGGCCAGGTGGGCGGCCATCTGCGAGCCCTGGTCCTGGAGGTAGATCACACCCTCGGCCGCGAGCGACGCCACGCGGCCGTCGGTGGCCCACGCGCCCGGCACCGTCAGGGGGCGCAGCGCGAAGCCCTCGTCGCGCAACCGGCGCTCGGCCTCGGCGACGCGCGGGTTGAGGCGGAAGACGGTGGGAGGGGGGTCGAGCAGGGCGCGGGCACGGGCAACGGCCACGGCGGGCCCGAGGCGGGCCAGCCAGCGGGCGGCCAGCCAGGACGGCAACGAGCCCGCGGTGGTCAGCCAGCCGAGGGGATCGGCCTGCCGGTCGGGTAGTGGCGGCGGCCCTTCGCGAGCGAGGCGCCGGAGAACGGCATTGACGAGCCCCGTCGCTCGCGGCGCCGCCTCGCGCGCCAGCTTGACCGACTCCGAGACCGCGGCCCGCGCGGGCACGCGCAGGTGGAGAAGCTGGTAGGCGCCGAGGCGCAGCACGGCCTTGACGGGCGTCTCGAGGCGGGAGAAGGGTTGGTCGAGAAGCCGCGCCGCGGCGAAGTCCAGCTCGCCCCGCCGCCGCAGGCTGCCGAGGACCAGCTCGTGGAGGAAGGCGCGGTCACGCGTGGCCAGGGCCTCGACATCCGCCGCGGCGAGCCGGTCGGCGAGGATCGGCCCTCCGCGTTCCATGTCGAGCAGGACGCTGAGGGCGGCCCGCCGCGCCGCGGTGGCCACGCGCTAGCCCATTCGCTCGCCGACGGTCAGGCGGGCTCCCGCCGCGAAGGCCGCGGCCGGCATCGCGCGGCGGCTCTCGGGCTGGACCTCGAAGAGGCGCAACGCGCTCCCCTCGCCGGCCGTCACGACGAGGCCTTCGCGATCGATGCGCAAGAGCGTGCCCGGCGCACCCTCGCCGCCGCCTTCCGCCCGCGCGCGCACGACCCTCAGGCCGCGGCCGCGGACGCTCGTGTAGGCTCCCGGCCAGGGGTGGAAGCCGCGCACGCGCCGGGCCAGGGCCTCGGCCGGCCGGCTCCAGTCGATGACCCCGTCCTCTTTCTTGATGATGGGGGCGAGCGACGCGCGGGCCGCGTCCTGCGGCCGGGGAACGAGGCGGCCGGCCTGCAGCTCCTCCAGCGTCTCCACGAGCAGCTCGCCGCCCAGGCGGGCCAGGCGCGTTTCCAGCTCGCCGGCCGTCTCCTCCTCACCGATCGGCATGGCGCGGGAGAGCAGGACGGGGCCGGTATCGAGCCCTTCGTCGATGAGCATGGTCGTGACCCCCGTCTCCTTCTCGCCGTTCACGATCGCCCACTGCACGGGG
>Ga0184632_10001257_pt1 | contig 10358 bp, 11 predicted proteins | sample PLM31_50_b1_FD_133153 | JGI IMG/M metagenome (GOLD analysis project Ga0184632, IMG submission 133153) | Groundwater sediment microbial communities from an aquifer in East River, Colorado, USA - PLM3-1_50_b1 | ecosystem: Environmental > Terrestrial > Soil > Riparian zone | place: USA: East... | reverse complement strand
GTCACGGGCGGTGGCAAGCTCACCGTCTACGTGTCGCCCAGTCTCAACAAGGGCGTCGTCGTGATGTCCGGACTGCCGGAGCCACCCAGCGGAAAGGCATACCAGCTCTGGCTTATCCAGGGCAGGTCGCCGACCTCGGCGGGGGTGATGGCGGCCGGTGCGCGCGAAGGCACGGTGGTGCTGGAGGCGTTGGGGAGCGCGGACACGCTCGGTGTGACGGTGGAACCCGCCGGCGGCTCGCGGTTGCCCTCGCAGGATCCGATCGCCGGCGTACCGCTGGCCTGACCCCACCTTGTCGTCGATCTAGGACTTGTTCTCGTGGTTTGATCTCCGATCACGCGAATAAGTCCTAGATCGGCGAGGGTGTCTATCCCCCGAGGGGGTAGCGCCGAGACGTCGACCGGAGGCGTCCTGCTGGGCCAGCAGGCGCAACGCCGCGAGGAGCGCCTCGCCCAGGATCGTGCCCGTGATGACCCCCTCGACCATCCGGTCCGGCTCACGGCGCGCCACGACGACGTCGAGCTCGTGGTCGGCGACGCGGGCAGCGGCGTCGGCGTACGTCTCCAGGCACGCCATGAGGTCGTCCTGGCCGAGGGACCGCAGCGCGAGAACGGCGTCGGCGGCCATGTCGAGATGCGGGGAGTCTGCCGCCACCCGCCAACCCCGGCGCTCGATGAGCGCGTCGACCTCGGCGCGGGCCGACTGCCATGCCGGTGTCGTCGCGTCCCGTCGCCTCGCCCGGGTGACGGCGTAGTGCGCCGCACCGAGCACGTAGTTCGTAGGCAAGTCCGGCGTGTCCACGACGGCAAGCACCTCCCGGGCGGCTGCGATCGTGAGCCCGCCGACGTCCAGCAGCGCCCGGATCAGCCGCAGCCGGTGGACGTGCCCTTCGGCGTAATCCGCCTGGTTGCGAGCGGTGGCCGAGCCCGCCGGCAGCAGCCCTTCGCGCAGGTAGTACTTGATCGACGGGATGCTGGTCCCGCTCCTGCTGCTCAACTCCGCGATCCGCATCGGCAAACCCCTTGCGCTCGTACGGGCGGCGAGTGGATAGTACCCCTATCAGCTAGCGGATAGCACTACTATCCAACTTAGGAGCGCCAGCGATGATCACACCCGCTCGGATGACCGCCGACATCGATGGCGACTTCGTCGTCTTCCTGATCGGCATGCGGATCAATAAGCCGTGGAAGCTGCACAAATGGCTTCCGGTGGCCCGGGCGATGGGGCCGATGATCCGGGTTCTGTCTCAACGAAAGGACCTCGGCCTGCTCGGCTACCACCTGTGGATCGGACCCACGGGGCCGCTCACCGTGCAGTACTGGCGCAGCGCCGAACACCTGCAGCGCTTCGCGCGCGACACCTCGCTGCCGCATCACCAGGCGTGGCGGGCGTTCAACCGCCGCGTGGGAGCAAAAGGAGACGTCGGCATCTGGCACGAGACCTACGCGGTACGGGCGGGAGAGTACGAGAGCGTCTACGTGAACATGCCCGAATTCGGGCTGGCGCAGGCCGGCCGACACCTGCCTGTGGCCGCGAAGGGCGACAGCGCGGCGGCCCGGCTACGCCACCACGTACCCTCGGAGTCGTGACGACTCCCTCGGACCCGAGCTCTTCGCCGAGCCCTCCGGACATCGACGACATCGTGCGGCGTGGCGCCGACGGCGGCCGGATCTCGGCCGAGGAGGCGCTCCTGCTCTACACGGAGGCTCCGCTGCACGCGCTGGGCGAGGCGGCGGACGCGGTGCGCCGACGTCGCTACCCCGACGGCATCGTTACCTACCTCATCGACCGCAACATCAACTACACCAACGTCTGCGTGACTGCCTGCAAGTTCTGCGCCTTCTACCGAGCGCCGAAGCACGAAGAGGGCTGGTCCCACTCGACGGAGGAGATCCTCCGGCGTTGCGGCGAGGCCGTGGAGCTCGGCGCTACGCAGGTGATGCTGCAGGGTGGACACCACCCCGACTACGGCGTCGAGTACTACGAGCGGCTGTTCTCGGCGGTCAGGGGCGCCTACCCGCAGCTCGTTATCCACTCGATCGGACCGAGCGAGATCATGCACATGGCTCGCGTCTCGGACGTGTCCATTGAGGAGGCTGTACGGCGAATCCACTCCGCTGGCCTGGATTCCATCGCGGGCGCCGGGGCCGAGATGCTGCCCGCGCGGCCGCGTCATGCGATCGCGCCGCTGAAGGAGTCCGGGGAGCGTTGGCTCGAGGTGATGGAGGTCGCGCACGGGCTCGGCGTGGAGTCGACCGCGACGATGATGATGGGCACCGGCGAGACGAACGCGGAGCGCATCGAGCACCTGCGGATGATCCGCGACGTCCAGGACCGTACCGGCGGGTTCCGTGCCTTCATCCCCTGGACCTATCAGCCGGAGAACAACCACCTCAAGGGGCGCACGCAGGCGACATCGCTGGAGTACCTGCGGCTGATCGCCGTCGCGCGACTGTTCTTCGACAACATCGCCCATCTGCAGTCGTCGTGGCTGACCACCGGCAAGGACGTCGGCCAGCTCTCGCTCCACATGGGCGTGGACGACCTCGGCTCCATAATGCTCGAGGAGAACGTCATCTCCTCCGCCGGCGCCCGGCACCGCTCCAACCTGCACGACCTCGTGTGGCTGATCCGCTCGGCCGGCCGGATCCCGGCGCAGCGAGACACGCTCTACCGGCACCTGCGGGTGCATTGGACGCCAGCCGACGACCCGACAGACGACCGCGTGACGTCACACTTCTCGTCGATCGCACTCCCCGGCGGCGGCGCCGGCAAGCCGTTGCCGCTGGTCGAGGCCCGCTGACCGTGAGCAAGCGCGGCGTCGGCTGCAGCGCCGCGCGAGCGAGCGTACCGGGAGGCACCGTGAGCGGGCGAGCTGGCGCGGCGGCGTCTGGACTGAGGCGACGCGCCGGCGAAGCCGCTGCGTGGCGCCGAGGAAAGGCGTCGGCTGTAGCGCCGCGCGAGCGAGCGTACCGGGAGGCACCGTGAGCGGGCGAGCTGGCGCGGCGGCGTCTGGACTGAGGCGACGCGCCGGCGAGGCCGCTGCGTGGCGCCGAGGGAAGGCGTCGCCCGCAGCGCCGCGCGAGCGAGCGAACCGGGAGGCACCGTGAGCCGCGCGTCGCTGGATAAGGAGCCACACGAGGTCGCCGCGATGTTCGACGGCGTCGCCTCGCGCTATGACCGTACGAACACGATTCTGTCGTTTGGTCGGGACCGGGCCTGGCGGCGTGCGACCCGCCTCGCGCTCGATCTATGTGCCGGCGAGCGATGCCTGGACCTCGCGGCCGGCACGGGCGTGTCAACCCAGGAACTCGCGCGTTCGGGTGCCCTTGTCGTGGGCGCGGACCTGTCGCTCGGCATGCTGCGGGCCGGCCGGCGGCGGCGCCCCGACGTCATTTTGCTGGCCGGCGACGCGCTCGCCCTGCCGTTCGCTGATGCGTCGTTCGACGCCATCACGGTCTCGTTCGGTCTGCGCAACATGGTCGACACCCCGGCCGCGCTGCGCGAGATGGCGCGGGTGACACGGCCCGGCGGCCGGCTGGTGGTGTGCGAATTCAGCGCGCCCACCAATGCGGCGTTTCGTCGCCTCTACCTCGGCTACCTCGTGGGTGCCCTTCCGGCCGTGGCCCGCCGCGCGTCGTCCAATCCGGACGCCTACGTCTACCTGGCTGAGTCGATCCGCGCCTGGCCGGACCAGGCGGGCCTCGCCGCTCGCATCGCCGCCAACGGCTGGCAGAGGGTCGCCTGGCACAACCTGACCGGTGGCATCGTCGCCCTTCACCGCGCCACCCGTCCGTAGGCCGTCCGCCCGCATCGCGCTCCGCGGGGTGTCGCCTGTGGATTGCCGGAGCGGGATCTTGGCGCAAGTCGGCATCGTGCCGGCGTGGACACACGACGGCTGACGAGGATCGCCACGACACAGCGAGGGCTGTTTACTCGGACGCAAGCGCGCGAGTGCGGCTTCTCGGCCGGCCAGATCCGCAGGCGGGTGGGCGCGGGGACGTGGCGCAGGGTGCTGGGCTCTGTGCTGGCCCTGCCAGGCGTCCGGTCGACTCCGGTACTGCGGGACCGCGCTGCGCATCTGGCCGTGCCGGGCAGCGTGATCGCGGGCCCCTCCGCCGCCAGATTGTGGGGTCTGGCGGTGCCCGATGGCGAGCCATACCTGATCGTCAACCCGCAGCACCACCCGCGGGTGCCGGGCATTCGGTTCCTGCGGATCAAGCTCGATCGCCGCGACGTGCAATCGTTCGAGGGGGCGGCGGTGACGTCGAAGGAACGCACCGTCGTCGACTGCCTGCGCCTCCTGCCTGACGCCGCGGCGATGGACCTACTTGATCGGGCCCTGCAACGCCGGCTGATCAGCGTCGACGGCCTGGTCGAGAGGGTGCTCCTCCTCGCCGGGCGTCCCGGGGCGCAGACGCGCGTGCGCCTCGTTCGCCTCATATCAGGCGGCGCGCGGTCGGCCATGGAGAGGCTTGCTGCGCAACTGTTGAACCGTGCGGGCATCACCGGGTGGTCCGCCAACCGCCAGATAAGGGACGGGCATGGTGTCATCGGTCTCGGCGATCTCGTCTTCGACGACGTCAGGCTCGTGATCGAGTTGGATAGTTGGGCATTTCATGTGACGCCGGACCGCTTTCAAGGGGATCGGCGGCGCCAGAACCGGCTGGTCGCGGCCGGGTGGACGATCCTGCGGTTCACCTGGCGTGATCTGACCGAGCGCCCCGACTACGTAGTTACCACAATTCGGGCGGCGCTTGGCCGGCTTGGCCTCCCGGCGCGTTCAAGATCGCAGCTGCCGGTACAAAAATGACGCCAGGCGACGCGTTCGTACCATTCGTTGTGATCTTGGACTTCTGGCCGCCGTGTGGGATCCGGCGTTTAGGGCGAGTCGGGCGCCCGCTGGCGGTAGGAAGGACTGCGGGCGGGCGGCACGGCCGCCAGGGCGCGTGCCCCGTCCCGAGGGGGACAGATGAGTTTGCCAGGCCTGGACGTCACCGAGATTGTTCGCAACACCGCCGGAAAGTACTTAGGCGGCGACGTGTCCAACTTGTCGAAGGACGAGCTTGAGTCGAAGGTGAAGACGCTCGCCTCGACCCAGCCCGACAAGGCCAACCAACTGCTGACCGAGGTCGGCGATCAGATCGACCAGCAGTCGGGCGGCACGTTCGCCGGCCAGACCGACAAGCTTCAGGACATGATCAAGAAGCAACTAGGAATGTGAGGTCCTCACGCGCCATGCGTGCAGGCGTACGCCCGCCCCGCCTAGTGCCGGGCGGGCGTACCCGTCGAGTTAGGGTCACCTAAGAGTGTAGCGGCTGGGAAACGGTCTTAGACTTCTGGCCGGACGTCGCTTGTGAAGACTTTCACGAGCGAAAGCGACGGAGGAGGTGCCGCATGGGCCAGGGCAACCGGGATGCCGACGTCGTCGTGGTGGGAGCCGGTCCGGCCGGCGCAGCCACCGCGTTCCATCTCGCCCGGCACGGCGCCGACGTGCTGCTGTTGGACAAGTCCGAGTTCCCCCGTGAGAAGGTCTGCGGCGACGGTCTCACCCCCCGCGCAGTAAAGCAGCTCGTCGCGATGGGCATCGACACGAGTACCGACGGATGGACGAGGAACAAGGGTCTGCGGGTCGTCGGTGGAGGCATCAGACTCGAGCTTGACTGGCCCGACCTGGCCAGCTTTCCGAACTACGGCCTCACGAGGACCAGGCTCGACTTCGACGAGATCCTCGCCAAGCGCGCGGTCGATGTCGGGGCCCGCCTGCAGACCTCGACGGCGGTGACCGGGCCCGTCTACGACGACGGCGGACGGGTCGTCGGCGTGGAGGCGACCGTGGGCTCAGACAAGGCCCCGGCGACCTTCCGAGCACCGCTGGTCGTCGCTGCCGATGGGGTGTCCGGCCGGTTGCCCCTGTCGATGGGCCTCGTCAAGCGGCACGACCGGCCGATCGGCGTGGCCGTCCGCCGGTACTACAAGAGTCCGGCGCGCCATGACGACGAGTACCTGGAGTCATGGCTCGAGCTGCGCAGCCGCGACGGCGGCGACAAGCTCCTGCCGGGCTACGGCTGGATCTTCGGCATGGGCGATGGGCGCGTCAACGTCGGACTCGGCGTGCTCAACTCCTCGGTGGATTTCGGCAAGTCGAACTACCGGGAGATGCTCGTCGATTGGCTCAGCTCGACTCCCGACGAGTGGGGAATGAACGACGAGGCGAACGCGGATGGTCCCATCATGGGCGCCGGCCTGCCGATGGGCTTCAACCGCGTGCCGCACTACACGCGCGGGGTCATGCTCGTCGGCGACTCCGGCGGGATGGTGAATCCCTTCAACGGCGAGGGGATCGCCTACGCGATGGAGTCCGGCGCACTCGCCGCCGAGGTCGCCGTGCAGGCCTTGGCGGAGCATGACGGCGTGCGGCGGGAGCGAACCCTGGCGTTCTATCCCGCGGAGCTTAAGGCGCGCTACGGCGGGTACTACCGGCTCGGCGGGTGGTTCGTGAAGCTCATCGGCAACCCGCACATCATGCGCTTCGCCGCCAAGCACGGCATGCCCCACCCCACGTTGATGAGGTTCGTGCTCAAGCTGCTCGCCAACCTGACCGACCAGCGCGGTGGCGATGCGATGGACCGGATTATCAACGCCATGACCAAGGTCGTGCCCGCGGTGTGACCACATCGGTCGGCCGCAAGCGCGTCCACCCCGGGCAGAGACGCCCGTACCGTTACGAATAGTGTGAAGTGCTTGTTTGGTTCTGCTGGCAGGCTCGCAGAAGGAAGATCATGTCGCTCTCGGCGTACGTACCCATAGCTGGGCTGTTCGCCCTCGCCGCAGCGTTCGCGCTGTTCTCAGTGTCGATCGCGCCGCTGGTCGGCCCGCGCCGGTACAACAAGGCCAAGCTCGATGCGTATGAGTGCGGCATCGAGCCCACGCCGCAGCCGGTCGGGGGCAGCCGATTTCCGGTCCGGTTCTACCTGACCGCGATGCTGTTCATCATCTTCGACATCGAGATCATCTTCCTCTATCCGTGGGCTGTCGCCTTCGACTCCCTAGGGATGTTCGGGTTTGTCGAGATGCTTCTGTTCATCGGGACCGTCTTCATCGCGTACGCCTATGTGTGGCGCCGCGGCGGCCTGGACTGGGACTAGAGGACATGGGTATCGAAGAGAAGGTGCCAACAGGCATCCTGTTGACGACCGTCGAGAAGCTCGTCAACTGGTCGCGCAAGGCGAGCTTCTGGCCGGCCACCTTCGGGCTCGCGTGCTGCGCGATCGAGATGATGGCAACCGGTGCGGCCCGCTACGACCTGGCGCGCTTTGGCATGGAGGTGTTCCGGGCCAGCCCGCGCCAAGCCGACCTGATGATCGTCGCCGGCCGAGTGAGCCAGAAGATGGCCCCGGTGCTGCGCCAGATATACGACCAGATGCCCGAGCCGAAATGGGTACTGAGCATGGGCGTCTGCGCGAGCAGCGGCGGCATGTTCAACAACTACGCGATCGTGCAGGGCGTCGATCACATCGTGCCGGTCGATATGTACCTGCCCGGGTGCCCGCCCCGGCCGGAGATGCTGATCGATGCCATCCTCAAACTGCACGACAAGATCATGCACGAGCCGCTCGGTGACCGGCGCCGCAAGGCGATCGCGGCGAAGGTCGAGGCCGACGGCCCACCCATCGTCGCGCCGGGCGCGATGCCGTCGAGCTACCGGTTCGACCCTGTCAGGCGAAAGGAGTGGACGGCCGCGGTGGCCCGGGGGCGCGAGGAGCAACTGCGCATCGAGAACTGGATGAAGGAGTTCGGCGGCGGCGAACTGCCGAGTGTCAAGAGAGGCGCGCACCGTGAGTGAGCGAGCTGGCGCGGCGGCGTCTGGACTGAGGCGACGCGCCGGAGAAGCCGTGGCGTGGCGCCGAGGGAAGACGTCGGGTACGGCGCCGCGCTAGCGAGCGAATGGGGAGGCACCGTGAATGAGACTGACGGAGGCGGCGTGCCTGTCTCGACCCCGCCGGTCGGCGCGACAAGCGGTGCGCCCGCGGAGTTTCCTCAGGCCGGCCCGGCCGGGCGCGGCATGTTCGGCGTCGGCGGCTCGGGAGACACGTCCGGCTTCGGCGGGCTGGTCCGTCGGCGCGTAGGCGTCGTGAGCAGCCCTCGGCCATTCGGCGGGTACTTCGACGACGTCTACGACGCCCTCGAGGAGGCGTATCCGGCCTTCGACGAGGCGATCGAGAAGGTCGTGGTCGACCGCGGCGAGTTGACCCTGCACATCCGGCCGGAGTCAATTCGGGAAGTCTGCCAGGCGATGCGGGACGATCCGGCCCTGCGGTTCGAACTCTGCTCCTCGGTGTCCGGTGTGGACTATCTCGGCACCGATGAGCGGCGCCTGCATGTCGTGTACCAGCTGACATCCCTGACATTCCGTCGCCGGGTAAGGTTGGAGGCGGCAGTGTCCATAGAGGACCCGCAGTTGCCTAGCGTGACGAGCGTCTACCCGACCGCCGACTGGCAGGAGAGGGAGACGTACGACATGTTCGGCGTGATCTTCGAGGGGCACCCGAATCTGACGCGGATCCTGATGCCCGACGACTGGGACGGCTTTCCGCAGCGCAAGGACTACCCCCTGGGCGGCGTGCCGGTGGAGTACAAGGGCGCGGAGATCCCGCCGCCAGACCAGCGGAGGTCTTACCAATGAGCCAGCGAAGCGAGGGAACCAGCCAGCTCACCGTATACGTGCCTCATGGCGCCGGCGAGCGAAGCGAGGCGGGGACATGAGTACCGACTACGCGAAGGCGCGCGAGACGACTGAGGGCAAGGTCTTCACGGTCACCGGCGGAGATTGGGACACGGTCACCGAGGGGCATGACCCGGTCAGCGACGAGCGGATCGTAGTCAACATGGGCCCGCAGCATCCATCTACGCATGGCGTGCTCCGGCTCGTCCTCGAACTGGAGGGCGAGACCGTCACCGAAGCCCGTGCGGTTATCGGCTACCTGCACACGGGCATCGAGAAGAATATCGAGTACCGCAACTGGACTCAGGGCACCACGTTCGTCACGCGGGCGGATTACCTCGCACCCATCTTCAACGAGGCGGCCTACTGCCTGGCGGTTGAGAAGCTGCTGGGCGTCGAGGATCAGATTACGGACCGGGCGACCACGATCCGCGTGCTCATGATGGAACTGAACCGGATCGCCTCCCACCTGGTCTGGCTGGCGACGACCGGCTTGGAGTTGGGCGCCCTGTCGATGATGATCTATGGATTCCGGGAACGGGAGTCCATTCTCGACATCTTCGAGCTCGCCTCGGGGTCGCGCATGAACATGGCCTACATCAGGCCGGGAGGGCTCGCCCAGGACCTGCCATCCGAGGCCGTGACCAAGATTCACGAGTTCGTTAGCTTTATGCCGAAGCGCATCGACGAGTACGAGGACCTGCTGTCGGGCAATACGATCTGGCGGGAGCGTACCCAGGGCGTGGCGTACCTGGACGTGACCGGCTGTCTGGCCCTTGGCATCACCGGTCCGGTGCTGCGAAGCGCGGGCCTCGCCTGGGACCTGCGCAAGACCATGCCGTACTTGGGCTACGACACGTACGAATTCGATGTTCCGACGTCCGACACCGCCGACGTGTTTGGCCGCTATCAGGTCCGCCTGGGCGAGATGCGGCAGAGCCTGCGCATCGTTGAACAGGCGATGGAACGGCTTGAGCCGGGCCCCATCATGGTGGAGGACCGGAAGATTGCGTGGCCGGCCCAGCTCGCCGTGGGTGCAGACGGCCTGGGCAACTCACTCGAGCACGTGGCTAAGATCATGAGCCAGTCGATGGAATCTCTGATCCACCATTTCAAGCTCGTCACGGAGGGATTCCGCGTGCCGCCCGGGCAGGTGTACGTGCCGATTGAGGGACCGCGTGGCGAGCTTGGTGTGCACGCCGTCTCGGACGGCGGAACTCGGCCCTACCGGTTGCACCTCCGCGACCCGAGCTTCGTCAACCTGCAGGCGATTCCCGCGCTGGCGGAGGGCGGGCTGCTCGCCGACGTCATCGCGGGCGGAGCCTCCCTGGATCCCGTGCTGGGCGGGTGTGATCGCTGATGGCCTTCTCCGAGACCACCGAGCTGCGCGCCAAGGAGATCATTGCGCGGTTCCCCGAGGGCAAGTCGCGCTCGGCGCTGTTGCCGTTGCTGCACCTCGTCCAGGGGGAGCAGGGGTACATCTCACCGGATGGCATCGCCTTCTGCGCCAAGACCCTCGGGCTGACCAAGGCCGAGGTCGGCGCGGTGGCAACGTTCTACACCATGTACAAGCGGCGTCCGACCGGCGACTGGTTGGTCAGCGTGTGCACCAACACGATGTGCGACGTGCTCG
>Ga0184632_10001256_pt1 | contig 10358 bp, 10 predicted proteins | sample PLM31_50_b1_FD_133153 | JGI IMG/M metagenome (GOLD analysis project Ga0184632, IMG submission 133153) | Groundwater sediment microbial communities from an aquifer in East River, Colorado, USA - PLM3-1_50_b1 | ecosystem: Environmental > Terrestrial > Soil > Riparian zone | place: USA: East... | reverse complement strand
CGGAGGCGGTCGTACAGGTCGGGCGGCGGATCGGCGATGGTGAACACCTTGTCCCGGCTCGTCTCGCCGGTACGCAGCACGACGGCCCCGCGCCGCAGGCCCAACGCCTCGGCCGTGGCTCGAAGCGCGGCTGCCGTGGCGCGACCGTCGACCGCGGGTGCGTTCACGGCGACGACGAGGGCGGTCCCGTGCGGCCCGTCGTATCGCCCGCCCACCGCGGTGCGAGAGGCGCCCGGCCGCACTCGTACCGCGAACGTGACGGCCTCGACCTGGGACATGCACCATTGAAACACCGGTGCGCCGGCACTACGACCTCGGAGTGCCGGCGAGCAGCGCGGTCGCCGGCTCGCACAGCCCGCACGGGGTGAAGCCGAGCTCGACGGCCTCGATGACCGGAAGTCGTTGATACTCGCGGCCGAGCAGGTGCAGGCACTCCGCACCGTGGTAGCGGGGCCGCCCGTCGATGACCACGACGTCCGTACCCAGTCGCGCGACCTTGGCAGCCGCCGCATCTGTCAACGACTGCTCAGCTGGCTCATCCGGCGGCACCGCCGCGTCGGTGCCGTCGCCGCCCGCACTCATGTCGCCGCCCGCGCTCATGTCGCCGCCCGGACTCACATCGACGCCGACCTGACGCGGAACACCCGCTCGACCGACGGGTCGAGGCGAGAGTCGGCCCGTCGGCGGGACCACGAGTTCGGTATCCCCGCGACCCACGTCAAAGTCGTCGTCGGGCATCCGCGCGGCGGGCAACTGGCGCACGCCCACGACGAGGGCGAGCGCGGCGAGCACACTAGCGACGATCGAGCCGTAGAAATAGGGGTCCGAACCGCGGAACAGTCCGACCACGAGCAGGCTCGCGGCGACGAGCACCAGGAGGATGCTTCCGGTGACCACGGCCACACCCTCCTCGCCGGCTCCGCCCTATCGATGGCCTACCGGGCCGCCCCGTCCGTGGACGTCGACCGTGCCGCACCGCTACCGGAACCTGACGAACCAGTGCCGGCACCGGCCGCTGCCAGATTCCCGCTCGGCGCGCCCTTGACCTCGCCGTTGGCCGACGCGCCCCGGGTGAGTTCGGTCTCCAGGCCCTGCCCGCGGCCCTCGAGATCGCGAAGCTGGCTTTCCAGGTAAGCCTTGAGCCGAGTGCGGTACTCACGCTCGAACTGCTTGAGCTCCTCGATGTGCTTCTGCAGTGCCGTGCGCTTGGAGTCGAGGCTGCCCATGACCTCCTGGTGGCGCTGGCGTGCGTCGCGTTCCAGCGAGTCGGCCTTCGTGCGCGCGTCGCGGGTAAGCTCCTCGGACTTCGTCCGTGCATCCGTCAGCAGCTTGTCCGCCTCACGCCGGGCGTCGGAGACGTGCTCGTCAGCCGTGCGCTGAGCCATCATGAGTACCCGCAGCGCCTGCTGCTCCCCGTCGCCGGCGCTCACCGGCCCCGAGGTGCGCATCTGCTCCATCTCGACCTGCATCTGGCGGGCCGCCTGTTCGGCGGCGGCCTTCTCCCGCTGCATCCGGTCCAGTTGCGTCTTGAGATCGGCGAGCTCTCCGGTGTGCCGCATGTCGCCGGCGCTGGGCGGCGGTCCGCCCGCCCGGCCACGCTCGGACTGTGCCCGGAGCTCGTTGTTCTCTTCAATCAGGCGGGCGAGTTCGCGCTCGACCTCGTCGAGGAAGGCGTCGACCTCCTCCTCGTCGTACCCCCGCTTGCCGATGGGGGGCTTCTTAAACGCGACGTTGTGGACGTCGGCCGGGGTCAGCGGCATCGAGACTCCTCGGGTCAGTAACGGCCGCGGAAAGCGCGATCAGGCGGTCATCTCAATCAGGGGTGGAAGTACGAACGACATCAGCACGAACACAATAACGAGAAGCACAAGTGATGCCAGATCAAAGCTCACCGTACCAAGACGCAACGGGGGGATCACTCGCCTCAACGCCTTCAGGGGCGGATCGGTGACGCTCCACACCACCTCCAATGCCGCGGCGGCCCTTCTACCGGGCCGCCAACGTCGGCCGAAGCTCATGACCATGCCCATAATGAACCTAGCGAAGAGTAAGTAAAGGAACACGAAGAGCATCAGGTACACGATCTGCAACACGATCGACACGTAACGCGTCCTCCACCTCTGCCACGTTCAGCAAACACACCGCCGTCTTCGCCAGACTCTGCCACGTCAGGCCTGATCGAAGAACCCGCCCTCAGCGATCCGCGCCTTGTCCTCCGCACTCACCTGGATGTTGAGCGGCGAGAGCAGGAACACCCGGTTGGTGACGCGCTCCATGCTACCGCGCAACCCAAACGCCAGCCCGGCCGCGAAATCGACCAATCGCTTTGCGTCGGGCTCGTCCATCTCGGTCAGATTCATGATCACTGGGTGGCCGTCGCGGAAATGCTCACCGATCGCGCGAGCCTCGTTGTACGTGCTCGGGTGCAGGGTCGTGATCTGGTATCGCCGGGCCTGGTCGTCACTGACGACGGCCCGCTCACGCAGCTGGGTCTGGGGGGCGAGGGCCAGGTTGTCGTGCGTCGGGTAGTCGCGTTTGGGGTAGCCGACAGAGGTGGCCGACGACGGCCTGGCGAGCTGGCGCACGCTGGCGCGCTCGGTCCGGATGTGATCCCCCCCACGGTCGTTCGCCCGCGGGTCGACGTCGCCGCTGCGCAGCCTGCGGTCCAAACCCGGCATATCCCGGTCGTTGGCCGGCGAGTCACGGTCGGGCGCACGGTCGTCCCGTTCTCCCGAGCGAGGCACGGGCCGCGTGAGCGAACGCGGGCGAACGGCCGGCGCTATGTTGCCGCGTTGATCGCCTCGGGCGACGTTGCCGCGTTGATCGGCGAAGTCGTCATCGTCGTCGCCGAACTCGTCATCGAAGGGGCCGCCGTCAAGGCTCTCGTCCTCTTCTTCGACCAGTCCAAGCCAGACGCCCGCCTTTCGCAGTGCACTCATCGCCGCGCCCCTCCGTATGCTCTCCGCACGCCCCCCGCGTGCCGACAACCGCGCGCCCGCGAAGGCGTTCGGCCAAATGACAGCCGTGTCATTCCGGGCGTCGTGACCAGGTTACATGAGGGTCGGACGGTTCCCTAGCAATGCACTTCCCACGCGAACATGTGTCGCGCCGTAACCAATTGCTGCCTCAAAGTCATCGCTCATGCCGGCCGAGAGGACCGTGCACGAGGGGTAATCACCGCGTACGCCGGCAACGATCTCGGCCAGGGTTTCGTACGCACGGGCCGGTTCCCAGCCCAACGGAGCCACCGCCATGAGTCCTTGCAGTGTGAGCCCGTCGGCCGCGGCTACGCGCGCCAGCACCCGGTCGAGTGCAATGTTCTCCTCGGTTGGCTCGTGCCCTTGGTTGACCACGGTCACCGCGCCACCCCGGGCCGGATCACCGTCGATGCTTACCTGGACGAGCACATCGATCGGTCGTTCCCGGTGACGGTGCACCGCCTCGGCCAGCGTGGCGGCGAGGCGGACGCTGTCCACCGAGTGGACCATGTCGGCGTAGCGCACCACCGACCCGCATTTGTTGCGCTGGAGTTTGCCGACGAAGTGCCAGCGCACCTGCGTTCCGGTGGCGGCGACCTCGGCGGCCTTTGGGGCGGCCTCCTGGTCGCGATTCTCCCCGATGTCTGGCACGCCGAGCGCGGCCAGATGGACGACGTCCACCGCGGGACGGGTCTTGGTGACCGCCACGAGGGTGACCTCGTCGGCGTCGCGACCGGCCTCGGCACATGCGGCGGCGAGCCGGGCCCGGACCGCCCGCAGATTGCCCGCCAACTCCGTCCGGCGGGACTTCCCGGCGGTATCCTCGAGGGCCCCCACCCGACCGACCGTAGTGGACCGGAGATCCACGCATGTCCGCGCGGTCAGGCGCCGTTCTTGAGGAAGTCGGGCACGTCGACGTCGTCGAACAAGACCCGCCGCGGCGGCTGGACCGGGGCCTGGCGCGCCACGACCGGCACCTCGGCGGTACTCGAAAAGACCGACCGGCGCTGGGCGTCGGCCGGACGGTACGCCGGGACACCGCCGTCGAAGCCCGCGGCGATCACGGTCACCCGGACCTCGTCGCCGAGGGCATCGTCGATAACCGCCCCGAAGATGATGTTGGCATCGGAGTGCGCCGCGTCGGTCACGAGCTGGGCGGCGTCGTTGATCTCGAACAGACCGAGGTCGGAGCCGCCGGCGATGGACAGCAGCACACCACGGGCGCCATCCATGCTCTGCTCCAGCAGTGGGCTGGAGATCGCCCGCTCGGCCGCCTCGACGGCCCGATTGTCGCCGCGGGCGGCGCCGATCCCCATGAGCGCGCTGCCGGCGCCGCTCATCACGCTCTTCACATCGGCGAAGTCGAGGTTGATCAGGCCCGGCGTCGTGATCAGATCGGTGATGCCCTGCACACCGGAGAGCAGCACCTGATCGGCTTGGCGGAACGCGTCCATCATGCTGATACTGCGGTCGCCGAGCGCGAGCAATCGATCGTTTGGGATCACGATAAGCGTGTCGCACTGCTGGCGCAGCTCCTCGATGCCGGTCTCCGCCTGCACCTGGCGCCGCTTGCCCTCGAAGGAGAAGGGCCGGGTTACCACACCGATCGTCAACGCGCCGATCTTGCGGGCGATGCCCGCCACCACCGGCGCCCCACCGGTGCCGGTGCCACCGCCCTCACCGCAGGTGACAAAACACATGTCGGCCCCGCGCAGGACCTCCTCGATCTCATCGCGGTGATCCTCGGCGGCGTTGCGGCCAACATCGGGGTTGGCGCCCGCGCCGAGCCCGCGGGTGAGTTCGCGGCCGACGTCGAGCTTGACATCGGCATCGCTCATCAGCAGCGCCTGGGCGTCGGTGTTGATGGCGATGAACTCGACGCCCTTTAGCCCCACCTCGATCATTCGGTTCACGGCGTTCACGCCGCCGCCACCGATGCCGACCACCTTGATGACCGCCAGGTAGTTGTGCGGAGGTGTCATCAATGCTCCCCTTCAAGGCTTGCGGTGGCCGCTGCACCGGGGGCCGACGGGTAGTGCCGGGGGTTCGGGTGAACGGTCAGGCGGGACAAACCCTAACCCTTTACTAGAGACTCATAGTTGTGTCAACTAACGAGCCCGTTTCGGACCGTATGCGCCCCAACGGTTTGATCCAAGCAACCCGGCGGCGTGTCGCCGGTATAGTCCGTCAGCCGCTGACGGTGGCGACCTCGGGGGCGCTGACGTCGATGGTCCGGCCCGGTCGCGGCAGCAGCGATGTGGCCACCTTCGCCTTGGTCTCGCTCTGTTCGGTGCTGCCCCAGAGGACGATCCGACCGCCGGTGAGCTCGAGCCGGATTCGGGTCGAGGACTCCGCCACCAGGGCCGTGACCTGTCCTCGCAGCGTCGGCGTCAGGGCCGCCAGGACCGCAAGCGCCGCTCGCGTCGCCGGATCGTCCGGGCCGGGTGAGGCGACCCGCAGCACAATCACACCGGCGGGTCGGGCCGTGACCGTGTTGAACACGACGCCGTCGGCATCGATAACCACGAAACGCCGGCCGACCGCGACCACGGCGAGCGGCACCCGCTCGGTGACCTCGATGGTCAAGGTGTTGGGCCATGATCGGCTCACGGCCACGTCAGCCACCGACGGCAGGGAGAGGATCCGCCGGCCGACCGCATCGGTGTCGACCCGGGCAAGCGGCGTGCCGTCGACGACGGCGGCCACGGCCCGGATCTGATCCGCGCCGACGATCTGCGACCCGGCCACCTCGATGTGGCGGACCCCGAGGACCGAGGTGAACCACACCACCCACGACGAGGCGGCCAGTACGACGAGCGCGAGCGTGCCGACCAGCCAAAGCTTTCCGGAGCGCAGCCGTGGCCGCCGGATCCGTTGATGCATCCGGCGCACCGAGGCCGGCACCGCTTCTCGACGGGCGCGCACGAGACGCCACCGGCGCTCGGTGCGGCCTCGCCCCATCGATGCCGGAGCCGGCGGCGTGAGCGCCACCGGCTACCCGCCAGCGGGGGCTGCCGCCTCCCGCTGGCCATGAGATCGGGCCCGTTCGTCGAGAGCCGCCAGCAACTCGTCGCCCATCAGTGAGATCGGCGGGGCGCCCATGGTCACCACCACGTCACCGTCGCTGGCGCGGCGGCGAACCTCGCCGGCTACGTCCTCCCATGAGGCTATGAAGGACTTGCGCTCGGGGGGCAATGGCACGGCGGCGGTGAGTGCGATACCGCCATCCCCCGGCGCCCGCGCCTCGCCCGGACCGAAGACCTCCATGATGATCGCTTCATCGGCAAGGGCGAGCGCGGCAGCAATCTCCGCGCGCAGGTCGCGGGTGCGGTACACGCGGTATGGCTGGAACACCACCAGGAGCCGGCCGTCACCGGCCACGTCTCGCAGGGTCCGCAGCGCGGCGGTCATAGCGGTCGGGTGGTACGCATACTCGTCGTACACCCTGACGCCGTCCGCCACCCCCTTCAACTCGAACCGCCGGCGCACCCCGGGGAACGCCGCGAGCGCGTCCACCACCTGCGCCAGCGGCAGACCAAGCCGCAGCGACATCAGAAGTGCCGCGGCGCTGTTCAGCCCGAGGTGACGGCCCGGCACCGGCAGACTGATCTCGCCGAGGGACGCACCTTCCAGTGCGGCAAAGTAGCGCACCGACGATGCGGTCGACCTGATCTCGCTCAACCGCAGCGTGGCGTCCTCCGCCTCGCCGTACGTCTGCACCCGTACCCCGGTTGCGGCCACGCGCGAGGCGAGTCGCCGCGCGCCGGGGTCGTCCGCGCACATCACCACGAAGCCATCGGGTTCCACCAGCGAGCAGAACTCGGCGAACGCGTCGGTCAGCCCGGCCACGTCGCCATACGTGTTAAGGTGATCGGCGTCGATATTGGTGACAATCGCTATGTATGCCCGGTAGTGTAGGAACGATCGATCGCTCTCGTCCGCCTCCGCGACGAAATGCTCGCCGGTGCCATGATGCGCGTTGGAGCCGACCTCGGAGATTTCGCCGCCGATCACGAACGACGGGTCGAGCCCACAGTGCTGCAGGATCGACGTGACCATGGACGTCGTGGTGGTCTTGCCATGGGTGCCCGCGACGGCGATGCCGCGGCGCCCCACCATCGCGGCGGCCAACGCCTCCGATCGGTGCAGGACCCGCAACCCCCGGGCTCGCGCCTCGACCAACTCCAAATGGTCGGCGGGGATCGCGGTCGAATACACCACCGTGTCGACGCCGTCCAGATTGGACGGCTCGTGTCGCATGTGGATGGTGCCGCCCAGGGCGCGCAGGCCCGCCAACGCCGGCCAATCCTTGAGTTCGCTGCCCGTGACCGGGATTCCGCGGGTGAGCAGTAGGCGAGCGAGGCCGCTCATCCCCACCCCGCCCACCCCGATCAGATGGACCCGGCCGAGGTCCTCCGCGGAGAGCTGACCCGGCGCCGTCATGTCCGACCTGCCATCGCGTCCAGCACGAATGCCCGCAACGCCTCGTCACCATCGGCGCGGCCAAACCGGGCCGCCGTCGCGCCCATCTCCAACAATCGAGGAGAGTCATTCGCCAACGGGATCACCATCCTCTCGATCCACTCTGGCGTCAGATCAGCGTCGTCAACGAGCAACCCGCCGCCGGCCTGGACGACGGGGAGCGCGTTTCGCCGCTGCTCCCCGTTACCGTACGGTAGCGGAACGTAGATTGCGGGCAGGCCCACCGTCGTCACCTCGGCCAGCGTCATCCCACCGCCCCGGCTCAACACGAGGTCGGCGGCCGCGTAGCCGAGTTCCATGTCGGCGATGTAGGGCACGGTGACGTACGGAGCCGGCAGGTCGGGCGGAATCTCGACCGGCTCGTTGCGCAGGCCGATGACGTGTAGCACCTGGATGCCGGCCGTGGTGAGGGCCTTGGCGGCTCCCGCCATGGACAGGTTGATCGAACGCGCGCCCTGCGAGGCGCCGAAGACGAATAGCGTCGGCCGGTGCGGGTCGAGCCCAAAATGCTCGCGCGCCCCGACCCGGCTGGCCGAACGGTCCAACGTCGTGATCGCCGGGCGCAGAGGCACCCCGACCACACGGGCGTCCCGCAGCAACGGAGACACGGTCGGTTGGAACGGGAAGCCCACCGCCACATGCTTGGTGAAGCGCATGCCGAGCCGGTTAGCGACACCCGGCGGCACGTTCAGCTCATGGATCACGATGGGCGTGTGGCGCCGCCACGCCGCCAGATATGCGGGCACTGCGACGTAGCCGCCAAAGCCGACCACGACGTCCGCGTCGGCGTCATCGAGCACCTCGCGGCCGGCCTTCATCGATCGCAGCATCCGGGTCGGCGTCTTCGCCAGGTCGAGGCTGACCGAGCGGGGCAACTGATAGGCAGGCACCTGGCGCAGGTCGTAACCGGCTGCTGGAATCAGCTCGCTCTCGAGACCCTTCGCGCTACCGACGCAGGTGATCCGCAGGTCGCTCTGATGGCGTCGAAGGCAGTCCGCGAAGGCGAGCAGTGGGTAGATGTGTCCGCCGGTGCCGCCGCCGGCCAGCACGACCGACCTCAGCTCAGCCATCGTCCCCACCCCTCTCCGTACCCGATGCCGCCCTTCCCGCACGAACCCGCCGGTCTACGACGGCGACCGGCAGGGGCGGCAGCGGAGCCCAGAGTAGCCGGGCCAGCCGGCCAGGTGGCCGGGCATGCAGGGCGCGAGCTGCCGCGGGCTCGGCCCGGGCGAACGAGGCGAGAATCCCGATCATTGCGAGCGTCACCACGAGCGCGCTGCCGCCATCGGAGATCAACGGAAGCGGCAGGCCGGTCACCGGCATCAGGCCGACCACACCAGCCAGGTTGATCGTCGCCTGGCCCGCGATGAGGGCCGTCAGACCGGCGGCGACCAGACGGCGGAACGGGTTGGTACAGCGGCGCGCGATCCGCAGGCCCGTGTAGGCGAGCACACCGAACAGGCCGAGGACGACCAGGCAGCCGACAACGCCCAACTCTTCAGCGATCACCGCGAAGATGAAGTCGTTGTGTCCGTTGGGCAGCCAGCCCCACTTGAGGCGCCCCTCGCCCAGGCCAACGCCGAACCAGCCGCCGTTGGCGATGGCGAACAGTCCCTCCCGCGCCTGGTAGGCGTCGCCGAGCTGGTGGAGCTCCGGGTCGGTGAACCCGCCGATGCGGGCCTGGCGGTAGCCGTTGCCCGGCAGATAGATCAGCCCCACGATGCCGGCCAGCGCGACCCCGAGCATGCCGGCGAAGATCCGCAACCGGACACCGGCCGCCCAGAGCATGCTGACGAAGAGCACGACAAGGCAGATCATCGTACCGAGGTCGTTGTATCCGACCAGGATGAAGAGCACGCCGGCGACCGGAAAGAGCGGACGCGACAGCTCCCGCCATGCGCCGGCCTGCTGGCCTTTGCGGAGCAGAACATCAGCCACCCACAACGCGAGTGCGATCTTGGCGAGCTCCGACGGCTGCACCTGCAGCGGACCCAGATAGAGCCACAGCTCATCGGCGCGGACCGGCCCGAATGTCGGGTCCTTCAACACCTTCGCCTGGGCCAGCAGAGCCAACACGTCCAACGCGAAGATCAGCACGAAGGCCAGGATCAGGCCGGGCTTGGCCAGTACGCGGTAGGTGCGCACCGGCAGGCGTTGACAGAGCCAGAACGCGAGCAGACCGACGCCGGCCGAGACGGCTTGCTTCTCGATCGAGGTGAAGGCGTTGCCGTTCGTCACGAACGCCTCGACGCTGGTCGCCGAGAAGACCATGGCGAGGCCGATGATGAGCAGCAGCCCGGCGCTCGAGACGAGCAGATAGTACGAGGCGAGCGGCCGCCCGAGCAGTCCGCGCAGCAGGGACAGGGTCGCCTCGGTCAACTCGCGGGCGCCGCCGCGGACCTCCTGCGCCTGCGGGTCGGCCGGCGGCGCGCCGCTCATCCTCGCCCCCGGTCCTCCGCGATCGTCCGCACGGCGTCGGCGAAGGCCTCGCCGCGGTGCGCGTAGCTCGCGAACATGTCCTTTGAGGCCGCGGCCGGGGCGAGCAGCACCGTGTCACCGGGGCGCGCCAGCGCCGCCGCGGCGCCTACCACCTCGGCCATGGCGCCATCATCCGTCCTTCCCACCGCCACCACGGGGACGTGCGGGGCGTGTCGCGCGAGGGCGGCCGCGACCTCGGCCCGGTCGACGCCGAGCAGCACCGCGCCGACCAGCCGATCCGCGACAGAGGCGACCAGGTCGGTGATGTCTACGCCCTTGAGCTGCCCGCCAGCCACCCAGACGACGCGTGGGTACGCGGTCAGCGACGCCTGCGCGGCGTGCGGGTTCGTGGCCTTGCTGTCGTCGATATACGCGACGCCGCCGACCATCGCGACAAACGCGTTGCGGTGCCCTTCGGGT
>Ga0184632_10001255_pt1 | contig 10359 bp, 8 predicted proteins | sample PLM31_50_b1_FD_133153 | JGI IMG/M metagenome (GOLD analysis project Ga0184632, IMG submission 133153) | Groundwater sediment microbial communities from an aquifer in East River, Colorado, USA - PLM3-1_50_b1 | ecosystem: Environmental > Terrestrial > Soil > Riparian zone | place: USA: East River... | reverse complement strand
GGCCTGGCGCGGGCGATGGTGGAAATTTGGCGCATCAATCCGCCAGTCGCGCTAGGCATGAGCGAGGCTCAATGGTTTGGCTTGGCCCTTGCCATCATTGGTTGCTGGCAGCTGCTGCGTGCCAAGAGCCGCGTTGCTTGACACACCGATGTAGAAAGATCACGCGTGAGCCATAGCTTCTGCCCAGGCCGGGTCGATTACGAGGGCACCATGGCGCGCCATTTCAACGCGGGCCGTGCTGTCTCACCGCAAGCTCAGGTGGTGTGGCGTGCGGCCCTCGAACCATATCTCGGTGGAGTCACTAGGATCCTTGATGTCGGCTCGGGTACCGGACGCTTCAGTGTCCTGCTCGCTCAATGGTTCGCTGCAATGGTCACCGGTGTCGAGCCTGCGAGCGGAATGCGCAAAATCGCGGCGCTCGATGGGCGGCATTCGCATGCTTCGTACTTCGGGGGACGTGCCGAACAGCTTCCCTTCAACGCGAGTTCCTTTGACGTTGCCTTGCTGTCCAATGTCTACCATCATATTTCCGACCGGTCTTCTTGCGCTGAAGAGCTTTCTCGCGTGCTTCGAGCGGGCGGATGGGTTCTCATCAGGGGCGCTTTTGCAGACCGGCTCGGAGAGATAACGCACTTCGATTATTTCCCGGAAGCGAAATTAGTCTGCGAGCAATTTCCAACTCTTTCTGAGACGGTGAAGAACTTCAGCGCCGCGGGATTTAATTTCGAGACGGTCAGGCCTGTAGTTCAGCAAACCTGCTCGAGCCTCAAAGAGTTTGCCGCACGCACACGGCTTCGGGCTGATACAACGCTGATTCTGCTCACGGACGAAGAGTTTCGGCGTCGCCAAGCGGCCCTCGAGGACGCGGCAGCGCGCGAGGTAGAACCGATCTCGATCATCGAAACGCTTGATCTGTTAGTTTTTCGCAAGCATCGTTAGAGGGGAAGAAAAGGGGGAAAGAAGAGCACTGGCTGGTGGCTGGTTTGGAGTCAGACTTCTATGCCACGACTATCTTGAGCCTTATCGAAGGTACATGGGATTCGGTTTGCGTCAGTGAATGAGCCGGCGAACCGCGACAAAGCCAGCCTCGACATCTTCTGGCTCAGAGATGAAAGCCTGGAAGAATCCGACAATCTTCCCAATTCTGATGTTCTCGCCCAGGAGATCGTCGCCCCTCGAGTGGCCCCGCTCGGGACGACCCCGAGCCAGGGCCAGGCAACGGTTCGCCCTGGAAATTCGCCGTCTTCAATCGCGCCGCAGTTTTGTCCAAATCTCACTGAGTTAACAGTGGAGTTCAAGGAACCGCCTCAATGGTTTGGGTTGGAGCTGGCCCGGATTGTGGTCCGTCACGCGTCGGGCCTAATAGCCCGTTGCTCATTTTCACTCAGTAGTCAGGGCGATCTCGGGCAAACGAAAAGCGCCTTTGTAAGGGCTCTTTTCTCATTTTTTCATGATTCTTCACTGGCATCCAGTTAGCTCTCTTAAACTGGGTACGCCCGGTTGTTGCCACTATGCTTTGAGCATCCGGTTGATCACGGCATGCGCAATAGGCGGTCGCTGGAGTATAGCGGAGGTCACACCTATGTTAGAAGTCCGAAACTTTTTTAGGGTCGCTCCACTACTTTTAATGATGGCGCTCGTCACTACCGCAGCCAGTGCACAAAGCGACGCACCTTCGGGAAAGGTATCGATCGAAACCACTTCGATCGCCGCCGGGATCGGCCTGAGTTGGGGTCATGGGAAACTTAACTTCAACGGCAGAGAGTATCGTTTTTCCATCGACGGCGTGACAATCATAGATTTTGGCATGAGTAAGTCGAGCGCGGTTGGCGAGGTTTACAATTTAACGAACATGGCGAAGTTTGAGGGAACTTATGTGGCGGCCGAAGCGAGTTTCACATTGGGTGGTGGCATGGGCGGTGTGGCCCTGCGCAACTCTAACGGGGTCGTCATGCACCTGAGTTCCGTCTCTCAGGGCGCGAGGCTCCAGCTAGGCTCCAGTGGGATGAACATCAAGTTTTGGTGACCAGGAGATAGCCGGCGCATTTTCTCGTTTATCCTGCTGTCACGGCACAATCATTTGCTAGGAAGCGAACGATTTCCAGCCTCGAAACGATAACCTCTTTGAACCCGACAACTTGAGCGATCCCGCTTTCCTCGCCCAGACGATCGCCTTAACTCGATTGGCCTCGAACCGCTTGACCACTAGATGCGCACGAACTAGGCTGGGATGAGAGGTGGCCTGCCAGAGGTGGGGTGTGGCATTCCAGTATCATTCGTTTAACCGTTGCCGTGAATACGTACCATTCGCATAGCTTTGCGCTGCTAACTATTTGCCCCGGACTGGCTTGATTTATATTTATTCATCGTATGCTAACTGACTTTTATCCAGCTCTTAGCGCAATTTTGGAGTGAAAAGGAGAACCGCGACCATGTGGAAGGGGTTCAAAGTGATCGATGCGGACGCGCATATGCACGAACCGGAGTATTTATGGGATCGTTACGTCGAAACCAAGTACCGCGACCGGGTGCCGAAGGTCGCTTTCATGGACGGAATCCGGATGGTTTATGAACCCGATGGCAAGATCATCACGAAGGCCGAGCCGCAGCGCCATGCACTCGAAAGCGAGAAGCGGGAGATGGAAAGAAAGTACGGCGAGGCCTACCGTACCTGGTGGTCAGCGGAAACACGCCTGATAGTGATGGACCAAAATGGTTGGGACATTCAGGTCTGTCTCCCGACGGCGAACAACGGCAACTTCGCCTATCGCGTCGCGTTAAAAGATGTCGAGCTTGGCGCCGCCATGTGCCGGGCCTACAATAACTGGTGCTATGATTATTGCAGCGCGGATCACAAGCGACTGAAATTTGTCGCCGTCTTGCCCGGTGGAGACGCGGGTGAGATGGTCAAAGAAGCGCGCCGGGCGGTCGAGAAGTTGGGCGCCGTGTCGGTTAGAAATCCGGTGCTGCTGGATGGCAAGTGGTTGCACGAGCCGGAGAACGATGCGCTCTGGGATCTCGCTTGCGAGCTCGATTTCCCGATCTCCATCCACGGAGAATACCGCCATCTCCGTTTCCAACCTTTTGAATACAACAAGGACTCGCTGTTTGAGGGCAATGCCCAGCTCGGCAAGCAGCGCTTCGCGTTGCGCGGTTTGGACCACGCGTTGGGATTTCCTTTCGATAATATGACCACTCTCGGCTACTTTATCTTCACGGGAATCCTGGAGCGTTTCCCCAAGCTGCGGCTCGGACTGTTGGAATCCAATTGCGGCTGGTTGCCGTTCTGGCTCGGTCGTATGGACGATCACACCCACGGGCGCAACAGTGTGATGGGCAATGCGGTGGACCGGTTGCCGCTGCGCCCAACGGAATATTTTATGCGCCAATGCAGCCTGGCGTGCGACAGCGACGAGCGGGCGCTGAGAAGTGTTGTGGACTATTTGAACGGCGATAACTTGGTGTGGAATAGCGATTACCCGCACCCCGACGCCCCCGAGCCGGCCGAGGCTCTCCCTGATCTCGATGCTCAATCTATTTCCGAGAAAGCCAAACGCAAAATCCTGTGGGACAATGCCGTGAAACTCTACGGAGAGCGGATTATTTCAAACCGTTCATAGGCGCTGACGCCGCGTCTGCAAACCGCTGCCGCGGGGCGGACGGGAGAAAGAGGAACGAGGGATGCTCAATCGCAAGAGGTCTGCCGCTGGTTTTATCATTCTGCTTCTATTGTTGGCCTTGAGTTCAGCCGCGCGGGGCGCCTCCGACGATCTCGTGAAAGCCGCAAATAAGGAAGCCTCGCTGCTTCTGTACGGCGGCGCCACGCTGCAGCATATGACCCTGTTGATCGCAAATTTTAACCGCGCGCATCCCGGCATAAAAGTCAACTATTTGCGTAAATCAGGATCGTCCCTCTTCGAATTAATTGTCCGAGAGTTGAGGGCGAAAGTTTACAACGCCGACGCCTATGTTCCGATTACCATCGACCAAGCCATTTATCTGGCGGAACGGAAGCTTTTAACCCCCCATGCTTCGCCGGAACGGGCGGCAATGCCAGAGCAGTCGAAAGACCGCGACGGCTACTGGACGACGCTCTACCAGGCCGGGCATGTTTTCGCTTATAACACGCGGCAGGTGAATCCCAAGGATGCGCCTCGTTCGTACGATGATCTGCTCCAACCCAGGTGGAAAGGAAAGGTCATGATGGATGAAGAGGAAGACCTGTGGTACGCCTCCGTGCTGGAGATTTTGGGCAAGGATAAGGGTCAGAGCTTCATGCGCGGCCTGGCGCAGCAACAACCGGTGTTTCAAGGGAGCAAAACGCTGATGATGCAGCTGCTGTGCGCCGGCGAGGTTGCCCTTGTTTTTCCGGTAAATTTCAATCAAGCCAACGATGCTAAAAAAAGAGGCTGTCCGAGCGACTGGGTGGTGATAGAGCCGCAAACCCAGCGCCCGCCCTTCGTCATCGCCATGGCGCAGAACGCGCCGCATCCGGCGGCGGCAAAGCTATTCATCGACTTTTTGCTATCCAAGGAGCCGCAAAGATTTATGCAGGAAAATATTTTTCGGCAATCACCGCGGCTGGACGTGGAACCGAGCGGGGATTTGGCCAAGCTCAAGGGCGTTCGCGTCTGGAAATCCGATTGGAATGCGATCTTCAAAGAACGCGCTGCCTACACTGACGCGTTCAAAAAGGTTTTCAAGCTCTCTTGATGGCTTTTCCCTATCCCGACAATCTCGGCCGGCATCGCTTCCCCTCTGTTCTGCGGATCTAGATCGTCCCTCAGCGTTTGTCTGGTCTTTCCCTGATTTGTATTCGGGCATCTGTCCTGTCCGACATTTTCGGGACAATTTTTTCCGGCTGACTAGGTTGGTAAATTGCTTGGATGCATGACGCGAGTCTTGTTGCGAAGAAGAAATAAAAGAGAAACACTAATAAGCCAAATGGAGGTTGTCATGAAAAAAGTTGTTGCAGCGATGGTTCTATCGGGAGCCCTTGGTTTTTTGCCTGCTCTCGCCCAGGAGAAAAAGGACGCGCCTGCGAAGGAAGGCAGACCCATGAAAGGGGAGGGCATGAAAGGTGGGGGGATAATGATGGAACAGATGAAGGGGATGCAGGGACGCATGGGCGAAATGCGCAAGGATATGGGCGGGATGATGAAAGGACAAGGGATGATGAAAAGCGAGGATATGCAAGGGATGGGGAAGTCGATGGGAGAGATGTCAGGGATGATGGGAAATATGGCGCAGATGATGGGGAGCGGCAAGATGACGCCGGAAGAGATGCGGAACATGTCGAAGATGATGGGCGACATGTCAGGCATGGTGAAGCAGATGTCGGAGCGGATGGCACGGGGAATGAAGAAGACTCAATGAATAACAGCCGGCGAAGGAGACCACCAAAGCATAGAAAGCACATGGGCATATTAGCCGAAATTTGATAACGAAGTCAGAAAGAGAAAAACGACATGAAAACTCATCTGCGCACACTGTTGGTTTTGGTTTTCTCAATAATGGCGATGGCGGGCTGTGAGCGCGCGGCTAAACTTGTTCAAGGATCCGATGGCCATCAGCATGGCACGCCGGTTAATTGGAAATTCACTTTGCCGGCGGGCAACGCCGCCGAAGGGCGCAAGTTATTCGTCGTGGCGGAATGTCACAAGTGCCATGAAGTCAAAGGCGAATCATTTCCAGCGGTGGCCAAAGAGACAGGCGATGTCGGCCCTGAGTTGGCGCAGATGGCCGGGATGCATCCGCCGGAGTTTTTCGCCGAGTCGATTATCAATCCAAGCGCCGTAATCGACCACGATGCCAAGGAGAAGGGCTATGTCGGTGCAGACGGAAAGTCCAAGATGCCGGATTACAATGACACTCTTACGGTCCGTCAGCTTGCAGACATCACCGCCTATCTAATTTCACTCAAAGGGGACCGACACAAAGGACACTAGAACAAAAGATTCGCATGATAGACGAAGAGACGAAGGGTGGTGGCTGGCTCCACTGAAACGGCATGCTAAGTTACGCGCAAAATGTCTGCACAGCCTGATCCTGAGTTGGCCAGACAAAGTCAAAGTCTGGCTATGCGCTTAGTGGAACGGTTCTTCGGCCGTTTGCGACTGCGTTTCTTACCGGTGCTTCTGACTTATTTTTGTTACGGTGCCAGCGCCCTCACCGGCGTGGCCTTGGTGTTCTTTGAGAAGAATGCGCTCGGGCTCACGCCGGCTGAAGTGGCGGAGATCGGTTTTTGGTTGGGGTTGCCATGGAGTATGAAAATGGTCGTCGGGACGGCTTCGGACCACTATCCGATTTTCGGCAGCCGGCGCAGAGCCTATCTTTTGCTCGGCGCCTTTTGCTCTTTGCTGGGGTATGCCTGGCTCGCGACCGTGGTGGGCGTCAAAGAACATTTTCTCCTCGCCATGTTGATGGTGACGGTTGGTTTTATGATTCAGGACGTGGTCGCCGACGCTCTCAGCGTGGAGGTGGCGGAAAACGAGGAAGAGCTTAAACAGATTCAAGCGCTGGGGCGAGTGGCGCTGCTCCTTGGCAGTATCAGCGTCGGCTATCTCGGCGGCTGGCTGGCCGGACAAATCGGCGCCCGCAAGGTGTTCGCCATGGCAATGTTGTTGCCGCTCCTGGTAGCCGCCAGTGCCTACCTGCTGCCCCCGGAGGTGCGGTCCCGGCAACCATCAATAGATGATACCCCAGGCGCTGGATGGAAGCCGGCTGTGATCATGGCGAGTGGGCTCGCTTACGCATCGTTGGGCGCGGCACTGCAACTCTTCGAGGTCGCCTACGCACAGGAAATCGTGCTGGTCGTTTCCGGCTTGTTGATAGCGTTTCTTCTCAAGCTGGTCGGTATCTCGCGGTCGGTTGTGATCGCCGCTCTGGTAATTTTTCTTTTTCGGTCGATTCCCGGCGTCGGTCAAGGCTACCAGTATTGGGCCATCGATCGGTTGGGTTTCGACGAGCGCTTTCTCGGACTGCTCTCTCAAGTGAGCTCGGTGCTGAGTTTGGCGGGGCTTTTGATCTTCAGGAAAACCATCGTTGACCGTCCAGTTAGTTTCACGCTGTTCTGGGTCGTACTGGCCGGAAGCGTCCTCTATCTGCCGAGCATCGGGCTCTTTTATGGCGCCAACGAATGGCTCGGAATAACGCCGCGAATGTTCGCCTTCATCGACACAACGATTTCCGCGCCTTTGGGTCAGTTGATGATGGTGCCCATTCTCGTGCTCATCGCCAAGTCGGCGAAACCGGGCGCCGAAGCGACGACGTTTGCCATCATGGCGTCCCTCATGAACCTGGCGCTATCCGCCAGCGAGCTTTTTACCAGGTATCTGAACGATTTTTTTTCGGTTAGCCAACAGGACTATTCTAACTTGGGCCGGTTGATGATTAGCGTCGGAGTCATCGGCCTATTGCCGCTCTGCGCGCTGCCGCTGTTAAGGCGGGCAGAGCGCGCCGGCAGCGGCCGCGAGCCCACCGGCTAACCGGATGATTCATGCGTCGGCGGAAACGCACGACACTGCGTTAAGCGAGTGAGCCTTTGGGGGGTTATCGAGCGGCGTTCAAAACGTTTGGAACGATTTAAACTATTTGAACGGATGGAACTCTGATAGAGTTCGGGCGCCACGGGACCGCCGCCTACCAGGCATTGTGCATGGTCGCTAAAATTCGCCCGTAAATTTCAGAACTGACCATTCCCCGCGCTTGCAGTTCGGGCCGGCAGATTCTGCTGCAAAAGGCGATGGCGGCCTGGCACACGATCATGGCCTTGCCGTTCATCGTCTGGTGGCCGGTATCACGGCCATGGCGCAAAAAGACCGTTTCCTCGGGATGGTAAATCAAATCGTAAAAGCGAACCGATTGGGGAATTGCCGACGCCAGGCGTAGCGATGCTTCATTGTTGCGTCTGATGTCGGCCTCGGTGGCCCGCGCGCCCGTATTGCTGGATTCGGCCTTGCCGGAGTCCGCTTGCCTTGCTAAGTCCGGTCCCCCCGGCGCGAGAGCGGAATAGGGTTCCAGTGAGAACGCGCCGCCCTGGCCCTTGGTGGTGCTGTTGATGATGAGGATTACCTTCGGTGCCCACCGCGGCAGTTCATTTTCGCTGATGGCTTCAGCGTGGCCGCCGGCCCTGCGGATTTCTTCGGCCAGGGCGAGCGCATGTTCCACGGTGCGATTGCAGATGATGAGCCTGCCGCCGCCCGACAATTCGCTCACGTAAAAGGCGACGGCCCGGGCCGAACCGCCGGCGCCCAATAAAAGGACATCGGCGCCGCTGAGCGAAGCGACAAAGCTCTCTGTCTGTGCGGGTTGGGGTTGCAAGATGCTCGCGCCGAAGCCTGCACCGTCGGTGTTGTAGCCGACGAGGCGGCCGTCGTGGGTTCGGACAACGGTGTTGACGGCCTGGATGCGCGCCGCATCAGGTTCGAGTTCGTCTAAGAAGTCCATGATGGCAAGCTTGTGCGGCACCGTGACATTTACGCCGAGCAGCCGCTCACAATTTCTAAACGCCGCCCCAAGCTCTTTGAGTTTCGCTGAGTCCACGTCCAACGGCACATAACTCGCGTGAATCTTCAAATCCGCAAATGCTGCGTTCCACAAAGCCGGACTTTTTGAATAGCGCGACGGCGCTTCGCCAATGACCCCGGCGATCCGTTTGTCGCCGATGATCGGTGCATCAAGCCGGTTGGTGAGGCAGGCTTGAATGGCCGCGATGTCCTTTGCGGTAGACATGATGATTCAGAGTTGCACGGCGGAAACTTGTTGGCAACCCGGCGTTATTCAAAGTTCAAGGTTCAACGGTTTGCCCTCTGAACCCTATTTTACGGCATTTGAGATTTTAGTCGGATTCGACCTAAGAAAGCGGAAAACTATGACTCTCGAATAGGATCCAAGGGCGCCAAACTCGGGGATATTGGACGCTATTCAGTTTCGCGCCTAACCTTGAATTTTGAACGTTGAACCTTGAACGAAACCAGCTAGGCCGGCTTGATCGAGAGCTTGTCGTCGGCGAATGTGAGCAGGGTGGGTTTCTCGTTGATGACGGTTTCCAAAACAACGTCATGTTCCCACAACTGGCGCAGGTAGCGCATGGTCTTTTCGGCGTACTCCAGCTGCAGGTCGCGGCCGTCATGTTCATGCTTGAGCAGCAGAACGCGATTTTTGTTGTAGTCGGAGTCCACGACTTTCATGACCGGTATGGTGCCGGTGCCGACGTTGTGGATCAAGGTTTCTTTGATTTCGCGCCAACTGTCCTTGTCGGCCACGCGGCTGACCACCTGCTCGTCGCCCCGCGTGCGGTACTCGAACAGATTCAATTCTCGGAGTAATTCTTCTGTCAGGTAGCGGCGCAGAAACGAGGAGTCGCGCTCCACTTCGCGCACTTCGAAGAGTTTTTCCATGCCGGTTTTTGTTCTCGGACCGAATTCTTTTTCTTCCTCCGGCGAAGGATGGTCCCAACGCTTCTCGATATCTTCCCAGATCTTCATGCCGACGTGATAGGGATTCAAACCGCCCGGGTGCGGGCGCAGGACCTGGGCGTGGCGCACGATGAACTCCAAGTGGAGGCTTTGAGGAAGGTCCAGGGCCTCGAGGATGCGCTTGTGCCAGAAGCTCGCCCAGCCCTCGTTCATGATCTTGGTTTCCATCTGTGGAATGAAGTACTGGGTTTGATCGTAGACGATGGTGAGCAGATCTTTTTCCCAATCGGCGAAATGCGGATTGTGATCGCGAATGAAAAGCAATAGATCCTCGTCCGGGTAGAGCGGCACCCTGGTGAGATCGGGTGCCGCGTACTCCTTGGCGCGGTGGATTGCGCCGAAGGGATCTTTGGCGGGCTCAGATTCTTGCAGTTTGGATTCGCGCTGTTCTTCGGCGCCGCGCTTGCGGATCGCCAGATTGCGCCGGCACTGTAAAGAAAGGGCGTGGGCGGCGTCGAGGATACGCTCGACTTTTTCCAGCCCTATACTGGGGTCTTCGACATACCGGCGGACGCGGTCCGCATGGGTCTTGAACGTCTCGATGGTGTACTCGGCCCGGGTGGAACGAAAGGTGAAATTATTTTTGAAAAAATCATTATGCCCGTAAACATGGGCGATGGTGAGAACTTGCAGCGCCAACGTGTTGTCGCGCATCAGGTAGGCGATGGCCGGATTGGAGTTGATGACCATTTCATAGGGCAGGCCGCTGACGCCATACTCGTAAAGTGTTTTCAGTTTCTCGAAGCTTTTGCCGTAGGACCAGTGCGGGTAATGAGAGGGCATGCCGGAGTAGACCATGTAGGACAGCATGTCTTCATGGTCGCACACCTCGAACTCCTGTGTGTAGGTGTCGAGTCCAAAGCGCTCAACCAACGCGACG
>Ga0184632_10001253_pt1 | contig 10368 bp, 6 predicted proteins | sample PLM31_50_b1_FD_133153 | JGI IMG/M metagenome (GOLD analysis project Ga0184632, IMG submission 133153) | Groundwater sediment microbial communities from an aquifer in East River, Colorado, USA - PLM3-1_50_b1 | ecosystem: Environmental > Terrestrial > Soil > Riparian zone | place: USA: East River... | reverse complement strand
GGCGAGCATCTCGAGCTCTTCGTCGAGCTGCGCGCGAAGGGGTTCGCGCGCGTGCGCGTCGATGGCAAGGTGTACGAGATCGACGAGGCGCCCAAGCTAGCCAAGACCACCAAGCACACGATCGAGGTCGTCGTCGACCGGTTGAAGGTGCGCGAGGAATTCAAGCAGCGGATGGCCGAGTCGTTCGAAACCGCGTTGCGCCACGGCGATGGTCGCGCGATCGTCGTCGAGATGGACAAGGACAATGCGGTGGTCCGCGAGCATCTGTTCTCGGCCAAATTCGCCTGCCCGATCTGCAACTATGCGCTGGCCGAGCTCGAGCCGCGGCTGTTCTCGTTCAACAGTCCGCTCGGCGCCTGCCCGAAATGCGACGGCCTGGGCTCGATCACCTTTTTCGATCCCAAACGCGTCGTGGCGTTTCCGCAGCTGTCGCTTGCGTCCGGTGCGATCCGCGGCTGGGATCGGCGCAACCAGTTCTATTTCCAGTTGCTGCAGAGCCTCTCCAAGCACATCGGCTTCGACATCGATCGCCCGTTCGCGAAACTCGTCGAACGCGTGCAGAACCTGATTCTCAACGGCTCCGGCGACGAGAAGATTCCGTTCACCTACCTGTCCGACCGCGGCAAGCCGACGGTGCGCGAGCACGTGTTCGAAGGGATCATCCCGAATCTCGAGCGCCGCTATCGCGAGACGGATTCGGTGATGGTGCGCGAAGAGTTGTCCAAGTACCTGAACAACAAGCCGTGCCCCGAGTGCGGCGGCACGCGGCTGCGCCGCGAGGCGCGTTTCGTCAAGGTCGGCGAAGGCGACTACGCGCGCCCGATCTACGAGGTCTCCGGATTGCCGTTGAAGGCGACGATGGATTTCTTCCGGGGGTTGAAGCTCGACGGGCAGAAGGCCGCGATCGCCGACCGGATCGTCAAGGAGATCGTGAGCCGGCTGCAATTCCTGAACAACGTCGGCCTCGATTACCTGGCGCTCGACCGTTCGGCGGAAACGCTCTCCGGCGGCGAGTCGCAGCGCATCCGGCTCGCGTCGCAGATCGGCTCGGGATTGACCGGTGTCATGTACGTGCTGGACGAGCCGTCAATCGGCTTGCATCAGCGCGATAACGATCGCCTGCTCGCCACGCTCAAGCACCTGCGCGATCTCGGCAACAGCGTCATCGTCGTGGAGCACGACGAAGATGCCATCGACGCCGCCGACTACGTGGTCGACATGGGACCGGGTGCGGGTGAGCACGGCGGACAGGTCGTCGCCCAGGGGACGCCGGACGACATCCGCCGCGCCGCGCATTCATTGACCGGACAATATCTGGCCGGCCATCGCCAGATTCCGATCCCCGTGCGGCGGAACCGCGCCGACGCCGAGCGGGTGCTCACGATCACCGGCGCGTCGGGCAACAATCTGCAGAACGTGATGCTCAAGTTGCCGGTCGGCCTCTTCATTTCCGTGACGGGCGTTTCCGGCTCGGGCAAATCGACGCTGATCAACGACACGCTGTATCACGCGGTCGCCCGGCACCTCTATGATTCCTCGGCCGAGCCCGCGCCTTACGCCGAGATCGAGGGCCTCGAGCATTTCGACAAGGTGATCAGCGTCGACCAGAGTCCGATCGGCCGCACGCCGCGCTCGAATCCCGCGACGTACACCGGTCTGTTCACGCCGATCCGCGAGTTGTTCTCGCAGGTGAAGGAGGGCCGCGAACGCGGCTATGGTCCGGGCCGCTTTTCGTTCAACGTCAAAGGCGGGCGCTGCGAAGCGTGCCAGGGGGATGGCCTCATCAAGGTCGAGATGCACTTCCTGCCGGACGTGTATGTGCCGTGCGACGTGTGCCACGGCCAGCGCTACAACCGCGAGACGCTGGAGATCCGCTACAAAGGGAAGAACATCCACGAGGTGCTGTCGATGACGGTCGAGCAGGCGTTCGCGTTTTTCGAGCCCGTGCCGGCCGTTGCGCGCAAGCTGCAGACGCTGCTCGACGTGGGGCTGGGCTACATCACGCTCGGCCAGTCAGCGACGACGCTGTCGGGCGGCGAGGCGCAGCGCGTCAAGCTCGCGCTGGAGCTTTCCAAGCGCGACACCGGCCGCACGCTCTACATCCTCGACGAACCGACGACCGGCCTGCACTTCCACGACATCGAAATGTTGCTGACCGTCCTGCATCGGCTGCGCGACCATGGCAATACGGTCGTGGTGATCGAACACAATCTCGACGTCATCAAGACGGCGGATTGGATCATCGACCTGGGTCCCGAGGGCGGCGCCGGCGGCGGCAGGATCATTGCGGAAGGCCCGCCGGAGGCGATTGCCGTCACCGCGACGAGCTATACCGGACATTATCTGAAGCCGGTGCTCGATGCGGAAGTGAAGCGGCGCGGCACGACAACACAAGGCGCGCAGCGCGCGTCACGTGGACGCAAAGTCTCCTCGGGGGACTCGCTCGGCGAATGAGCGCTTAGGCGACAGTAGCTGGGTGGTTCCGCGACGGAGCGATCCTCGGATCAACTCGGGGCGTCAGCTACTGAATCACTTCATCCGCCCGCAGCAGCAGCGATTTCGGGACGGCTAGACCGATCGCCTTGGCCGTCTTGACGTTAACTACAAACTCAACAAGTGCAAGTTGCAGCACTGGCAGGTCCGCGGGCTTGGCGCCATTCAAGATTCGACCGGCATAAACACCGGCTTCGTGATACATGTTTCTGATACTTGGTCCATAGCTGAGAAGGCCGCCAGCGACGACGAACTCACGGACAAAAGAAATCGCGGGAATCCTTTGGCGTGCTGCGAACGCAGCGATTTGACCCCGCTGGCTAAGAAGCATTGGATCGGTGGCAACATACAGTGCACCCGCTCGCGAACCAATGAACGACTCGAATGCTCTGTCGAAATCGCGTTGGTTCCGAACATTCAAGACCACGGTCTGGTGCCCTAGGACGTTTGCGGCCTCCTGCGAGTCTCTTTGCTCGGCCGCCGCGTTTGGGTTGTCCGGGTTCATGAGCAGCGCAATCATCGCGGTCGGAGCCAGCTCGTGCAGGAGCTCCACCCGCTTACCGCCCATCGCGCTAGGCCCGAAACTGATGCCTGTGACATTGCTGCCTGGTCGATTGTAGCTGCTGACAAGACCAAACTTGACAGGATCGCCACCAATGGTGAAGACGATCGGAATCGTCGCCGTCGCCGCTTTAGCCGCACGAGCCGAGCCAACGTCTCCCGTAGCGGCGATAACGCTTACCTTGGCGTCCGCGAGCTCTGCAGCCAATGCAGGCAATCGATCATAATCGCCGCGCGCCCAGCGGTACTCAATTGCTACATTCCTGCCCTCGACATACCCACGTTCTTCAAGACCTTTGCGAAACGCCGCCACGTTGAATTCGTACAGCTCGGGCGTGGCGCTGTTGAGAAATCCTATGACCGGTGTTGCCGGCTTCTGCGCGTGGACGGCAAGCGGGGCCGCGACAAGGCTCCCTGCAATGCTGCCAATGAAGGTTCGTCGATCCATCACTGAATCATTTCGTTGACGTATTTCGGGCGGACAATACCATACACCGGTCAAGGGCAAGTACGATCTGACAGCGGCTGACAGATCGAATCCGGGTTACGAACCATCATCGCGGGTCGAATTACCGCACGCGCAACCGCGGGGGCAGCCGGAATCAAGATCTCGTCTCGCCATCGGCGGCGGATTGCGCGCTTCGTGGCTTCTGCCGCCACACGTCGAGAAGCGTATCGAGCTTTGCGGCTACCGGCAGACGCTCGTCGGAAAGCGCTTCGAGAAAATCGGACAGGCGCTTCGACTTCACGATCGAATACATCGTGATCGCGGTGACGGGTATGAACACGATGATGAAGGCCGCGATCTTCTCCCACGTGGACAGTTCGGACAGTGAGTACAGGTTCATGCCGAGAAAGCCGGTGACCACTGTCCCGATCAACCCGAATGCAGTCACGACGGTCAGCCGGACGACGGTGTTGGCCTGCCGGCGCAGCGTGTCGGTTTCGAGATAGCTGCTCATATCCTCGATTTCATTGTGAATCTCGTCGAAGAGGGAGTCGGTGCCAAGGTACTTCTCGGTCATCTTGTAGAGCTCCTTGGCCTGCGGCTGATCCGATACCTCGTGGAACCAGTAGCGGTGCGTGAACCGCAGGAAAATCTCGCGCAGCTGGCGAATCGTGCGCTTGAAGCGCCGGACCGAGTCCGCATTGCCGATATCGAGCCGGTTGAGCGCGTCCACCATGCGATCCGAAAGCATGAGCATCGTCGCCTTGTGGATGTGCGGAATCAGGAACAGCAGGAAGTACTGATGGCGAAACTGACCGAGAAGACCCGCATCGCGCTCGACGAAGAAGGAATCGTCGGCATCGCCGATCATCGCGAACGCGTGGCCGGAGGCGATGAACCGGGTCCCGGGAGGACCGCCGTGCTCGGGATTCCAGAATTGATCGTAGCAAAAGCGATCCTCGAAATCGCGAACGTAATGGGCTGTGTAGGGCAGCGTGTCCGACGGTCCGGGTCCGGTGACGAGACCCAGGCGAACGAAGTCACCGCGGGTCAGCGCGCTCGCGTCGTCCAGCGCGAGGTAGGCGAGGAGCGGCATCCGGCTGTATTCGATTTGGCGGTAGCGGATCGGCCCCTGCTCATCTGAATGTTCGGGTGACAACGGCCTGAGCAGATGGGTCCAGTGGGAAGCAAAGTAGACCGACCGATAGCGGCCGACATGGGCGAGGTACTTTTCGCGTTGCTCATAGTCCGACCTTGCCAGCACCTGGCCGTCCGCGTCCAGCCATTCCGCGTGCGCGAGGCAGTGACCGCCGCGACCGTCTTCGGTCCAATAGTTGGGGTACGCGCGGCCGAACCGGAACATCGTGTCCTGCACGCGGGTCAGCGGCAGATCGTTCGCAAATATCTCGACGATGAGGATGACGATGTCGATATCGTATAGAAAGCACAGATCGACGTGCGCCACATTGAAATCGATGGGCGCCGACTCGGCGTCCGAGAACGTCATCCGGACCTTGGCGATATCGCTGCGGCGAAATACCTTGAGTGGCGACTCGGCGCCCACGGACCCGCCGCGCCCCTTGCCTTCCCCGTACAAAAAGCGCCTGACATAGGGCAGGAACGTGACGAACTCGCTGTAGTGCCGCGCCTGGAACTGATCGGGCGCGCAATTGAAATTGTCGCGAAACTCGCGCCAGGGATGCGTGGCTTCCGATTGGCCGAGCAGATCCCAGGGCTCCTGGATCTGCGAGCCTTCGCGAATCGGCATGAGCTGCAGCGGCCAGAGCAGGATCTGCCGGAAGTGGCGAACGAGTTGGGACATGGCTTGGCGGCGATGCTGGAAGCCTGTCGGACGGTTCCAATGCGCTCGGACTACGCGCACCGCGCGACGTCTTCCACCCTACCCTTGCGCCACGCCCAGATCAAGCCTTCCGCCGTGACTCAGTCGAGAACGCGCACGGCCACCGCGACCTCGAGCACGGCGCCGTCCCGGATCGACAACCGGAATGCATTCGCCGTCGGCCTCGACGCGACGACATGCGCGAGCTCGTCGTCGATGAAATGGAGCGCGGCCCCGTCGTCGGCGGCGTAACCCGGCGGTATGCGGCCTTCGGCCAGCAGCCGGTGGAACGCGGGCCGGCGCTCCACTTCGCCGTCGTAGTGCGGGCACGCGCTGCCGGGCAGCCAGCCGAGGCACGGCAGCGGCGATAGCGTTCCGGGCACCGAATCCGTGATCCCGTATTCGAACCAGCAGATCATCCCTGCGCTGATGCCGCCCAGCACGACGCCGCGCTCGTAAGCGGCGCGCAGCGCGACATCGAGTCCCCATTCGCGCCAGAGGGCAAGCAGCGAGCGCGTGTTGCCGCCGCCGACGTAGATCGCGTCCTGCTCCATGACGAATCCCGCGAGGTCCGGCGTCGGCGGCTGGACCAGCGACAGGTGCGTCGCACGGCAATCCAGCGTGGCCATCGCCTCGTAGAACTTGTAGCGCGCCGACTCCGCGTCGCCGCTTGCGGTGCCGACGAAGCAAATGCGCGGATTGGGTTTGCCCGTCGCGCGCAGGAAGTAGTTGTCGAGCGCGCGGCTTTTCTCCATCAGGAAGCCGCCGCCGCCCTGGACGATCAGTTGGCGCATCATTCGCTCGATGGTTCTACGGGCTCCGATGGCGCGGCCGGCGGCGGCGCGTGCTTGCTGATCGCCGCGAGAATGCCCTGCAACAGCGCGGTCGGCGTCGGCGGACAGCCGGGAATTTCGACATCGACGGGGATCACGTTCGCCACGCGGCCCAAGCTCGCGTAGCTCTCGCCGAAGATCCCGCCGGTGCAGCCACAATCGCCGACGGCGACGACAAGCTTGGGCTCGGGTGTGGCGTCATAGGTCCGCCGGAGCGCGATCGCCATGTGCTTCGAGACCGGGCCGGTGACGAGCAGCATGTCGGCGTGGCGCGGACTCGCGACGAACTTGATGCCCATGCCTTCGATGTTGTAGTACGGATTGAGAAGCGCGTGGATCTCGAGCTCGCATCCGTTGCACGACCCGGCGTCCACCTGGCGGATCGTCAGCGCGCGACCGAGCGTGCGCAGCACTTTTTCCTGCAGCCGGGCGACAACGACCATGTCGTCGGCCGGCGCCGGTGCGGGTTCGGTCCTGATGCCGATCTTCGCGATTTGCTGGAGGATATGCAGCATATGTTCGTCCTAATGACGATTACCGAAATGAGGGACAGCGTGTGCAAAACTCCCGTCGTTCCCGCGAAGGCGGGAACCTAGCGTCGTTCGTCGTACGCCATTGGGGCGTGCGCGAACGCGCGCGCGCCTTCGCGGGGACGACTGAGAATTTGTCATGGATTGGTGTTTTCCTCGTTACAGATCGTGGCCGCTGTACGTCAGATTGAACGACTTGTTGATCAGCGGGAAATCGGGAACGATGTTGCCGATCACCGCGTGTTCGAGCACCGGCCAGTTCGTCCACGACGGGTCGTGCGGATGGCAGCGCCGAATGCTGCCGTCCGGGCCGCTGGTCAACGCGACCAGCACCGGACCGCGCCAACCTTCGACGTAACCCAGGCCGAGCTGGTGTTCGCGCGCTTCCGGAAACGGCACCGCGATGGCGCCATCGGGAAGGCCGTCGATGATGGCGCGGATCAGGCGCAACGATTCCAACGCTTCGTCGAATCGAATCGCGACGCGCGCGGCAACGTCGCCTTCCGCCTGCGTCATCTTGTTCACCGACAACGCGTCGTAGGGCGCGACCGCGAAATCGCAGCGCACGTCGTACCCCTGACCGCTCGCCCGGCCTGCGAGGCCGGTGAGACCGAGTCGTGCCGCGAGCTCTGGCGTCACGCGACCGCAGGTTCGAAATCGATCCTGCAGCCCGGCGTGGTCGTCGTAGATGTCGCGCAACGTGCGGATTTCCCGCGCGAGGCGTGCGCACTGGTCGTACAGCGCCGTCGCCGGACCCGAGGTAAGGTCGCACGCGACGCCGCCCGGCACGATGAAGTCCATCGACATCCGGTGACCGAACGCTTCGCGATTGGCGCGCAGCACGTCCTCCTTGAGGCGCGAAAACTGCGCAAGGCCGAACGCAAACCCGCCATCGTTGCCGAGGTAGCCCAGGTCGCCCAGATGATTCGCGACGCGTTCGCGCTCGAGGGCGAGTGCGCGCAACCACACGGCGCGCGGCGGGGGCTCGATTCCCGCGATTGCTTCAGCCGCCTGTACATAGGCCCACGCATAGGCGACGGTGCTGTCACCGGACACCCGACCCGCCAGCCGGTAACCATCGGTGAGCGGCAGTGCTTCAAAGCGCTTCTCGATGCCTTTGTGCGTATAGCCCAATCGCTCTTCCAGCCGCAATACTTTTTCGCCGACCACCTGGAAGCGGAAATGCCCGGGCTCGATGATCCCCGCGTGCACCGGACCGACGGGAATCTCGTGCACACCATCGCCTTGCACGCGCACGAACGCGTACCCTTCCTCGCCCGGCTCCCACTTCGCCGATGCTTCGAAATCGCGACGCAGTGGAAAGCGGTCGATGGGCCAGCTCGCAAGCCACAGCCACGGCCGCTGATCGTCGGCGTCCGACGCGACGCCCACGAGATCGAACGCGGCGCGCTGCATCCGGTTGGCCGTGGGAAATATCGTGGCGATGTCGGAATAGTGGCCGCCTTCGTCGGGAAGCGTGTGCTCGAGCACGGTCAGTCCGTCGGCGTCGACGAGCGCCACGCGGAGGCAATAACCGCGGCCGCGGTCGCGCTCGTCGCCCGCCCACAGCGCGGCCAGCCGCGCGCCTTGCTCTTTGGCCAACTTGCAGGCGGTGAGCAGCGCGCCCGAGCTCACCTGCATCCGCCGCGCCGGAAGCGGCGACGGCAGCGCGGCCGCAGTCAGTCCGAGGGGCGACAAGTCCATCGTTCGCTAGCCGATCAGTTGCGCCGCCTGGCGATACCAGTCGGCGAGGAACGGTGGAATCCACAACCCCAGCAGCAACACGAGCGCAAGATGCACGAACACCGGCAGCATCGCCGGACGATGCGGCAGCGGCCGGCCCGACGTTTCACCGAATACCATCGGCTGTACTTTCGAGAACACCGAAGCGAACGCGATGCCGAGTGCCAGCAGCAGGAACGGCGTCGCCCACGGCTGGTCGCGCATCGCCGTCGTGAGGATCAGGAACTCGCTGGCGAACACGCCGAATGGCGGCATCCCGAGGATCGCGAGCGTGCCAAGCGCCAATCCCCAACCGATGGCCGGACTGGACGTGATGAGCCCGCGGATGCCTTCGATCAACGGCGTGCCGGTTTTTTGCGCGGCGTGGCCGACGGCGAAGAAGATCGCCGACTTGGTCAGCGAATGCACGGTCATGTGCAGAAGGCCCGCGAAATTGGCGATCGGTCCGCCCATGCCAAACGCGAACGTGATGATCCCCATGTGCTCGATCGACGAATAGGCGAAGAGGCGCTTGATGTCCTTTTGCCGCGACAGCAGAAAAGCTGCGACGACGACCGACAGAAGTCCGAAACCCATCATCAGCGTACCGGCGATCGCCGATTCCAGCGCGCCGTCGACCAGCACCTTGCAGCGGACCACGGCGTACAGCGCGACGTTGAGCAGCAGGCCCGACAGCACGGCCGACACGGGGGTCGGGCCTTCGGCATGCGCATCGGGCAGCCAGTTGTGCAGCGGAACCAGGCCGACCTTGGTGCCGTAGCCGACCAGCAGGAACACGAACGCCAGCGAAAGCACCGTAGGTTCGAGCTGGTCCTTGACGTTATTGAGCTCCGTCCACAAGAGCGCGCCGCCTTCGGCGCCCAGCACTTTCTCCGCGGCAAAATAGAGCAGGATCGTGCCGAACAGCGCCTGCGCGATGCCGACGCCGCACAGGATGAAGTATTTCCACGCCGCCTCGAGGCTCGCCGGCGTCCGGTACAGCGATACCAGCAGCACCGTGGTCAGTGTGGCCGCCTCCATCGCGACCCACAGGATGCCGAGATTGTTGGTGAGCAGCGCCAGCAGCATCGTGAAATTGAAGAGCTGGTACATGCTGTGATAGAGCCGCAGCCGCGCGGCGGTGAGCCGGCCGTGCTCGTGCTCGATCCGCATGTAGGGTCGGGAAAAGATTGCCGTCGTGAAGCCGACGAACGCCGTGAGCGCGACGAGGAACACGTTGAACGGATCGACGAAGAACTGCTTGTTCAACACCAGCAGGGGGCCATCGGTGATCACGCGGATGGTCAGCGCGACGGCCGCGGCGAATGTCAGGAGGCTCGCCGTGACGTTGATGGTCGGCGCGATCCGGCGTTCGCCGACGATGGCCAGCACGGAGCCTCCCACCAGCGGGATGCCGAGGACGGCGAGGATCTCGATCACGTACGCTCTTCGCTTGGCATTACGACAGTGAGCGCCGATTTTGAAATTCGTCGTTCCCGCGCAAGCGCACGCGCTTTCGCGCTCCCCCAGGGTCGTTTGATGGACGACACTGGGTCCCCGCCTTCGCGGGGACGACGGAGGCTATCCCCTGCCTCACGCGAGATGCTTCGACATCCTCAATCGTCATTCCCGCGAAGGCGGGAATCCAGTGGCGTCCGAGCAGACGACCCTGAGTCCCCGCCTTCGCGGGGACGACGGAGGCTATCCCCTGCCTCACGCATGCTTCGACATCCTCAATCGTCATTCCCGCGAAGGCGGGAATCCGGTGGCGTTCGAGCAGACGACCCTGAGTCCCCGCCTTCGCGGGGACGACGGAGGCTGTCCCCTGCCTCACGCGAGATGCTTCGACATCCTCAATCGTCATTCCCGCGAAGGCGGGAATCCAGTGGCGTTCGAGCAGACGACCCTGAGTCCCCGCCTTCGCGGGGACGACGCGAGTTT
>Ga0184632_10001252_pt1 | contig 10378 bp, 10 predicted proteins | sample PLM31_50_b1_FD_133153 | JGI IMG/M metagenome (GOLD analysis project Ga0184632, IMG submission 133153) | Groundwater sediment microbial communities from an aquifer in East River, Colorado, USA - PLM3-1_50_b1 | ecosystem: Environmental > Terrestrial > Soil > Riparian zone | place: USA: East... | reverse complement strand
CGCCAGAAGAGATAGCTTTCCTGGAGCTGGGCGATCGTCGTTGGATCGGAGAAGTTGGCCGGGGGAGGATTGAATCCCCTGGTCGCCGGACCCTTGCCATCGAAGTTTCCGCCGTGGCAGGGCGAACAGAACGCGGCATAGAAACCCTTCCCCTGCTGGATGTTGTCTGGTGTCTTTGCAACGGGACTCGACAAGCCGGTATATTCGCCTGGTGGCGCCGGGTGAATCGTCCGGTTTTCTGATGGCGGCGCATCGCTTACCGCCGTACTGTTATAGGTTTGCCAGCCGACCAGTAAAGGGAACAGAATCAGGACGCCGTAACGCAATGCTTGCAGCCCGCCAATATTCTCTCCCGTCAGGAACCGTTGGATCGGGCCCCAGAAGGCCTCTTTGGACTCTGCGCTCAATGTGGCGAAGATCACAAAGCCCGATGTCGTCAGCATCAGATAGAGAAAAACCAGACTGGCGGGCAGCGGCGCCGAGCCAGGGATATTGGGCACGACAAACTTCAAGATCGCATAGGCGATCACATTCAAAATGATTAGTCTAATCAACGGCCCCATATGTTCCTCCTCAGTGCGCTTGCGCCACGGCCACTGGACCGGACTGGGCTGCCTTCGTCGGAGCAGTAGGCGCCTGTCCCGGCGTGTCCAGTTCAGCTACAGTGACCGAAATCGGTTCCCCGCTCATCTGCTGCAGAAATGCAATGACCGAGAGAATCTCATTCCTGGATAGCCCGATCGGATTCTTATTGATGTAGGGCATCTTGGCTGGATACTCCTTCGCCACGCCTTCATGGCGATAGTCGAGATAGATATAGGCCTGCGGTTGCGTCAAACTTTCAAAAAGAAACTCGCGGCTCAGCTTGGCTCCGATCCCCTTCAGGTCCGGGCAACGGGCGGATTCGCTGGGGCCGATCGTGTGACAAAGCGCGCATTGGCCCTTACTAAAGAAGATCTTCTGCCCGATGGTCGCCATGTCGGTCGGCGTTTTCACCGTGGCAATATCGAACTTCTCCTCAACGGGCGGCAACGACGCCATTTGCGGCACCGACAACGCGACGAGCGTGAAGAGGCCTAGCACAATCACGACAAATCCGGTGACACGGATGAACTGGGCGCGAATGAAGAGGAGGATCAGGACCCCGCTTCCCACAACCATGAGACTAATCAACTGCAATTTGACAACTTCGCTCATATATCCCCTTTGGGTAGTTATAAGTGCTGAGTTCTGAGTGCTGAGTTCAACTCAAAACTCATAACTCAAAATTCAGAACTTGGGCACTTTTGGTTCATCGAGCGCACTCGACGCGCCTGCCATCGCCGGTATGCCATGCGGCAACTCAGTCTTACTCGATACACTAGGCGCTTTTGCCTTATCGCCCATCGTGGCCACCCAGAAAATGAAGGCGACAAGCATGCAGAAAAAAAATGTGCACAAGGCCATGATCCCAGCAGCAGAGCCGAGCGCCGGTGAAAACGCGTAGGGCGACGTGTCGCGGAGCACGCCATAGACATGCCAATGGACGCGAGAGGACGACCGTGCGTAGCCCATCAGCGTCATCAGGAGGATGACCATGACCGCGTTGAGGACGAGGGCGTAACCGGCACGGGGAGGCATCTTGCCCCAGACCATTTCCGTCGTGGTCTTGGCACTCCTCAGTAGTAAGGCCGTCAGCGGAGTGATCGTCAACATGACAAACAGCACGATCAACACCTGTGACGTCGAGAAGAGATTGATGCGAATGAGAGCGGGAACGAAATACCCCCACACGCCAAGGACGATCACCGCGATCGCCGCGCAGGCAAGGACGCCGCCCATGATCGCTTTGGCGACCTTGGCCCAGCCCGCGGTTTCCTGCTTGCCGGCCCGCCAATACATGATGAAGCTCATGAATGTGACGAGGATCATCAGATTCGCCACGGTCATCTTGGCCGACATGACGCCGAACACGCCTAGAAGCGGATGGTGGCTGCCCCCCATCTTTCTCGCTTCTTCCATACTGGCCACAAGGGAGTGGGGCGTCATCCAGATACCCAGGCACAGCAGCAGAGCAATCAACATCGCCAACATCGGCTTCCGGTATTTCATATGAGAGCCGGGAAGGCGATAGGTGATCCCCAGCCAGAAATAATAATTCGATCCGAGAAAGAGCACCCCGATGAGCATGGCTTGCAGAATGAACAGCCACGACAGGAAGCCTCCCATGAGCGTGATGCCCATCTGCTGGTTGTACTGGTAAACTTCACGCATGAGCCAGTAGCCGGCAAAAGGGAGCGCCAAGAGACCGAAGACGCCGATGAAATTCCCGACATAGCCCATCCAGTCGTAGTGGTCACGCTCTTCCGTGTTCCTGGCAGACAAATAGCGAATCCCGGCATAGGCGCCGCAAATGTAGCCACCGAGCACCACGTTCGCAATCAGGCGGTGAATGTTCACCGGCCACCAGGTCGGATTCCATGTCGCGGCCCAGGCCCGCGCCATATCCGACCCCTCGGCAAGCACGACCGGACTGGCCTGGAACGTCGCCCAGGAGTTCGGCACGATCATGATGAAGAAGGCGAAGAAGTTCAGCATGAAGCCGAGGAAAATATGAAACGTCTTCTTGCCGCCATCTTGCATCGCATCCCAGCCATACCAATAGAGGTACAGCGTCACGGTCTCGACCAAGAAGAGGAGGCAATAGACAATAAAGGACGGGAAGAAAATATCGGTCAGGTAGTTCATCAACTTGGGATAAAACGAAATCAGCAGGAACAGCAGGATGCCGCCGAAGAGCGCCGTTGTGGCATAGGCGGAGGTCAGGAGCTTGGTGAATTCCTTGGCTAATTTGTCGTAGCGCTTTTCACCGCTCTTCCAGCCGACGATTTCGCACAACCAGGCGAAGATCGGCACACCCAGCACAAATCCCGCGAGCAGCAAATGGAGCTGCGCGACAACCCAGATCATGTTACGGCTGCCGACGTAGGGAATGTCACGATACTCGGTCGCGGTTGCCGGTGCGACATCTGCCCCAAAGGCCAGCGCGGGAAGGCTGAGGAGGCCCACTGCCATTATGAGCCCCAAGAGCGTTCCCCCATAATCGCTGCCGCTCCGGAGAAGCTTGTGAATCCATCCACCCTGATGTTGCATTGCCCTCACCTCATCTTCTCCCACGTTACGGTTTCATGGCGGCAGGCGGAGCCGGTTCAGTTGCTTCCGGCGCTTTCACTGCTTCTTTGCCTGCCTTGCCTTTTTCCTTACTCTGCTCTTTTTCCAGTTCGGCTTCGGCTTGCTGTTCTACCAGCAACTCCACCTTCGCCGCAAGCTGCGCAATCATTTTCTCGTCTTTATTCAGCGTCTCAAGCGGTTTGAACGCCGGCGCTGCCTTCACTTCCGCCTTCTTGCAACAGTCGTGTGGGTGCGGTGTAGACACCGGGAGAGAAGACCAGAACAGGAGCGACAACACAACGGCCCCACCGGCCAATGCTGTCAGCATCAATCCTTGATCCCCCGGCACCCGCATCAGATCCCAGCGGGTAATCAGTCCCTGATAATTCTCCGGCGGATGACCTGCTGCGTTCACCGTGCCACGGATCACCCGCCCCACGAGCGAGAAACCGATGACTAACAGCAACACAAGCGCCCCTGTGGCCACCGTGCCCCAGAGGGTCAGCTCAATGCTGATCCGCTCCGCAACAGGAATTCCCTTCAAAGAATCCGACTCAAAGATCGAATGGACGGCCGAGATCGAGGCTTCAGTGATTGCACTCTCAGCCACCCAGAAGATCGGCAGAAAGATGGCGCCGACCAATGCACACTTCCACCAAAGCGTCAGCCCCAACCCATCTTGCGGTTCGCGCCCCAACCGTTCGAGGAAAAATGTTCGTCCCACGACCCCGAGCGCCCAGATGTCGATCGGAATCGCCAGCAAGAACAGCAACGCGATGCCGGCTCCTTCACCGATGTGCGAGTCCAACCCCATGGTGATCGTTGGAAGTGCAAACACCGTGACCGGACTCGCCAGGAGCATCATAAACGCGAGAGCGATTCTGGTTTCAAAATGCACGATCCCGAACGCCAGAAAAAGCACGGCGAAGGCAAGCTTGATCGGCAAGCCGGTCCAAAAGGCTGGCCAGAGAATGCCGAACCCGAGCTTTGTGGGGGAGATCTGATCGTTCATGCAACTACCCAACGATGAACACGGAACGAGCAACGACAGCGGGTCCTGATGACTTCGGCGTTCTGCCCCCATCGCACGTCATGGACAACAGGAGAACACCGGCAGGACGCTCAAAAAGGCCGTCCAGCAAGGCCGCAGCGAGCGAAGAGGCGAGGCGTACGCTTCGGTACGTTGAGCCTCTGAGCGATGCGAGAACGCCGCTGGCGGACTTTTTCAGCATCCTGCTAATCCAAAAACTCTCGATTGATAATGGCAGAGACCGTGAAAAGCAGGATCGAAACCATGAGCACCACCCATCCGATAAGGGCAAGAGGGCGCTTGAAAATATTCCGTTCGGGGTTCCGGTCGAAAAATGGCAAAAATACCAGCACGGCTCCAAGGAGGCCTGGCAATAGCATCGAACCGAGAAACTGTCCAAACTCGCCGGAAAACATCTTCAGACGCAGGTGCTGGAATAAGAACAAGAAGTACCATTCCGGTTCCGGGTGATAATCGCCCGGATCAGGCGTCGCCTCTTCCAACAAGACCACCGGCTCCCAAAAGGCCAGCGCACTGATGCAGGCAAAGACCACCGCCATCCCGACGACGTCCTTCCAAATCTGCCGTGGAAAAAAATAGTCGGTCTTCGCCTTCAGCTCTACCGGCGTACCTCGGAATGGACCGGCCGGTCCCGCGCATCTAAAAAGGAAGAGATGCAACCCGGCCAACCCAATCAGGGCTGCGGGGAGCACCATGACGTGAATGACAAAGAACCGGCTCAATGTCATCTGTCCGGGGGTCGGACCTCCCTTGAGGAAGCGCGACATGAAGTCGCCAAGCAACGGCATCTTATCCATAATCTCGACGCCGACAGTCGTGGCCCAATAGGCTCGCTGGTCCCACGGGAGCAAATAGCCTGTGAAGCCGAATCCCATGACGATGGCGAAGAGCGCCAACCCAACCAGCCAGATGAGTTCGCGCGGTTTCTTATACGCGCCCCAGAGAAAGACTTGGGACATATGCGCAAACACGCAGATCACCATGGCCGAGGAGCCCCAGAAGTGGTAACCCAGTAGGAACCAGCCGTAGTCGACGTCATGAATAATGTATTGGGTACTGGCATAGGCATGGTCGGCGGTGGGCACGTAGTAGAACATCAGTAGAACGCCCGTGACCGCCTGCATGATGAAGATAAACAACAGAATTGACCCGAAGACGTAGGCCCAGCGAGAGCCGCCGGGGACCGACTCATTGAGCATCTTGGCTGCAAGCAGCTTCAGCCCAACTCGCTCATCGACAAAGGCGAAGACCTTTTCGACGACCGTTGTCTGCGTGCCGGCAGAAGGAGAGTCGCTCATCTAAACGATCCGCGTTTGGGACTTCGTCCCGGCCTTGAATTCCATATCGATAATTTGCACCTCGCCACTCGGGGACACCTGAATCGGCAGCAGGTCGAGGGGGCGCGGGGCGGGACCCTCCAGCACCGTGCCGGACGCATCATAAATGCTCAAGTGGCAGGGGCAGAGGAAGACTTGCCCGAGCACCTTGTGTTTTCGCCATTTATATCCGCACCCAAGGTGGGGACATTTGCCGGAAAATGCGAGGTAGGGCATATCCTTCTTATTGGTCCAGAGGGCTTTCCCGGTGGCATCCCGGAATTCCATATCCTTCCCCTGATACACTTTTTCCAACACCGCGGGAGTCGCCTTGACGAGCCACACGTTCTTCTCGATCTCAGCTTCAGGCATATAGGCCTCTTTGACATTGCGTTTGTACTTGAATTGGGTCCCGGCATCGTCCACCTTCACCTTCCCAATGTTGCCGATCTTCAGCCATCTGTTGTCCATAGGTGCATACATCGGTTTCATCAAGTACTTCAGCACAGGAAAGGCCAGCGGCAATCCGATAAACAGCCCCATCACGTAGGTCAAGTTTGCGAAAAACTTCCGCCGCTTGACGTTCCGCTCCAACTCAGGGAACGGCACCAAGACTTCGCCCGGCGTGACGTGAATATGCTTCTCAAGGCCCGGGATTTCCACTTCATGCAGCGTGACATAGTCGTCACGCTTGAAAGGTGGCAAGGCCATAACTTCGGACGAGGACGAACGCAGCTTCACCAGATCGTCCGTCACGATCTGCACCGCACTCATCGATACTTGCCGTTCACCTGCGCCGTTCATCGACACGACGAGATGGCTGACCTCATGGGACAACGGGTCCATGATGACCTTGGCCACTTCTCCGACTTCTCGATCCGTACAGCGGACTTTCGATTTCAGTTGAGGCTGCATGCTACTTCTTCTTGATCGGTTTTGGCGTGTTCACCGATGTATTCTTGAAAGTACCCAGCCAGGAGGCGAGCGCCACGACGTCACCTGGCTCCATGAGGTCCTTATACTTGTCCGGCATCTTGCCCTTCTCCCACTCCTTCTCGAATCCCTCGGCCATAAAGCTCTTGGGGTCGAGAATTTTCAGCTTAATCTCGTCGACCGTGAGGTACGTGCCGATGTTGTCCAACTCGGGGCCGCGCTTCTTTCCACCCTCACCCTTCAGCTTGTGGCAGTTGTAACATTCTTGCAGCTGCCACTGCTCTTCTCCCTGCTTCATAAAGTCTCCGGTTGCCACGCTAGTCGTTGCCGAGGGAGCACCAGCCGACGGCTCCTTCGTCGCCTGATCGCCGCCCAGTGCCTTGAGACGCACCTCTAAGGCTTTCACCTGCTCATCGAGCGCCTTCGCACGCGCAATCAACTCCTCAGCTTTTCCCTGTTGAGTCGCAGCAAATTTGGGCCCCAATATCTTGGCAATCTTTCCCTTCTCATCTTCCGGATCGTATTGCGGCCACATTGAGGCACCGGAAATATACACCGTGCACAATACGATGTAGAACGCCACTAGGGCGATCGTTGACTTTATCCCGGTCATAGCCGTGACCGACGGCGCGTCCAGCAGAATCAAGACGGCAGCCCCCAACATCGCGTAGCCGAAGAACATCATCTGGAAAATGAAGGGAAACTCGAGCGCTCTCGTAATACCGACAAGCACGCCGCCCACCACCAGACCGATCGACAGCTTCTTAATCACATTCCCCATGCAGACTCTCTTTCCTTCAGTAGGCGTTCCGCACCCCGGTTACTTGGCCCTGGCAGGAACAGGATCTCCCTCGGGTGCGTGCCCCTTCGAATCGGAAGGTCGAAGGGTCACGATAATGGCGAAACTCACGACTACGAAAAAGACGACAGTGATCCCGGTAATCCACCAGGCGGAATACGACAGCGTCGGCGTGAAGGACTCCGCGGTGAAGTCGGGCAACAAATTGTAGGTATGGTAGTACTTCCGCAGCAGCGAGCGGACGGCGCCCATCAACCCCATCGTCCAAATTGAGCTGAAGGCGAGAAAGATCAGCACGAACTGGGAGGCGAAATCGATTTTTCCCCAGATAATCGTGCCCTGCCTGATAGCCCGGTTATAAATGACGTAGTTGACGACCGTGACGAACACCAACGTGAACGCCGCCGAATTCTTGGCCGGCATCAACGCCAGGAAGTTCCAATCCGACGGCAGCTCCAACTCCGCCACCAGCTTGGCGCCGGTCGGAACGAATCCGTGGGGGGTGAGCCAGATGGCATCGCCCACGACGACCATCAAGAAGCCGATTTTAATGACGGTCCGCGCAGAAACAGTCTGCGGAATGAACCGACCCACCAGCGGGATGAACCGGACCAGCGGGATGAACCGGGCCAGAGTAAACGGCGCCAGGATCAACGGCAGAAGGAACGCCAACGACATCGGGTCGGGAACCGGATAGTCCGTCATCACCTTGGTCATCACCAAGGGGAGCGCCACCATCACGATGGGAGCCAGGATCGTCATCCGGACCTTTTCCACCCCCTCAATACGTTTCATACTGAGCCAGATGTAATAGTTACTGGCCAAGAACATGAGTCCGATCATCGCTCCTTGCATTTCAAAAAACATCGAGAGCTGGTCAGCCATCATGTATGGGCAGATCGACGCATCGTAGTCGCAAAGCTCATACGCCAACAGATACCCCATGAAGGGCAGGAACAGCATCGCGCCCACGCCGATCAGATTTCCGACAAAACCCATCCAATCGTAGTAGGCCCGCTCTTCTTCCTTTTTCGCCCCCATATACATGTAGGCGGCGATCATGCCCGCCACAAATCCTCCGAACGTGACGTTACCGACAATCCGGTGGAGATTGAGCGGCATCCAGCTGTAGTTGGCGATCTTGTCCCACAAGGTCGCGGCTGCGAGGAACTCTTGTGGCGAAATACCCTCAGCCTTCACCGGAGTATTCATGAACGACGTCGGGCCGTTGATCACAAACAGCGTGACCAGACCGATCAGATTCAAGAGCACCCCGAGGGCGATATGACGGGCCTTCTTCTCACCTTTCCAGGCGTCCCAGGTGTAGAAATACAGGTACAACAAGATGGTTTCGCTGATGAACAACAGCGGGTAGATCACTGCGAACACGAGGAAGAAGTGATTGATGAACCACGTGGTGAACTGCGGGTATGTCGCGAGGAGCACGAAAATAAACAGGCCACCGGTGAGGGCAGTCATGCTGTAGAGAATGACCGTGACCTTTGTGACCTCTTTTGCCAAGCGATCGTATCGAGGCTCTTGCTTCCGATACCCCATCCATTCTGAGATCACGACAAAGATCGGGGCGCCGAGAATGAACGCCGCAAACAGAATGTGAAGCTGGGCGACGATCCATACCGCGGTCCGATTCCCCGTATAGGGAAACTCCACCGGAGGCGCGCCGGGAGCTTGGGCATACGCCACTCCTCCGATCAACGCCAGAAGCGCACATGCCGCCACGAGACTACGCTGCCAAGTTTTCATGATATTTCGCCGCCCCTCCTCACGCGGACCATTGAATTTCCACCGTACCACAATAGTTTTTCCGCAGCCTGCTGGGCGTCCGGCGGCGGGTGGTGGTCCAGGGCGTCAGGAGGTTGTGCGTCGTACAGAACAGCGTCCATTCACCGTGAACCGTGCGATGCCCCCGCGACAAGAACTGACGGGGCCACAAGAAGATCTGGTTATGACCGTAGGGCCGAAACATTCGTCCGGGCATCGCATCGCACCCTAGGCTATCATTAAGCGAATACACCGGTAGACCACCCGGATGCTCAGGGCAAAAAGGTTTCTGGGTTAATGTCGGACAGGCTCCTAGAGTGAAGTCCCCTTACTTGCCCGCCGGTGCTGGAGCAGCCGGAGCCGGAGCCGCAGCCGGAGCAGCCGAGACGCTCGCCCCATCAACCCAAGATTTCTTGTCGGCGTCCCATCCCTTCCCAGCCAGCCCGAAGTTCCGCTCAAACAGCATCACCTTCCAGATATCTTCTTCTGACATCTTGCTCTTCCACGCCTTCATCTTCGTATTGGGAACCCCTTCGGAAATCCGCCAGATCCACACTGAATCGGAGTAGAGCTTCATCCGCTCGCCGACGCGGAAGTCACGGGCACCCGCCTTGACCGGCTTGCCGTCCTTGCCATGGCAGCTGGCACAATTTACATCGGGGTTTGTCTCGCCGATGAAGATCTTCCGCCCTTCTTCCATTTTGGCCGCATCGGCCCACCAACCGGCTGGCATATGTTTGTCGGCGTACTCAGCAGGAGCCGGCGGTGGCGGAACGATCGGCCCCTCTCCTTCTCCTCCCCCGCATGCCACCATGAAGAGCCCCATCCCCAACACAACCGCCAGCTGCGTAACTTTCATCTGCTTCATAACCATCCCTTGCTCCTTTTTTCCCGACCACATCAATAACGTTTCACTCTCCCACTCAGACGAAAAAAACGCTCTTACGGGGGTGGTCATCACCCCTGTAAAAGCGCCGATCCCAACGTATACCGTGCTGCCACGCGCACTCCCCCGCCACATCAGGTAACCGATCCAGCGAGGGGCACATCAGCCCCACGAACCGCTTCGGTTATTTCTTACGCTTGCCCTGAGACTTCCCTCGTTTCTGTTCCTGCTTCCGCCATGAACGAATTAGTTTGACTCCGATGAATCCACCGACTGCTGCTGCCACGGCCCCCGACCCTAGATAGACCCACAGAGGAGTACTGCCCCTATTCTGTATGCAGCCGGTCCCAAAATTGACCTGAATGATTCGCTCTGCCTCCAGATCTTTCGGGTCAAACGAAACTTTCTGTTGCTGCTGCTCCCCATTGGCTTCAATCAGCAGCGGATCGCCAAGATTATCG